>Ga0182024_10017280_pt1 | contig 13567 bp, 11 predicted proteins | sample P32metaG_FD_120480 | JGI IMG/M metagenome (GOLD analysis project Ga0182024, IMG submission 120480) | Permafrost microbial communities from Stordalen Mire, Sweden - P3-2 metaG (Illumina Assembly) | ecosystem: Environmental > Terrestrial > Soil > Wetlands > Permafrost | place: Sweden: Stordalen...
CATTCACCGGCGATCGGGCGCATGGCCGACCGGCGCATCGAATTGGCGCATGGCCGCCTCACGCAGATCGTCGCCAACGTCGGCTGAGGCGCGTAACTCGCGAACGCCGTTCGTGTTTCGGGAACCCAGCAGCAACCAGAGCAGGTAACGGGCAGAGAGCAAGGCCAAGACACAAAACAGAAAATGCCGATCTCAATCGATCCACGTAGGAAACCAGAAGACGTTAAGGTGCATGTCTCGACCGGCGCGGGGGTAGATATTGGCTGGGCGGACGGTCATCGCAGCCACTACGATTTCGCCTATCTTCGCGAACAGTGTCCTTGCGCGATGTGCAACGACGAGCGCCTGAAGAAACAGGATCTCGCCGCACATGCTCCCAGCATTGCCACCGCGGCATTGCCGATGTTCAAGCCGCGGCCCGGCGCTCGGGCGGCAAAAGTGGTGGGGAACTATGCCCTGCAAATTGATTTCAGCGACGGTCATACCACGGGAATTTACAGTTATGACTATTTGCGGAGCATCTGCCCGTGCGCAGAATGTGCAAAGCTTTTCCGGTCGGGTGACGCCCCTTCGCCCGTAATAAATAAATAATTATCAGAAAATTCTGGATTCACGCCGCCCAAAATGCGACGATAAGGCTCCGGCTAGTGCCCCAGGTCTATGAGCACGACATCTGACGCCCCAGTAGTGGCGACGTCGAGTACCTCTAGTGTCCCGCGTGTAATCGTGGCCACCACGGCCATGCTCACCTTCATTTCGTTCTGGCGCGCCGCCGCCATTGTTCTCAACGATATGGGTTCGTCGGCTTTCTACGCCGGCGCGATCGCCGAGCATTTCGTTGGCAATACAGGCCCGTGGTTCATCCTCGCCATCATGTTGCTGGCCTATGCGGTTCGCTCGGTTTACATCGAGAGTTGCAGCATGTTCGTGCGTGGCGGCGTCTACCGCGTGGTCAAGGAGGCCATGGGCTCGACGCTGGCCAAGTTTTCGGTTTCGGCCCTGATGTTCGATTACATCCTGACGGGACCGATCAGCGGCGTTTCGGCGGGTCTGTATCTGGTCGGCCTGCTGAACGAGCTTCTGCAATATTTCCACGTGGCTACGGTCCTACCCGCGAATTCGACCGCGGCTTTCTTTGCGGTCCTGGTCACTCTTTATTTCTGGTGGGAAAATATCAAGGGCGTAACCGAGTCTAGCGAAAAGGCACTGCGCATCATGTACGTGACCACTGTGATGGTGGTCGTGATGCTAGCCTGGTGCGGGTATACGCTGTATGTGCGAGGCGTGCATCTTCCGCCGTTCCCCTTTCCCCGCAATTTGACGTTCTCTCCCGACGCGCTGGGCTGGTTGAAACATACCAACCTGCCGTACACGGTAGGCCTCATCGGCATTTTGATCGGCTTGGGTCACTCCGTTCTGGCCATGAGCGGAGAAGAGACCATGGCCCAGGTGTATCGCGAGATGGAGCACCCGAAGCTCCGCAACCTGGAAAAAGCGGGCTTCGTGATTTTTGTCTATAGCCTGATTTTTACGGCAGGTGTGGCATTTTTCGCGGTCATGATCATTCCCGACTCGGTGCGCCAGAGCTACTTCGATAATCCCATCGGAGGGCTGGCGATGTACATGGTGGGGCCGCTCACGCTGCGGTTAGTGTTCCGGATTTTTGTGGTGATCGTGGGCGTGCTCATGCTCGCCGGGGCCGTGAACACCGCTATCGTGGGCTCGAACGGCGTTTTGAACCGCGTGTCCGAAGATGGGATTCTTCCGGACTGGTTCCGCGCGCCACACCGCCGTTTTGGCACTTCCTACCGCATTCTGAACTTGGTGGTCGGGCTGCAACTGGTCACTATCATTCTGAGCCGCGGAAACATTTTTGTGTTGGGCGAAGCGTACGCCTTCGGCGTGATGTGGAGCTTTGCCATGAAGGGCTTGGCGGTGCTGGTGCTGCGCTACAAGCAGCCGGGCGGCCGCGAATTTCGTGTGCCGCTGAACTTGCAGCTAGGCAGCCTGGAAATTCCCGTGGGATTGGCGCTGGTTACGCTGACGCTCTTTGCTCTGTGCGTCGTCAACCTGTTTACCAAGCAAGTGGCCACCGTATCCGGCATTGCATTTACTCTTATCTTTTTCGTGGTCTTCGAGATCTCCGAGAAAGTCACTCGGAAGAAGACCGGCAGGGCGCACGTCGAACTCGATCAGTTTAACGTCACCTCGCGCAGCGAGTTGACGCCGGCGAGCGTCGGCGCCCGCCCGGGCAACGTGCTCGTCCCGATCAGCAACTATCATGCGCTCTATCATTTGTCGTCCACGCTCGACCGCGTCAAAGTCGAGCGGCGCGACATCGTCGTGTTGCACGTGCGCCTTCTCCGCCGCTCCGGTTCCGGAGAAAGCGAACTCGAAGCCAATCAGTTGTTTGGTAGCGTCGAGCAATACCTTTTCACCCAGGCGCTTTCGCTCGCCGAAAAGCGCGGCAAGACCATTCGTTTAGCGGTGCTTTCCGCCAACGACCTATGGGACGGCATTCTGCGCGCCGGAGTCAACTTGCAGTCCTCAACGCTGGTGCTGGGGGGCTCGACGAAACTCAGCCTCGCCGAGGAAGCCCGCGAAGTCGGACTGGCCTGGGAAAATCTGCCAGACCCCCGCCCGCCTTTCAACATGGAGATCTTCGCGCCCGGTGGCGGGCAGCACGAGTTCTTCAGGCTCGGCCCGCACGCTCCGAACCTGTCCATGAACGAGGTGAACCTGGTTCACCGGCTTTGGTTGCGATTGAGTGATTTGATCTCGCCGGAAGAGCTCCACCATCATGACGTGGTGCACTTCGCCCTCAATGAAGTGCAAAAGGAAATCGCCGAGGGCAAAGATCAGGAAGTCGCGCAGCGCCTGAAAGAGCACCTCATTCAAAACAAGGACAACGCGCGCCGCACGACGCAAACCTAACCGTCCAGCGCGGCAGGAACCGAATGCGTAGGCCCGGGCCGGTCCCGATCGGCTCAGAACGGCCAGGCAAGAATCGCGGCGCTCAGTAGCCCTCGAAGAACGAAGACTCCTCCCGCTACCCCCAGCAGCAGCCCCGCCACGGCGAACGGCACCCACGCCAGAGCCGCCATGATGGATCCCACCAGCGCAACGGAACTGCCGCCGATCCTCATCGCCAGCCGGGTGCGCGGCGCCGATACTTTTCGCGCGCGAAGCCAGGTATAAATGCCCCAGACGATCAGCACGCCGGCCAGGATCAGCCAGGAGGGCTGGCGCGGATCGAAGAAATAGCGCCCCGCGAGCGCCACCCACAGCAGCAGCGCGCCGATCACGACGAAAATCATCTCGTTGACTACCCGAAACAGCCGCAGTAAGTCCATCTGGGCGCTTGCGTCTAGACCCGCTCGATACGCACGTGCTGCAAGGTGACCGGAGTGCGCGGGCGATCGCTGGAATCGCGCGGCACCTCGGAGATCTTAGTGGCGATGTCCTGTCCTTCGACGATTTCGCCGAAAATCGTGTGCCGGTTGTCCAGCCACGGCGTCGCTGCAACGGTAACGAAAAACTGGCTGCCATTGGTGTTCGGACCGGAGTTGGCCATGGAGAGTTTTCCGGGAGCATTGTGGCGCAGTGAGGCATGAAACTCATCGGCAAAGCGGTAGCCCGGCCCGCCCGTGCCGGTTCCTAACGGGCAGCCACCCTGGATCATGAATTGGGGGATGACGCGATGAAACGACAACCCGTCGAAAAATGGTCGCTTGGTTTTTTGTCCCGTCTTTGGGTCTGTGAATTCTCTGGTGCCTTCCGCGAGCCCGACAAAATTTTCGACGGTCTTGGGCGCCTCTTTTTCAAAGAGGCGGCAGACGATGTCGCCCTGCGAAGTTTCCAGAATGGCGTACGTTCCCGGCGTGCGTGTCAAAGTGTGGCTCCTTTGTGGAGATGAATGCGCGTGATATGACTCCGAGCTTCGACGCATTATCCCCTAATCGGCGCTCGGCGGCCAGCGCCGCACAGTAACGGCCGGAAGGCACCGTTCACGATAGCCGTCGTATCAGGCATCGTGAATCTCGCCGTGACCGGTCGTGTCCCGCCCATTCCTCCGGAGCCTGCTCAGCGCCCGTTCGAAACGCCCGCGAGTTTCCATCGTTGTGTTTTAACAATTACTATTGCAAGTGAGTAATATATATGTTAGATTGTTTGACGTTCCCTTGGCGCGCCGCTTTCATCCCCTGCCTTTTTCGGATCGTCGCCGCATCCCGCGTAGCGCGCCATCGCCAGCGCCCTGGTCCCGCTGGGTGGAACTTGAGCAGAATGAACACTTACGTAAAATGCGCCGCTAACCCCTGTGGAATGCGCACTTCCAAATCATTGGACTTGAAGTCTCGTGGAATGAGCACTTACGGAAAAATGGGGGAGGGGAGGTCTTATTGTTACGCGGTGCCCCCTCACGACGCCAAGGCCACCTCAACTCGGGAGGTGCTACAATACAAAGGCTTTGCCGGCGTGCTCCCGCACACGGGTGGCAAAATCGAATGCAACTGGAATCGCCGCAGGCTAACTGAGAGGAGCATTTTTGTGCGTAACGTGGTCATCATCGGAAGCGGATGCGCTGGCCTGACCGCGGCCATCTATGCAGCTCGCGCGAATTTGAAACCGCTGGTCATTGACGGCCACGAGCCGGGAGGGCAGCTCACCCTCACCACGATGGTCGAGAATTTTCCGGGCTTTCCCGACGGCATCCTGGGTCCGGACCTGATCGAGAATATGAGGAAGCAGGCGCAACGCTTTGGCGCGGAATTTCGCGCCGGCACCGTCTCCGCTGTGGATTTGAAGCGCCGGCCGTTCCACATCACCTCGGGCCAAGAGACGTTTCCGACGGAAACGTTGATCATCGCCGCGGGCGCATCGGCGCGCATGCTGGGCCTGGAATCCGAGCGCAAGCTCTTGGGCCACGGCGTTTCCACCTGCGCCACGTGCGACGGATTTTTCTTTCGCGGCAAGGAGATCGCGGTGGTCGGCGGCGGCGATACGGCGATGGAGGAGGCAATATTTCTGACGCGCTTTGCCAGCCGCGTGCACCTGATTCACCGCCGCGGCGAGTTTCGCGCCAGCAAGATCATGCTCGACCGCGCGCGCGCCAACGAAAAGATTCAGTTCATTGCGCCCGCGGTGGTCGAGGAAGTGCACGATGTCGGCAAGAGTTCGGTCGAGGTGCTGTGCTTGCGCAACCCTGAAACCGGCGCGCATTCTACCCTGGCGGTCGAGGGCCTCTTCGTCGCGATTGGCCACGATCCCAATACCAAAGTGTTTCGCGGGCAGCTCGATATGGATGAGAACGGCTACCTGATCACGCATGACGGGCCGATGACCAACATCGAGGGCGTTTTTGCCGCCGGCGATGCACAGGACCACCGTTATCGGCAGGCGATTACCGCCGCCGGCTCTGGTTGCATGGCCGCGATCGAGGCCGAGAAGTTTCTCGAAGCACGCCACGCCGCTCATCAACCCGTTGCGTGATTCGCGAGTTATAACGTAAACGCAAGGAGAGGTTAGCAACGTGCCGCTGCGACCGGCTTGCGCCTCACTTCGTTTGGTGATATAAGTTCTAGCTTCGTTTTTGCTTCGGCAGTTTAATATTATATTGGAGCGTTCTTCTAAGGAGACAGGGATATGGCCTACGTCATCGCTGAGCCTTGTATCGGAACGAAAGACACTGCGTGTGTGGACGTGTGCCCGGTGGATTGCATCCACCCGCGCAAGGATGAGCCGACCTATGAGAGCGAAACGCAGCTTTACATCAGCCCGAGTGAATGTATCGACTGCGGAGCTTGCGTCCCGGTTTGTCCGGTGACGGCGATCTTCGCCCTGGAAGACCTGCCGGAGAAGTGGGCAAACTTCACGCAAATCAATGCCGACTGGTACGCCAACAAGGCATAAGGTTTCGCGCTAAATTCGTTAGTTATGCAGGATCTTTGCGCGGCGGAGCCCTCATCGGGTTCCGCTGCGCTTTTTGTTTTGAGGCGTCCCCGTTTATAAGGGTGAAACGGGGTTTGCGTTGAGAAAACGGCCTGCGCAGGCATCCTCAACAGGCTCCAGGCATCCAATCCCTGAAACAGGCAGCGTGGCCTTCGGTAGAAGTTGGTTTCACTGTGGCGCGCTTGATCGGAATCGCACAGCTACTTTGATTCCCTGTGTTGTGCGCGAACGGAGTGGGATTTCCAGATGACCCAGGGAACGAGTAATTCCGTTTTGCCCGACCGTCCAGCGGGACACCGCGAGCCCTCGATTGTGGTGGCCTCGACGGCCACCGCCCTGCCGCCGCATGTGCTCTCCCGCGAGATCGTGAAAGAATATTTCGGCCGGGTGTTTTCGCTCTCGGGCCGCCGCCTCGACGCGATTCTCTCCGTCGTTGACAATTCCCGCATCGATCGGCGCTACACAATTTTCCCCGTGGATTATTTGATCGAGCCCAGGCCGCTCGCCCAAATCAACCGCGAATATCGCGAGCATGCCATCACCCTCAGCCGCTGTGCGGCTCGGCGGGCGCTGGAACGCGCGGGCGTCGCCGCCGCCGATGTGGACTTGATCGTCACCGTTTCCTGCACCGGCGTCATGATTCCCTCGGTGGACGCTTATCTCGCGCCTGAACTGGGCCTGCGCCCCAATGTGCGCCGCCTGCCGATTACCGAGCTCGGGTGCGCCGCGGGCGCCGCCGGCCTCACGCGCGCCTGGGAGTACCTGTGCGCGTATCCGCAAGCCACGGTGCTCTTGATCGCCGTGGAACTGCCTTCGTTGACCTTCCAGCGCCGGGACCTTTCCCAGGCGAATCTCATTTCGACGATTCTGTTTGGAGACGGCGCCGCCGCGGCTGTGATCACCGGGCGTCCGGCGTCCGGTCCCGCGATTCTCGGCAGCGAAAGCTACTTGTTTCCGGACTCCATCGACGCCATGGGTTTCGACCTGCGCGACGAGGGCTTTCACATCGTGCTCTCGAAAGAAGTTCCCGAGCTGATCCGCGACCGCGTAGGCGGATTGGTAAACGCCTTCCTGGCGCGGCACTCGCTCAGCCGCAACGACATGAAGGCCTGGGTCCTGCATCCGGGAGGGCAGAAGCTGCTCTCCTATTTGCAGGAAACGCTCGGGCTCGAAGACGGCCAGACGCAACCGTCCTGGAACGTCTTGCGCGACTATGGCAATCTTTCCAGCGCCTCGGTGCTGTTTGTCCTGCATGAGTGGCTGGCGCGGGCAGAGATGCGGCCCGGTGACCACGGCCTGCTCGCTGCGTTCGGCCCCGGCTTCAGTGCCGAAATGCTGCTATTGCAATGGACCTGAGCGTCATCGTTTATTTGGCCTTGCTCGCGCTGGTTGGCCTGTTGCGCCTGGTCGAACTTCGTATCTCCCGCCGTCATCAGCGAGACCTGTTCAGCCGTGGTGTTGAGAAGCGTGCTGACCCGCAGTTCCGTTGGATGGTAGCGCTGCACACAGTTGTACTTTGCGGGGCGGCGATTGAAGTCGTTGCGCTGCACCGTCCCTTCCTTCCGGATTTGGCTGCCCCGATGACTGTCCTCTTCGCGCTCGCTACCTCGCTGCGTTGGTGGGTCATTCATACAATGGGCGCGCATTGGAATGTGGAGGTCCTGGCTTCGGGGCCGCTCGGCGTAGTTACAACAGGCCCGTTTCGTTGGGTGCGTCATCCCAACTACCTGGCTGTGTTTGTCGAACTTGTCGCGCTACCGTTGATTCACACCGCGTGGATTACCGCCCTGATTGCCGCTGCGGGGAACGTCTGGGTCTTGCGGCATCGCCTCCGCGTCGAAGAGCCAGTGCTCGACGCGAACCCAGCCTACAGAGCTGCGATGTCGGGCAAGCCGCGCTTCCTGCCCAAACTCTTCTGATCTGTTGCAGTCGCCCTTTCACCGCCCATGCGAAGTGTCGGGCGAAGGCGCGCCACATGGACCCGCATCACTCGTTCCGCGCGTAGATGATCTTGGGCACCAGCTCCGGGCCAGGATCGCGGCCGCGGGTAAGCGTTTCCGCCCAATTCCGCGCCGCCGCGCGCAGCGCCTCGAGCGCCAGCTGATTGTGGATGTCGGGAAAGCGTTCGAGGCGCCGCAGGCCAGCTTCGAGCAGCGTGCGGGCGCCTCGCGTGTTTCCGCGCGTATAGTGATGAAAGGCCGCCGCAATCTGAATGATGCCCTGCAGGAACGTCTTCTCCGGCTCCGGCGAGCCCAGCCAGATTTCTTCCCAGGTCTCATGGGCATCGAAGAAGTGACGGGTGTTGAACTGTTCGACGCCGCGCCGGAATTTCTCCTGGTGTTCACTTGTGGTCATGGGTGATAGGTGCCGGACCGCTCAAAATCTACCGAATTTCACGCTTGGGAATTTCTCCGTGCGATCTCACGCAGAGTGAGTTCCGCCAGTATCCTGTAGCGGACGGCCTTGATCGTCTCCTGTTCATCAGTGAGTCGTCCGAGAACTCAGTCCAATATGATACTGTGGATTGCTGCTCGGGAGCGTGGCCTTGCCCAAGTTTCATCTCGTTCTCCTGATCCATTCGCATCAGCCGGTCGGTAATTTCGACGGTGTATACGAACAGACCTACCGGCGCTCCTACCTGCCTTTTGTCCAGCACCTCGCACGCCATCCCAAGGTACGCGTGGGACTGCACTATACGGGCCCGCTATTTGAATGGTTCGAGCAGCGACATCCCGAATTTTTAGACACGCTGCGCGAACTCGTCGCGCGTGGGCAGGTGGAAATGGTCGGAGGTGGCTTCTACGAGCCGATCCTGATCAGTATTCCGCCGGAGGATCAGGCCGAACAAATCGCGCGGATGAGCGATTATCTGCAGCAAAAATTTGGTTCGGCGCCGGCCGGAGCGTGGCTTGCGGAGCGCGTCTGGGAGCCGCAACTTCCCTATGCGCTGTCCCTGTCCAATATTCGATATACGCTGGTCGACGACGTTCATTTCAGCGCCGCCGGCTTTGAGCCCGGCCAGCTCCACGGCGACTATGTTTGCGAGGAACGCGGACAAACCGTTCGCGTTCTTCCCGGCCTCAAGGCGCTGCGCTATTTGCTGCCGTTCCGTTCCATTGAAGAAGGCATGGGCTATCTCCGCGAATCCGCCGAGGCCCATCCTGGCGGAATGGCCGCCATGGGAGACGATTGCGAAAAGTTCGGCGCCTGGCCGCAGACCTACGATCATTGTTACGCCGAAGGCACTGGCTGGGTCGAGCGTTTCTTCGTTGCTCTCGAGGCGGCCAGCGATTGGCTGGCGACGACGCCGCCGGGCGAATGGATCGCTTCGCACCCGCCGCTTGGCCGCGCCGACTTGCCCACGGCGTCCTACTCCGAAATGATGGAGTGGGCGCTGCCGACGGCCGCGCGCAAGGAATTCCGCGCCGCCAGCGATGAGTTTGCCGCTCGTCCCAGCGTGTCAAGGTTCCTGCGCGGCGGCCATTGGCGCGGCTTCTTCACCAAGTACTCGGAGTCGAACTTGCTGCACCAGAAGATGCTGCATGTCTCCAAGCAACTCCGCGGCCTGGAGTCCGGCCGGTTAGGCAAGCGGCAACGGGCCAAGCTGGATACCGCCCGGACTCATTTGCTCCGCGCGCAATGTAATGACGCGTACTGGCACGGCGTTTTCGGCGGTCTATACGCTCCCCACCTGCGCACCGAGTTGTGGCGCGCGCTGGTGCGCGCCGAGGCGCTCGCCGGGGACATCGCCGCTCCTGAATCCGATGCCCCACGCGTCGAACGATGCGATTTCGATGCAGACGGCGTGGAGGAACTCTACGTGACCTCGCCGCGTCTGGCGGCGCTGCTGAAGCCTTCAGATGGCGGCACGATCGGCGCCCTGGACTACCGCGGCTCGGGCGTTACGCTCATCAATTCCATGCAGCGGCGCGTGGAGGCTTATCACAGCCGTTTGAGTCAGACCTCCTCGCCGCGTCGGAATCAAGTGGCATCGATTCACGATCAGGTGCGAGCCAAGGAGAGTGGCCTCGAGCGCTTCCTGCGCTACGACCGCTGGCCGCGCAGTTCCTTCCGCGCGCTGTTGTTCGCTCCTGAGAGAACGTTCGAAGATTACTGCGAGCTGCGCCTCGACGAGCACGCGACTGTCGCTGGCGGAGCGTACGCGGTCGGTGCCGAAAGCCCACACCGCGTCAGCCTGGAACTCCAAACACCTCTCGTGGGAAAAGACTCCGGCGCGGATGGCCCAGGGCAACTGCGCTGCACGAAGCATTTTTCGTTTGCCCACGAGGAAGCGGGATATCGTGTGCACCTTTCCTGCGAACTCAGCGCGTCCGGAAGCGCGCTGTTTCGCGGCCAGATCGGGATCGAGATGATCCTGAATTTCCTGGCGCCGCAGGAGCCGGACCGTTATTTCGACCTCCCGGCGGGCCGCCATCCGCTGCTCTGGGCAGCCGCCGTGCCGTCCTCGGAATTACGGTCCGGGACGCTACGTGTGGTGGACGAATGGCAGAATGCCGCAGCGACGATCGAAGCGCCGTCGGCCGCTCATTTCTGGATCTCGCCGATTGAAACTGTTTCGGAGTCGGAAGAAGGCTTCGAGCGTGTTTACCAAGGATCGCAAATTCTGGTCGTTTGGCCCGTGGATCTCGCTGCAGGTGCGGACTGGCGCGGAGAGGTGGCCCTGCGGATCGAGCCAGCACACGCGCTTGAAGCCAGAGGCGAGGCTTAAAGGCGGTAAGGATCAAGGCGCAATCACTCTGCAATTAGAAGTGTCTGCGCGAACGGCCACTCCTGGTCCACCCACTGCGCTTCCGTGCGAAAGCCGCTGCGCTGGCCCATCTGTGTCACTTCCGCCGCCTGATACTTATGCGAGCTCTCCGTCCAAATCGTCTCGCCCTCTTCCAGGTGCGCCACGCATGCGGCCCCGGGAATTGCCACGTCCTGGCGCGCTAGCGATTGCAAATGCATTTCGACGCGCCGTTCCGTGTCGTCCCAACGAGCCAGATGACGAAAGGCCGCAACGTCAAACTCGCCTCCCAGTTCGCGGTTGATGCGCGCCAGGAGATTGAGGTCGAAAGCGGCCGTCACGCCCAGTGGATCGTCATACGCGCTCAGAAGCTGGGGCAGCGGCTTTTCCAGCTCGGCGCCCAGTAAGAGGCCATCGCCCGGTTGCAACCTGCGGCGGACTTCCACCAGGAATTGCTCGCCGGCGGGCCGGTCGAAATTGCCGATGGTGCTGCCAAGAAAAAGGACTAGCAGACGCTCGCCATGGCGGCGGCTGTCCGCGACGGAGAGCAGGCCGTCCAGATAGGGCCGCTCGAAACCCACGATGCTGACCCAATCCATCTGGCCCAGTTCCTTCGCGCACTGCGCCAAGGCCGTCGGGGAAATCTCGATCGGGTAGTAGCGGGTCCTCTGGCGCCGGGCCAGCGCTTGTAAAATCCATCGTGTTTTTTTTCCGCTGCCGCTGCCGAGCTCGGCCACCACGATTGGCGCTGGCAGCAGCGCCTTGACGATCTCTTCGGCGTGCCGCCGCAAGAGGCGCTCATCGGCGCGGCACAAACCATATTCGGGCAGCGCGGTGATGACCTCGAAAAGCGCGGAGCCCACTTCATCGTAAAGATACTTTGATGGCAGTTCCTTCTGCCCCGGCTGCGTCAGACCCGAACGCACTTCCGTGCCGAAATCCGCCAGCGAAAACCGCGCGACTGTTTCCGTTTGCATGCCTCACCTCTCTCGTTTCCTAGTGCTCGACGCAGCGAAAGCCGGAATAAATAAAAGGGTAGTGCGGCTGAAACCAATTCCGAAACGATCGGCGCAGCATGCATCGCGCCGTGCGCGCGGAACCGCCCTTTAGAACATAGTGTTTGCCATCAAAGAAATTGGCGGAGTAACCGGGATAACAAGGAAACTGCTCAAAGCCTTCAAACGGCGCAAAGACTGTGCGCGTCCATTCCCATCCGTTCCCGATTAGATCGGCTACGCCGTATGCGCTTCTCCCGGCCGTAAACGCGCCCGTCGGCGCCGCATCCCATCTCTCGAAATCAAAGTTGCCGCGGCTGGCATCTGGCGGCTGGTCTCCCCAGGGAAAGGCGTGCTCGATCCCTTGGGGCGTGGCGTAAGCGGCGCGGTGAAATTCCGCCTCGCTCGGGAGTTGCAGGCCGGCCCATTTTGTGTAGGCCGAGGCTTCTGCGTGGCTCACGTATACCGGCCAGTCGGCTGGCAAAGGCAATTCGTCGAACATTGCCCGCTGAAACCAGCGATTGTCGCGGCGAACCCAGAAAGCAGGATGTGTCGTGCCGCTCGCAACGATCCAATTCCAATCTTCATCGCTCCAAAAAGAGCGTTCCTGATAGCCGCCCGCTTTGTGGAATCGCAAAAACTCCCCGTTGGTCACCTTGCGTTCGTCGATCAAAAACGCCGGCACGAATTCGCTGTGTTCGTCGAATTCGTTGTCCCAACCGAAAGGGCCGTCCCCCGATCGCCGCAAGCCCAAGGTCGCGTTTCCCTTCGGAATTCTGATCGAGTGAGGCGGCCCCGAGAGCGCCGCGGCCGCCGGAGCCGGCCGGCCTTCGCGGCGGTATTTGCGGTCTATGGAAAGTTGATGCAGCATGTAGCTCAGGGTTTCGACATGCATGAGCCGGTGTTCGATGGCCACGTGCAGCAGTTGCGCCGCTTCGCGTTGGCGCTCGGAGGACTCATCCAAGGCCGCGAGCCGCTCGTCCAAGGTTTCTCGCACGCGCCGGTTGTATGCCTCAATCTCCTCGCGCGCCGGCCAATCCTTCGGCTGATCGCTCGGCAGGCCGCCACCGACCGGATCAATGCCAAACGCAAACAGAGTCTCGAAAGCGGGGGCCAGCGGAGGCAAGTCAAACAAGCGGCCGTTCAGGAGGTTCCAATCAAAGGCTTCGAGATGGCCGAGGTAAAAAATGATGCGGTGCCGCTCAGGAATCGGCCGGTCGTACAGGCCCTCCGGCTTCACGACGGCGAATATCTGGTCGCTCAGCGAGCGGGCCTCTGCCAACCTTTCGAGCAGAGCGGCGTCGGTGGTCGTTCTACAGGCGGCAGGCTCCACGGTAACCTCCGCGAAATTGGATGCGGCTCCGCGAAATCGGACTCAAAGACGGGACCGTCTCAGGACCCGCAGCGGGTGTTCTATTTAAGCGTGCTGCTCCGTAAAGTCAATCAGATGTTTTCTGGTGGCCGAGGGTGACACGTTCAGGCAGACTCCACTCTGGACCCTCGGCAAAAACTTGACCGGCGAGGCTTGATTGCCAGATCACTCGATCGCTTTGCAAAATGTTTCTTACCGCTTGCCGAATGGACGCTCGCTCCTGGCCGGTCTGAACCTCACAATTTCGCGTGGCGAAACCCTCATTCTTCTGGGCCGCAGCGGTTCCGGCAAGACCACGTCGCTCAAACTCATCAACCGCTTGCTGGAATCGAGCGAAGGCGAAATCCTGATCGAGGGCCGGCCGCAGTCGCAGTGGGATTTGATCCGCCTTCGCCGCAGCATCGGCTACGTCATTCAGGACGCGGGCCTATTTCCGCACTGGACCGTCGAGCGAAACGTCGCGCTGGTGCCGCGGCTGGAAGCTTGGCCGGAGGAGCGCGTTCG
>Ga0182024_10017281_pt1 | contig 13567 bp, 15 predicted proteins | sample P32metaG_FD_120480 | JGI IMG/M metagenome (GOLD analysis project Ga0182024, IMG submission 120480) | Permafrost microbial communities from Stordalen Mire, Sweden - P3-2 metaG (Illumina Assembly) | ecosystem: Environmental > Terrestrial > Soil > Wetlands > Permafrost | place: Sweden: Stordalen...
GGAAGCTCTTTCGACCTCGAGGGAAGCTCTGAGGAGGCCGGGGGAAGAGCCTCCGAGGACCTGGAACGTGGGCTCCGAGACGGGCGAGCTTCATCGGGCGTCGTCGGAAGTCCGTTCGAGGTTGCCCGACGCTCTTCTCAGGTCGTGGAAAGCTCGGACGAGGATCTCGGCAGAGCCGACGGCGTCGTGGGACGAACGATTCACGCCGGGGGAAGCTCGGCCAAGGTCCCGGGAAGCTCGTTCGACGTCGGGGGAGCTCGATCCCAGGTCGGGGGAAGCTCGGACGAGGGCCTCGGAGGGAAGGAGTTGCTCGAATGCCGCGGATGAAGAAGGTGGAAGTCGGCCAGAGACCTAGCCTCCAGCGCTTCACGCTGGACGAGCTCGCGCCCGAACAAGGGTGCGGCGGACACTTATTTTCGTGCGCGGCACGAAATCGTCGAGGAGGCGTACTTTGCCGCGAATCGAGCGCGATGACGACTGGCGCGACCTCGATAGGATAGTGTCGTCTGAGGCGGACAAGAACGCCTCTAGGAAATTAGGTCGGTCGATGAAGTACGTCCTCTTCTACGAACCCAGTGATGATTTTCGGGCCAAGGTTCCGCTGCATATCGAGGCCCACCGGGCTCTGTGGAAGCAGTTCCGTGGAGACGGACACCTTCTGATGGTAGGTCCGTTCACGGATGCACCTGCCGGCGGGGCGATGGGGATCTTCACCACCCGTGAGGCGGCCGAGAGGTTCATCAAGGCTGACCCATTCGTGCTGCACGGCATCGTGGCACGCTGGACCATCCGCGAGTGGAACGGGGTTCTGACGCCGTAACCGATCAGCGATTCACGACTTGTCGGGACTGTTCAGATGGGATCAAGCGCGATGGGGCGGAGATGGGCGTCGACCGCGACGATCGGCATCGCGAGTTGTTCCATCGTGAGGTCTTCGCGGTAGGCGAACCGACAGGGCTGTGGCCATGCCTGAACGCGCCTACGTCCCGACAGAGTCGATCAGGGTCGGCCATGTCACGGAGCGGGGCGTCGTCCGATGTCAAAGCTTAGCCGGCAGGGCGCCCCTTGGCCGCAGGCGATGGGTTGGCGACTCTGTTCTGCGCTCGCAGTTCGCTAGCGCGGCGGGTCAACGCTTGCCCAGCGCTCGACGATCCGCCCATCCGCGAATCGCCAGATGACGATGCCCTTGAACTGAATCTTCTTCTGGCCGTCCGTCGCGCGCCAGACGTTTCGGCAAACGACCTTGTCCCCCTCGGCGATCATGTCCTCGATCGTCACGTGCAGATCGGGGAAGCGGGTGTGCATGCCCCGCATCATCGCTTTGTCTCCCGCCCTGTCGATCGGCTTGCCTTCGGGACCGTCGTGGTCGAGGAAGCTCTCGCTGAGCGTCTCGTCGGCGATGTCGACGTTTTTCGCGTTGACGAATTGCTCGAAGTGCCGCCTTACGTAGGTCTTCATATCGTCGTGGGTCATCGGCGTCTCCCGTGTGCGCCGGCTCAAACCGGCAGGGTGGTGAATGGTGAAAGTCCGCTACGGTGAAGGCCTCTAGAAGCCACTTCGTTCCCGAGTCACGCGTCGCTGCCCGCAAGGGTGGCTCCACACGTACGTGCACCCCGGGGTGCTAGGGTGTCAACGGCTCGCCCCTGCGCGCGCGACGGGCACTGCGAACGTCCCGTGAGCATCAGCCCACCCTCGCGGCCACCTCCGTGTGGGCCGAGGCTTGAGGGGCTTGAGGGGGCGTGCGTGAAGCGAACAGCGTCCAGCCAAGGCAGACCGCAACCACCACGTCGGGAACGATCGGCGTCGCAAAGAAGTACCGCGCGGCTAGGATGGCGTGAGCAACGATCGCCGCGAGAATGATGCCTACGGCAGGGCGGACACGGCCAGCGTCGGTCTTCGCAAGCGACGCCAGTTGCCAGAGGAGCCCGACCTCCATCGCGCCAGTGACGATCACCATCAGGCCGTAGCCCTGGTAGTAGTCCCAGTAGCTTCGCGTGAGTCCTGTCACTACGAAGTTATGGGACTTCATGGCCTTCACCGCGGCCGCGGCCTCGGCGCCGTGGGGTACGGCATTCAGGAACAGTAGGGCATGCACAACGTATTGCAGGAGGGCCACGCCAGACGCGACCCGCAACGTCGTTGCCGGTTTCATCGCGAGCTCCCAGCGCCCGGCGGCAGCGTCGGTGGCTCGGTCGCTTTCCAGGAGTCGCGGAGCTGGATGCGATCGAACCACGCCTGCAGATTAGTGAAGGACCTGAGGGGCAGCTTCGCCGCGACGGAGAGCATGAGAGGAGCCGCGATAGCGAGGTCGGCGATCGACAAAGTGGACCCGAGCAGGAAGTCCCTCGACTGGAGGTGGGCATCGATCACTCCCCCGAGAGCGAGCAGCGCCTCCTCGTGGCGTTTCACCTGCGCCGCGTCCGGCTCGCCGATGCGGAGCAGGCTCTTGAGCATGTTCTCGAAGGCAAGAGCCGCGATCGTCGGGCCCCAATGCCCCGCTCCCCAGAACAGCCATCGATTCACGTCGGCGCGAGGGCGGACCTCGCGCGGATACAACGCGTCCCCATGGCTCGCGTCGGCGAGGTACATCATGATGGCGCTGGACTCTGAGAGGAGGAAGCCGCCGTCGTCGAGGAGCGGAACGCGGCCCATGGGGTTCAGCGCGAGGTAGTCGGGCGCCCTCTGAGCGCCAGTGACGATGTTGATATGCACGAGCTCGAGGGTCGCGCCAAGCTCCGCCGCCGCTAGACGGACCTTCCGAGAGTTGGACGAGAACGGGGAATAGTAGAGTTTCATGGTGATCCCGGCGGGTGCCGGCTCCTTTTCAGAGGTAGACAGGAGGGGCATCGAAAAGGAACCGGTGGCCCCGTGAGAACTTCATTTGGTCCGACCGTGGGCGGCTGTCAGGGCCCCTGCGGCTGCACGCACCGAGCGCTTGCGGTAACTTGCCCAGCCGAGATGGTCGATGAAGCGAAGTCGCCTGGCGAGGCGGTCAAGGTTGCCGACGAGGAGGCGTTTGTGCGACTCGTCGAACCCTACCGGCGGGAGCTCCGTGCACACTGCTACCGGATGTCCGGCTCCCTCCACGACGCAGAGGATCTCGTTCAGGACGCCATCTTCCGGGCGTGGGAAGGCCGTGCCACTTTCGAGGGACGCTCGAGCCTCCGCACATGGCTGTACAAGGTCACGACCAACGTCTGCTTGAACGCCCTGGACGCTAGACGAACGAGGACGTTACCGATGGAGATAGGCCAGCGGGTCGCGTCGCTCGACAACCTCTCGGAGCGCCTCGCGGACCCTACCTGGCTCGAGCCCTGGCCGGATGCCCTTTGCCCGTCCCCGACGGTGTCGCCGGAGGCGCGGTACAGCGAACGGGAGAGCGTCGCACTCGCGTTTCTCGTGGCCCTACAGCTCCTCCCACCGAAGCAACGTGCGGTCCTGATCCTGCGCGACGTCTTCGGGTTCGACGCGAGCGAGTGCGCCGAACTTCTCGACCTCACCGTCGTGGCCGTAAAGAGTGCGCTTCAGCGTGCGCGCGAAACGCTCGATTCGCAGGGGAGGACACTCGGCGATCCCATTGCGCCGGTCGAGAACGAGGCCACGCGGAGGCTTCTGGCGAGCTACGTCGAAGCTTGGGAGAGCGCGGACGTGCCGAGGCTCGTCTCCCTCCTGCACGACGACGCGACGCTCGCGATGCCGCCGTTCAGCGAGTGGCTACGCGGCGCGCACGCGATCGTCGCAGGGTTCCATGACAAGATATTCGCGGCGAAAGGCCGCGGTGGCGTGCGCCTGATAGCGACACGAGCGAATGGAATGCCGGCCTTCGCGACGTACAGCCGAGAAACCTCGAGCGACCCGTTCGGCGCAAGAAGCATTCAAGTCATCGGCGTGCGTGGCGACCGCATAGCGACAATCACAAACTTCCTGGGGTCCGGCACAGTGACGCCATTTGGTCTATCTCGACAGCTCTAATCGACGGTATTTGGGCCGGTTGCTAGGCTCGGGCGATGAGACCACTCGAACGCCTCTTGGCGATGGCGTTGTTTCTCATCACCCGACTCGATCGACTCGACGACGTCGCGCAGCTTGCTCGCGAAGTCGGTCGGCCTGTCGAGCATGAGCCAGTGGCCGGTGTCCTTGATGACACGCGCGTCGAACTGCGGGGCGTGCGCCCGGTTGTGATCGAGGGCGACGGGGCGGAGATCAGCGTCGACCGCGACGATCGGCATCGCGAGGTGATCCATCGTGAGGTCTTCGCGGTAGGCGAAGATCGACTCCAAGATCGCCGCGGTGCGATCCGGGTCCATCGCCATCGCGTCGCCCCGGACCCGAGCGACCACCTCGGGTCGGCGTTCTTCGGCATCAGGCTCACGAGCTTCTTGTCCATGACGTCGCGGTAGCCGGCGCGCATCTTGCCGAGGACCTCGGCGGTCCGAGCACCGGAGCCGATCACCGGCGAAGCGCGCAAGGCTGGCGAAGGCCACGTTGTCGAGGTTGGCCACGCAGCACGGTCCCTCGTTCCATGCGGCGCCGGGCGGCCCATTCCGGGCGCCACCCTGTTCCTCCACGTCAAAGCTCCGTATGTGGGGCTCCGACTCTCCCGCTCCCTTCGGCCGTGGCTCCTGTTCTCTTATCCACCTACAGTGGAAAAGTGCGCCGATGACGAAAGCTGGACCCCGCTCGATGCGAGTAACAGCGCCCGCGTGAGTAGTCACGCACGCGGCGCGGGTTCCGCTTGTCCATGATCGTCGTTTTTTTTGACGGACGGGCCGAGCTTTCGTCACTGCACCTCCGCACTGCGCTGATCCTTTGACTGTCACAACCGGCGATCCAGGTTCGTCCCCCGCAGAACCCCACCACTATTTACGGAATCGACGCTTCCAACGTGCGGCCGACCCCAAAGAGGAACGACACATGCGACGCACTGAAAAAATACTAATTGCGGCCACCGTGGCAGGAACGATAGCAGCGTGCTCATCCTCGTCGGACAACTCCGATGGGTCCGACGGAGGCGGGGTGGACGGGACGTCCGAAGCCACGACGGGAACGACCACGTCTACGACGACCACGGGCACAACGACGACAGCGTCGACCACAGGTACGACGACGGGCACAACGACGACAGCGTCGACCACAGGAACGACGACGGGCACGACCACGACAGCGTCGACCACAGGTACGACGACGGGCACGACGACGACGGCCAGCGTGGGCGCTGATGCGGCAAGCCCGGACGCCACGAGCGGGGTCGATGCCAGCAAGGCGGACGCCGCCGCGCACACTGATTCGGGCAGCAGTTCGGTGAACTGCTCAGCTACTATGCCGAGCGGCGGTACTACGCAGACCGGAAATAATATTAATGGCACCGCCGACGGCCTCGGTTATGGCGTCTGGTCGAATGGAAGCGGGGGAAGCCTCACCACCTTTGCCAATGCTCATGCGTTTAGTGCATCCTGGAACAATGGTGGTGATTTCCTGGCTCATCTTGGCCTGGATTTCAACAGCTCCCAGAGTTACACCGCTTACGGAACGATTGCGGCACAATTCGTCGAGTCAAAAACGGGAACCGCCGGGGGCTACTCGTCTATAGGAATGTATGGGTGGATGCAAAATCCTTGTATTGAATGGTACATCGTCGACGACTCGTTCCAAACGATGCCGACACAAAGGAGCAGTGTCACAGCTACCATTGATGGGGGCACCTACTACTTGATCTCGAACACGACGACTGGAAGTGGTGGCAATGATTGCGGTGGCAGCGCCTCGTCATGGACCCAGATGTGGAGTGTCCGCTCGACGGCTCGCACTTGCGGGACAATTACCGTTAGCGACCACTTCGCGGCGTGGCAAAAACAGGGCTGGAACTTGGGAAAGCTGACCTCGGTTCACATCAATGTAGAAGTAGGGGGTGGTACCGGAAGCATTGATTTCCCAATCGCAGACGTTACAACGACCAGCAACTGAACGACCCTCGCCTAAAGGCGAGGGGTTCGGATACGCAGCGCGTTGCATCCCGCAGTGGAGTCATCTGTCTACTTCCGTCAAATAATCGTTCGCTCGGCAATTCGATGGATGAAGCGAGCGCCCACCCCTACCCAGGGAAAGCCGCGCAGCCAAGCGCTGGCCCCGGCGTAGGCGAGGGCCGGGTAGGCCGCGAGGATGAATCGGCCCACCTTGTGCGCGATACGCGCGTGGCTCGCGTGGATAGCGAGGAACACGGTAGCGGGCAAGAGGACGAGAGCGTCGAGTCGGGCCAGCCTCAGCCAGCGCCGCGAAAGCGTCGAGAGAGCGCGGCGGCGATCACCAGGAGCGGCGCTCCCATCCCCAACAGAACCGGCGTGGACCCCTACCCTGCGCCTACCCCGCGAGCCGACCCCCGTATCCGCCTGTCGCTCGGTAACCGTCCGACATGGCACGCACTTGCGCACGGGAGTGTACAGGCGGTGGGATCGGAGGCATGGCACGAGAGCGTCAGTCGCGGGCGTGGTGGTCGAATACGGTGACGCGGTGGAGGGGCAGCGGCCTGACGGCCGCGGAGTTTGCGGCGCGCGAAGACCTGTCCGTGATGAGTCTTCGCTGGTGGTCGAGCGCGCTGGGTCGTGATAGCCGTGCTACGCACGGGTCGTCGGGGATCGAGCCGATCGAGATCTCCGTGGCGACGGCCGGGCGAAGCAGCGGGGTCGAGATCGCGGTGGGCGGTGCAGTGGTCCGTTGCGAAGTGGGTGTAGACGTCGACTACGTGGCCGCGCTGGCGCGCGCACTGCGAGGCGGCTGAAAGCCCGTCGTGTTCGCCTTTCCGCCGCAGGGTCGTGTGTACCTGGCGTCGCAGCCGGTCGACATGCGGTCGGGACATGATGGTCTGTTCGCGATCGTCAAGAGCTGGGGACTCGATCCGTTCAGCGGCGACCTGTTTGCGTTCATCGGCAAGAGAAGCGATCGCGCCAAGGTCCTGGTGTGGCACCGGGGAGGGTTTCTGCTGCTCTACAAGCGTTTGGAGAAAGGGCGGTTTCGCATTCCTCAGGTCGTGCCGGGGACGCGCACGGCGATGCTCGACGCGACGGAGCTGGCAATGCTGCTCGACGGGATCGATGTCTGGCACGTGAAGCGTCCTGCTCTGTGGGAGCCCCCGGCGCAGAGGCGTTCCTCCGCGGGCGCATGAGTCCTGTGCGTCCCTTGTCTACTTTGTGCTCCCATTCGACTTTGCCCGTTGCGAAGTGGCTTTCCATAAGCCACGCGATCGTGCACAGACATAAGGCGTGGCGGACACGCGTAACCTTCGCATCGCGAAGCTCGAAGCGGAGCTGCGTGCCAGCCGCGAGCGCGAGCGCCAGCTCGGCGAGATCGTTGCGCAGCAGCAGACGCTGATCGCCGCACAGCAAAAGCTCATCGTCGACTTGCAGCGCCGGCTCGCCGAGCAGGATGGGGAGCAGACGGCACGCGCCGAGCGCCTTCAGGCCGAGATCGAGCGGCTCGAGCGGCAGCTCCTCGGGCCCAAGTCCGAGCGCATCAAGGTCCCGCCCATCGACAGTGAGCTGCGGGACGACCCCGAGGAGATGACCGAAGAGCAGCTCGCAGCACGGCGCGAGGAGATCGCCCGAAAGCGGCGCGAGCGAGCCCTGGCCAAGAATGCCTCGATGGCAACCGAGGAGGTCGAGCATCCCGTGCCCGATACGATGAAACACTGTCCCAAGTGCGGGGGAACGCACTTTCGTCCTCTCGATCACGAGTCGAGCACGACGTTCGAATACGTGCCCGGACACTTCGTGCGGCGTGTCCACAAGCGGCAGAAAGAAGCGTGCGTCTGTGGCCAGTACATCGTGACCGCGCCCGGACCGCTCAAGCTCGTACCCGGAGGGCAGTACGGCTTTGGCTTCGTTGCGTTTCTCATCGTCGAGAAGTGCGCCGACTCGATCCCGATCCACCGCATCGAGAAGCGCTTCGGTCGGCTCGGGATCCCGATCTCGCGCAGCACGATGAATGACCTTGTGCACACCGCAGCGGAGCTCGCTCGCCCGCTCGTCGCTCGCCTCCAGAAGCGTATCGCGGGGCTCGACGTCGTGCTCGCGGACGAGACTTCGATGCGCCTGCAGGACCGCCCCAAGCGCGGCTTCGTTTGGGTCTTCCATGGCTACGATGAAGCCAGCGGCGGGCAGCTCGTCCTCTACGTCTTTGCCGTCGACCGAAGCGGAGATACGGCGGCCAAAATCCTCGGCGGCACTCGCGGCGCGCTCGTGGTGGATGGGTACACCGGCTACAACAAAGTCACCGACCCGCACGGACGCGCGCGCGCCGGATGTTGGAGTCACCTCCGTAGAAAGATCTTCGAGGCGCGCTCCTCCGCCCCACCGGAGGAGACAGACCCCGCGCTCTCGCTCATCCGCGATCTCTTCCGCGTGGAGCACGACGCGACCCAGCAAAAGATCATCCGTTCGCCGGCCCATCTCGCTCTTCGCACCGAACGCAGTAAGCCGCTCGTCGATGCGTTCTTTCAGTGGGCGGAAGCGAAGAAGGCCGAACTCCTTCCGAAGGGACCGCTCGGAGAAGCCCTCGGGTACGCAACCAGCGTTCCCGGCTCGAGCTCTTCCTCTCCGATCCACGCATTCCCATACACAACAACGGATCGGAGGCCCGTCTCAGAGTCATCGCCCTTGCCAGACACAACTATCTCTTCTTCGGGCACCCGCGCGCAGGCCGGAACTTTGCCGGACTCTACTCGCTTGTTGGCTCCTGCATCGCGAACGGCGTGGAGCCCACCGAGTACCTCACCGACGTCCTTCCCCGCATCCGCGACGCGACGACCGACGATCAGCTCGATGCGCTCTTGCCCGATCGATGGGCACCGCTCGCGTTACCCCCCTGAACCGCTACTCGACTCACGTCAACCGCGGGGCAGGTCGGACGGGTACGTCGCTCGTAAGGAGGAAGCGGGCAAAAGCGAGTCGGGAAGGTCGTAGGTTGCGTAGCTCGAAGGCCGCGCCGAGCGACACGCGAAAGGAGCCCGCCGACGAAGGCCATCCGCGGCGGGCGTAAAAAGTCACTCGCAGCGGATTGCGACCCGACCATTGGGCCGCAACGAAAAAGCCCGTAACGGATTTGCTCACCGCGCGCCACTGCACCTCCGATGGTCTCCCATTACGGCCGAAGGCAACCGACAGAACGCTCCCGTCGTTTCGTTCTGCCTGCCGTCGTTCCCCTGCGCCGGTCGCAGGGGCGTCGAGCAGGGCCGACAACTTCGGACGCGCACTAGGTTTGCGGACCGGCTCTTAGACCACGTGGATCCTTGCCGAGGAGCTCCCCAATGAAACGAACTACCGTCCAGACTTTTTCCCGTGTCGCCGCCTTCGTTGCCCTCCCCTTGGCGGGCGCTTCGTGTGGTTCCAACAGCACGACCCCCGGTTTCCAGGGCGGCTCGTCGACCGGGACGTCGGTGACAGGGTCTATAAGCGGCTCGTCGGGGGCGATCGGTTCGACATCTGCCCCTTCCGGCGGGAGCTCCGGTTCGTCGATGGGGTCGACATCACAGGGAGCCTCTAGCCCGACGACTGGCTCGACCTCCGGTTCCACGAATGGGTCTTCTAGTCCGGCCAACGGTTCGACGAACGGGTCGTCCGGGAGCTCATGGGCCTCCGGCTCCGGATCCTCGAGCTCCTACATGGGAATGAAGACTCCGGGTACGGCGCAGGCAGGCGATATCACGGTCGCTCCGGCGACCACCTATCAGACTGTGGACGGCTTCGGCGAAGCCGACGTGTGGCAAGGCTCATCCTCGACGGCCATGCAAACGCTCCTGTTCGACCCGGTCAACGGGATCGGGCTGACCCTGCTCCGCATCGGCATCGACGGCACGAGCGGTAAGCCCACCATCATGGGCGGCGCGGGCTTTGCCGATGGTCAGGCCATCACCAAGTTCGGCGGCAAGGTCTGGGCAGCGCCCTGGTCGCCACCCGCGGGAGACAAGGACAACGGCAACGTCAACAACGGTGGGCATCTGCTGGCGGCCGACTACGCCTCGTGGGCGGCGGTGCTCGCGGCATTTCCTGCGTACTATAAGGCGAATGGTGGCGTGGACCTCTACGCCATGTCAGCACAGAACGAGCCTGATTTCGTGGCGAGTTACCAGTCCTGCATCTTCGACTCGGCGCAGATGGTGGCTTGGATCAAAGTGCTGGGCCCGGCGCTGGCCGCGCTCAACCCGCCAGTCAAGGTACTCGCCGCGGAGCCCGACAACTGGGGCAACCTCTGGGGCGGCGACGGCTACGGCCCCGCGATCCTGGCCGCCTCGACGGCCAGCTCTTATGTCGGGCCGCTCGCTACACACGACTACGGAACCACCAGCGCAGGAACGTATGCACGTCCGACACCGCCCGCCGACAACACTCACCATGTCTGGGAAACGGAGTGCACGCCCGGAGACACGACGGCGATCACCCTTGCGACGATGGTTTACGCGGCATTCACGACCGGTGGAGCAAGCGCGTGGCACTACTGGTGGACGGAAGCTTTTGTGCCGGACGTAACCAATCCGCCCCCGCAGGTGTATGCGCTCGGCAACTTCAGCAAGTTCGTGCGCCCGGGTTACATGCGCGTCGACGTCACCGGCGCCCCGACCCCATCTGGCACCGCGCCTCTCGTGGTAGCGTTCACGAACCCCGCGGATGGGACGGTGGCCATCGTCGTGGTGAACGGTGGCGGGGCCCAGCAGGTTTCCTTCTTCGTCTCGGGCACGGCATGGCCGGCGTCCGTCACCCCGTACGTTACGTCCGCGAGCTCCAAGCTCGCCGCGGGGACGGCCATCACGGTTACCGGGGCACGGTTCTCCGCGTCCCTGGGCGCGCAGTCGGTGACGACCTTCGTTGGTAAGCCCTAGCGCGACGCACGCGGAAGCCGGCGCGAACATCGCGTTCGCGGCAGCTCCGACTCCCCCGGGAACGTGATCCCGAATGCCTCCCCTCCGGAGATCCCCTGCATGCGCCAGACAGTCGTCCGCAGCATCCTCTTGCTCGCTGCCGCCAACGCATTCGGCGCGGCGGCATGTGCGTCGAACTCGAATCTGCAGTCGATGCCGGGAGGCAGCGGCAGCTCGAGCGGATCGGGGGGGAACGGCACGAGCCTCACCAGTGGGTCCAGTAGCGGTCCGGGCGGAAGCGCCTCCCTCGCGGGCGGAACCTCGTCGACCGGGGGGACCGCCCGTGGGTCGTCTGGGTCTACCGCTGACATGGCATCCACGGGTTCGTCATCGGGGTCCGCCTCTACCGGGGGGTCCACGGGCTCGTCCTCCGGCGCCGCATCCGACGCCGGGATAGCGACGACGTGCAGCCTCAACTGTACGGGGAAGACGTGCGGCGACGACGGCTGCGGAGGGACGTGCGGCGGGTGCCCGCCGTCTCAGCTCTGCGGTCCCGCACAGACCTGTATAGCCCCGTCGAACACGACGAGTATCGTCGTGGACGCGAAGTCTCAGGGGACGCCAATCTCCTCGGCGATCTACGGCGTCTCCTTCAACAACGACGACTCGATGAAGATCGCAGCGCTCAACCGCTGGGGAGGCGACGCGGTGAGCTCGTACAATTGGGAGATCGACGTTTCGAACTCGGGTGCGGACTGGAACTGCGCGAACTACACGGGCCGTTTCACGTCTCCCGCCCCCGATCCCTCGCTCAAGACGAGCTCGGACCAGTTCGTTCACTACAACATTGCCGAGCATGCCGATACGCTCATGACGATCCCCATCACGGGGTGGGTCGCGAGCATGGCGACACCCAACCCCGGGACGCCGGACTGCGCCGGTGGCACGGCGATCGCGACGTGCTGCCAGACGCTCGGCACATCGGAAGAGAAGCTCGTCGACCAGGGATCCAAGGTGCTCGACACCTCGTTCATGGGGTCGTGGGTCACGCACCTCGTATCGACGTTCGGGTCCGCGGCCCAAGGGGGCGTGAAGTACTACCAACTCGATAACGAACCGGATAACTGGCAGAACCTCCGCCAGGACATCTACCCGTCGCTTTACCCGCCCGGCACGTCGTGCGAGCCGTTTTACTCGACCAACTCGAGTATCGGGAAGAGCCTCAACCAGGACTTCATCGACCGAACGATGGCTTACTCCAAGGCCATCAAGACCGCCGACCCGACCGCTAGCGTGCTTTTCATGAGCACCGAGAACGCTTGGGATCTCGTGGCCATCCCGAACGACGAGTGCGGCAATCCCGCTGGTCCGTACACCACGACCCATTCGCTTACCGAAGCGATCTTGCAGCTTGCGGCCACCGCGGAGGCCTCGGACCACGTGCGGCTTCTCGACTGCGTGGACATGCACTACCCCTTCCCCGGCACCGGCCTCGGCGACACCGACGCGCTGTGGGACCAGACAGTTACGCAGTACAACACCCCCGTCATTCCCCCGCGCATCCAGGGATGGATTAACGCGACCTACCCAGGGACCAGCATCTGCGTCAGTGAGTACAACGTCCCCAACGACGGCACCAACGGAAGCGCCCCGGACGTGTCCACGGGCGCCCAGGAGGCAGACATTCTCGGAATGTTTGGCCGCCTCGGATACACGGTCGCGTCGTATTTCTTGACTCTCGTGAACGGCACGACGCACCTGCCCGTCTACAACGCAATGGCCATGTACCGGAACTACGACGGGAACGGCGGGCGCTTCGGCACATACTCGATCGGCGCGGCAAGCCCCAACACGGGCGTCCACGTCTACGCTGCATCGGACTCGCCGACCAACCCTTCGAAGGTCTGGATCATGCTGGTGAACGTGAGCGCAGCGGCACAAACGGCTCCATCGATCACGCTGCAAAACTTCGCGTCCGGGACCTCCGCGCAGGTGTACCGTATGACGAACGGTGGCGCCCCGACTGCCGACACGGCGCTTGCCGTCTCGAACGGAACCATCACCGGCGTCTCCCTACCGCTCGACTCCGCGGCGCTTCTCGTCGTATCCAATAGGGGTTCCGGGAGGTACCATCGTCGGATGACGCGTCACGCGCGAAGAAGCACGCGTGCTCCCCCAGGCCGTCACGCGACCACCTCCGGGGTCGCCGCAGAAGGCCGACTCAAAAGACCGTGACCTCTTCGAGGTGAAACACCGTCGTCCGGGGAACGCTGAGGCGAAGGTACCGCGCCGATGTCTCTGAGAACTCCCCGGTCCAGATGGCAAACACCTCCTTCTTCTCCGCGATCTTGGTCCACGTCTTCTGGTCGTTGCTAGTCTCGACGACCAGGGGCACCGCCCGGTCCTGGCAGCAGTCCTCCCGGTTAATCACGCTGATCGCGTGGAATCGCCTCTCCGAGCTCAGATCGAGGATAACCCATGGGTTGGCCTGCTCCTCTGTGTGGAAGAACAGATGGTACATGCCCCGGTCGCGGAGCGAGCCCGACGTTGGCCAGTGGTCCTTGGCAAAGGCGCTGCTCGCCGTCCAACGTGGAACCGGGAATACCTGCCGTAGCCATGCCACCCCAAGCAGACCTACGAACAGCGCGATCGTTCCCAGGACGGCGCAGCGACAGACCGGCTGAATCCAATCCGGCGGTAGAACTCGCGTCGAATCAGGAA
>Ga0182024_10017282_pt1 | contig 13566 bp, 8 predicted proteins | sample P32metaG_FD_120480 | JGI IMG/M metagenome (GOLD analysis project Ga0182024, IMG submission 120480) | Permafrost microbial communities from Stordalen Mire, Sweden - P3-2 metaG (Illumina Assembly) | ecosystem: Environmental > Terrestrial > Soil > Wetlands > Permafrost | place: Sweden: Stordalen...
CGTCCTCACGCTCGCGCGCGTTCGCCTCAGCCAAGCGGTCCGTTTCGTGCGGACGAGCGCGAAGGCAGAGGCCGCCGTCCTCCACGCCGACGGGCTCATCTGGGCAACGGGCCTCGGACGTCCGCCCTTCGTCGCGACGTGCTCCCTGTGGGAGAGCGCCCAAGCAGCATCCGACTACGCGTACGGAAGCGCAACGGCGGCCCACTCGAACGCGATCGCGGCCGACAAGGCCAAGCCGTTCCACCACCAGAGCGCGTTCATCCGGTTCCGCCCCTACGATTCCGAGGGAGGTCTGGGCGGATCGAACCCCCTCGCGGAGGGCTGGACGTCGGCCGCCGGGGTCGATCGAGCGGCGGAGGGATGAGCCCGGGCTCCAGGCATTCATCCGAGCGCATCGGGCCTCCGCCGACCGCGTGACCGGCTGACGCTCCGCAACGTCCCCGTCCACGTCCGCCGAATCTTCGACATCGTCGGCGTCATCCAGCTGCCCGACATCGACTGAGAAGCCACCGCTTGTGGATCCGACTCGCGATCCCCCAGATCGCGAGTCAACTCCCTCGGAGACCGACGACTGGCCCACAACTCGTGCAGGTCAGCGCTGACTCGTCAAGCGCTGTGAGCTTGGATTCCGGCAAGTTCAGGGAGCTACTGGCGACTTCGTCCAGTCGATCGTGACCTCGTGGCTCGGGTTTGCCGGATTAACTGCGACATTCAGATGTGCGCCAAGGCTGAGGCTGGCCACCTTCGCCTCCGGCACGCGGTTCATGAACACGGCTTCGATGGGACTGGAGCCGTCGATCGGCAGTTCAGCCTTAATCACGTAGACCGGGTCGTTGGGATCTGGCTGCGCGGGATCCAACTCGCCGACGGTCTTGCCCGACGCCGAGAACTCGCGAACGACCGCAGTCATCCGCTGCCCGCTCGCCAAGAGTTCAGCCGCCGAACGGCGTTGGCCCGTGTCTCCCGTCGCCTGGACCGCCGCAGCGATGTCGCCTGCGCTGGCGCTATCCAGGCTCTGCTCGGCGCCGTCGGGCCCCGCGCTGCTGATCTTGTCGCCGAGCTCGAAGTTGTTGTGATCTTGCGGGTCGTAGCGCACTGAGAAGGCATCGCCAGGCTTCAAGTTCCCGATCACCGAGAACTCGATCTGCGTCCGGACCGTCACCTCGAACTGCCCGGTCCCATCCGCGGGCGTGATCCGTAACGTCAAGTCGACCAGTGGCGTGAAATTCTGCTGACCTACCTCGGTGAACGTGACAACCACGGCTTGGGCGTTGACGCCCGCCTCCTCCAGCTGCTGCCTCTGCTTCTTGCCTCCGAATAGACCCATTTCTGTCTCCTGGCGTTGGTTGATAGTCCGAGATCGCACTTCGGTGTCGCGGGTCTCAGAGACCGCGATTGGGATTATGCCTACGGGGTTGGAGCCGCCTTGACGTCGTTTTCGATCCCAGTCGAGAAGGGAGAGACCGGATCGTGCCGTGGCATCGTCTGATATCAGGCGAGGTCGGGCTTGAGTAGCTGGTACTCAGTTTCGGCGGATCGGAGCCGTTGAGCCTGTGTTGCCGACGCCCGCCGTCGCCTCGGGGCAGCACCGGGTATCCGCTGCGACTCTCGCGATCCCCGGACCGCGAGTCGGTCTCCGGGGAACACTGCAGCTGGTGACCGGCCAGCGCGTGCCGCCGACTTGCCACGCTGGCGACTGGTCACGTCTTCTCTGTGGAGCACAACCTGCTTAGGGACCCTCGATGGCTGGGAAGATGCCGTCCGAGAGCCGCGATGCTGGCTCTGTCACCTGTTGATTGCTGGGGATGCCGGTGTGCGCCGATGCGGTGTACGTGTACGACGCCAGGAGCCCCTGATAGTTGGCGTTCTCCAGGAATGTTCGGACGTTGGCGGCAGTCAGCGAGTCGGCGTTCCGCACCGCGGAGGCGAACATCGAGATCGCGTCGTAGCCCTGCGCGAACGGGACGATCGACCCCCCGAGACTCGGGCGGTGCAGCTGGGTGCGCAGGTTGTCGCGGAAGCTGCGGACGTCTGCGTCGGGGATCCCCGGCTGAGCGACGATGGCCTGCGGGACGACCACCGAGACGCCGGCGAGCCCCGCGGTCCCGATGGCGCTGATCACGTTCGGGTCGACCGCGATCGAGCTGGCAACCACGGGAACATCCCACCCGATGGCCTGTCGGGCTCGGAGCGCGGCGGCGACAGCGAGCGTGTCACCCACCAGCGCGAGCCCATCGGGGTGCATGGCCCGGAGCCGCTCCAGGACCTGGTCGAAGTGTCGCCCCGTGGTGATGAAGTCCTCGGCGGTGAGCGTCAGCCCGCGTCGCGAGGCGGACGTCGCAAGCGACGCGGCTCCCCGTCGACCGGCCGGGTCGCCGGTAGCGACGACAGCTACGCGATGCCAGCCCTGGGTCTGACCGAAGTTGATCATCGCTGCGGTCGTGGTGCTGATCGACGACGTAAGCGGGAACGTCCACGGCTGGGCGGCCCGGTGAAACGTCTGGTCCAGGCTCGAGAAGCTGGCGACGGGGATGTTGGACCGGGCCAGCACCGCGCTCGCGCCCTCGGCCTGGGCCGACAGGAATGGACTGACGAGGAAGCTCACTTCCTCCTGGTCGACGAGGTCCAAGACGGCGCGCTTGGCGACGGGCACGCTGCCCTCGTCGTCCTTGTAGAGCAGCTCGAGGCACTCGTGGTGCTTCAAGACTCCGCCTGTCGAGTCGACGTGCTTGACCGCCATCTTCAGGCCGGTCAGATACTCCTGCCCAAGCGGGCCCTGCGAGCCGGAGAGGGCGAGCGAGGCACCGATCTCGACGACCCGCGATTTGTCGCAGGTGCCGGTCGGCTTCACGACCGTGGTCGCGATGCCGAAGTGCTGCGGCATCGTGCAGGCCGCGAGGGCGACGCCGAGCAGCGCCGCCGAGACGACGGCGAGTCGGGCGCGGCACGCACCGAGGGTGCGCACGGTCGGCCGGGTATCCCGCCCGTGCCGTAGGCCGTCGGTCATTGCGCCGCCGAGCCGAGGTAGGTCGCGATGACCCGGGGATCCTCGAAGACCTCAGCTGGCGTTCCGACGGTCAGGACCTGGCCCGCGTCCATGGCCACGACACGGTCGGCGACTGTCCGCAGCAGCGTGAGGTCGTGCTCGATGATCAGCACGCTGGCGTCGAGCCGGGCTCGGGTCTGCTTCAGGAGCGGAGCCATGGCGAGGGATTCGGCCTGGGCGACGCCGGCGGATGGTTCGTCGAGCAGCACGATCGAGGGCTGCAGAGCGACCAGGACCGCGAGCTCCACGAGTCGTCGTGTGCCGGTCGACAGGTCGGCGGTCAGCTGATCCCGGTAGTCGTCGAGCCCGAGCTGCTCGATGACCTCGTCGACCGCTCGTCCCACTCGTCGCTCTGCCCGAGCGACGGTCGGCAGGCACAGCAGCGCGGCGAGCGCTCCCGGCGAGGGGACCCGGGGCGCCACCGCGACGGCGAGCGTCTCCTGCACGGTCAGACCGGGCCAGAGTCGAGCCGACTGGAACGACCGGCCGAGCCCAGCCGCCGCTCGTCGATGCGCAGGCCAGTCGCTGATGTCCTGGCCGAACATCACCACGCGCCCGGCGTTGGAGGGCAGGTGTCCCGAGAGCATCTCGAGCACGGTGGTCTTCCCAGCCCCGTTGGGACCCATGAGGCCCAGGAACTCACCCGCGTGAAGCTCGAGATCGACGTTGTCGACCGCGGTGACGCCCCCGAACGTCCGCCGCAGACCCCGCGCCGACAGCACCACCCCGTCGCCGCTCGAGAGCGACCTGCGGTGACTCGTGGCAGTCCCCCGGGCTGCCGGCTCGTCCGCACCACCTGCGCTCGTCGTCGCCCCGGCGAGGAAGACGGCGCGGACGAGGTCCTCTCGGTCGACGAGCTCGGTGGTCGCGCCGGTGAACATGATGCGCCCCCGCTCCATGAACACCGCTCGAGCGGCGAGCCGCATGGCGAGATCGACCGATTGCTCCACGAGCAGCACGGTCGTGCCGTCCTGATGGATCTGTTGCACGACCTCTAGGAGCCCCTCGATCACGGCCGGCGCCAGTCCGAGCGAGAGCTCGTCGATCATCAGCAGTCGGGGTCGCGCGATGAAGGCCTGAGCCAGGCTCAGCATCTGCTGCTCCCCACCCGAGAGGTTGCCCGCGGCGGTGTGCCACCGCTGTCGGAGCACGGGGAAGTGCGCGAGTGCGGCCTCGGTGGCCCGTCGGACGTACTCCGGCTCGTGGAAGTAGGGCCAGCTGGCGACCTCGAGGCTCTCGGCCACCGTGAGATCGGCGAAGATTCCCCGGCCGCCCGGCACCTGGACGATCCCGAGGCTCGCGATCCGATTGGGATCCAAGCTGGTGATGTCCTGACCGTCGAAGATCACCTGTCCCGCGGTCGGGCTAGTGAGCCCGGAGATCGCTCGCAGCAGCGTGGTCTTGCCCGCGCCGTTCGTGCCCAGCACCGCGAGGAGCTCCCCGTCCCGCACGTCCAGGTCGATCCCCGAGAGCACCGGACGACCCTCGTACCCCGCGTCGACCGAGCGCAGCATGAGGAGGCTGGCGCTTCCCGCCCGTCGGGCCTGGCGGACCTCGGCGTCGGCGGCAGCCGTGATCCGGAGTCCCTCGATGGCGGCGTCGAGCGTCGTTCCCGCGGAGGCCAGGATCGCCGAGCCGACGAGGTAGAGCACGACGAAGACCAAGAGCCCGGCACGGAACCCGAATACGCCGTCGACATCGGTGACCAGGGAGGGTCCCGCCGGTGCGATCGCTCCGAACCCGAAGGAGAGCCACACCGACGTCAGTGCGAACGCCAGCATGAGGTGCCGCGCCGGCGACACCAACGACACGGTGGCGTAGATGCCCGCGAGCAGCCAGGCTGAGGCCACGACGTACGCGGCCTGGAAGGCGATCGCCCAGGTCACGCTGGGCGACGCCGCGACGCCGACGAGGCACGCGGCGGCGAGCGCGCCGCTGAGCGCGACCAGGCGTACCGCTGCCCCGGGGTCGTGCGAGAAGCGCCGGTAGACGAGGACGAACCCGATCGCAAGCCCGATCAGGGCCCCGGGCTGCATGCACGCGGTGATGAGCGCTCGGTGGGCCGCGTCCTGGTGGAACACGTTGCGGTACAGCAGATCGGTGAACGACCGGATCCCGAGGACGGTCACGGCCAGGAAGGGGAGCGAGTAATACAGGCGGCGCACCGCCTGGTGCGCGAACAGGACGCGTGCTGCCTCGGCGAAGGTCGGCGCGGCAACGTCGGGTTCGTCGGGCTCGTCGACGGGATCGCTCCCGCCGGGGCGCGGCAGCAGGAGGGCCGCGAGGACGAACACGAGCATGGTCCCGGCCAGCACCTCGAACGGCGCCTGCCAGTCGTAGAAGAGCTCCAGGGCACCGATCAGCAGGGGCGCGAGGGCCAGCCCGCCGACGATCGCGGCGCGCAGCGCGAAGAACACGGTCGGCCGCAATGACTGGGGGTAGTACGCGGCGAGTAGGCGGCTCTGGACCGAGGTGAGCGCCCAGCCGCCGACGGCGACGCCGGCGACGCCGACGTCGAGCGCCACCGAGTTCGCGGCGAGGCCGGCGACGGCGGTCGTGAGCAGCAGTGCCGCCAGTACCGTCATCCCTCCGCACAGCACCCGCATCGCCCCCAGCCGGTTGGCGAGGGCCGCGATCGGAATGTCCGCCAAGAGCCCGAGCTGGAGGCCGATGACCACCACGGTGGAGACGAAGAAGAGGCTGGCACCGAAGGTGTCCCTGATCCCCGGCAGCAGCAGGACCAGCGCCAGACCCCCGACCTGGGCCGTGGTCGCGAGGCCCATCAACACCAGCAGCGGCAGCACCGGGTACGGGGCGGTGATCCGGCGCGGATCGAGGCGGGCCCGCAGTGCCCAGGGGCGAGGGGCGGTCGAAGGCGCGGTCATGGGACGTCGCCGTGTGACCGTGCTTCGGCGACGGGTTCCGCGGGCACCGAGGTGGCGAGCTCGTCGAGGACCTCAGCCGCGCCGCGCTCGACTCCTGGCAGGTCGGCCGCGGGTGGCGCCAACCCGGGGACCGGGATCGCCTTCCGGCGCGCCAGCCATCGGAGCAGCGCGTCTCGCAGCCGGTACAGGAGCCCGCCCAGGCCCTCGGGCAGCACAATGAGCAAGACGAGGATGCCCAGGCCGCTGCCGATGAGCGTGTAGCTGCCGTGCAGATAGTACTGCGTGCCCCAGATGTAGATGGCGCCGATCACGACGCCGGACAACGACTCAGCCCCGCCGACGACGATCATCAGGAACAGCGCGATGTTGATGTCGGCGGTGAAGGAGCCGTTGTTCACGCCACGCTGGTGGATAACGAAGATCACGCCGGCAAACCCGGCGATCGCGCCGGAGATGACGAAGGCGGTCAGTTTCGTCACGGTGATGTTCAGGGTCGCGGCCTCGGCTGCTGCCTCGTTGTCACGCGTCGCGATCAGGGCGCGACCGAAACGACTTCGACGCAACGACCGCACCGAGACGAGCACGACCAGAAACGACAGCAGGCAGAGGTAGTAGATCTGCCAGTCCTGACCGAGCAGGTTGGCGCCGAACACGGTCGGCCGGTTGACCTGGAGCGTCACGAACCAGGACAAGTTGGTCGGGACGAGGACGTACGTCGACACTGCGATGCCGAAGGCGAGCGTCGTCACGGCCAGCAGGGGACCGGGGATCCGCAGCGCGGGGAGCCCGATGATGAGGGCGGTCAGCGCGCCGGCGATGACCCCGGCGAGGAGTGCGAGCAGGAAGTTCCAGCCGTGCCGCTGGAACAGCACGGCCGCCGTGGCGCCTCCGATGCCCGCAAGCGCGAACTGGCCGAGCGAGATCTGTCCCGCCCAGCCCGTCAAGACAAGCAGTGAGAGCCCGACGATGGCATAGATAAGGATCAGCGCTGCCAGGTAGGTCTGGCTGCCCGTCAGGATGACCGGGAGGAGCAACGCGGCGGCGAGGACCAGCACGCGGAGCCCCCGGACGGACCACCGCACCTCGGGGAGCTCGGCCAGCGCCCGGGGGATCGGGCGAACGCTGGCGACCGAGCGCCACGAGGAGCCAAGGGTGCTGCCGATCCGCCGGTAGGCGCTCGGCTGCACGAGCAGCGCGACCACGATGACGATCAAGAGGGTCGCATCGACGAACGAGGTGTTGGAGAAGGTCCAGGTCGCGAGCGCGTCGTAGACACCGACTGCCACCGCAGCAAGCGCGGTGCGGGGCAGATTCTCCATGCGACCGATGACGGCCGCCACGAGCGCGCGTAATAGCAGGTCATAGCCGCCTGCCGAGATCGTCGCGAAGCCGCTGAAGCCGAGGACGGGCACTCGCAGCAGGACCGCGGCCGCCGACAGGACCGCGGCGAGCGACCACACGATCGTGTCGAGCCGCGGCACCGGGATGCCGAGCAGCGTCGCTCGGTCCGCGTTGGTCGCGGCAGCACGGATCGCGATCCCGTACCGGGAGCGGCGCAGAAAGAGCGTCAACCCGACGACGAGGAGCAGGGCCCCGACCAACGCGACGACGTCCTCGCCCGAGAAGATCACCGGGGAGACGCTGAAGCTCAGATGGAGGGGGGTCGCGAACGACTGGTGACTCTGCGCGGTCAGGCAGGCCGGGTTCTTGCCCGGGTTGCAGAACCACAGCGGGATGATCGCTGCGAACCCGCTCAGCGTCTCGGCGAGCGCGATCGTCGCGACGGTCAGGATTAGCCGCGAGCTGTTCCGGAGGTGACGCGGGAGCAGGCTAATGAGCGCGCCGAGCGCCACCGCGGCCACGATGCCGGCGGCGAACGCGAGCACGTAGCTCACGCCGTACGTGACGTGCAACTCGATCGCGAGTACCGCAGCAACGACCCCGAGTTGCGCCTGGGCGAAGTTGATGATGCGGTTGGCCCGATACACCAGGACGATGCCGATCGCGATCAGGGCGTACAAGGCCCCGTAGATGATCCCGAGCAGGACGATGCCGGCTGGCAACCCCTTCGACAGCACGCGGTCGAGCACCGCCCACAGCGCGACAGCGCCGACGATCCAGGCCAGCGTCCCGGAGACGGTCCGGAGGAGCGGCCGCGCCCGCGAGCGGAGCGCCGGGCCGCCCGCCGACCCCCGCGGGTCCGCGCTTACCACCGGATTGCTCGCTGATGGGAGTCCGCGTTGCACGGGTCGTGGTCGGCGCGGGTCGCCGCCCTGGCGGAGCGCCGCGATCGTCTGACCGCCGGGGTCTGTGGGGCCGACGCCAGCCGTACTCGTGGTGCACGGGCGACGGCGGTCACCACCGGTTTGTCACGCGCTCGGGTCGGTCCAGCGCTGCTCGGCGAGGAACTCGACGATCGCGGCACGGAACGCGGGGTCGAAGACCGCCGTGAGATGGTCGCCCCTGACAACCCGGGCCGTCGCGCCGGGGATTCGATCGGCGAGCGCGTTCGGGGAGCCCACGAGCAGGTCGCGATCGCCCGCCACCACCAACGTCGGCACGCCGATGGCCTCCACCCGGGTGGGCTCGGGGGGTCTCGGCGCCCGTTGGATCGCGGCGAGGGCGTGTCGATCGGCGCCGGTGCGTTCCGCGAAGGCGCGGAAGGCCTTCGCGACCGGGTTCGGGATGCTGGACGGGTCCTCGGCGACTAGCGCGTCGGCGATACCGGCGCGCTCGAGGCGTCGCTCACCGGCCAAGCCAGCGCCGATTCCGCCGAGGACGACGGAGCGCGCTCTCGGCTCGACAAGCACGAGTCGTGCCGAGACCAGCGCTCCCATCGAGTACCCGACGATGTCGACGGCGCCCAGGCCCGTGTGGTCCAGGAGGGCTCGGGCGTCGCGCACCATGGCGTCGTCGGCGTAGCGCTGCGGATCGGTCGGCTTGGCGGAGGCGCCGTGGCCCCGCGCGTCGGGAGCGATCACTCGGTGGCCCGCGCCGATTAGGGCCTCGACGACCTGGGGCTGCACCCAGTTGGCGACATGGTCAGCGGCGAAGCCGTGCAGCAGCATGACCGGCCGGCCCGACCCCGCGTCGAGGTAGGCGATGCTCGTCCCGTCGAACGATTCGAAGCGCCGGATCAAGTCCGGAGGTCCGGTCACCGGCCGACCGCGTTAGTGCGCGCCGAACAGCGGCGGGAGGGTTGTGGGCCAGTCGCCGAGCGTGAAGCGCTTCCCTCCGAAGACGGCCAGGTACGTTCCCTGGTTCCCGTTGAGGGGGGAGGTGGCGGTGCCGTCCCAGTAGACGAACCGGGCGTCGTCGACGGCCGTGTGGTCGCCCGTCGCGGCACCGTTCGGTGAGGTCTTGAGGTCCCAGTGCCCGTACTCGTAGTTCGGTGCTCCGAGCGTCGGTAGTGCGTGGGTCCCGCGAGCCAGGTTGGCCGGCGTGAGGTTGGGGCCGGCGGCCTGGAGCATGTCGAACATCAAGACGAGCTGGCTGTAGTTGCCGTCTGTCCCGGCCGGGATCTGGTGGCCAGTCAGCTTGAGATACAGCTTGCCGGCCAGCGAGTTCGGTCCGGTCGTGTCGGTCGATGGCGAGGCCTCGCTGAGCCCGAACAGGTGGCCGGTGACCTGGCTCTGGTCGTAGGACTGGGCCGACTGGTCGAGGTCGGTCAACGCCGACCCGGTCAGCAGCCACTCCGGGTGGTAGTCCTGGGCGGCCGCGGCCTTCGTCAGGTCGGCGGCCGAGAACGGGTCGCACGCGAGCACGACGGTGGTCACGCCGGCGGCCTTGAACTGCAGGATGGCCTGCTGAGCCTGCTGCTGGAAGGTCGAGATGTCGAGGTTGTACAGGAACTTGGTGCTGAAGGTGCTCGCGGGGATGTGGAACTTTGCCTCGAGGGTCTTGTTGAAGCTGCTGTTCGCGCCCCCGTTGCAGCGGATGTAGGGAGCGAGGTTCGGGAGGTAGGTCCCGAACTTGCGGGTCTTCGTCTTAAGAGTCGGGTCGCCGGCATAGGTCGCCGGCTTGCCCACCAGTAGCTTGTCGAAAGCCTCCGCGGTCTGGCTGGAGATCCGGTCGCAGTCGGTCGCCTCGTTCCAGACGTAAGGGTTCTCGCTCTGGAAGGTCCCTTCGTCGAAGTAGGCGTTCCCGTTGAACTCGACGAGCTTGTTCTGGGCCGCGCACTGCGAGAACGGTCCAGTACCTCCGGAGACGAAGGTGTCACTGAACGTGAACCCGACCTCGCCGAAGGCGTGCATCTGGTTCGCGATCGTGTCCGCGTCGGCACACGCTTGCGCCTGCCCCTGGCCGAGAGACTCGGTCGTCGCGTCCCCGGTCCCAGTGACCTTCTGGAGCGAAACGTGTCGACCGTAGAGGTCGAAGACCTTATTGAAGTAGTTCAGGAACACCTGCTGGACCTGGTCGGTCACCTGGGGCAGGGCGGCACCGTCCTCCTTGGCCTGCGCCTCGACCTGCTGGGTGTTGGCGGTGCTCGGGAACTCACGCTGAACCATCGTGATGGTGGTTCCGGTCACGCCGTTCGACGTGGCGCCGCCGTTACTCCGGGTGAAGTGGGCGATGCACGGCGCCGCGTACGGTGACGCGAACTGTCCGGCACTGGCGGTGCACGGCGTTCCGCTCACCGTCGTTCCGCTCCCGACCGCCGCCGAGCCAGAGGCTGGGTAGCGCCACGGGAACGGGCCTTCGCCCGCGGTGCCCGAGGCGGCGCCAGCGCCACCCGCAGCCACCGCGGCCAGCATCGCGGCGGCCATGGCTGCGACGACGATGCGTCGGCCCCGACCGCTGTGACGGCTGGTTCCCTCTGCCCCGCGCGGATCGCGCCTGACCACTGTCTTTCTGCCTTGCCAAGCCACGTGCTTCTCCCCCCTGATCAGTGCGTGCCGGTGTGGAACGAGCTATCCCGGTGTGAGCACCGCCCCGTGCGACGTTCCGAGCAGCGCTTCCATGTTCCCGGCGAAGAACGACTCTCGGTCGGCCACGCTCGTCGTCAGCATGGTCTCCTCGAAGCGGGCGAGGGGATCGCGGCCCCCCTCCGGGTGGGGATAGTCGGTCGAGAACATGAAGAGCTCCGGTCCGGCCTGTTCGATCATCCACCCGATCGGCTCACCCGCGAACGGGGTGAACTTCAGGTGCCGGCGGACGTACTCGGACGGCTTGAGCTCGAGCTGGCGAAGCGGGGGCTCGGTCCTCTGGAAGGAGCGCTGCGCAAGGTCGAGCTGATGCAGCCATGACACGACCCACCCCGCGCCTTGTTCGATGCATCCGCCCCGCAGGCGGGGGAACTGGTCGAAGAGCCCGTCGAGGATGAGGACTCCCAGGAACAGCTGCGGGGAGTGGTGGATCGCGAGGTAATCCTTCGAGCGGACGTTCTCTCCGCCACCGAGGTGGTCGGTGACCGGCAGCTCGTTGTTGTGAAACGCGGGGTCGAGTAGCCGGCCACCGCCGCCGACGTGCAGCACGAACGGGACGTCGGCCTCCTGGAGTAGGTCCCAGAAGGCGAAGAGGTCGGGGTGCGTGGGAGCTCGTTCTCCGGCTGCGGTCGAGGGGACCATCACCGCGCGGCAGCCGGCGTCGATGGCGTCTCGCGCGGTGCTGGTCGCGCGTTCCGGATCGACAATCGGAACGAAGGCAACGGGCAGCAGGCGCGGATCGGCCGAGCAGAAGTCGGCCACGGCCAGGTTCTGGGCCCGGCTGCCGCCGTAGAGACGCTCCAGGTCCCTCCCGGTGAACAGCGCGGACGCGAAGGTGGCGAACACGAGCTGGCCACGGAACCCGAGTAGGTCGAGGACCCGGCTGCGCTCCCGCGGATCGAACGCGCCCATTGCGCGCCAGCCCTTGTCGCGCAGCAGTCGCTCCTCGGCTTCGGCGCCCTTGGTCGGATCGCTCCGGCGAGCGTCGGCGAGGCGGGTGGCCTCCTCCAGGACCGGGCCCAAGGCTTCCACGCCCTGGCGGCGCAGGCGGCTGCGGATCGACGGGTCGATGAACGGATCCAAGAAGCCGTCCAGCTCCATCAGGTGGCTGTCGGCGTCGAGGATGTCTCGCGTACCGGCGTAGGTCATGGCGACCCCCTCATCGACCAGGCCTCGAACGTCACGTTCAATGGTGACAGACTGTCACCATCGAACGTGACACAGTGTCACCGATGACGAGGACCGATGCAACCCCGCCCCCGGGCGGGGTGGACGGTGCCTCGACGGCGACCGGAGCCGACCCGGGCCAGGTCACCCGGCTCCGGCGTGCCGAGCGGTACGAGGCGCTGGTGCAGGCCGCGGCGAGCCTGGTCGCGGAAGGCGACGTGGACTCGGTGTCGATGGAGGCGGTCGCGGCTCGCGCCCAGGTCAGCCGTCCCCTCGTCTACAAGTACTTCGCGAACCGTCATGAGCTGCTCGCGGCCGTCTACCGCCGGGAAGCCGTGACGATGGACGCGGAGATCGTTCGCGCGGTGCAGGCCGCGGAGGGGTTCGAGGGCATCCTGCGGACGATGACCCGCGGCATCCTGGCCGGCGCCGAGTCGCGTGGTCAGACGTTCACCACATTGCGACGCGCGGGAGCCCGTGACGCGAACCTTCGCCGCGAGCAACGAGAGCGCGATCGCCGCACCGTCCGGTTTGTAGCGAGGCGCGCGATGGAGGAGTTCGAGCTGCCGAAGCACGAGGCCGAGGCTGCCATCGCAATCCTGCTGGCTGGGATCGAGTCGATCCTCATTCTCTGGGCTGCCGACCCCGCGCCGAGCCGCGCTCGCTTCCTCGAGGAGCTGTACGTGCAGCTGGTGCTCGGCGGACTGCGCAGCGTCGCGGCGCTACCGCCGGGGCACCCAGGCGTATCGAGAGGCTGCGCAGAATCGTCTCCGGGCCCGCCCAATCAGTGACGTACCGTGAGACGTCCTCATCGGTGGTGAGGATGTTCATAACGATGTCCGGTGCGCCGTCGGGTGACCCGAGACGGCTCCCGGGCCGATGGCAGTTGGCACCCTGGGGCCACGGCTGGACCCAGGTGTCGACGAACCCCGGCCCGGCCGATACCCGACACATGGCCCTTTAGGTCCGAGCCCCAACGGTCGATCCTCTCCAGACTGTCAAGAACGGTCGGCCGATTCCTCTGGGGGTACGCAATGCGACCGCACACCCATTCGTATCGCTGGCGGGCGGCGATCGCGGCCGTCACCGGCGCCTGCATGGTCGTCGTGTTGTCGAGCCCGGCGGGGGCTGCCCAGCCCCGCGGCGTTGACCGCACCAACGGACCCGCCGAACAACAGACGCTGCTGGAGGCGACCGGCGCGAGCGGAGCGCAGTTCCTCAGTGAGGCTCAGGCGCTCGCCCAACAGCTCGGGATCACGCTCCACAGCCAGCCGATCGATACGAAGGACGTCGGCGATGTCGCCGCACAGATGCGGCAATCGCTGTCCGGTCTTGCCCAGCTGATCACTGCCGGCTCGTACGTCGCCGGGATGGGCTTCGCGGTCGCGGCGATCGCGAAGTTCAAGGCTCACAAGGACAATCCGACCCAGGTGCCACTCTCCGGGCCAATCGTGATGCTGTTCGTGGCCGCGGCGCTGATCTTCGCTCCCGCAGTCTTCCTCTCGGTGGGCGGGACACTTTACGATCCGACCAAGATGACACC
>Ga0182024_10017283_pt1 | contig 13566 bp, 15 predicted proteins | sample P32metaG_FD_120480 | JGI IMG/M metagenome (GOLD analysis project Ga0182024, IMG submission 120480) | Permafrost microbial communities from Stordalen Mire, Sweden - P3-2 metaG (Illumina Assembly) | ecosystem: Environmental > Terrestrial > Soil > Wetlands > Permafrost | place: Sweden: Stordalen...
AATATCCAATCGAAAGACCAGCAGACCGGCGCTCTTACGATAGTGAGAGCGCAATATATGATCGTGATCAGGCGGCTTGAACCCAATAAGGTGCCCGCAAAGAAACTAGAAGCATGTTTAAAGACTTGTCCTCAGAAGTTTCATTACCCAATGCGCAGGTCAGATACGCCAATTGGTACAGCATATCGCAGTTAATTCTTCGGTTTCCAACTGATGGAACGGCTTATCCCCACATCGTTGCCGGCCTACTTGCCATGTTCCGCCTCCTCTGGCGTCAACGCCGGACTCAACGTTCCGTTGGCTGAGGCCCCATAGCAACATGGATACTCCCTCGCCATTCTGTAACTCGTCAACGACCGAGCCAGCGACGACACAAAGGGATCTAAACCTGTGAGCATGCCAGCGGACGAAGCACCAGGCTCGTAATGTTCGAGACTGTCGGCGGATCCAGGTTGAATTTTGGATCGTTTGACAGCTTCTTCCAGTCCGCATCGGCGGCAAACTTGTCCCACGCGGACTCCAGTGAAGCCATGTCCGAGAAGCTGAGCATATAGGTCAGGTTCGGCAGCCGCGGCCCAATCAGCGTATCCGCATAGAACACCCCATGCGCTCCCGCCTTCTCGAAGATCCCGAATTCGCCCTCGTGGAACATCTCCACTTTGCGTACATGGTCCGCGTTGGTCGGCGACTGGTACTGCCGCAGTTGATAGATCCTCTTCCCCTTGGTCGCCGCCGAAGCCGGAGGCGTCACCCTCGGATAACCCTCGAACGCCCTCAGTAGCGAACTCTCAATCCGTGTGTAAGGTGGCGACCCGGCGGGCGCATCCCAAAGGGGCAGCCCCGCCTTCACAAACGCAGGATCCTTCGCTAGTAATTGATCCGCGGTCACCAACGTCTCCAGTTTCGAGCTAGGCATTAGGAGGTAGTAGGCCGGTGTCTCTGGCCCGAAGTAAACGGAGAAGGCCCCCACCGGCCCAATACCCAGCCGGTTCAATGCAGGAATCAGAGCCTCAGCAAAGTAGTTATCGGTGAGCTTCGTCCCCGGCCCGCTCGTCAGCTGGTACCGACGGAGATCGTAGTACTCCGCCGTTGCGGAAGCGGCCCCAGTCTGGCCGACTCCTTTAGCCGAGCCGGCGAGCGAAAGGGCAGAGACGGCAAGCGAAGCAGAAACAAATTTGCGGCGGTCCATGTGGTCTCCTGAGCAGTACAAAGAATTCTATCCGAACCAACTCCGTGAGGAAAACAACGCCTCCTGTCTCCGATACGAGCGCGTCGACGCACACCGCGCACGTTTCCGTGAGACTTTGAAACGCCGTCTGCTAAACGGAAACGCGAAAAGGTCATTAAAAACTTAGCAATACCGCTCAGCATCGGAGAGTTACCAGAAGTTTTCCACGCACTGGCTTCGCTACGCCCGACCGGGCTTCTGGAAATTCAGTAACACTCCATCTGTGAATTTCGCTCGCTCAGTGCGTTGATAACTCAAAGACGTCATAATTCCCCAGTGATGAATTGGGCCCTGCCGTTCCCGAAGCTCCAGTCCGCTGCGGAGTTCGTGACGATAGAGACGATGACGTCGTTTGGATCAATAGAGCAGCTCTCCTTTAGTTCGCGGCAGAGTTCCGCATAAAACTTCTCCTTCATGTCTTGTGTTCGCTCTCGGCTGGTAACACTCACAACCACCAGATTCCTCGTGCGTCTAATTCCCAGGCCGGTGTCTTCCGCGACGAGACGGGATAGCGGGTGCTCGTGATAGATTTGGTAGCGATCACTTTCCGGCACGTGAAAAGCGGAAACCGTGGCACGGTGTGCAGCATCGAGCAGATGCTTAATTTCGTTATCGTTACGCCCTTCTACGACATCAAATCGAACCAAAGGCATTTTGTGTGGTTCTCCGATCTATAAGGTTATTGTGCCGGGTCGATGAGCTTCATGCCCGAGGCATCGTCGCTCTTCTTTCTAAGCGGCGTCGTATTGACGGTCATGAACACTTCGACCGTCGGATTGCTAATAAGCTCAAAAACGTGACCGCCGATCGCACTTCCGTCTGACTGGCAGAGCACGGCGTGCATATGGACTACGGGTACGCCATCAAAAACTGCGATGTCCCCGATGAGCGACAAGACCTCGACCTGTTGTGTGACCGCGATGCGGCGGTACATCTTCTTAGGGATGTCTAACCAAGCGAGCGTAGCGCCGCTGACCGCGCCGATGGCTGTGAAGTGCGCGTCCGAAACTTTGTGGTCAGTAGCAAAGTCTGTGAGTCCACTCATCACTTCGTCGTCTTTATAGAAGATGATCGAGTAAACCTGTTCCCCAGGCGTGTCTTTAACGAGTTTGGCCTGCATGGTCGGCGCTTTACCCACGGGGACAGGCCGCGACGGCGAAATGAAAACATCGTTTGGAGTTGCCGTCGTCTGGGCAACGGCCGGAGTAGTAAGGACAAGTAAGAGCAGTGCTAATCTAAGTCGCATCTGTGATGCCTCCCTATCGTAAACAGAAGCAAGAATCGTGCCAAGCCGCTCCGACATAAATCTGGCATTTTGAGAGGTAAACTCATCAATCGTTTATGGAGGATGTCAATTCATAGAACGTGTGTTTGCCCGTTGACACAGAACTCCAATGGCGGGTACCCCTTGGACATTCGCAGGCGCCTGGGGTAGTAAGTGCGAGTCAAATCGGAAGGCTTTGGCGACCTTCTAGACTTCTCTCTAACTGTGTCTCTGGATAACTTCCTTGCAGCCGCCTCAGGCGTTGACAGGGTTATCGCTGTGGCGATGATCCCGCAGGGGGAGCGGATCGCCTGTTTTCTTCACCATTGTGCTCGTGTTGCTGCATCGCCCTTTCCAATTCCTTCTGGCGATCAGTAAGCAGGGCATGAATCTTGTGATGCGTCTCGTCGCTGATAGCGTGGGTCTGCGGACCAAGTTCCTGCCGGGACGCTGTTGGATTCTTATCGAGAAGCGCCTGAATCCTGTCATGGTGCTCCACAAGCAGGGGCCGAATCTGCTGCTGCTGTTCCCGAGTCAACTCCAGATCTTTGGTAAGACGGGCAAGTTCTTGGTCGATTGATTGCGGAGTATGGATATGCTGAAGCTGCTCTCGCGCTGAGGGTGGTTGTGCCCCGGTGTCCTGGGCCGCGCCAGGACAGGGTATCCCGAGCATGAGGACAACCGCATATGCAAGAGCGAAAGTTCGATTTTGCATGGACAGCAACCTCCTTCAGGATCCTCGACGCAATCCCGGGCCGAGACCCGATCTGAATAAACACGCGGTTCTAAAAAAGGTTGCGTTACAGGTGCGCCCATCGGGACTTAGGCGATTAATTCCGATTAGGCGACGCGTGATGGCTCAGGCCCCAGACATATGCTGCGAGCGCTGATACTTGGTCGCTCGTAAGTTGCGCTCCACCCATGGGCGGCATAGGACTGCGATATTGTTTTGGTTGTGACACACCTTCGGTGATCGTTTTGCCGATCCCGGCATAACTGCCGTCGCTCCACAGCCATTTCTTACCCGTTAGATCCGGCCCCAAAGGGGTGCCCTGACCGCTATCACCGTGGCAGCCTGTGCACGCCGCTCCGCCCACTTGGCCGCGGTAGATACGCTCACCGAGCAGGACCATTTCTCGCGTCACACCTTGGGGAACGGGAAGGCTCGCGGTCGCTCCAGCGTCTGGATGCGTGCCCTCTGGCGGTTGCGCCGCCACTTCAACGGGATTGCCGGCCAAAGCTGTTAAGCTCGGACATGGGGTGACGTTCGCGGCGCCGCCTTCAGAGCCACCTTGATAGACAATCCGGTAGATGCGTCCGCGTATATCGTCGGACACGTAGAGCGCGCCGTCCGGCCCCACCGCCAAGCCAGTTGGACGGTGTTCGGCTCTGGCAGGCGACTTCACGGCTCCCGCAAAACCATCCGCAAATATTTCGCACTGGCCAGATGCACGGTCCCCGTCGAGTGCCTGAAAAACCACGTTATAGCCACCTTGCGCATAGGGCGCCCGGTCCCATGACCCGTGGAAGGCGATGAAGACGCCGCCACGATAGCGTGCCGGGAATTGCTTCTCGTCGTACAGCGTCATGGCATTAGGTGCCCAGTGAGCAGGAAAGGCAGCGATGGGAGCAATCCTGTTCGCGCATACGCCGATCGCCTTGCCACCGTCGCCACCGTATTCCGGCGCCAGAACCAACTTTTGCACGAACGCATCGTAGTAGCACTCAGGCCAGCCGTAGTCCCCTTTTGCCTTCAAAAGCAACAATTCTTCAGCCGGTTGTGTTGCCTCCTGATCGGGCTTATAGAGGTCGGGCCAATTGGCGCGTAACTGGTCGCGTCCGTGTTGGGTCACAAATATTCGGCTGCTTGAGTCGATTGCGAAACCTTCCGTGTTGCGAATTCCTGTAGCGAATCGTTCAGCCGTTGAAAAGGTTTGGTTTGTCTTATTCGCGTCGTAGCGCCAGATGCCTCCGCGGGTTTCAAGTTCCGTACATGGTTTGGCGCCGGGCGACTTGAGTGTCCGATTTTTCAGCTGGCAGGAATTGGTCGCGGTTCCCAAGTCAACGTATATCGATCCTTCAGCGTCGATGATGAACGGGTGCATCGGATGATCGCCACCTAGAGGCAATCCGGAAACGATGGTGTCGGATGGGCTATTCGGCACGATAGATTCGGCCGGCAGTGAGTATCGCACAATGCGATCATTGATCTCGGCGTAGATCCGTCCTTTATATAAGCCGATACCCGTTCCTCCTGCGCCGCCGGTTTGGATGGTTTCGCCGAAGCGCTCAATCACATCCGCCTTTCCGGATCCGCTCTTGTCTTGCAGAGCTAACAGGAACCCGCCTGCATGCGGCGTGTCGTTGCCGTAATACCTGCCTGACCAGGTATTGGCGTAAAGAATTCCGCTCGGCGTGACAGCCATGTGACGGACGTGGCCAAGGCTGTCAGCGAAAACCGTTGCACAGAACCCGGCGGGTAGCTGCAACCCGGTATCGTCATTCGGGCATGCTTGGCTCTTGGCTTCTGCAACTGGATTGGATTGATCGCGAGCCGGCGCCAATAAACTCCCCAAACACACTGCGGTGAGCGCGACGAGAGCAGACAGTAAAGTTCTATTTCTTAGGTCATTCCGCATCGGATGTGTCCTTTCCCAAGATGCTGCATCAAGGCGTACGCTTTTCGAAACCTTTGTCGAATGGGCTCGATCATGTCGCCGTCAGAGACCTTGCACGATTTCCGACAGGAACCACGTCCGCCGCTCGGTTTGGTCAATCCAGACTTCGATCAAACTCGCGGTCGCCACGTCATTGTATTTCTCGCAAGTCTCATGCGCGGAACGGAAATAACACGTCAGCGCCTGATTATCGCCGTTCAGCTCTTCGAGCATTTCTTTCGGGGGAACGCTCTCATCGTTGTTGTCTTTCAGGCGCTGATGCCGCGAGATATCGCTGATCGAGCGCAACGTCGTTCCTCCGATTTTGCGAGCACGCTCGGCAATATCATCCGTCATGCCGAAGATCTGTTCAGCGTGTTCGTCGAGCAGCAGGTGATAATCACGAAAGTGTGGCCCGGTCATGTGCCAGTGGAAATTCTTGGTTTTCAGGTACAGTGAAAATGCATCCGCCAGTAATCGACGTAGAGCGGTTGTGATCTCGGTGACGCCGTCGCGGCTAAGATCAGTTGGCATTTCGTACGCTGCTTGCGGTCTTTCGTTGATCTGAATTGCGACTTCCCCTGACATGATTTGTTTCTCCTTATTTGATTTTCTTGATGTGATTGACAGGCGCTCGTAGAATGCCGTTTGTCCTTCGTCGAGCTCTCTTGCAACAGTGGCCTGCCTGAGCAGTCACTTCATTTTCAGACCCCCTTAGTTACCCTTACTTTCGTCGGAGGTTCCTTCCGTCGATTTGTCGAATCGGAAACCCAGCACTTGTTTCGCTTTGGCCACTCCGTCGGTCATCCGGCTGTAGGCGTCCACTGCTTTCTCAAACGGAACGATCTCAATCGCCGGCGGTTTCAACGCGGCCGTTTCAAAACCGCGACGGAGTTCGGCGGCGATCTCCCCTACCTGTCGCGCCGTCAGCGCATAACTGTCTACACCAAGCAGGCGGGAGGAATTGTGATAGAAATCGATAAGGTTGAAACTGACTCGCGGCTCTCCCCTGCTTGAGATAGCCACGTGACGCCCTCCCCGGCTGAGCGATCGCAACGCTGGCTCGAACCTCGGCCCCCACGGTGTCGAAGACAGCATCGACTCCCCTTCCCGCCGTCAGTTCGAGGACCCTCCCACGAAGATCTTCGCCCCTGGTATCGATGACCGACTCAGTACCTGGAATCGGACCAAATGTGGTGTCCGCGCCAATAACGCGCGCCTCCTTCCAGTTGGCGATCTCTGTCGCTGCTTGCCCCACCGCGCCAGCCGCGCCAACAATTAAAATGGTTTCGCCAGGTTTTATTTGAGCCGCGCTCACGACAGATGCCCATGCCGTAATGTACGGAACCCCGATCGCTGCCGCTTGTTCGATACTCAACAATCTCGGTCTAAGCGACAGGGTCTCCGCTGGGACAACAACATATTCCGCGTGAGATCCATCACGCTCGATTCCGAGCTTTGGGACGCTGCCCCAGACCTCTTCCCCTTCGTGCCGCTTCCCCTTTACAACAACGCCCGCAAAGTCCCGGCCGGGCGTTCGAGGCAGAGTTGTGTTCTTGAAGCGTCCCGCGACGTCCGCGATGTCGCTGGGATTAATCGCTCCCGCCTTCACCTGAACGAGTGCTTCTCGCTCGCGCGGTTCCGGAACCGCGACTTCTTCGATTCGTAATACCGAGGGGGGGTCCAAACTCCGCAAAACGTAAGGCTCTCATTATTTGCAACCAACTTTCGATTCTGCCTTGATTCCCTCTAGCGCTTCTTTTTGCCCCGCAAGCTGAGGATGCAACACGAATGCCAGCGTGGGCGCAAGCGACAGTCTTCGGAAGTTATGGGAAGCACGTAGCTTACGTAGAAGGGGCAGGCTAGCGCCTGCGAAAGTTAGGGTGCGAAGAGTCCAGTCAATTGAATGGCTGTCAGCGCGCTGACAGGATGTTTTTCCCGCAATAAGAACGGTGGGGTTATGCGTGAATGCATCTCCAATTTCCAGCGGACTGACAGTGTCCAAGGGATTCGACAGACGTCTCTCGCCAGTCGAGTGTTAGGTCCTCGCTGCTTAACTCCGTATTCTCCTTGCTATCAACATCTTGTATCAATACTCGGCTCTCTTCGGGAAACGGTACAACGCGTGCTTTCTGCCAGTAGGAAGTTGAAACTGAAAATCGCAACGCAGGGTAAGGGCACTTCATCATGAAACCAATCACGCAGGAAAACGAGAGGCTTGGATTTGTCGGGATCGGCTACATGGGCCGGCCCATCGCGCGCAGGTTACTTGAATCCGGCTTCAAGCTCACAGCCTATGACCGGGACCACCACAAGGCGGGGGAGCTAGTTCGATATGGTGGCGCCGTCGCACAGAGCATTTCGGAGCTTGCCTCTAGTTGCAACGTAGTGTTGTCGAGCCTACCGAGCGATGAGGCCGTGCTGGAGATTTATCGAGGTCCTGACGGCGTGTTCGCCCACGCGCGTCCCGGTTCGGTGGTCATCGACATGAGCACAGTCTCTCCGGAGACCTCGCGGGAACTCTCGAGGCTAGGGCTTGCGCGCGGAGTTGAAGTCCTCGATGTCACCATGTCTGGGAGTACTCCGATTGCCGAATCCGGGTTACTGACCCTGTTTGGGGGCGGTAACAAGGAGCGGTTCGACTCCGCAGAGTCGATCTTTCGCGTTATCGCCAAGAAGTATTTTTATCTCGGCTCTAGTGGCTCCGGGGCGACGATGAAGCTGGTGGTCAACGCATTACTGGGAATCGGAATGCAGGCGATTGCCGAAGCGGTTGCGCTAGGTGAGAAGGCTGGTCTTGATCGCAATCGCCTGCTGGACGTGTTGTCGCAGACTGCGGTGGTCGCTCCGGCACATGTGGGCAAACTCGAAAGAGCGAAGAATAGCGACTACACCCCACAATTTCCAATTCGCCTAATGAACAAGGACTTCGGGTTGATTCTGAGTCTCGCGGCTGCCGTTGGCGCGCGCATGCCCGCCGCGGGAGCTGCTTTTGAGATCAATGCGAGGCAATCAGACGAAGAGACCGAACAAGATTTTTCAGCGGTGATTTTACAAATGGAAAAATATGCCCATCTGGGTTCTACGAACGGGCCGACTCACGTCGGCGTCAATTCGCCGGTCGACCTAAGCTAGTCGAACCAAGTTTTTCGTTGATGGGTACGGCGGGAAGCGAGACAGAAACATGATTCAACCAGGGGTGAACGGAACTGCGCAGTCGTTCCATGGCGCTCCTGAAATGCCTCTGCTCTGGTATCTCCGCGATATTTTGGGGTTGACCGGCTCGAAATTTGGCTGCTGCATCGCCGCTTGTACGGTACACGTCAATGGCCAGGCCACTCGATCTTGCGTGACCATCATGCTGCGCCTAAGTTAACTCGCGCCTGAGTGCTTGGCCGTGGAAGGGTCCAAAGTTGAAGTGAAGATTACAAGAAAAGGGACGAGCCATGATGCAAGACAAGATTGAACGACATGTAATGTTTGCCTCGCTATTTCTGTTGATGCTTTTTGTTGGCCTCACGCTCTTTGTTGCCTCCATTGCGCGCGCTAATCCCGCTCCAGATAGCGCAGACGCCAGTGCGACATTCAGCACGAAATGCGTGATGTGTCACGGCCCAGATGGAGCTGGCTCTCAGGTTGGCAAGAGCCTGAATGTCCCGGATCTTCGCTCACCGGCAGTCCAGAAATTGGCCGACGCGCGACTCGCACAAATCATTTCCGACGGTCAGGGCGGAATGCCTCCGTTCAAGAGCTCTCTCAGCGAGGATCAGATCCATTCTCTCGTCGCGCACGTTCGCACGCTGCGCGCAAAGAAATGACAGGACTGTTATGCTGTGCCACCTCACGAGAATGCGGTCGCTTCTTCAGAAACAACCGCTTGGACAATATATAACTATGGATAACGAGAACAATCAACAGAACCAAGAGGATCCACTCCATCGAAATCTCTCGTCTGCTTCACGAACTCACGCGACCGCAGACTCCGGGATTTCGCGCCGCGGATTCCTAGGGGCTGCGGCAGCGTCGATTTTCCTGGCACATGCTGATCAAAAGTCTCCGCGATCGGAGTCCAAAATTGGCATTCCCTATCGAACGCTGGGAAGCACTAGAGAGAAGGTCTCGCTCATTGGCCTCGGTGGCTATCATCTTGGCAAACAGGCGGATCCTCAGGAAAGTATTCGCATCATACGTACGGGTCTTGATGAAGGCGTCAATTTCCTCGACAACTGCTGGGACTACAACGGAGGGGAAAGCGAAATCCGTATGGGTAACGCGCTACGCGACGGTTATCGCCAGAAAGCTTTTCTTATGTCTAAGATTGATGGGCGCACGAAGGCCGCCGCTGCAAAACAGATTAGTGAATCCTTGCGCCGCCTTCAGACCGACACGATCGATCTCCTACAATTTCACGAAGTGATTCGCGACACCGACCCGGACCGCATTTTTGCGGCGGGTGGAGCGCTGGAAGCTGTGTTGGAGGCACGAAAGGCCGGCAAGATCCGCTACATTGGGTTTACTGGCCACAAGAGTCCAGACATTCATTTGCAGATGCTGGCCACCGCTTCGAAGCACGGCTTCACGTTCGATGCTGTTCAGATGCCTCTCAATGTCATGGACGCGCACTTCAACAGCTTTGAAAAGAAAGTCTTACCTGTCTTGCTCAAGAACGGCATCGGGGTACTCGGCATGAAGCCTATGGGTGACCACTTTATTCTCGAGAGCAAAACGGCTAGCGCCGTGGAATGTCTTCACTACGCGATGAATCTCCCCACGAGTGTGGTCATCACCGGATGTGATTCCCTTGCGATTCTTCAACAAGCTCTCCAGGCGGCCCGCGGTTTTCAACCGCTGAATTCGTCTCAGGTTGCGGCTCTCTTGGCAAAAACGGAAAAGACTGCGGGAGCCGGTCAGTTTGAGCTCTATAAGACAACTCACCATTTCGATGGCACCTACGCCAACCCGCAGTGGCTTGGGTAGAAATGCAACGATCTCCAAAAGGAACGGGACAGCACAACATGTTGGAATACATAAATATCAAGCGCACCAATCTCGTCTTCTCGCGAATCGTGCTCGGTACGTGGGCTATCGGCGGCTGGATGTGCGGTCGAAGCGATAAGGAACCGGGCTTTGGCATCGCGCTCTGGGGCGCACGCCGCCCGGAACAGCTCGCGCCCGAGGTAAGCGGCTGGTCGCCGACAAAAAGTGATTTAACCGCTATCGACGCCACTCCGAGCGAGAGGATTCGCAATCCAGTCGGACCGGAAATCATGGCTCCGCCGGCTCGCGAAAAGGCGAGGCCTGTCGCGATCGGCGTTGGAAAAAGCTAATGGAACAAATTTGGAGGTCCATCATGAACAAGAAAGAACTTTCTGCGAGCGTGGCTGGAAATCTCTCGCTGGGCGGGGAAATGTCCGTGCATCGGCTGGGCTTCGGAGCGATGCGCCTTACCGGCGAAGGCATTTGGGGGCCGCCAAAGGATCGCAATCAGGCGTTAGCCGTTCTTCGCCGCGCCGTGGAGCTTGATGTCAACTTCATTGACACCGCGGATTCCTACGGGCCGCACATCAGCGAGGAACTGATTGCCGAGGCCCTGTTTCCGTACCCGGCTGGTCTCGTAATCGCCACCAAGGGAGGCTGGAATCGCCCTGGCCCGAACCAGTGGACGCACGATGCTACTCCTTCGCACCTTCGCACGGCAGTCGAGGGAAGTCTGAAGCGACTACGGCTGGATCGCATCGACGTCTATCAACTGCATATTCCCGACCCTGTCGTCTCGTTCGAGGCATCTGTGGAAACCTTGGCTCATCTGCGAAACGAAGGCAAAATTCGCCTGGTCGCGTTGTCCAACGTCACGCAGGAGCACATCGAACGCGCTCGCAAAATAGTCCCTATCGTCTCCGTCCAGAACCGTTATAGCTTTGCGGACCGGGAATGGGACTACGTGGTGGGTTATTGTGAGCGCAATCGAATCGCGTTTATTCCCTGGTTCCCGCTGGGGGCAGGCAAAGTTGCCGGCGACGTGCTTAACCAAATTGCCCAGGCACACCGCGCGAGCCCCACACAAGTAGCGCTGGCTTGGCTTTTGCGTCGATCCTCGATCATGCTGCCCATCCCAGGGACTTCCTCGATCGAACATCTCGAGCAGAACATCGCGGCGGCTTCGCTGCGTTTGACCGAAGATGAATACCAAATGCTTTCTCGAGTTCCCGAGTTGGTAGCGTCACGGTGAAGGATCTTGCCCTGCGTGCCCGACCGCTTCACGAATGTTCCATTCAGACGTCAGCGATGCTGTGCGTCGGCCCAACGGAATGCGTAAAGTCACGCAGTAACTCTGGACTCACCGTTCCACGTAGCTTCCGCCGCGCCTGAAAAAGACGTGCTTTTACCGCGCTAACCGAGGTACCCAGAATCTGAGCAGTTTCTTCGGCAGATCGTTCTTCGAAATCACGGAGCAACACCGTTCTGCAAATTGGTGGATGCAAGCGATTGACGGCCTTGATCAAGAGTTCCTTACGTTCGCGCCGCCAGCAAGACTCTTCGGGGCTTGGGCTACGGTCAACGAAAGGGTCCGGGGCGGACTCCATCCCGTCCCCAGGATTCTCGGGCAAGACTTCCATGACTCTCCGCCTTCGACGAAGCACCATGTAGGCTTCATTCATGATGATGCGTGTCAGCCAAGTAGAGAACCGTGACTTTTCTTCGAAGTCTCCGAGATGTCGGAAGGCCTTGTGAAAGCCCTCCTGGACAACATCTTCGGCATCCTGCCGGTTCCTTGTTATCCGTTGTGCCACGGCGAGTGCTCTACATTCGTGGCGGGCAACCAATTGCTCGAAAGCCTGCATATTTCCGCACTTTGTGGCAGTCACCAACGCGCCGTCCGGTTTCTTGTCTGTGCTCGTTGTACGAGACGTTGCCATGATCAAAACCTCCTCGCCGTCTGGTCCGCGGCCAACCTGGAACAAAGCAATGAGGATGCCAAAAGTCGTCGTCGACGAAAGCGCTCGGAAGTGATTGTCAGAGAGAGGGATGCGCCGATGCAGGAGTGATTTGGCAATGTCAACTTTTCCGCGAACTGTCAGAGTATTGGCATTGCGTCTATCGGACGGGATTACGCCAGCGGGATTGGCTTACGTCCCTGAGCGAGGTTTTGGGAGAAACAACTGTGTTGCAAAATGTCTTCGCGACGGACCAAGATTGTCTAGGTTTGTCCTGTCAATCTCAGGGAGCGGCAACCCACATTCGGGAGCAAAAACATGTCCCGGTTTAACCCTCTTCTGTGGTTCAAACCGCCAGCGATTTGGAGGTACGGGATTGCTGTTTTATCGGTCCTCGCGGCGGCGGTCATTTCATTGTGGCCGCCAATGCACTTGCACGGCGCTCCAGCATCCCTGTTTCTTTGCGCCGTCCTAGTGAGCGCTCGGTTTGGTGGAAGCGGGCCTGGATTGTTTGCCACGGCTCTTTCCACACTCGCTTTCGACTATTATTTCGTATCCCCGGTTCATTCGCTGGCCACTAAACCCGAGGAAATTCCTCGTCTTGCGATGTTTATAGCGACAGCCTTATTCGTCGAATCCCTGAGTGCTGCGCAAATGAGGGACACCGAATCCCTAAGGCGCGCACGCGATGACCTGAAGGTAAGAGTTCAGGAAATCGAGCAAACCAATGAGGCGTTGCAAGCCGAGAGCCGCGAACGGATACAGATCGAGAATCGATTACGTCGCAGCGAGGCCTATTTAGCCGAGGCGCAAAGGCTGACCCATATAGGCAGCTTTGGATGGAGTGTTCCGAGCGGAGAACTCCGCTGGTCCGACGAAACCTTTCGAATCTTCGAATGCGACCCACAAACGAAAGTCACACTGGACGTCATATTACAACGGACTCACCCGGACGACGTGGCCTTCGTGGGACAGACCATCGTGAGCGCCTCACAGGAACACAAGGATTTTAATTTTGAACATCGATTGCTAATGCAGGATGGTTCCATCAAATACGTACGAGTCGTAGGTCATGCAGTTAAGGGCAAGTCGGGCGAGGTCGAATTTGTGGGAGCCCTGATGGACATAACATCCACAAAGGAGGCGGAAGACCGGACTCGACTGATCATCGACACGGTACCGGCTCAACTCTGGACCGAGAGCCCGGAGGGCGTCGTCGATTTTGTGAATCGCCGCTGGGTGGATTACACAGGAATGACTCTCGAACAAGCTGTCGGATGGGGCTGGACGGGCATGGTGCATCCCGACGATATTGAGCGAGTGCTGAGCAAGTGGCGAACTCTCATATCGGAGGGAAAGCCCCGCGAGATAGAGTCACGCCTAGCAGCTCGTTGAAGAATTGAGTTTTGTGAGATCTCGGTTCTGAATTTCGAGGGTTATCACTGCATTGCATAGGAGCCGTTTGGTCGTTCTATCCGCTCA
>Ga0182024_10017284_pt1 | contig 13566 bp, 10 predicted proteins | sample P32metaG_FD_120480 | JGI IMG/M metagenome (GOLD analysis project Ga0182024, IMG submission 120480) | Permafrost microbial communities from Stordalen Mire, Sweden - P3-2 metaG (Illumina Assembly) | ecosystem: Environmental > Terrestrial > Soil > Wetlands > Permafrost | place: Sweden: Stordalen...
ATGGCCGGACTATCGGGCAGAAGGTGGCGGCACCTGCGCAGCACATCTGGTGGCTGATCCTCATCCCAATCCTCAGCATCTTCTTCCTCAAAGATGGCCGATCCATCGGGGAGAACCTTATCGCTTTGGGGCGGGCCCCAGAGGAAAGGAAGACCGTGCGGGGAATCGTAAGTGACGTGAATGTCATGCTGGGCAGCTACATCCGCGCACAGCTGATTCTTGCTTCCCTCACGCTGGTTGTTTACACCGTAGGACTGAGCATCCTGCACCTGCGGTACGCCTTCGTTCTCGGCCCTCTCGCGGGTATCTTCGAGTTTGTTCCCGTGGTGGGGCCGGCTATTGCCGCAATCATTGTCTTCGTGATCGCGGTTCTGACGAGCTACTCTCACATGATTTGGCTGGTGTTGTTTCTGGGGATATGGCGTTTGCTTCAGGACTACGTAAACGCCCCCCGCATCATGGGCAAGTCTCTCGAGATCTCGCCTCTGGTGCAGATACTGGCTGTGCTGTCGGGAGGAGAAATTGCGGGTGTCGTCGGTGCCCTGATCTCGGTTCCTGCCGTCGCTACGTTGCGAATCCTGTGGGTACGCCTGACCAGCGAAAGAGGAGCCGATACGCCGATTGCTCAGGTTGCCGTGGAAAGATCGCTGCGCTAGAGTGGTGTGCCGGCGCTGAGAACACGGTAGGACCTTGTATTTTCGTACCGTGGTACGCTGATCCGCATGGTAAATCGTGGCGCCGAAGTCGTCGTGGAGCGAGTCCAAACCGGTATTCGGATAGAACGGAGAATCCTGAAGGTACTTAAGGCAACAGCCGAGTTGAAAGACATGTCGGTGGGCGATTTACTCGAGGGTATCGTGCTACACGCTTTCGAGGGAAAGTCGGCATTTAGTCCAGAGACGCTCAAGCAGATTGGCGAGTTCAAAACCATTTATGGGCTGAACTTGCGAGCGACGGACAGCCACAACCTGACGGAAGGTAAGAAACGCGAAACGCGTTCGCAATGATTCAGCAAAATGCCCTCCGATGGAATTTCCAGCACTCATGAGAGAGCCTTGCAAATGGATCGTATCGAAGCCCAACGATCATTCTTCGCGAGGTTGATCACAGCCAAGGCCGGTGTTGCCGCCGATAGCGCACTCTGTGCCGCCTTTGCCTCAACGCCTCGCGAGCGGTTTGTGGGCGCGCCGCCGTGGAAGATATTTACCCGCACCGGCTACATAGAGGCCCCTTCCGACGATCCGGGCTTGCTGTACCAGGACGTCGTTGTTTCCCTGGGGGCGGAAGGTCCACTCAACAACGGAGAACCATCGCTGCACGCATTTTGTCTGGCAACGTTGAATGTTCAAAAGGGCGAGAAAGTCGTTCATGTGGGTGCAGGTACGGGATATTACACAACGATTCTCGCCAAACTGGTTGGAGAAACGGGATCTGTGGACGCGTACGAGGTTGAACCGAGCCTGATACTTCGCGCAGTCGAAAACCTCCGTGAGCTGCCACAAGTATCCGTTCACGGGAAGTCCGGAGCGGAGGGCCCCTTACCTTCATGCGATGTGTTGTATGTAAACGCAGGCGCCACTTCACCTATGCCTGCATGGCTGGAAGCGTTGAACCCCGGAGGCCGGCTACTGTTTCCGCTGACTCCCGAGGAAGGTGTGGGAGCAATGCTCCTGATCACAAAGCTGGAGAGTGCCAGCTACTCCGCCCGGTTTCTGTTCCCCGCACAGTTTGTGGGTTGCCTCGGCGCAAGGACTGAAGACGAAGGCCGCAGGCTCACGCAGGCTTTCCGTGAGGGTAAATGGGCGACGGTACATTCGTTGCGCCGCGACGGCACCCCCGACTCGACTTGTTGGTTTCGAGGGCCTGGATGGTGGCTCTCCACGGAAGCCGCGGGAAGCCTGAACAGTACGTAGGCCAGCGCATGGAGAATTTGCGATCAGCGGCCCCAGGGCTCCGTCCCATAAGCGCTAACTTGCTTTGGATGTTTTTCTCAAAACTCCCACAAAATCGTCATCCTGAGCGGAGCGCCTCACAGATTTATCGCGTGAACACAACGCTTGTGCACGGAGTCGAAGGACCCCGACGGTGCTTATCTTACCCATGCTGCTCGGACCTTTTCGCCTACCGAAGCCCGAGAACAGGATCTGCTGCGGTACGTACTTGATGGTCACGGGTACATCTTTTCATGCACTGTAATCATCTTCCATCCCCAGGTTTCTCGGCCCCAGGGGAAAGACCGTGGCGGGTCCGCCCGGTGCGGGCTTCGGTGGTTGAAAAGGTCCGAGCAGCATGGGTAAGATAAGCACCCTCGGGGTCCTTCGACTCCGCGCACAAGCGCTGTGTTCACGCGATAAATCTGTGAGGCGCTCCGCTCAGGATGACGTTTTTGCGGCGAGTTGGAGATGCAAAGAACCAGCGTCTTCTCGGATTTCTATTGTCTGCCAAACAAGTTAGCGCTTGTGGGGCTCCGTACTCGATTCCGGCGATGGTACTCTTTCCCCATGATCGAAAGCGATGTACAACGGGCACGCGTTCCACGTGACAAGCAAAACGATTACACGCGAGAGGCAGCCGACCAGCGGCGCGCGTTTGCCACGGAGCACACGGGTGTTCGCCTGGAACACGTTGCTCACTACTCCTTCGATCCCGGTCTGTTACCTGGGAATATAGAAAACTTTACTGGTGTTGCCCAGGTGCCGCTCGGCCTCGCTGGTCCGCTCCGCATCAATGGCGAACACGCACGGGGAGACTTCTACGTTCCTCTGGCCACGACAGAAGGCACGCTGGTGGCGAGCTATAACCGCGGCATGCGGCTGCTGACGGAATGCGGCGGGGTGAAGACCACAGTGGCGAAGCAGGCGATGCAACGCTCCCCGGTCTTCGAGTTTGATGACGCGTTGGAAGCACGCCATTTTGGAGAATGGATCGAAGCGCATTTCGCGGAGATCAAGCGTGCGGCGGAAGCTACCACCTCGGTGGGAAAGCTGACGCGCATTACGCAGTACGCTGTGGGCCCGTTGCTCTACCTCCGCTGCGACTATACGACCGGCGACGCGGCCGGACAGAACATGGTGGGAAAGGCGACGCTTGCTGCCTGCCAGTGGATCCAGGCTAATCACCCGGACCAGCCGCGCTATTTGCTCTCGGGCAACGTGGACACCGACAAAAAACATTCACAGATGAATACCATCATGACCCGCGGCAAACGGGTCGTGGCGGAAGTGGTGGTGCAGCGCGAGGCGCTGCAAAGGTTAATGGGCGTAGATACCGCTGAGATGTTTCGCATGCGGCAGATTTCGCAGGCTGGGGCTTTCCTTACTGGATCGGCAAATAGCGGTGCGCATTCGGCGAATGGGTTGACCGCAATGTTTATCGCGACCGGGCAAGACGTGGCCAATGTCGCCGAATCGCATGCGGCGATCGTCTACGCGCAACTGCTCGCCAACGGTGACTACTACTGGTCGATTACCATTCCCTCGCTGATTGTGGCGACCTACGGGGGCGGCACCGGACTTGCCACGCAAAGGGAATGCCTGGAGATGCTGGGCTGTTACGGGGCCGGAAAGGCGGACAAATTTGCCGAGATATGCGCGGCGGTGGGCTCGCCGGTGAGACCTCGCTCACCAGCGCAATCCTGCGCGGAGACTGGGTCTCAAGCCATGATCGCTACGGCCGAAATCGCCCGTGATGGTGAAAAATCTATAAAAGAACAACCTGACGAATTGCTTCCGCTCGCGCCAGGCGATCGAAGCCGGTGTTGATCTCGTCCAGCTGCAGGCGGTGGGTGAGCATGCGGTCCACCGGCAAAAGACCGGCGCGATAGAGCGCAATGAAGCGCGGCACGTCTCGTGATGGCACAGACGAGCCCATGTACGATCCTTTAATGGTGCGCTCTTCGTTAACCAGGCTCAATGCGGGAATGCTCAACATGCGATCGGGCGCCGGCAGGCCAACGGTGACCGTGGTTCCCCCGCGGCGTGTGGCCGCATAGGCCTGGGCGAGAACGCGCTCACTGCCAACCGATTCGATGGCGAATTGCACACCACCATGCGAGATTTCACGCAAACGGTCGATAGCATCCGCATCGGCGGCGTCGATGCAATGGGTCGCGCCCAGCTCACGGGCGAGCGAGAACTTGTGCGTTGCCACGTCGAGCGCGATGAGCGGATTGGCGCCGGCGGCGCGCGCTCCGAGCAGAGCAGCCAACCCGACGCCTCCGAGCCCGAATATGGCGACGCTTTCCCCGGCGGAGACCTTCGCCGTGTTGACGACCGCGCCTACTCCGGTCATCACGGCACAACCGAACAAGGCCGCGATCTCCGGAGCCAGATCGTGATCGATGCGGACCGCCGAGCGCGCCGATACCACGGTGTACTCGGCGAATCCTGAAACTCCGAGAAGATGGCGTAAGGGCATGCCGTTAGCGTCGAGCCAGCGTGTTCCGCCGCCGAGCAACGTGCCTGCGGCATTGGCCGCCGCTCCCGGTTCGCAAAGCGCCGCGCGGCCGCTGGCACACGGTCCGCAACGGCCGCAGTTTGGAATGAAGCAGAAGACCACGCGATCGCCGACGCGGAAGCCTTGTACATCGGCCCCCACCTCGACGATCTCTCCGGTGGCTTCGTGGCCCAGCACCATGGGCATCGGCCGTGGGCGAGATCCGTCGATGACCGACAGATCCGAGTGACACAAACCCGCCGCCAGTACACGCACGCACAACTCTCCAGGACCAGGAGGCGCGAGCTCGACGGTTTCGATGGCCAGCGGCTGTGATCGAGCATAGGGAGCCGGTCGCCCCGGCTGACGCAGAACCGCTGCTTTCACCTTCATGGTTTAACCTCGGTGAGGAGTAGCTCAAGGGCTGAGCGCAGTGGGCCGGGAAGCGGAATTGGCCGCCGTGTCGCACGATCTACAAACACATGCACGAACCAGCCCTCGGCTGCCGGGCTTTCCCCACTGCGAAACAGGCCTATTCCGTAACGCACGCTCGACCTTCCGATATGCTCCACGCGCAAGCCCGCCTCGATCGTCTCCGGAAATGCCAACTCGTGCAGAAAGCGGCAGTGTGACTCGGCGCAAATGCCGATGACCGGGCCAGCAAGAAAATCCAACCCTCCCTCTTTGATCAGGTAGGTATTGATGACGGTGTCGAAGTAACCATAGTACTCGACGTTGTTGACGTGACCGTAGACGTCATTGTCGTTCCAGCGGGTAGCGATCAGCTGGAAATGCCTGTAGTTCTCGCGCGTATCAGGCATCGGGAAGCTTCTCTTCCGCGGGATTCGGCTGTGGTTCTTTAGCCGCAGCAGGCTTGGGCGTCCATGTCTTTCGTTTGGCTGGCTGCGGGTCTGCAGGTATTGGCGGCGTTGTCGCAGGCTTGGATTCCGACGGGGCTGCCTTGGGCTCCCATTTCTTGCGTTCCGTTACCGGACGAGCCGGTTCAACGGCCTTCGCCGGTGATGGCGCGATGGCGACGGGTGCCTGAGTCTTTGTTGTCATTGGAGAACTTGCGGAGGGTTGTGGCTCGGGCAGCTTGACAGGCGCCGCCGCCGCGACCTTTCCCAGCTTCTTCTCAACGCTTTCGAGCAACAGCTCCGCCACATCTTTCACCGCGATGGCGTCTGCTTTGCCCCTGGCGGCAGTGCTATCCAGCATGCTCTTGCAGAAGGGGCAACCGACAGCGAGAACTCTGTCTTCCCCGCCCGCGAGCGCTTGCTGAGCCTCGCGATAGCGATTGTCTGAAATCTTCTGCGTCCCGGGCTCTTCTTCCTTCCAAAACTGCGCGCCGCCGGCTCCGCAGCAGAACGAGTTTTCACGATTGCGGCCAAGTTCTACCAGGTCGTTGCTGAGTATGTTGAGCAGATTACGCGGGGCATCGTAGACGCCGTTGTGACGGCCAAGATAACAAGGGTCGTGATAGGCGACGGTGGCGGGCGCCGAGTCGGCATGGAGCTTGCCTTGCGCCACCAGCGTTTCCAGATATTCGGTATGATGCATCACCTTGAAGTTGCCGCCAAGCTGGCGGTATTCCTTGCCTACCGCGTTCATGCAGTGTGGACAGGTAGCGACTATCAGCTTCGGGTTTGCCTGGTTGAGGGTGGAGACATTCTGGCCTGCAAGCTGCTGGTACAAGAGCTCATTTCCCGATCGCCGTGCGCTGTCGCCGGTACAGCATTCCTTCTTGCCGAGAACAGCAAAATTCACCCCCGCGTGATCGAGCAATTGGACAAACGCGCGCGCCGTCTTTTGCGATTGGGGATCGTAGCTCGCAGCGCATCCAACCCAGTAAAGCACGTCGGGCTGGGGATTCTCATCGATCGTTTTCACCCTGAGTCCCTCAGCCCAATCCATGCGCTTGTCGTGGTTGATGCCCCATGGATTCCTGGTCCGCTCCATGCCGCGGAATGCGGTTTGCAGCTGAGCAGGAAAGTCGCCCTGGATCATGACCTGGTGGCGGCGAATGTCGATGATGTCGAGCATGGGCTCATCCTGCACGGGACAGACTTCCAGGCATGCGCCGCAGGTGGTGCAAGCCCACGCTGCTTCGGGAGAGAGGGCGAAGGTGAGCAGTGGGCGCGGACTTGATTCTCCGGCTTCGAAGCCGGGCTGATGCCTGGCGAGCGAGTTCAGCTCCATGCGCTTGTTGATTTCGAGGGCCGATGGGCTGAGCGCTTTGCCGGTTGCGGTCGCTGGACAAACATCCTGGCAGCGGTTGCACTGGATGCAGGCGTAGGCATCGAGGAGACGCGGCCAGGCCAGGTCCTCCAGCTTATTTGCGCCCGCTTTCAGGTTTTCTGATTCGAGATCCAGTTCTTGCGCCGGCAAGACCCCAGAGGAAGGCCTACGCGCAACCAGGTACTTTGCCGGAGCGGCGAAGATATGGATATGCTTGGAAAAAGGAAAGTACATCAGGAATACCAGCACGCTGCCGAGTGCACCCCAGAAGCCAAAGATGCGCCAGGCATAGGCATTGCCGGGGCTGAAGGCGTGCGAGAGCAGCGTCGCGAACGGTTGAAAGCGATCCGGACCTTCCGCCGCAAGCTTCGCGCCCGCGCCCACAGCGCGGCTGCCTACATGGAAGAGAATAAAGACTGAGACGATAAGCGAGTCGACGCGAATGCGGTTGTGCTTCACATCCGGGTGCAGCATGGTTCGCTGGTTGAAGGTAAAATCGCGGCGGCTGGGTAAAAGAAAGCGGCGAATCACCAGCGCGACCACGCCGATGAGGACGAGTGCGCTGAGCAGATCGGCCAGCAGGTTGTAAACGATGCCTGGCCAGCTGACCGATCGAATGGTAAAGGGAACGAATCCCTCCACTGCATCCACCATGTTCACCAGGATGTAGAAAACGAACCCGTAGAAGATAAAGGAGTGAAAAAAGCTGATCGCCGGACGCCGGCGGAAGGTTCGGCTCTGCGTCAGGGCGGTAACCAGTGCTCGCCACAGCCTTTGCGGAAGATGATCGAAGCGCGCATCGGAGTCGTGGGTGCCGCGGCGAATGCGGCGGTACACGCGATAGAAGCCGCGCAGTCCAATCGTCACGGTTACTGCGGCAAACAACAGGAAGGCGATTTTGTGGGCGAACGGCAGCATATTGTAGCGAGCTACTTGCGCAACTCAGTAATCATTGCCGGAATGATTTGATGGACGTCGCCGACGATGCCATAGTCCGCGATTTTGAAGATGGGCGCGTTGGCATCCTTATTGATGGCCACGATGAACTTGCTCTTGTTCATTCCGGAAAGATGCTGCACCGCCCCCGAAATTCCGACTGCGATATAGGCCTTGGGCTGCACTGTTTTGCCGGTCTGCCCTACCTGTTCCGAGTACGGACGCCATCCAGCATCCACCAGGGCCCGGGTCGCGCCGACGGCCGCGCCCAGCTGATCCGCCAAAGCCACAACCAGTTGCTGGAAACCCTCGGGGCTGTCTACGCCTCGACCACCGGAGACGACCAGATCCGCATCGGCCAGGGAGATGCGTTCAGTCTTCTCGGCAGTTTTGCCAGTAACGGTCAGGCGCGGCTGTGGTAACTCGAGCTCTGCGTCGTACTGCTCTGCCGCAGCGGTTAGGGGCTGGGATGCGGCAAACGCCCCCGGCTTGACCGTTACCACGGAGACCGGACCTTCCGCTTCGACGGTCTCTGTTACCCGGGAGAGAAACGTGTAATGCGCGGCGACCAGCACGCCGTTGCGGTCCGTCAGGGTGATTGCATCTTCGATCAAAGGTGCGTTCAGCTTGACGGCAACGCGAGGGCTGTATTCGCGCCCACTACGGCTGCCCCCGATTAGTACGGTATGAGCCTCCCCCTGCTTTGCGATCTGGGCAACGGCGCTGGCCCAAACCTCAGGATCGTATTGCGCCAACTCGGGCTTGTCTGCCACCAGAACCTGGTCGGCGAAGAGCGCCGCGTCCTCCGCGACAGAAGCGACGCCGCTCCCCAAAACGAGCAGGGTGATCGGCCCCTCACGACCCATGCCGCGAGCCGCGGTCGCCATTTCCTTCGTGCTCTTGCTTACCTTGCCTTGGGAGTATTCGACTACCAGCAGAATCATCCAATCACTCCGGCATCGTGGCGCAAGAGATCAACCAGCCTGGCCGCGGCGGCACTTGCATCCTTGCCATCAATGATATTCCTGCGCCGTTCCTTCACCTGTACTTCGACGCCCACAATCCTGAGTTTTGGGCTTACGCCGTAGTCGCCCAGGGGCACCCGGCGCAGCTCCTTCTTTTTTGCCTTCATAATATTGGGCAGAGTCGGGTAGCGCGGTTCATTCAGAGCTTGCTGCGTGGTAACTACTGCAGGCAGCGGTAGGGTGAAGGATTCGCTGCCCGCATCCACGTCGTGCTTCCCGGTGAGCATGCCATCCTGTAGGGCGAGAGCACTGGTCCAGGTTGTCTGCGGCCATTCCAGCTGCTCGGCGGTTGCCGCACCCAGCGCTTGACTATCCCAGTCCGCTTGCTGTCCTCCGCAGAAGATCAGGTCGACTTGTTCGCTGCGTGCCACCTGGGCGACAACACTGCTCACGGCAATCACATCCAGAGGCGCGTTGGTCTCAACCAAAATGGCGCGATCGGCTCCCATCGCCAGGGCCGAGCGCAGAGCCTCCTCGGTGCGAGCTGGTCCGATGGCTAGAGCTACGACCTCCGCTCCCTCCGCGCCCGCTTCCCGCAGGCGCAGAGCTTCTTCGACACCGTACTCATCCATGGTGTCCAACACCAGCTTGCGGCCATCCAGCGCCACCGTCCCGTCCTGGATACTTACGGTCTCTTCCGCATCCAGAACCTGGCGGATGACTGTCAACATTCGCATGGCGCTGCTCCCCCCTACATGTAAGAGCCTAAATCACCACCGTCGACGGGTGCCCCATGTTCGCCCCCGCGTACATGGGCCGATAATGATTTTTTTCAAACGCTTTCACTACGCGCGTCACGAGAGTTCCATAAGAGGAGCGTTGGAAGGGGCTTCGCCCCATCTTTTTCGTCCCATGTACGCTGATGCGAACATGGGGCACCCGTCCAGTGGGTCGTTAGGCCCCCAGAGGATCGTTGGGCCGCGGAGCTTAGAGCCGGTAGCGACCCGCCTCGACCATTGCGGCTGAAATCTCACGCCCCAGAGCTACTGTGTTGACCGGCTCATGCTTGGATAGCCGGCGGAAAATGGTCATCTGCGTGCGCAGCATGTCGCCTTCTGCGACGGCGGCCAGAACACGCTCAGCGGAGTTCTCGATGATGCGGAAGGCATGCGCAGCATAGTACTTTGTCAGCTTCACTGCGATCGAATTGGGCTTGTTCATTTTTTCCGTGCGCAGCACAATCGATTCGAGCGCGAGCACTTCGCTCAGAATGTCGGCCAAGGCGCCCATGACCTCCTGCTGCTCGCCGAGATCGTTGCCAAACTTCTGCGAAGCGGCACCAGAGCAGAAGAGGGAAATCTTTTTGGCGCTCGAAAGCAGCGCGCGCTCTTCCGCCAGCGGACCTTCGTAGCTCACCTTCGCGGTTGGTCCAGCCATGACCTCGTCCATCACCTTCTTAATGGCGGGCAGCAGCGGCAGGGTGCCTTGGAGCGCACGCTTGATCATCCAGCCGGTGGTGATCAGCCGGTTGATCTCGTTGGTACCTTCGAAGATCCTGTTGATGCGGGAATCACGATAGGCTCTCTCCGCCCCATACTCTTCCACGTAACCGTAGCCGCCATGAATCTGCAGCGTGTGGTCCACCACCCTCTCCACCATTTCGGACCCGAAGAATTTAAGAATCGAGCATTCGACAGCAAATTCTTCGATCCGCTTCTGCACCTCGGCGGACAAAGTGGGGGAGTTCTTGTCGAGCTCGGCAAGCGCCGCGTCTATGGCGCCCACTACGCGATACAAAGCTGCTTCGGTTGCATAAATGCGTGACGCGCTTTCGGCGATCTTCTCTTGCACCAAGCCGAAGGAGCTGATCGGCTTGCCAAAGGCAGTGCGTTCCTTGGCATAGCGAATACCGTCGCGCAGCGAGATGCGTGCCCCGCCCACGGCAGCCGAAGCAAGCTTATACCGGCCCACATTGAGGATGTTGAAGGCGATGTGATGACCCTTGCCGGCCTTCCCCAGCAAATTCTCGACCGGCACCTTGCAGTCGGCAAGAACGAGCGCGCAGGTGGAAGACCCGCGAATGCCCAGCTTGTGCTCCTCGGCGCCTACGGTGAGACCCGGCGTCCCCGCCTCCACCAGGAAAGCGGAAAACTGTTCCCCATCGATCTTGGCAAAGATAGTAAAGAGGCTGGCCATGCCGGCATTCGAAATCCACATCTTTTCGCCATTGAGCAGGTAGTGCTTGCCATCGGGCGTCAGGGTAGCGCGGGTGCGAATGTTCATCGCATCGGAGCCCGCGGAGGCTTCTGACAAGGCATATGCAGCGATCCATTCGCCGCTCACCAACCGGGGAAGATACTTCTCTTTCTGCTCCGGCGTTCCATACCAGACAAGCGGCAAGGTCCCGATGGTCACATGGGCACTGAAGGTAACGGAGAAGCTACCCGAAGCGCTGAGGTTTTGTGAGACCAGCGTCGAGGTAATCTTGTCCAAATCCATACCGCCGTACTGCTCCGGCACGTCAATTCCGAGCAGCCCCAGAGCGCCCAGCTCGCGCATCAGCTTGCGGCTTAAGTCGAAGTTTTTGGCTTCGATCTCATGCACCTGGGGCGCGATTTTCTCTTCCGCGAACTTGGCAGCCACATCAGCGATCTGCTTCTGTTCTGGAGATATGTCTTCAAGAGTGAAGATATCCTCGGGAGTCAAATCTTCGATCAGGAAACTGCCCCCGGTCACTCGTTTCGCCGTCTTGACTTGAGTCTCTACGACCATTGCATCCTCCACCTTGAATTGTTGCTAATTTTGCAAATTCTCGAAGATTCCGGCGGCTCCCTGGCCACCACCGACGCACATGGTCACGAGCCCATACTTGGCGCCGCGCCGTTTCATCTCGCGGATAAGGCTGGCAGTGAGCTTGGTACCGGTGCAGCCCAGAGGATGACCGAGTGCGATCGCACCCCCGTTAACGTTCACCCGCGCCGGATCGAGACCCAGCATCTTAATCACCGCCAGGGACTGCGCGGCGAAAGCCTCGTTCAGCTCGATGAGATCAATCTGATCGAGCGTAAGGCCGGCCATCTTGAGCGCTTTGGGGATGGCATAGATGGGGCCCATGCCCATCTCTTCAGGGAGACAGCCGGCGTAAGCGAAGGAAACAAAACGTGCCAGCGGCTTGGCTCCGATCTCATTAGCCCGGGTGTCGGACATAACTACCGCGGCCGCTGCGCCATCCGACATCTGGGAGCTGTTGCCCGCGGTAACAACGCCGGCGGCATGGAAGACCGCGCGTAGCTTCCCCAGCGCCTCGACCGAGGTGTCGGCCCGCGGTCCCTCGTCCACGCTGAACGGCTTCTCCTTCTTCTCCAGCTTTCCGGCCGTGGTCATGACGGTGTTGGACACAGGCACGGGCACAATCTCGTCCTCGAAGCGGCCGGCCTCGATGGCTGCCAGCGCTTTCTGGTGACTACCGAGAGCGAACTGATCCGCCTCTTCGCGGGAGATGTCGTAATGTTTTGCCACCCGCTCCGCCGTAAGCCCCATGGACATATACGCGGCAGGGTGGTTATCCATCAGCCATGGATTGGCTGCGATCTTATTGCCTCCCATGGGAAGGTGCGACATCGATTCCGCGCCGCCGGCAACAATTACATCCGCCCCGCCCCCGCGAATCCGTTCCGCCGCCAGCGCGATGGTCTGCAATCCTGAGGCGCAATAGCGGTTTACCGTCATCGCGGCAGCTTCGATAGGAAGGCCCGCGCGCAGCGAGATGAGCCGCGCCATGTTCATTCCCTGCTCGCCTTCAGGCATGGCGCAGCCGATGATCACATCCTCAATCTCTTTAGGGTCGAGCGTCGGCACGCGATCGACGGCGCCTTTCACGGCAACCGCGCCCAGATCATCGGGACGCGTGTAACGGAGTGTACCTTTGGGCGCTTTCCCCACCGCGGTGCGAACTGCGCTCACTACGACTGCTTCCTTCATAAATCTGCCTTCCACAAACTAGTTTCTGAGCGGCTTGCCCGTTTTGAGCGTGAACCCTATGCGCTCCACGGTCTTGGACTCTCCGCAAAGAGAGAGAAAGGCCTCGCGCTCCAGATCGAGCAGCGCCTGTTCGCTAAGCAGGGTTCCAGGGGTGATATTGCCGCCGGTGAGTATGCGTGCCACGTGGGTGGCGATCTTCGCGTCATGCTCGCTGATGTAGGCACCCTCGCGCATCAAGTAGATGCCGAGCTTGAGCGTTGCCTCAATCGACTCGCCCGGCGCCGGAATGTTCGTTCTCATCACCGGCGCGGCGTATCCAGATCGCGCCAACCGGAGGGCCTGGGCCTTGGCGTCGCTCACCAGCCGGCTGCGATTCATGGAGATGGAGTCGATCTCTTCGATGATTCGCAAGGAGCGCGCATCGATGGCAGAGGTTGATACTTTGGCCATGGCGATGGTCTCAAACACGTTCTTGACGGTCTCAATCACTTCGACCGACTCGCCCCGGGCGTCGCTGCGCACCGCATCCGCGGCCGCCAGGGCTCGCAGCAGCATTTCCTTGCATCCGCCACCGCCAGGGATCAGTCCGACGCCGGTCTCCACCAGCCCGGTATACAGCTCAAGATGCGGCTGGCGCAGAGCCGCGTGCATGCAGACTTCGGTTCCCCCGCCCAGGCACAAGCCGAAAGGAGCGGCAACCACCGGACGCTCGCAAAACTTGATGGCCTGAGTCATTCCCTGGAACTGCCGCACGCTTAGCTCGATCTCATCCCATTCCTCGTCCTGGATGGCCAGCAGTAGCTGCATGAGGTTGGCGCCGACGGTGAAATTCAGCGCATCGTTGGTGATGATAAAGCCGTCGAAGTTGCGCACCGCGTCGCTTCCCGGCTGCAGTTTTTTCAATAGGAACGAAACAATGTCTTCTCCCAGCGAATTCATCTTGGAATGGAATTCGAAGCAGCCGATTCCATCGCCGACATCGACCAGGGAGATGCCGGAGTTCCCGGCAAAA
>Ga0182024_10017285_pt1 | contig 13566 bp, 11 predicted proteins | sample P32metaG_FD_120480 | JGI IMG/M metagenome (GOLD analysis project Ga0182024, IMG submission 120480) | Permafrost microbial communities from Stordalen Mire, Sweden - P3-2 metaG (Illumina Assembly) | ecosystem: Environmental > Terrestrial > Soil > Wetlands > Permafrost | place: Sweden: Stordalen...
ACCTCCAGCGTCAGAATCGGTTCATCAACGAACTCTTCGAAGTGGCCGCCTAAGATTCCGGAGAACGACAGTCTACTGGGCGAAGTCTTGTTCCGTTCTGAAACTTGCAACACTGCCCTCGTGTCCGATCCGTGACAGGTATCGGTGATATGGGCCGCTGCTACGGCAGCCCAAACACAAACAACGACGATCCCGCCGTCACCGCGATCTGCTGCTTGCCGTCAATCATGAACGACACCGGTGGCGAACGAACCGCGGCCCCCAGCTGCAAGTCCCAAAGCGGCTTCCCTGTCTCGGAATCAAGCGCATAGAAATTGCCTTCTTCGGCGCCGCCAAAAACCAGGCCGCCGGCGGTCGACAATAACCCCGTCATCGACGGCGAAAGCAGCTTGAACTCCCACCGCAGTTTCCCGGTGGTCGATTCGAGCGCGCGCACCGCGCCATAAGCATCATCGCCGTTCTTGACCTCGCCGCCGCCCCCTGCATAGGCGGTGCCGTCTTTATATTCCGCATTGCCCTTGTAGTAAATGCCGGCCATCTCGCGCGTGTTCTGGTAGAACAGATGAGTCTTGGGACTGTAGCTGGGGCTCCACCAGTTCGCGCCTCCCGAAATCGCCGGATAAACCAGCGTGCCTGTCACTTTAGGATCCGCATCGCGGCGAGCGAACGGCCGGCCCTTCGCGTCCAGCCCATCGGTCCAGGTCTGCTTCACGTAAGGAGCGCCCGCCAGGAACTCGCCGGTCTGCCGGTCGAGCACATAGTAGAAGCCATTGCGATTCGCCATCGACACCACCTTGCGCCGCCGGCCCTTGATATCGGCATCGAATAAGATCGGAACTTCGGTGGAATCCCAATCGTGCACGTCGTGCGGAGTGAACTGGAAGTGCCACTTGATTTTTCCGGTGTCCGCGTCAATCGCTAAGAGCGAACAGGTGTACAGGTTGTCGCCCGGACGCGTGTCGTCGTTCCAATCCGGCGCGGGATTCCCAGTGCCCCAATAAACCAGATGCAGATCCGGATCGTATGACCCCGTCACCCAGGTCGAACCGCCGCCGTGCTGAAAGCTCGTGCCGCCCCACGACTCAACATTCGGATCGCCGGGGCCGGGCACGGTCCACGTACGCCACGCGCGCTTGCCGGTTTTGGCATCGAACGCGTCTAAGAAACCGCGGATTCCGGTCTCGGCGCCGGAAACGCCGACGATGATCTTGCCGTCGATCGCCAGCGGCGCGCCCGTAACGTAATACCCTTTCTTGTTGTCATCCACCGTGGCATCCCAACGGAGAATTCCGGTCTTTGCGTCCAGCGCGATCAGATGGCAGTTCACCGTCCCGAAGAAAACCGTGTTGTCCAGAATCGCCACGCCCCGATTCACCGGCGGCGACCCGATGATGATGACGTCCTGCGGGATCTGAGGCGTGTAGGTCCACAGCGGACGGCCGGTACGAAGATCCAGAGCGGTCGCGGTGCTGGGCGGCTCAGTGATATACATGATGCCGTCGGCGACGATCGGCGATGTTTCCACAAGCCCGGGGTTCCGCATTTGATACACCCAGGTCGGTTTCAATTGAGTAACGTTCTGCCGGTTGATCTGATCCAGTTGCGAATAGCGCTGCGCCTGGTAATTGCCGGAGTAAGTCACCCATGTTCCCGGATTACTCTCCGCGCCGGCAATGCGCTGATATGACACCTGCGCATAAGTCGCACTTAGTGCCGCGAAAATCAGGCCAATTGACGCTCTCATTTTGCACCTCCCAAGCCGGACAAATAGGCCACCAGATCATCTAGATCGGATCCCGCGATCTTGCTCTTGTATTCCGGCATCAAGCTCTGGCCAATCTGTTTGTCCAAGGTCTGCAGATCGCTCTTGCGGAAAGAATAGATTTGACTGCCGGCGTCTCTTATTTGGATCGTGAACGAATCCTCGTTCACTCGCAGGCCGCGTACTTCCCGGCCATCGCGCGTAACCACGCGGACCGGTAGATACTCGCTGAAGCCGTGCCCCGAAAAGGCCATCACTCCGCGCGGCAGTGTCGCGGCTGGATCGACGATGGCCTGGCGAAGATAGTCGGGAGCGCGATGCGCGCCGATGGCGGTAAGCTCCGGTCCGAAATTTCCGCCCTCTCCATGAACGATGTGGCACCCCGAGCAGCCGGATCGTTGATAAACAACTTTGCCGTTCGCAGGATTTCCGGTAATGGCAACCCCCGTGGTCTGGCTCAGCGAGCGAATATAGATGACCATGGCATGCAGCTCGGCCTCCGTAAAACGCCGGAGTTTCGGCATTCCCCGATCCGGAATTCCATCGCGAATAACAGCCGCGAGCGCCTGGTCGTCCGGCGCATGGCTCAACACCGGACGGTTGAGATTCGGGCCTTCCCCGCCTCCGCCTTCCACTCCGTGACAACGCGAGCACATTCCCAGGAAGAGCTGCTTCCCCTTCTCCAGATCCGTAGTATTCTGAGCGGACGCTGGAAGGATGGCGATTGATAACAAAGCGAGCAACGCACCGGCCGATGGCTTGGGCATATTGGTTTCTTTCCTATCATAATCGCGACGTCATCGCCGGGGCGAATACGGAAAGATAGTCACCGGGTCCACGTTCGAATCTAACACCCAAATCTTGCGGTCCCGAAAATATTCGAGCAGAGAGCGGTTGCCTTCGACGCCCATGTCGCGAGCCCAGACCACTTTGGACGCGTCGATATCGGCGTCGTTGTAAATCCACTGGAAAACATTGTCGGGATCGATTTTCGGCTTCACCAGCACCAGATGCCTGCCGTCGATTCGGTCCAGGATGGCGAGAATTCGCGCCTTGTTCGGATTTCCCGGCTGCACGCAGCACCACGATTGAAAGTTCACTTTCTGGCTAAACGGAAGCTGCATAGCGCCGAGACCTAACCGCACCCCGAGAATCAGCAGCATGATCGCAGGAGCGATAAATACCAATTGACGGCGGTTCCCCCTTAGACGCCGGAAACATTCCACCAGCACCGCCAGGAATGCCGCTGTGCCGGCCGCTGCATAGTGCGGAGTACTTCCGGTCTCGATCAGCGCGGCCAACACCGTGAGCGCGGCGGCGATCAACAGCAAGCGCAGCCGTCCGCTTCGCCAGACCACCGGAAGCATAATGAAGCCAATTGATAGCGCCGGACCGTAATAGAAGCGCCAGATCTCCTGAGCCTTGAGCGTACTGTTCTTCAGCTCAGCATAGGGAGTGGCATTGCGGTCGCGCACGTCTTTTTCGTAGTCATAGTAGCGGCGAAGTTCAACGTGCCGGAACTGCACCTGCGGCGGATGAAACCAGGGCAGCGTCATGGGCCAGCCATAGGTGGCTTGGTTGACCGCATAGGGCGTCTTCAGTGGATCGCCGGTTACCGCTTTCGAATACGCGAGCAGGCCTGCCACGGCCATCAAGACCACAGCCGTTGCGGGAACGCCAATCCAAGCGGGAGTCTTCCCGCGCAGCATCGCGATCGCGATTCCTATGGCCGCGGGAACCACCACCGCCAGTCCTTCGAACGGGCGCGAATATCCGATGACTGCGATTCCCAAGCCGAACAGAAACGAAGTCGTAACCTTGGGCTTTTTGAGCAGCCTGGGATACGACCCCAAAACCAGCGCTCCGCCCAGCGCCGCGAGGCACCCGCCGTAATAGCCATTCACCCAATAGCTCGCGATCCCGAAACGAAAGACCGCCAGCATCGCGCCGAACAGCGCCCAGGCGGGCGGCATCCAGCCCTGTAGCGTCCAGCACAGGGCCGCGCACATTGCCGCGCTCAATAGCAACGCCGCCACCCACGGATGCCCCATCCGCTTTCCCAATGCGAGCACCGCGCCCTGGCCCGGAAAATAATCTGAGTTGTAAGTCGGCTTCTGGATAATGTGAATGCTCTCGAAATGCACCCACATGGGATGCGTGGGATTGGTCAGCCGCCCATGCGCCAGCGTGTCGGCGATCAGAAGATGGCTGAATTCGTCAGTCACCAGCGGATCCGGCGCGGGCAACAGAGGCAGCGCCGCCGCGCGAATCAGCAGCGCGAATACGAACACTACCGCGACTGAGGTCTTCCTGCGATATGAGAGCCAGGTCCACGCACGCCACGCGCGTGTCACTCGAAAACGCGAGAAACGTGGCCACCATCCCCGGAACACGCCCAGGATCGCCACCGCGGCCAGCAAAGTTTCGAGCGGATTCAGATCGAAGTAAAAACCGTATCCGATCCCCGAGATCAGATAGATTACGAATTCGAGCATGAGGAGGTCTTCGGCAAAGCGTACCATGACTTTGTCGTGCGCCGAAATCGCTGGCGCGCGTAACGAGGAGTATCCTGAAGATATGCAATTTCCCCGCTTACTCGCGGTTCGTCAAAAATTCGAAGATCGTGCGATCCCCAACGTCGCGGCCGAAGTCGAGCGGCAACTCTCGGCTTCATCGTTTGGATCGCGCGCCAAGCCAGGATCTCGCGTCGCCATCGGTGTCGGAAGCCGCGGTGTCGCCAACATCGCGGAGATCGCGGGCGCGGTGGTGAAGTACTGGAAATCGCAGGGCTGTCAGCCGTTCATCTTTCCGGCCATGGGCAGTCACGGCGCCGCCACGGCCGAGGGGCAGGCCGAGGTCCTGGCCAAGTACGGCATTCAGCAGGCTTCCATGGGCTGTCCCATCGTCAGCGCGCTGGATGTGGTTTCGCTCGGTAAGACCGCCGACGGGATCGAAGCGTTTATGGATCGCAATGCTTTCGAGAGCGACGGCGTAATGCTGATCGGCCGCGTCAAATGGCACACCGATTTCTCGGGCAAGATCGAAAGCGGACTTTTCAAGATGATGGCCATCGGGCTGGGCAAATTCGCCGGCGCGCAGCGTTATCACACCTACGCCTACAAACTGGGCCTGGAACATGTAATCCGCAGCGTGGGCCGGCAAGTGCTGAAATCGGGAAAAATCCTGGGCGGCCTCGCCATTCTGGAAGATGCCAATCACAATACCGCGCAGCTTACTGCCGTCCCGGTGGACCAGATGGAGCGTACTGAAGAGGAGCTGCTGGCGCTGGTAAGAACCTGGATGGGCCGCATCCCCATGCCGCTCGATATTCTGATTTTGGACGAGATCGGCAAGGATATCAGCGGCGCCGGCATGGACACCAAAGTGGTGAACCGCAGCGTCCACGGCGAATCGAACCCGTGGCCCGACGAAGCCCGTATTGAGCGGATCTTCGCCCGCGATCTCAGCGCCAAGAGCTACGGAAACGCCGCCGGCGTCGGCATGGCCGAGGTAATCCACGACCGGCTTTTCCATAAAATCGACTGGCGCCCGACTCAGATTAATGCGCTCACCGCATCCACGCCCACCGCCATCCGGACCCCCATTCACTTTCCCACCGACCTCGAATGCCTGGAACGAATTGCGCCTACGGTCGGAAAGGTAGACCTGTCGGAGGTGACCTACGGCTGGATCAAGAACACGATGGAGCTGGGTTTCTTGAAGTTAAGCGAGAATTTGCGAGGCGAAATCCGGAAAAATCCGGCTTTGGAAATCCTGGGTGAAGCCGCAGAGATGGAATTCGATCAGGCGGGCAACTTAAAGGAACTAACCCGGCAGGCTGAAAAGGCCGAGGCTCTTTCACACTAATACCGGGCGCATTAGTACTGGCAGGAAATCCTCAGGAGGGCAGGCGAGGAAGAGGGTCGTCCACTCGCCTACCCACCACAAGGGGTTAGCTCTGCGATGCAGCAGCGGTCATCACGCTGGAGATCTTACTGAAGATCGTGCTGATACTGGATGCAACGCCCGGCATAATGGCGCCCGCGGCTACTGCCACGAAGCCGGCCATCAATGCGTACTCAATGAGGTCCTGTCCTCGGGTATCCTTCCAGATTCTCAGCTTCCAGACTAGATTGGTGATCCGTGTCATTGTTTGCTTCTCCTCTCTCCCTGCGATGGTTTGATCCACCGCTATGGTTAAATTATCATCTGAAGACGGTACGTTAAATCAGGGGTTGCCCCTAGAACGCCTCTAAAATCGCCCCGCTACTGCCGGTCCTACATTCGGGGGCGTAGTACGTTTTTACTGGGCATGCATATAGCATCCCGTTCTAAGTGTTCTATCGGCTGCCAGACCCTTGTAGATAAGGCTGATCTATATGCCATTTTCAAGCTCCACGTCGAAAATCCTGCCAGTACCAATGTGTATACCTGCAAGTGCAAGAACTCCGCCATCGGCTGCGTGATCCACGCCGTCATATAGAGGAGTAGCAGCCAGCCCCGGAAAGCCTGTTGCTCTTCGCCGTTCCCGCGCTTCATCGCGCCGGCTGCTAACGCCGCGGCCGCTACCAGCAGAATGGCGTCATAAATCGGCGCATAGGAATTGACCACCAGCGTCAGGCCTAGCGTGGCCGCCCAAAGCCAGTCTTCGGACGCGGGGGGTAGCGCGCAACTGCTCCACTGCCACCAAGCCCGCGCCAAGAGCACCAAACCGGCGATCGCGGCCGCCACGACCACCATTCCAGTAAGCGGGGAATCATTGAAGAGCAGCAGATGGAAGAAGGAACTCATGTCCACCGATTTCGCGAGGTGCCAGGCCTCGCCGGGACCTGCCGCCACCCGGCCATTGAACAGCAGCGTGTCCACCCAGGCGCGGCATCCTTTGACGCCCACTAACTGAATAGAAAGGGCAGCCATTGCCGCTGCCCCGGCGGCGAATCCTTGTACGATCCGCCATCGGCGTCCGATGATCAGCATCGCTAGCGGCAAAGCAACCAGGGTTGGCTTGAAGATTCCCAGCGCCATAGCCAGCCCCGCTAGAAAGAGCCGGTTCTGATGCCGGAAGCAGAGGAACAGCGTCCATAAGAAGAAGATCACCACCGAGAGTTGCCCGCCGATCCAGGTTTCGAAAATAAAGGGCATAAAGGACACTGCCAGCAGAAATCCGATGACGCGGTGCTCCGGCGGAAGCGCGGTGGTGCGGAACAGAAGAGTGATCCCCGTCAGGTACAGCGCGGCCGAGAAAGCGAGCCATGCCAGGTAGGCCCATAAATAAGGAAGCAGCGCGAAGGGCTTGAACAGGAGGGCGATGTAAGGCGCATGCCCGTACACCAGCATCTGCGTCTCAGCCATGGACGGCAATATTGAATGCTGCAGGTCTACCGCCAGCTTCAAATCGTAAATCCGGGACGCGTCAAAGTTATTGAGGATCGTTCCGATGGCATAGAACTCGACGAAATCGCCTCCCAGCGGCCGGCCCATGAAGGCTTGCCCATGGAACCCGCGAAATACCGATATACCGCACACTATGACGGCTGCCGCAATCGCCATCAGACTCATAGCGCGGGCCTCGCCGCGGCCGGGCATCGGGCCGAACCATCTCAGTACAGACCATTTCAGTACAGACCAGTTCCGCACAGACCCTCTCCGCAACGGGCTAGCGCGCATAGGCACTCAACTTCAGATCCCCGTCGTCCTCCAGCAGCCAGGCATGGCGGCCTGAAAAGTGATCGATCAAGCAGCTGTCTTTTTCGGGACCGAGCGAACGGGCCCACACCACCCGCGACCGTTCGATGTCGGCCTGATTGAAAACCAGTTCTTCGTACAGATCGTGACGGCTGCCGTAACGCACCAGCACCAGATGCCGGCCGGGCTCGCGCTCCAAGCGCTCCGTGATGGCGGAGTGCTTGGCCTGTACGTGATAATCGATCGGGCCAAACAGATACGTGTTTTCGGGCGTAAGCATCGCCATAGCGGTGGTCAACCCGAATAATCCCAGGATGCCCCATGTCAGATAACGGCGTTCGGCGAACGTGCCCGGCCACGTGTTCCTGGCCGCGCGCAACGAAGAGGCCGCCAGAACGTAGATCAGTGCGGTGGCAGGCGCGGCGTAGTGCGGAAACAGGCGCGCATCCCAGGCCGCTCCGGCATAAAAGCCGGCCGCCAGCAATAGGGCGCAGCGGGCCCGGGGATCGCGCCATAGCGGGCGCGCGCAGGCGATCATACAGACCACCAGCGGCCATCCCAAAAAGAAGTGTCCGAGGGTGATCAAATCCGAAACGTGCGCTTTCAGCCAATGCTCGCGCGCCGACTGGTTTTCCCCCGCCGAGGCAACCGTCCAGAATTCCTTCAGGGCCACGCTGCTATACACCGGCGCGGTATTCGGATGAGTCTGCCACAACAGCGGGGAACGGACGACATACTGCTTGTCGTGCGCCAGATAAGGAATCTCGAGCGCACGGCCAGTGACGCGATAGTTGTAATAGCCCATCCATCCGAAGACCGGAAGCAACACCAGGGCCATGGGCAGGATCACGCTCTGCGACAGACGTCCGATCGAAACTTGCCGGCGAAAAAGCGCGAAGGCCAGAACCGCCCCGCAGACCAGCTCCAGCACCAGCCCTTCATAGGGGCGCGTATTGGCGAGAATCGCCAGGCCGGCTGCAAAAGCCACGGCGCCCCCAGGCCGAGGCCGTTCCATGAGTCTCGGCAATGCTCCGACGACCAGGCCGCCTCCAATGGCCGCGCAGGTTCCACCCCAATAACCTTCCGACCAGTAGCTCACAATGCCGATGCGAGCCAGCGCGATCAAACTGCCCACCAAAGCCCAAACCGGCGGAAGCCAGCCTTCGAGCGCCCAGCAAAGAGTCGCGCACATTATTCCTGTAGATAGCCAGACTCCGAGCCAAGGCTCGCCCGTAATTTTCTGCCCCAGTGCCATCATTAGACCCGACAGAGGCGGGTACTTGGAGGCGTAAGTGGGATGCACCAGCTCCTGCAGCGTGTCGAAGTGCTCGGCGAAGGGCGGCGTAGGATTTGCCAACCGGCCGGAAGCAAAGGTATCGCTGGCCAGCAGGTAACTGAATTCGTCCTGAATAGCCGGCTTCGGAATCGGCAGGACGGGCAGCAACAGCGCACGAGCCGCAAGTGAGACCAAGCCCACCAGAAGCATCGCCAGGCCTTTGTGATGCGCCAGCCGAACGAACATTACAGAAGCCGGAGCTGTTGGAATTCGTCGATCAGCGCGAAGTTCGAATGCACCGACGCGATGGTCTCGCCGCGCTGCTCGATGCGCCCGGGATGCACGTGGCCCAGATCGGCGGCCATGCGCAGATAGTCGACCTTCTCCGGATCGATGCCCATGATGCGGCAGCAGGTGGCGTCGACAGCCACCAGGTCGCTCCCCATCACCATTACGCCGCAGTGCTTCGGCGTGCCTTGAATTGGCCCGTTGCCTTCCATCCCGATCACGCCGTCGACGATGGCAAAGGTGTTGCGGAAGGTGCGGTTCAGCTCCACCACCGACTCCGGAATGCCGATGTAGTGCAGTTTGTTCTTCGGCCAGCCATAGATTGAACCGGGCACCAGGCCAAAGAAATTCTTCATCGAAAGGGTCGCGCCGGCCCAATGATGAGTCTTCATCTTTGCGAGAGAAACAATCAGATCAGCCGCCAGAACGGTCTTCGCGAAGTAGAAATCGGGCTCGCCCGCAAAACCGTGGATGGCCGCGACATCGTCGCGATTCAAATCGGTGAAAATGCTTTCGAACTTGGGGACGGTGGAGCGATAGCCGGCATCGTCGGCCAGATCGAGCGTGTCCCGCCGATGGCCCGGCCCTTCGCCGATCTTGACTTCGGAGGCTCCCAAGCGGTGGAACAACTCCACTGCCGCGGCAATAATGGATGCATCGGTGTTGACCACCGTGGCGGAATCGAACTCCACCAGGTTGGGCTTCAGAAGCACCTTTTTGCCGCGGACGTCCAAGCCGCACTGGCGAACTCCGTCGAGCATGTGGCTGACAAGGTCCTCCGAGTAAGACCTCGCGCGCACAATCGCGACCGCGGAGCTGCCGGGCGGCCCATCCGGAACTTTGGGCGGTTTCTGAAGCTTGAGGCTGGCGTATCCGGCAGTGGCGGCCACTCCCGCCAGCGGGATGAATTGGCGTCGCGTCATGCGGCGCCTCCGGTTTCTAAAAGCCGGTAATTGCCTTCGGGATGTCCGAGCGCTTCGAGCGCGGTGAGCATAATATCGATGGATCCGCTCGAATCCTGACCCGCTGGTTGAGGATCTCCTCCATGGCAGCGCAGCGCAATTACTAGCCAGGCCCGGGCTAGCGATGATCTGGTTTCAGCGCGATATCTCGCGGCCAGGGCCAGCGGCTGATCCAGTTCCGCCCGGCTTCGGCCCTGGAGGCCGAGCAGCGCCAGGGCCGTCGTTTCGGGATATGAAGGCAGATCGTAGTTGAGCACATTCGGATTCCCGCAATTCCATCCTCCATCGCTGCAGCGGCGGCTGAGAATGAGAGCTTCGCCATCGGCCACGCGGCGCTCGAGCTCGGAGCTCGGATAGCTCTTCGAGATCTTCTTCAGCGCCAGCAGAGCCTGAACCGTGGGCTCAATCCAGGAGGCGTTTCCGTCGCGCCAGGGCCATCCCTGATGCGAGACGTCGGCTTTGGTCTTGAGCAGATGGAAGAAGGCGGCCGCGCGCATCGCCACGCTCGACTCGGCGCCCACCACTCGTAGCAGCCAATCCACCGAGCTGCGGACCTTATCGTCATATATGCCGCGAACGCACGCCAGCGTCACCGCCTGTGCCGTAACCCAGGTACCGCCCTGCACTTGGCTGTTGGGCCGCGAGCTGCCATCGGGGGTTTGCCAGGAGCGCAGCAATTTCCAGGCCCGCTCGAGCGAATCCTCAGAACCCGGCCGTCCGTGCAGCGCCAGCATCGCATAAGTAGTGGGTTCGAACCAGGATTGTTTTCCCGGAAAATATCCCCAGCCGCCGTCAACGTTTTGGGTCTGTCGCAGGAGCTTCAGCCGGGATTCGAGATACACGCCGCCCACGGAGGACATATCGGACGATTTCAGCCCGACCTTTAATCGTCAACCGTAAGGCCTTCATATACTTACCCGTGCCGGCCCCAGAAAAGCTGGATCAGCTCGATTACCAGGATCGCGACCACCATCAGCTCCAGGACAAAGCCGCGCGCCTGGTGGAATTCGTTGGTCATGAATTCGTAAAGCTCGCCGGCCGTGCGCAGTTTCTCTTCCACCAGGTTGCGGTAATCGGTGACGCCCACGCGGCTGGCCGCTACCTTATATGCGCGCGCGTAGAACATATCGCTCAGAAACTTGATGGCATTGTCGGTGCGCTCGGTCAACTCCATGATGTCGAGGCGCAGAGTGTTGAGCCGCTCGGCTTCCCCGGCCATCTTCCAGCGGCGCAGGGTGCCGCGATGCTCGAGCGTGTCATAGACTTTTTCGAACACGCGCGTGAGCACTTCATCGTAGTGGCGAAATTCGAGGAGCTGCGTATTGGCGTACTCGAGCAACTGGATGGTGGGTTCGGCGCCGGCCACGGTGTCGTAGACCAGAGCGGCCACCCAGCCGGCTACCAAGAGGTCGGTGGGGTAGTAGGACACGCTGGTTTGCAGCACCTCGCGGCATTCGGCGTCCGATAGCGGCATCGAGTCGCCTCTGACGATTTGCGCCACTTGGCCGCCGCGAGTCTCGAGCATGGCCGCGGCGGTCATGGGCTGGCCCTTGGCATCCAGAGCTTCGTGGATCTGGATAATGTAGTAGTCTTCGCTGAGATGCGACTCGTAAGGTTGGGTGAGGGCCGCGGCGGCACGGGGCAGGCGCGAGCGCAGGAGTTCCGAGGTGAGCCGCTCGGTCTCGGGAGCGAGGATCCAGCGATTCGAGAGCCGGATCAGCTCATCCCAATCGGCTTCGAACTGTAGTTTGAGCTCGACGCTGACGACACCGTAATCGAAATACTTGATCTGCGCTTCGAAGCGCTCGCCGGTGGGGGTGACAACTGGCTCAGGAAACTCCACCGCGGGAGGCCGTTCGAAGCGAACATATTCCGGCGCGGGATGCTTAAAGCTGGGCTGCGGCTTGGCGGGCTCGATGCCGATGAGCGCGCACAACTTGTCGAGCTGGATCTGCTCGGCCACGTCGTAGAGGACCAAGACCCAGAAGGAGCCGCGGAGTGGCCGCATTCCTTATTGTCCCCCACCCCGTGGCCCCCACCCGGTGGCTAGCGTTGCGCGCAAGGCGTATACTTGACACGTACAGGGAGGGAAGATGAACTATCGATGTCTCTGTTTCGCAGTTGGATTGAGCACGCTTCTTTCACAGGCGCAAGGGCAAGTGGCGCCACACCCGGCCATGGCGGAAGCTAAAGCCGCCAAGCAGACCTGGACTCCGCCCCGAACCGCCGACGGACATCCGGACCTGCAGGGATTTTGGGCCAACAACAGCGCAACGCCCTTGGAGCGGCCCAAGGAGTTGGCGGGACGGGAATCGCTCACCGACGCGGAAGTGGCGGCGCTCAGAAAGAAGGCTGCTGAGCTCTTCCACGGCCAGGGAGACGCGGCCTTCGGCGACACCCTGTTTCAAACCGTGTGGGCCAATGTCAATGGAACGAAAAAAGGGTTCAAAAGCACGGACGGCGGAACCGGCGACTACAGCTCAGTCTGGAACGATGAAAGGGATTGGGATAATCGAACCTCGCTGATCACCGACCCGCCGGACGGCCACCTGCCCCCCATGACACCCGAGGCGCAAAAGATACGCGAGGCCAATGCAGCAGCCAGGGAGCGCCCGGCCGCGGGACCCGAAGATCGAGCATTGCAGGAACGCTGCATCACCTACGGCTCGCCGCAACTGGTGGCGGGATACCAAAGCTACTATCAGATTGTACAGACGCCCAAGTCGGTGGTCATCATGACGGAGATGATCCACGATGCGCGCGCAATTCAACTCAACGCGGGGCCGCATCTTCCCTCCGCGGTCCATCAATGGTTTGGGGATTCGCGCGGTCATTGGGAAGGCGACACGCTGGTGGTGGATACCACTAACTACAAGCCGCGAAGCTTCATGAGCGTGTCCAGCGAAAAGCTGCACGTGATCGAGCGCTTCTCGCGTAGCGCTCCTGAGATTCTGAAATACGAAATCACGATCGACGACCCCGGCACGTGGACCAAGCCGTGGAGCCTGATGATCCCGCTGAGGCAGTCCGCCAAGCCGGTCTACGAGTACGCGTGTCATGAAGGCAACGAAGGCATGATAGGCATCCTCAAAGGGGCCCGTGCCGAGGAGCGGGCCGCCGCGTCGGGAAGCCCGACGCCGAAATAGGCGCTCGCAACCCATCGCTGGCTTGACGCATCTTGTGGCCGTTCGCGGGCGGAGCAGCCGATTTGAAAAAACGAACCCAACCCGGCGGCGGTTGATTGACGCATCGCGATGCCGGCGGAGACGAATGTGGGATTTGCAAAACGAACCCAACGGACCGAATTGGGGCTGCCTGAGGCGCACTTGGAAATTCCCTCCAACTCCGGTTTAGCACGGTGGTGCGGCCGTTAAACGCATGGAGGTTTAAAAGTTGCTGAATCGAAACAACAAAAACAGTTTGGGGACAAGCGACCTGGCGGATCAACCACTTATTCTGCGGTTGTCCCTTTGACTGAGACAAACAGTTAAGACACTGATCGCCGTTCGCTGTAAATTCATTGTGCCCGATCCCGGAACGGTTTTAGGATGGACCTGCCGGTGAAGCGGAGACGGGCAATGCTGGCGAGCAAC
>Ga0182024_10017286_pt1 | contig 13566 bp, 14 predicted proteins | sample P32metaG_FD_120480 | JGI IMG/M metagenome (GOLD analysis project Ga0182024, IMG submission 120480) | Permafrost microbial communities from Stordalen Mire, Sweden - P3-2 metaG (Illumina Assembly) | ecosystem: Environmental > Terrestrial > Soil > Wetlands > Permafrost | place: Sweden: Stordalen...
CAGCATCGAGACAAACCGCGACCATGATGCATCCGCAATCGAACGCGCCAGGGTCGAATGACGAATCATGTTCGCGACTTTCAAATCCTCTACGACGATGAGATCGGCTCGCTTGACGAGCCCGGCCGACTCCTTATGAAGCCAGCTATTGCGGGTATTGGTGATTTTACGGTGCAGTTTGGCCACTTGCGCACGCACTTTATGGCGGCGGTAACTGCCTCGCTTGCAGCGGGATAGCGCGCGTTGCCGTCGGCGCAGTTCCTTCTCGGCTCGTCTTGCAATGCGTGGATTCGGGATCGGCACGTCGTCACTGCAATGGGCAAACACCTCAAGTCCCAGATCCACGCCGATCGCAGTCGCTATGGCGCGCTTCTCAGGAGTGGGGACGGCGATTTACAGACAGACGAACCATCCCGATCCATCCCGACGAAATACGCAGGATCGAACATTTGCATGCTCGGGCAGCTCGCGGTGCAGATGCACTTTGAGCCCTCCGGGCATACCGGCAAAACGCAGCCTTTTACCGTCAAATCGGATACCACTAAATTCAGCGAACCCGAAGGCTTCCCAGCGTCCCTTGCCACGGAATCGGGGGAAGCCAGCCTTTCCATTACGCGCCTTCAGGCGGCGGAAAAATCCCTGAAAGGCATCGTCCAGGCGCTTCAGTGTCCAGCGCTGCAGGTTCGCTGGCAGCTCGCCCATGTCGGGTAACTCGTGTCGGCACTCGGTCAACGCTTTGCACTGATCGATATAGGTGCGTGTCTTGCCGGTCTTCCGATAACAGTCGATACGTTCCTCAAGTGCTGCGTTGTACAGCTCTCGCTGTGACGCACACAGCCGCTCCAATGCGCGGTGCTGGCTTTTGAGCGGCAGCAGACGATAGCGGTACGTCAGGATCACGGTTTATATTCGCACAAGGGAGTCAAGGATATAATTCCCTAATCAAGCACGTGCCCGCTGCCCCTACAGGAAGCCCCATGACCGATTCACTGCCTGCGGCCGACGCGCTCGGCGTTGCCCGCGAGCTCATCCTGCGTCCGGGCGGTCTCGATGATGCGCGCCTGGATCAGGTCTTCGGCGAAGTGCTGCGGCATCGCGTGGATTTCGCCGATCTTTATTTTCAGATCGCGCGCGAGGAATCGTGGGCGCTTGAGGACGGCATCGTCAAAGACGGCAGCGCGAGCATCGAGCAGGGAGTCGGAGTGCGGGCACTCGCCGGAGAGAAGACCGGCTTTGCCTATTCCGACGAAATCATCTGGCCGGCGCTCGAGGAAGCCTCACGCGCGGCGCGTGCCATCGCACTCAAGGGAGGCGACCGCTCCGTGCAGGCATGGCACTCGGAGGCGGGGCACCAGCTGTACCTGCCGGTCGATCCAGCCGCGGCGCTCATCGATGAGCAGAAGGTCGCGTGGCTCGAGCGCGTGGACCGCGAGACGCGGCGCATTGACCCGCGCATCGTGCAGGTGATGGCGAGCATCGCCACGGTGCACGAGATCGTGTTGATTGCCACGAGCGAGGGCGACCTCGCTGCGGACATCCGCCCGCTCGTGCGCTTCAATGTATCCGTCATCGTCGAGCAGGACGGACGGCGCGAGCAGGGCTATGCGGGGGCCGGGGGACGGTATTCTCTGGCGGATCTCGTGTCGGGCGATCGGCCGTTGGCGCTGGGACGTGAGGCTGCGCGTCAGGCTCTCGTCAATCTTGATGCCGTGCCGGCGCCTGCCGGGTCAACCACCGTCGTGCTCGGCCCGGGATGGCCGGGCGTGCTCCTGCACGAGGCGATCGGTCACGGCCTGGAAGGCGATTTCAATCGCAAGGGCACCTCGGCTTTCGCGAACCGCATCGGCGAGCGCGTGGCAACCCCGGGCTGCACGGTCGTCGACGATGGCACGCTTTCCCAGCGGCGCGGATCGCTCAACATCGACGATGAGGGCACGGCCACGCAGTGCACGACCCTGATCGAAGACGGCGTGCTGTGCGGGTATCTGCAGGACAGGATGAACGCGCGCCTCATGGGTACGCGCTCCACCGGCAATGGACGGCGCGAGTCGTTCGCGCACATGACGCTGCCGCGAATGACAAACACCTACATGCGCGCCGGAGCGTACGCACCTGAGGAGATCATTCGCTCCGTGGCGCGCGGCATCTACGCCGTCAACTTTGGCGGCGGACAGGTCGACATCACCTCGGGGAAATTCGTGTTCTCTGCGAGCGAAGCCTACGCCATCGAGAACGGCCGGCTGGGCGCGCCCCTGAAAGGTGCGACTTTGATCGGCAATGGTCCCGACGTGCTCACCCGCGTCACGATGGTCGGGAATGATTTGAAGCTCGACGATGGCGTAGGCACCTGCGGCAAGGAAGGTCAGAGCGTGCCGGTGGGCGTGGGTCAGCCCACGGTGCGCATTGACGGCTTGACCGTGGGAGGCACGGGCTAACGCCGCAATGCGCGGCACGCTGACATAATTCCAAACATTGTCAAAGCCAGCGCGTGATTAAGACACGCACGGCGATTTGACGACAATTGCTGCGCGAGCTGTGACGGCGACCACGTCGGTCGCCGCGCCGGCATCGTAATTTGAGCGCTGCACGATCTGCGCACCAAGAGGATTTCCACGATGCACGCCGAGCCTTATCAGGCTGAAGAGACCAAAGATATTGAATTGCCGCCGGCTCTGCTCGCGGCACTCAAGCCGAAAAATGGCGTGCAGCCGAAGGATCTCCACGTCGAGGGCTGGAAGCCGTCGCTCTTGGGCCGCTTCGCAGAGCTCCTGGTGCAAAAGCGCCGCTAGCGCGCTCCTTTAGACCTCTTCGATCGCGCTGGTACCCGGCAGGGTGTCCGTGAAGGGATTCTTGCCGCTGCGCGCGCGCTCATCGACATAGATGAGCTCGTGCTTCCCGATCACCACCACATCGCCGTCGTTCAGGTGTTGGCGGCGCACGCGCTTGGCTTTGACGTAGATGCCATTCGTGCTGTTCAAATCCTCGATGACACAGGCCTGCGCGCTCACGATGAGCTGACAGTGATGGCGGCTCACGAAGCGGCTATCGATCTGCAGGTCGTTGTCGGCGGTGCGGCCGACGATGACGCGGCCCACGCGCAGCGGCAGCTCCTGCACGGTGCGTCCCTCCGTTGACACGAGCACACGCCCGACCACGAGATGCGCGTCATCGTGGCCGGCGGCGGGGGAGGCCGGCACTTCGGGCTTGCCGCTGCGTACCAGGTGCGATGCGCGCGTGCTGAAGTCCACCCAGCGCAGCTCCTCGACCGCCGTCGTGATTTCCTCGATACCCACGGTGTCGCGGTCGGCGTTGTAGGCCGCCAGCATGGAAGTGTCGCAGAGCGTATTGACGAGTCGCGGCACGCCGCCCGAATAGCGATAGATTTCCTCGAAGGTATCCTTGCTGAAGATCTCGCGGTCGGCGCCGCCGGCGACTTCAAGGCGGTGCTGGATATAGGCGCGCATGTCCTCGATCGACAGCGTCCCTAAGTGAAAGCGCAGGCGGATGCGCTGGGCAAGCTGCACAAGTTCGGGCGCGTCGAGTTTGTCGTTGAGCTCCGGCTGACCGGCGAGGATGATGCGCAGCACCTTGTCCTTGGTGGTCTCCACGCCCGAGAGCAGGCGCACCTCCTCGAGCACGCGCAGAGAGAGGTTCTGCGCCTCATCCACGATCAGCAGCACCTTGCGGCCGGCGGCGTATTGCTCCACCAGAAACTGGTTCAGGGTCGCAATGAGCTCCCCCTTCTTCATCTTGAAGGGCGCGAACCCGAACTGCACCAGCACGGCCTGCAGAAAGTCGACCGCCGAGACCTGCGTCTGGTTGATCTGCGCGACGACGATGTCCGCCTCGACTTCGCGCAGGAACGACTCGATCAATGTCGTCTTGCCCGAGCCCACCTCTCCGGTGATCACGACGAATCCGTCCGTGAACCAGATCGTGGACTCCATGTAAGCCTTGGCACGCGCGTGCTGCTTGCTCAGGTACAGGAACTGCGGATCCGGGCTTAGGCGGAAGGGCAGCTCTTTCAGTTTGAATAGATCAAGATACATGTGCCGTTTTCTATTTTCCGCAGGACGCAGCGGCCACGCCGGCACACCCGCACTGCGGGGCGAAGATGCGCAGGGGTCTCCCGGAGAGGCGATCTTAAGGGATGCGGGTGTTGGGGGCCAATGTGGCGAGCATGCCACGTGCCCATCGATCGCGCTCGCCGCGGGTGCGTGCCACCAGCGTGCAGTGACCGATCTTGCGGCCCGGGCGCGGCGCCTTTGCATAGTCGTGCAGGTGCAGGCCGTGAAACGCGAGCAGTTCCTGGAGCGGCGGCATGCAGCCGATGAGATTGACCATGGCCGAATAGCCGAGCGGACGCGTCGAGCCGAGCGGCAGAGCGAGAATCGCGCGCAGATGATTCTCGAACTGACTCGTCACCGCGCCCTCGATCGTCCAGTGACCCGAGTTATGCACCCGCGGCGCCATTTCGTTTGCAATCAGCCGTCCGCGCTGCACAAAAAATTCGATGGCGAGGATGCCGATATAGCGAAAATGCTTAAGCACACGCGACAGATAGCGGTCCGCGAGCCGCTGCCAGGCCAAGGGGCCATAGGGCGCGCGCGTCAGGCGCAAAATGCCTTGCGAGTGCACGTTGCCGCTCAACGGATAGACGGCGACTTCGCCGCTGGCGCTGCGCGCGCCGATGATTGACACCTCGTGCGTGAAGGCAATGCGCTCCTCGTAGAGGAGCCCCTCCGCCCCAAGCTCGCGCCACGCGCGCTCCATGTCGCCTGCGCTCTCAAGCACCATCTGACCCTTGCCGTCGTAGCCCAGACGCCGCGTCTTCAGCACTCCTGGCAGTCCGATGTCGCGCACCGCGCGCTCCAACTGCGAGAGCGAATCCACCGCGCGCCAGCGCGTGGTTGGGATCCGCAGGCGCTCGAACAGGCGCTTCTCGCTGACGCGATCCTGTGATGCCGCAAGCGCCGCGAGCGGCGGACAGATGCGCACGTCCTTGTGCAGCGCGCGCAGGGCTGCGACCGAAACATTCTCCCAATCAAAGGTGACGACTTCACTGCGGCGCGCCAGTGCCCGCAAAAGCCTGCGATCCGTAAACCCGCCGTGCAGGTGCGGCGCAAGGCTTGCGGCGGGGGCCTGCGCCGCCGGATCCAGGAACAGGAAGTCGATTCCCAAGGGATAGCCCGCCAAAGCGAGCATGCGGCCCAATTGGCCGGCACCCACGATGCCCACCGTCATTTTCGGCTCGTGGCGCGTGGATCGCTGTTGGTAAGCACCGCTTGCGTCTGCCGTTCACGATAGGCGTCGAGCGCCTCGCGCAGCGGCGCGTGTTTGTTGGCGAGGATGGCCGCCGCCGCAAGCGCTGCGTTGGTGGCGCCCGCGACCCCGATCGCAAAGGTGGCCACCGGCACGCCAGCCGGCATCTGCACGATCGACAGGAGCGAATCAAGACCGCTCAAGGATTTTGACTGCACCGGCACGCCGAGCACCGGCAGGGAGGTCTTGGCCGCGGTCATGCCGGGCAGGTGTGCAGCTCCTCCGGCGCCTGCGATGATGACCTCGAGGCCCCGCGAGCGCGCGCTTGCGGCGTACTCGAAGAGCAGATCCGGCGTGCGATGCGCGGAGACGACGCGCACCTCATAGGCGATCGACAAGGCGTCGAGCGTCGTCGCAGCCGCCTGCATCGTCTCCCAGTCCGAAGCCGATCCCATGATGATGCCGACGAGCGGTTTCATCGCGGCATTGTAGCCTGTCGCCTCGGGCGCGTAACGACGCGGCATGCGGGCGCTCTTGTGGGTGCGCGCTTGGAGCGCAGCCTCGATGGGCTCGGGATCGATCTCGCGCATGAGTTTGCCGATGTATTGGCGCTGGCGCGCGAGCGCCGCGCGCGAGCGAATGCTGCGCGCCGCGCGGATCGCTTCGGTCAGAGGTTCCGGCAGATCGAGCGCTTGCAGGTCCGCATCTTTGAGGAGCACGAGTTTCTCACCCAATTTCTGGGCGGCGAGTGCTGCTCGCTTGCGGGCGCTCTTGCTCGGTGGCCGGTCATCGGGTGGCAGTTGCATGGGGGTCGCGCCAATGTCGCTGGTCGCGACTGTTACAATTCTGCCTCATGCACACCGCCGTCGACGACTCCCGCATTCCCGAGCTCGAGGAAATCGTGCGCCTAGCGCTCGCGGAGGCCCGGCGGCGCGGTGCCGCCGAATGCGAGGTCGACGCGAGCCTGAATCAGGGAATCGCCGCGAGCGTGCGCCTGGGGGAAGTCGACACGGTCGAGTATCAGCGCGACCGGGGTCTTGGGATCACGGTCTACTTCGGCAAGAGGAAGGGCTCGGCCAGCACGGCCGATCTTGCGGCGGGCGCGGTGCGCGACATGGTGGAGAAGGCCTGCTCGATCGCGCGCTACACGGCCGTGGATGACTGCGCAGGCCTGCCCGATGCCGACGCACTCGCGGGCAATATTCCGGACCTTGATCTGGATCACCCGTGGGCGCTAGCCCCGGATGAGGCCATCCAACTTGCGCTCGCCTGCGAGGCGGCGGGGCTTGCGGTGGACGCCCGCGTGACCAACTCCGAAGGCGCGAGTGTCACGAGCCAGCGCGATCTGCGCGTGCATGGCAACTCGCTCGGCTTTCTCGCCGGCTTCGGCAGCACGAGCCACAGTGTGAGCTGTGTGCTCCTCGCCGAAGAGGGCGAGGACATGCAGCGCGACTACTGGTATTCCACCGCGCGTGCACGTGAGGACTTACAGGATATCGAAGCGATCGGGCGGCGCGCCGCGGAGCGCGCGGTCGCGCGCTTGAACGCACGCAAGCTCACGACCCGGCATGCCGCAGTGTTATTTGCGCCCGAGATGGCGCGCGGCCTCTTTGCGCACTTCCTGGGCGCCATCCGCGGCTCGAGCCAGTACCGCAAGGCCTCCTTTCTCCTGGGCGCGGCCGGGGAAGCCATCTTCCCGAGCTTTCTTGAGATGCAGGAGCGGCCGCATATCAAAAAGGGCCTGGCGAGCAGCCCCTTCGACGACGAGGGCGTGGCGACGGCCGATCGCGATCTGGTGCGCGCGGGGGTGCTGCAGGGCTATGTCCTCGGCAGCTACTCGGCGCGCAAGCTCGGGCTCAAAACGACGGGCAATGCCGGCGGCGTGCACAATCTCATGGTGTCCTCAGCGTCCCTCGCGCCGAGCTTCGATGAGCTTCTTGAGCGCATGCGCACCGGGCTTCTCGTGACGGAGCTCATGGGGCAGGGCGTCAACGGCGTGACCGGCGACTACTCGCGCGGCGCGAGCGGCTTTTGGGTGGAAGACGGCCACATCGCATTCCCCGTGCACGAGGTCACGATCGCCGGCAACCTGCGCACGATGTACGGCGAGATCCTCGCCGTCGGCGCGGACGTCGATCGCCGCGGTGGCCTACACACGGGGTCCGTCCTTGTCGAACGCATGACGATCGCCGGCGATTAGGCCCGGCAGCGTCTTGGTTTCCTCGACCAGGCTCTCGAGGGTGTCATCCGCGCAGGCCGCGCGCCACGCGCTATCCAGGCGCGCACTCAGGGCATCGACGGCGGGCACGCGCGTGTCGCGCGCGATGAAGTCGCCGCTTCTCTGGTTACGCGCGAGCGACAGGATCTCCTGCACGCTGATATCTCCGGGCGCGCGCGTGAGAGCGCATACATCGTCGGCCGACAGCGCAAGCAGGCCGCCCGCCTCGAGCGCGCGGGCGACGCGCGTGACGGCGATGCCCGGCAGGCCGAACTCGGCCGCCAGGCGCGGCACGCTCCAGCTGGGTTCCCCCTGCAGGCGCGCGCGGCCGACGCAGTACATGAGCTTCATGGCGAGGTGCTCAATCTCCACATTGGAGAGCCGCAGTTCGCGCAGGCCGAGGCGCAGGTAGCTCGGATTTTGAATGTAGAACGACAGTTGTGCGCCGGCGAGCAGGATGAGCCAGCCGAAGTAGGTCCAAAGCAGAGCTGCGACGATGAACGCGAAGCCTGCATACACGATCGTGAGCCGCGTTGAGAGCACGACCATGTTGGTGAAGACCTTGCCGACCGCCGCCCACAGGACTCCCGCGCTCAAGGCGCCGATCAGAGCGGGCCACAGCTGCACGCGCGTGTTCGGAATGAACATGTAGAGCACCACGAAAAAGGCGGTGACCATGACGTACGGCGCAAGATTGATCCCCACGCCGCGCAGGCGCTGCAGCGGAGCCACGTTGATGAGGTCGTGAACCGACACGGTGCCGAGAGCCGCGTGGGAGAGGGCGAGAAAGCCCACCATCAAAATGGGCCCGATGATGAGGAGGGCCACGTACTCGGTGACGCGCCGCGCAAGACTGCGCGCATGCTCCACGCGCCACACGAAATTGAAGCTGTCCTCCACTTTCTTGATGGTGCCGACGAGCGTCCACAGGAGCACCGCAAGCCCCACCGTGCCTACGACGCGGTTGCTCACGCGGCCGACGAAGTGCATGACGCGCGTGGTGATCTCGGCGGCGCCGGGATTGCCCATCGGGCGGAAAAATTCGAAGACGATGGGCTGAAGGTCGCGGCTCACGCCAAAGGCTGCGAGGATTGCAAAGCTGAGCGCGAGCAACGGGATGAGCGACAGCAGCGTCGTATAAACGAGTCCCATCGCGCGCAGATTGATCTCGCCGCCCAAAAGATCGCGGATCACCGCATAGGGATAGCGCAGCACGCGCACGCCGGCGGCGAGAAATCCCGGGGCGTTGGAGCGCGGACCGAAAAACAGCCGGTCGAAGATGTCCCAGGTTCTAAGCCACATGGAGGATTTGTATACTTAACTCCCTCGCGGGAGTCAGCACATGTTTCCGGGCGCACGCTCATCGCAACCGATCACGTTAGGCGCCCACGCGCCAACCCCGGCGCGGCGAATGTTCAAGCTCGAATTGTAATCGCGGCCGATGACCAAGCCGCACGACGGGCACTTATGCGTGCGCACGGCGAGCGACTTCGGTACGAGTACATGGCAGCGTGAACATTTCTGACTGGTATTTCTCGGATCGACTCGAATGAGATGGCCACCAGTCTTTTCAACTTTGTAGCTGAGCATCGAGACGAACCGTGACCAGGACGCATCCGCAATCGAACGCGCAAAGGTCGGATGACGAATCATATTCGCGACCTGTAAATCCTCCACGATGATGAGATCGGCTCGCTTGACGAGCCCGGCCGATTCCTTATGAAGCCAGCTACTGCGGGTATTGGTGATTTTACGGTGCACTTTTGTCACTTGCGCACGTACTTTATGGTGGCGGTGACTGCCGCGCTGGCAGCGGGATAGCGCGCGTTGCCATCGGCGCAGTTCCTTCTCGGCTCGTCGGGCGATGCGTGGATTCGGGATCTCTACGTTGTCACTGCAATGGGCGAACACCTCGAGTCCCAGATCCACGCCGATCACAGACGCTACGGCACGCTTCTCGGGAGTGGGGACGGCGATTTGCAGGCACACGACCCATCCCGCTCCGTCCTGACGGAATACGCAGGACCGAATATCCGCATGCTCGGGCAGCGCACGGTGCAGATACACCTTGAGCCCTCCGGGCATACCGGCAAAACGTAGTCTCTTGCCGTCGAACCGAATGCCGCTAAACTCATTGAAGCCGAAGGCTTCCCAGCGTCCCTTGCCGCGAAATCGGGGAAAGCCGGCCTTCCCACGACGCGCCTTCAGTCGACGAAAGAACCCCTGAAACGCCTCATCCAGCCGCTTCAGGGTCCAGCGCTGCAGGTTCGCTGGCAGCTCGCCCCACTCGGGAAACTCGCGTCGGCATTCGGTCAACCCTTTGCACTGATCGATGTAGGTGCGTGGCTTGCCGGTCTTACGATAACAATCGATACGTTCTTCAAGTGCCGCGTTGTACAGCTCGCGCTGTGCCGCACACAACATCTCCAATGCTCGGTGCTGGCTCTTGTGCGGCAGCAAACGGTAGCGGTACGTCAGGATCACGGCTCAGTCTCGCACAAGGGAGTCAAATATCTAAATCCCCCACATGGCATCATGATCCTCGAATTGCCATGCAGAAGCGAAGCCGCTGACACTTTACCGATGCACGTGAGCGCCGAATTCCCCGAGCGCATCGTCTGCCTGACCGAGGAGACGACCGAAACGCTCTACCTCCTGGGCGAGGAAGCGCGCATCGTCGGGATATCCGGCTTCACCGTGCGCCCCGCACGCGCGCGCCGCGAGAAGCCGAAGGTATCGGCCTTCACCAGCGCCAACATCGAGCGCATCGTGGAATTGAAGCCCGACCTCGTGCTCGGCTTTTCCGACCTGCAGGCTGATATTGCCGCCACCCTCATCCGCGCCGGCATCGAGGTGCATGTGTTCAATCACCGCACGGTGAGAGAAATCCTGCGCATGATCGGCGTGCTGGGCGGGATGATCGGCTGCGAGGGGAAGGCGGCGGCGCTGATCGACGACCTTGCGGCAGGGCTTGCCGCAGTGGCCGCGCGCGCTCGCACCCTCTCGCGCCGCCCGCGCGTGTACTTCGAGGAGTGGGACACACCGCAGATCAGTGCGATTGCCTGGGTGTCCGAGCTCATCGGCATTGCCGGCGGCGAAGACTGCTTTGCCGAGCTTGCCGGCGAATCGCTCGGCAGGAATCGCATCATCGCCGATCCGCAGGAAGTGCCGCGGCGCGCGCCGGACATTATTATTGGCTCCTGGTGCGGCAAGAAATTCAGGCCGGAGCGCGTGGCCGCACGGCCGGGCTGGGCGGAAATTCCTGCCGTGCGCCATGGCTACGTTCGCGAGATCAAGTCCGCGATCATCCTGCAGCCCGGCCCCGCCGCACTCACCGTCGGCGTGCGCGCGCTGCAGGAAGTCATCGAGGAATGGGCGTGCTCGCCTACAGCCCGCGTTGCACGCGAATGAGTTCGTAGGCCTCGATGATCTGCTGCGTGCGCTGCTTCGCGTGCTCAACCATGGACTCGGGCAGGCCGTTCGCTTTGAGCTTGTCGGGATGATGACGGCTCAACTGGCGCCGATAGGCCTTGACGACGTCCTCGTCGCTTGCCGCCATCGGCGTCTCCAGGACCCGGTAGGCCTCGCCTAGCTGCTGCGTCGCATCGCGCGTGGGCTCGCGCGTAAAGCTGCCGCGGCGGATGCGCAGCGCCGCCTCGATGTGCGCAAGCTCGATGCGCGTGATACCGAGGTGACTTGCGACACGCACCAGAAGCGCGCTGACCGGGCCGCCTAAATCGTTGCCGGCAATGGCGGCGCGAACCTGAATTTCGAGAAAGATATGCAGAAGATCGGGCCGTCCCGCGCAGGCCTGGCGCAGGAGCCCCAAGTCCGCGTCGAGATCGAAGCGCGGATCTTTGCCGGCCGTGAAGCATTCGATGGCCGCGCGCACCTGCGCAGGATCGAGATGGAACTCGCTCATGACGGCGCGCGCAGCGGCAATCTCCCGCTCCGAGACCCGCCCGTCGGACTTTGCCAGGTGGCCCATGACGCGGAAGGCGATGCGGAAAAACTGCTCGCCGATGGCCTCGGGCGGCAGCGCCGGCGGCTCGCCCGCGGATTCATCGAGCTGGTGGCCAAGGAGTACGCCCAGGAGCGCGCCGAATGGCCCGAGAGCCATCATGCCCACCACCCCACCCACGACTTTGCCCGTCCAGCGCTGCATGCTTGCTATAGTACCTCGGGCTATAGATCCACTCCTGCGCACACCGCTACCCTCATGCCCACGGCGACGATCCACCGCACTCAACTGCGTGGTCTTGAAAAGATTTACGAGGGCAAGGTGCGCGATCTATATGCCGTGGATGCGCAATATGTGCTGATGGTCACGACGGATCGGCTGTCCGCGTTCGACGTGGTACTGCCGGATCCGATCCCGGACAAGGGCCGGGTATTGAATGCCATCTCAAATTTCTGGTTTGCGAAGACCGCAAGCCTCGTACCGAATCATTTGAGCGGCCGGTCGCTCGCGAGCGCCGTGCGCGATCCGGAGGAGCTCACCCTTCTCGAGGGGCGCGCCGTCATCGCAAAAAGACTGCAGGCGCTGCCGATCGAGGCAGTCGTGCGCGGGTACCTCATCGGCTCAGGCTGGAAGGACTACGTGCGCACGGGGAGCTTGTGCGGGATCGCCTTGCCCGCGGGCCTGAAGCTTGCGGAGCGACTGCCCGAGTCCCTCTTCACACCGGCGACCAAGGCCGCCTCCGGCAAGCACGATGAGAACATTTCCTTTGCGAATGTGGAGCGCCTCTTGGGCGCGCGCATTGCAGAGCAAGTGCGCGCCACTTCTCTTGCGCTCTATGAGATTGCGGCCGCGCACGCGCGCGAGCGCGGCATCATCATTGCGGATACCAAGTTCGAGTTTGGCCTGGATGATGCGGGGGAATTGACGCTGATGGATGAAGTGTTGACTCCCGACTCCTCGCGCTTCTGGCCGGCGGAGCACTATGTGGCCGGGATCAGTCCGCCGAGTTTTGACAAGCAGTTTGTGCGCGACTATCTGGAGAGCTTGACCTGGGACAAGAAGGCGCCGGGTCCTAAGTTGCCCGCAGAGATCATCGCGCGCACGAGCGAGAAATACCGCGAAGCCCTCGCTCGTCTGACTTAAGTTTCGATTCGTTCGGGAGGAATGCTCACGTGCAGCCGCTCTGGATTGCTCCTTCGATTTTGTCCGCCGACTTCGCCCGCTTGGGAGAGGAGGTCGAAGCCGTGCTCGCCGCGGGGGCGGATCTCGTGCACTTCGATGTGATGGACAATCACTATGTGCCGAATTTGACCATCGGTCCGCTCGTGTGCGCGGCGCTGCGCAAGCACGGCATCAAGGCGCCGATCGACGTGCATCTCATGATCGAGCCGGTCGATCGCATCGTGCCCGACTTCGCAGAAGCAGGCGCCACGTACATCTCATTTCATCCGGAAGCCTCGCGCCACGTCGACCGCACCATCGAGCTCATCCGCGAACACGGCTGCAAGCCCGGGCTCGTGTTCAACCCGGCAACGCCGCTCGAATATCTCGACTACACGCTCCCGAAGCTCGACATGGTGCTTCTCATGTCGGTGAATCCGGGCTTCGGCGGGCAGAAGTTCATCGGCAGTGCGCTCGGCAAGCTTGCCGAGGTGCGCCGGAAGATCGATGCGCTCGGCCGTCCGGTGCGCCTCGAAATCGACGGCGGCGTCAAAGTGGACAATATTGGTGAGATCGCCCGTGCGGGCGCAGATACCTTCGTCGCGGGATCGGCGATCTTTGGCAGTCCGGACTACGCGGCAACCATCCGCGCCATGCGCGAGCACATGGCGCGCTAGTCCTCGTCGTCGTCGTCGTCGTCGTCGTCGATGCGCGCCGGGCGCTGCGCGGTCGGCTTCGTCGGCACGATGACCGGGCGCGTCTTCATCTTGGGTCGGGCGTTGAACACCACGATCGTTTTGCCGGTGGCGCGCAGCAGTCCCTGCTCCTCGAGCACCTTCAAAACGCGGCCCGCCATTTCGCGCGAGCAGCCGACGAGGCGCGACAGCTCCTGGCGGCTGACCTTGATCTGCATGCCTTCCGGATGCGTCATCGCATCGGGCTCATTGCACAGGTCCATGATGGC
>Ga0182024_10017287_pt1 | contig 13565 bp, 10 predicted proteins | sample P32metaG_FD_120480 | JGI IMG/M metagenome (GOLD analysis project Ga0182024, IMG submission 120480) | Permafrost microbial communities from Stordalen Mire, Sweden - P3-2 metaG (Illumina Assembly) | ecosystem: Environmental > Terrestrial > Soil > Wetlands > Permafrost | place: Sweden: Stordalen...
GCCGAAGTCTCCTTCCGCGTCGACCGCATGAGGCTCTCGAAAGACAAGTCCGAGCTCCGCTATAACGACTTCCTGCTCCTCCGCGGCATCCCCGCCGCCGCGTTCGACTACCGCCTCGGCAACCGCTCCGCCCTGGAATGGGTCATCGACCAGTACCGCGTCTCCACCGACGCCCGCTCCGGCATCGTCAACGACCCCAACCGCCCAGACGACGACCATTACATCCTCCGCCTCATCGGCCAGGTAATCACCGTCTCCCTCGAAACCCAGAAGATCATTGCTTCGCTCCCCTCCCTCAACCTCGGCTGACGCCTGTCAAGTTCTTTCATCCAACCTGCTCACATCTCGGGACTTCCACGCCAAAACTCCCGCACCCAACCCGCTACAATAGAAAGATGGAGCCAATCAGGAAGAGCCGCAGCGGCGTCGGTTGGGCGCGTCTGCGAAGTTCCCCTATTGCTCAGCTCCACAAATAACTCATTTACAAGGGGATACACATAACTCCAATCGAATCAATTACGTCTCGTAAGTCCTTATTTTTCAATTAGGACGGCATTTTTACCGGGGAGGGGGTGGTAAAGGCAGCCGGAGCTAAAAGCGGAGCCGAGCAGGGCCATTCAGCCAAGGAGATAGAGCCTTCAGCCAGGCGATCGCACCGCGTCCTTGGCGAAGTAGCTCACGATGAAATCCGCGCCGCAGCCCCAGGAACGCACTCCGACTTCGCTGCGTACAATCGCTGGAGTGGAATTCCAGGAAGCCATTAAGCTGGCGCTGCAGTCGCTGTGGCAGAACAAGCTGCGCACTGTGCTCACCCTGCTCGGCGTGATGATCGGCGTGGCCAGCGTGATCGCCGTGGTAACGCTGGTCAACGGCGCCAACACCTATGTCACCACCCGCTTCACGCGCTACGGCGCGGACGTATTCACCGTCTCCAAGTTTCCCGCGCTCATCACCAGTTCCCAGCAGTACGAGAGCCTGCAGAAGCGCAAGGACGTGCTCTATGACGACTACGTCTACGTCCGCGACAACTGCAAGCGTTGCGTCGGCATCGGCGCCATGCAGGCCACCGTCGCCAAGGTCACCCGCGACACCAACTCCATCACCGACACCTCGATCCGCGGCTACACCTGGCAGATGCCGGAGTTGCAGAATCTGGACATCGCCGAGGGCTGCGGCTTCACCGCAACCGACGAGGAGCACGCCTCGCATGTCGCCATCATCGGCACCGATGTTCGCGACAACCTCTTTCCCGGCGTCGATCCGCTGGGCCAGGAGCTGCGCGTGGACGGCCAGCCGTACATCGTCATCGGCGTCAGCGAGAAGCAGGGCTCGACCTTCGGCCAAAGCCAGGACAACTGGGTCGGCATTCCCCTGACCGCCTACCAGAAGACCTATGGAACCTCGAAGACGCTGACCATCTACGTCAAGGCCGGAGCGGCGGGCCCGGCTCTGGAGGCCGCGGGCGACGAGGTCCGCGTGCTGATGCGCTCGCGCCGCCATGACGCGCCCGGCGCGCCGGACTCATTCGAGCTGGATATCAGCAATACGCTGGTCAGTATCCTGAGCACGGTCACCGCATGGTTCGGGGCGGTCGCCGGTTCCATCGCATTCATCTCGCTCATCGTTGGCGGCATCGTCATCATGAACATCATGCTGGTGAGCGTGACCGAGCGCACCCGCGAGATCGGTATCCGCAAGGCCCTGGGTGCACGCGGCCGCGACATCCAGCTGCAGTTCCTGGTGGAATCGGGCGCCATGGCGCTGGTGGGCGGCTTCCTCGGCGTCATGGGGGGCTTCACCATCGCGGAGGGCGTCACACTGGCGCTTGGTTTCCCTTCCACCGTGGCGCTATGGAGCGTGCTGCTGGGGCTCTTTGTAGCGACGGCGACGGGAATCTTTTTCGGTGTTTACCCCGCGCGTAAGGCGGCGAAGCTGGATCCGATCGTGGCACTGCGATCTGAGATGTGATTTGCGGCGGAGATTAGAAGAGTAGTGGAGAAAAAAGGAAAGACATAATGCGGGCTGGCGACTTTAAAGAGACGGTGACCATAGCGCTGGACACTCTGCGCTCAAACAAGCTGCGCAGCGGGCTGACTATTCTCGGCATCGTGATCGGCGTGTTGACCGTCATCATCATCTCCTCGGTGGTCAATGGGCTGAACCAGAGCGTGGCCGGCCTGGTGGAGTCGCTGGGCTCGAATGTGCTCTTCGTCTTCCGCTTCCCGGCCTTCAGTGGCCGGCCCACCACGGAGATGCTGACCCGCAAGCAGTTTACCTATGAGGACGCAGTGGCCATGCGCGATCTGCCACACGTGGTCGCCGTTTCGCCGGCCTTGCAGTATACCGACAACAATGCTCCGGGCCGCGCGGGCGTCACCGCGATCCGCGGTAACGGCAAGGAGATGCAGAACACGATCCTCACCGGCGTCTCCACCGACGAGGAGCGGGTCCACGACTTGAACCTGCTGGACGGTCGCTTCTTCACCGAAACCGATCAACAGCGTGCGGACAAAGTCACAGTGCTCGGCTTTGACACCGCGGCGCAGCTCTTTCCCGGCCAGAGCGCCGTGGGCAAGGAAGTTGAGGCGGCGGGAATGCTCTTCACCGTGGTGGGCGTGCTGGACAAGCGGAAGCAGCCCTTCGGCGGCGGGGAGAATCCGCAGGACAACCAGGCCCTGTTTCCCATCACCACCTTCCACTACATGCATCCGGAGCAGCTCGACTACTGGATCACGCTGAAATATGATGACCCGAAGAACCGATCACTTGTTGAAGATGAGCTGACCGAGCTGCTGCGGCGTAGGCGCAAGGTGCTCAATGACCAGCCGGACAACTTCTCCATCTTCGGCACGGACACCATCACCCGCCTCTGGGACCAGATCACCGGCGGCCTCTTTCTGCTGCTCTTCTCCCTTTCAAGCGTTGCGTTGCTGGTGGGCGGCGTCGGCGTAATGAACATCATGCTGGTAAGCGTGACCGAACGTACGCGCGAGATCGGCGTGCGCAAGGCCATCGGCGCGACCAAGAAAACAATCCTCACGCAATTCACGCTGGAAGCGATCACTCTTTGCGCCGTCGGCGGCGTGATTGGAGTGCTGGCGGGCAGCGGCATCGCGTTTGGCATCAGCCTCCTGCTGCCGACAATGGTCTCGCCGCTATGGGTGATGGTGGCTTTCCTCAGTTCCTGTGCCATTGGCCTGATCTTCGGCATCTACCCAGCGTGGAAGGCGGCCAACCTCGACCCTATCGAGGCGCTGCGCTACGAGTAGCGCGGCCAGGATGGCGGACGTGGATTCCCAGACTGCAAGGCTTGTGCTTCTTCCCGGCATGGACGGAACCGGACTGCTGCTGGAGGCCTTCGCCGATGCATTGCCGCGTGATCTGCGGCCGCTGATCGTCCGCTATCCGAATGACGTCTGCTCCTATCGCGAGGTCGATCGATTCCTCCTTTCAGCGGGGCTGGACACAGAGCCCTATGTGTTGCTGGCCGAGTCGTTCTCTTCTGTGGCAGCGATTGCCTGGGCCGCCACGAATCCGCCGAACCTCAAGGGCCTCGTGCTCTGTGTCGGATTCGCGATCCCGCCCGTACGGCGCTGGCTGCGGCCGATCTGCGTCCTGCTCTCGCACGCGCTGTTCATTCTTCCGCGCCCGGCCTTCGTGACCCGGCACTGGACCTCCGGAGCCGATGCTCCGGAAGCAGTGACTGACCGGCTGAAGGGGATCCGCGAGGGAGTACCTGCGGAGACATTTGCCGCGCGCATCCGCGCGGTATTGACCTGCGACGTGCGCGCGGAACTGAGCAAGGTGGATGTCCCGATTCTCTTCCTTCACGCGCAGGAAGACCGGCTTATCAGCCGCGCACATCTGGAGGAGATGAGGCAGATTCAGCCGCGTGCTGCAACAGAGATATTTCCCGGGCCTCATCTGCTGCTGGAACGGCATCCGGAACGAGCCGCTGAACGGGTCGCGCGATTTGTGCGGGAGTGCGTGGATGCGGGTGACTGAGCCGCCGCGAGGCGATCGCGTTGCGCCGTCCGATAGACTCAAAATATGGCGATTGCGACGTCGGTAGAGGTTCTGACCGCGCTACTGACTGTGGGTGGGCTGGTGTATATGCTGCTGGCGCTGTGGGGAGCGCGGAGCTTCGACAGGCATTGCCGCCGCATCGTTGCTGCGGGCAGCAACTGCGGGTTCGCTCCCAATGTGAGCATCCTGAAGCCGGTGAAGGGGCTGGACTCGCGCATGCACGCCGGCTTTGTCGGCCACTGCCGGCAGCAATATTCAGGCCGCTTCGAGATCCTCTTCGGCGTCGGCAGCATGGATGATCCCGCGGTGGCCGAGGTGGAAAGGCTGCGTGCGGAGTTTCCCGAATGCGCGATCCGGCTCGTCATCTGCCGGGAGCGACTGGGCAGCTCCGGCAAGGTAAGCAACCTGATCCAGATGCTGCGCGAGGCGCAGTATCCGTACATCCTGATTAACGACAGCGACATTCGAGTCTCGCCACACTACCTCGCGCGCGTGATGGCCTGTTTTGCCGAGGAACGTGTAGGCATGGTAACGGCGCCGTATCTCGGTCGAACTGCCGCCGAAGGGGAGGAGCTGACGTTGTGGGCGCGGCTGGAGGCGCTTGGCATCTCGACTGACTTTATGCCAGGGGTGCTGACCGCGCGCCTGCTGGAGGGCGGCATCCGCTTCGGGCTGGGCTCGACGCTGGCGGTCTCGCGCGAGGCACTTTCCCGTGCCGGCGGACTGGGGCCGCTGGTGGACTTTCTCGCTGACGACTACGAGATCGGAGCGCGCATCGCCGCGGCCGGCTACCGTATCGAACTGTGCGGCGAGAAGGTGGAGACCACCGTGCCCGCATATCACTTTCGCGGCTTCTGGGACCACCAGCTGCGCTGGGCGCGCTCCACGCGCGACTCGCGGCGCTGGGGCTACGTCGGCCTCGGCATCACCTATTGCATTCCATGGGCGGTGCTGAACTGCATCGCGAGCGGCTTCGCGCTGTGGAGCTTCACGCTGCTGAGCCTGGTGCTGCTGGCGCGCGTGTCGGTAGCGCTGAGCGTTGGCGTGGGCGTGCTGCGCGATGGCCAGGTGCTGCGCGATCTATGGTTGCTGCCGCTACGCGACTTCTTTGGCCTCGGCTTCTGGGCCTGGAGCTTCGCATCGAACCATATTGTGTGGCGTGGCGAGCACTTTTACCTCCGCGAAGGGCGGATCGCGCGGGTGGCTTAGTTCGCTGACGGCCTTTCGACATGGTCGATCACGAAGACTTCAACCGGCGCCTTCACCGGCTCGAACTTCAGACCTAACTGCTGCTGTACCGCGGTGAACAGCCCGGGCGGCGCATTCGGGTCGGTCGCGTGCTCTTCATCGTAGGTATAGCGATACGAGAAGTCGTACCGCCCGCTCAGTCCCGTCTGGTCCACTACCGGCCGATCGAGAAAGAACTGCGATCCAAAGGCAAAGTCCTGCATCGATGCGCTGGTGTACTTGATGGTCTGCTCCGTGCCGTGGCCATTGCCCTGCTGATCCGGCTCGGCATCCGGGTTCGCAGTCGGCTTCAGCTTCGGACCGCCTTTGGCGATCTGCACCGCATACGCATCCATCTCGCGCTGCTCGCGATGAAACTTCAAACCGAAGCGGTCGGCCAGCAGTTTTTGCAGCATCTCCTGCTGCTGGCGCAAACTCGGCTCGTCCGGCGTGTCCGTCGTGCCTTCAATGTCGTAACTGTCGTGAAACGCCCAGTCCGGCAAATTGGCCATCTGCCTCGGATGGATGGCATAAGCGAATTGCATCAGGTTGGCGAGATTCTCATTGCGGATCGTGACCCTGTCACCGGAGTTGTTGAACCCCTGGCGGCTCGAACTCGGATCGTGCAGCTTGATGGTGGCTACCGCGAACGAAGGATGCGCGTCCGCAGCCATCCGCGGCACCGGCGTTGCGGATGGCGCAGCCTGGCCCAGCGCGGGAAGTCCGGCAAGCAAAGCGGCAGCGACCAGAACGCTACGAGCAACACGGTTCATCCATTACCTCCCCACATATCTCACGTGCCTCTTTGACAACCGATACGAAGAATACCTCGCTACCGTTCCTCTCTGCTCGATGCCCTGGCGGGCCGCGGCGAAGGCTGTTTGAGCCTTGTCAAGTTTCTTCTCACAGCTACCGTTGATTCAGATACTTACGGCACAAAACTACCCTCCTCAACCAGCTAAAATAAAAGAAGCAGCGAACCGGACTACCGCCAGCGCTTTGCAGGGGCCGCATCCAGTGCGCGTTGCAGATCGTTTATTTTCAAGGAGATGGCAATAGCCCAAAGTGGCTCAAGATCATAGCCGTAACTCCCTATTTTGGAAGATCATGGCGATTTTGATAGGGGGGAGGGGGGTCTACTTGGCGATGCTCGGCTGGTTGCTGACGATCTCCTTGCCGCCGGACATTGCGATGACGTAGACCGGACTGAGAAGCGGGGGCAAAGGGCTGGGCCGGTTGCCGAGGTCTTGCCAGAGGAAGATGCGCTGCGGACCGGACCACTTTGCGGCGAGCGATTGCGGAGTCTCGAAGATGGTGGGTGCGTCAGGAAAGTAGCTGCCGTACCAGAGGTTCGAGCTGCGGCCGTATTGGCTGACACCTTGATACTCCACGTCGGTAAGGATGTGGATGGGATTGACGGCGATCGGGCGGCCATTCTCGATGCGGTAACTGGGCCGCTGGAGGTAGATGCCGAGCGTACTGCCGTATTCGTACTCCTGGTGGATAACGAGGAGGTCGTTGGCGCGAAGTTGAGGCGCGATGGCCGCGGCGAGTTGCTCGGAGCTGAGGACTGGGGCGAACGTCTGCAGGCCGAGGTGCGCGGCCAGCAGAAATCCGAAGCCGCCCGCCGCAAGCGCGAGAGTCGCGGCATGCGGTCGCGCGCAGCGGCGCAGGAGGTACGAAGCCAGCGGACCGAGGAAGAGGCTCGCGGCGGCGAGCGCCAGCGGAAATCGGAAGAGTCCAAGGGCCTGGGCGTTGAGGTCGAGGAAGTGGCCCATGGAGAGCGCGTAGTTGTGTGGGTTCTGTTGGAGGAGCGCGGCGAGGTCGGCGTCCCGCGCCGGCGCGCGCGTATGCAGCAGATAGTAGATCGATGCGATTGCGAAGATCGTGCCGAGCGCGAGCAGGACGGCGGTGCAGTACAGATTGGCACGACGGACACGCTGCGCAGCAGCGGTGTGCGGCTGCCAGGCGACGCGGCTGTCCCGCGCCAACCAGCTGGCGATGAGGATGACGAGCGGCGGCAGCGCTGGCAGGACGTAGTACTCCTGCCGCGTAGAAATGCTGAAGAAAACCAGCGGCACCGTAGCCCACACCGCGAGCAGCGCCTCCGCATTCGGACGGAACGTCATCGCTCGAAGCTGACGCAAATAGCCGTCGTGCTTCCATCTTCCATGCTCGATTGCGCGATACGTCGTTCGAAAGAGGAAGCGGACATATGCGAGCGACTTGAACACAAACGCTGACCATGGCATCAACCAAACGAGGCACAGCCCCCAGAAGAGCCAGAGCGGGACAGTGTCGTAGTCGTGCGGGACGCGGAGGTTGAGATAGCGGAGAACTTGTTCGTTGACGAAGTAGAACCATGCCCAGCCATGCACGTTCCCCTGGGTGGGCAGCGGGACGGAGAAATGCGCCGCACCAAACACGGGATGGAGGGTGAAGGCGAGATGGCCAGGATGGCCGCGCGCGGGATTCGCCCAGGCGGCGAGGATGTGCCACGGCGCGGCAATCGCAAAGAAAAAGAGCGATGACGAAAAGGGATGGAGTCGCAGCGCCCGGTCGACGGCACCGCGCAGTCCGCGCGTGAGCAGCAGGTAGAACGCGACGATCGCGATAGGGAAGACGACGCCGATAAAGCCTTTCGTCAGCACACCCAGCGCGCAGCAGGCCGCGAAGGCGTAGCAGAGCAGGCGAAGTCGTCGCGCGTCCCGCTCGTCGGGCAAGACTCCAGGCGATAAATGGGGTTTGCGGTTCCGCGAAGCGTCGAGTTGTTCGGCTATCCAAAAGCTCAGCAGCGCCAGCGTGAGCCAGAGGCAGAGCGTGGCATCGGGCAGCAGGATGCGGGTGAAGGTAAAGAGGCCGAAGCTGGAGAGCACAATAAGCGCGGCATAGAGGCCGGCGCGGGCGCTGCGAAAAGCGCGGCGGGCGAAGATCTCGACCGCGAACGCGAGCGCCAGGACGGTCAACGCTAGTGGGATGCGTGCGGCGACGGCGAGTGCCCTCGCGGACGAGTGGCCCAGCAGCTGCGATCCGCGCATTGCAGCGGCCATCGACCAATAGAGCAGCGGGGCTTTCTCAAGGTAGCGGATGCCGTTGGCGTAGAGCGTGACGTAATCGTGGCGCAATAGCATCTCGCGCGCGACCTCGGCGTGGACTGAGTCAGCGTCGTCGAGCAGTGCGGGAGTGAAGAGGGTGAAGCTTGCGTAGAAAGCGATCCAAAGGGCAAGCAACGCAAGCGAGTTGGCGAGTGGGCGCTTCGGGATGTGGCGGCGTGAGGCTGACATTGGTGCGATGGGGATGCGCTACTCGCGACTATAGTGGATAGCGAGCGAATGAGTGATCTCATCGACATTACAGGCGCAACAGGCGCTGGGCCGGCCGCCGAGTTGATCTTCGGCGACTGGTATCCGGCGATGCGCACGGCCGGGCTGGAGCGCGGCCGGACAAAGACCGCACTGCTGCTGGGTCATCCGCTGCTGCTGGGGCGGCGCAGCGACGGACGCATCTTCGCCATGCGCGACCTGTGTCCCCATCGCGGTATTCCGCTCTCCGCCGGATGGTTCGACGGCGAGCGCGTGACCTGCAAGTATCACGGCTGGGAGTTCGAACCATGCAGCGGTCAGTGCGTGAAGATTCCGTCGCTTACCGACGCGGATATGCTGGACGCGACGAAGATATTCGCTGCGGCTTATGCGTGCGAGGAGCGTGACGGCTACGCGTGGGTCTATCTTCCCGAGCCTGGTGGTGGACGCAGCAGCGCGGAGCTGCCGCCGGTGCCGGAGGTGCCGAAGTTCTCGGCGCGTTATAGTACCGCTCACCTGACGGCCGATCTGCCCTGCAACGTGGACCACGGCATCATCGGGTTGATGGATCCGGCGCATGGGCCGTTTGTGCACCAATCGTGGTGGTGGCGCAGCAGGGGCAGTATTCATGAGAAGCAAAAAAACTTTGAGCCTATCGAGGACGACAAGCACGGCGGACGCAACGCCGGCTTTCGCATGGCGGCTCACGCGCCCTCCAGCAACAGCCTGCCCTACAAGCTGCTGGGCGCGCACGGGCCGGTGACGACCACCATCGACTTCGTGCTTCCCAACCGGCGGTACGAGACGATACGCTGCGGCGATAAGTGGTTCGCAACCCTCACTACAGTCACACCGGTAACGTCTTCGACCTGCAGGATCGACGTATGCGGGGCGTGGAACGTGCTGGGTTGGTTTCCTTTTCTCAGACAGATTCTGAAGTTCTTCGGCGGGATCTTCGTGCGCCAGGACCAGGAGACGATGGTGGAGCAAGCCGCGGGACTGCGCTACGGGCCGGCGCTGATGCTGATTGACGATGCAGACAAGCCAGCGAAGTGGTACTTCGCACTGAAGCAGGCGCGGCTAAGCGGGACGGGCACACACCCTATGAGCGGTCCTGTAACGCTGCACTGGCGCAGCTAGCCTGGGTCAACTCGCCTTCCCGGTCAAGTGCCTGGCTGATTAAGTGACCTGCGGCAGGAAATTCCACCGCGACCTGACTTTGCAAACAGCCCTCAAGGGCCCAGCCGGCATCTAACCGGAAACCATGCCGGCACTCTCGAGTCCCGAGGAGCTTGCGACTCGCTCTGCTTCGTACATCGAGGAGCTGCACGACACCTTTGTCATGCACGGGCAGCACTATGGCATGCCCGACGACATTCGGGCGCTGGCCGGGCGACTCGATACACCGAGCGGGTTCTCCGAGGAGCTTGCCTCACTGGTGCGCTCGATCGTGCTGCGCGAGGGCGGGGCAGTATCGCGCACCAACCTGTTGGAGATTCTTGTCATTGCCACGGCTGGGCCGCAGGCGGACCCGGCGGACCACGAGTTGCAACAGTCAGTCCGGCAGTTGCTCTCCTTCCTGCACGCTGCGCTGCGCCGGCCATGGAATGAGCCGCCAGGGGAAGAGAGGCTGCACTCGCCCGAAATGCCTGGGGAAGAGATGCAGGATCAGGGTGCCCACGAGCCGGAGAACTTCCCGACGACTGAGAGTGACGGGCGCGCGAGCGCGATTCCCTTTGCGCGATCGCGCGCGATCTATAGCCGGCTTACCCGCATGGAGCTGAGCCGCGGCGAAGTGCGCCCAGCAGCCCCGCAGGGCGATCTCAAACCTGACGCCGAACCCGTATGGGTAGTCATTGAATCCGCGAGGGAGATGAGCGCGGTCGATGTGCCAACCCCCGCTCCAGATCAAGAGATCGCCGGCGCGGCCCGGGAGGATGCCGGGAAAGCAACCCCTTGTTCCGAGCCAACCATCGAGAAGAGTCCGGAACTGGTCGAGGCAGTTGTCGAGGCGCCGAGCCATGGGGCGGCTCATGCTGAGGATGCGGTCGAACGACCCGCGGAGGTTTTAGAGGGCCATCCGACAGCCTCCGCTCCGCCCTCCAAGCCTACGCAGCCTTCCCCCACCCCTGTCACCGATTCAGTGGCGACCGTTGCGCCGATCCAGCTTGAGGGCTTTGCGCCGGCGGTTCCAGCGGACTCCGATTCCGTGATTCCCGACGCCATCATCTTGGACCCTGCGCCCGAGCGTGTTGTGTCCGTACTGGCTGCTGGGCCGGACGCCCTTTCCGATTCTGGCCAAACCATTTCTCAACCATCTCTCTCAGTTGCCGCGATCCAGCCGATTCCGTTCGCGTTCGATGCGGAACCACCGCTACCCTCGACCACCCGGCCCGGGCGCGTCGCGATCATCGGGGGCGCCGCAGGTGCCGCCCTGCTGGCAGCGATTGTGATTCTGACAATTCGCGGCAAGGCCACGGTGGATATTGCTGCGCAGCCTGCCGTGAATTCGGTCGTTCCGGGCGACCGCACTGCCGCGCCGCCGGTTGCAAATGTTGCACATGCCGCGCCGTTTGCGGTGACAGCGGCCTCGACCATTCCTCCTGCCAAACCAAGCGCGTATGGGCCGAGTCTCGCCTCGCTGCGGCGGTCCGCGCACAGAACGCGGCCCTCGGCAGATGACTACATCGCTCCTCCCTATTCCAATATGCCTCCGACGCAGCCGGACGTTCGCGTGTCCAATATGGCTTCGGCCGAGAACGCCGACGCTAAGCCGGCTGGTCCGGTGACCCCAGGGCCCGTAGCAGAGCCAGTCGCCGCCCCCGGAAGTTCCTATCCGCGCCCCTACGGCGATTTAGATGCAAGACTTGTGGGCGATATACCTCTGCGCGTTAGCGGGTCAGGCCTCCCCGATCAGCCCAGCCATCCCAGGGTTCCCTCCGCCGTGATGGCAGGCAACCTGATCTCCGGGCCGCCGCCGGGTTATCCGCTGCTGGCAAAACTCGCGCACGCTGAGGGCCAGGTCGTCCTCGAAGCAGAGATCTCGCGTAATGGCGCTGTGTCGCCCGTCCGCATCATCAGCGGCCCTCACTTGCTGCGGCGCGCTGCCGAGGACGCGGTCCGCCGCTGGCGCTATCGGCCGTATGTGGTCAATGATCACCCGGTCGACGTATCGACCACGGTCACAGTGCACTTCCGTCGCAACCGATAAAGGCAATCCAGCACGGTTCCGCGATACACTTGGAACTGCAGGCGGCTGGACGATCGCTGCCTCTCACGGCTCAGCCTGGAATCCAGGTCCAAACCAAGGGAGGGGGAGGAAAGTCCGGACTCCGCAGGGCAGTGTGCCGGATAACGTCCGGGACGGCCGCTTAAAGGCGGCTGGACGGCCAGTGCAACAGAAAGCATACCGCCGAGCCGGCGCGCGAGCGACGGAAGGTAAGGGTGAAAAGGTGCGGTAAGAGCGCACCGGGCGGCCAGTAATGGGCGTCGCATGGTAAACCCCACACGGAGCAAGACCAAATAGGCAGGGATCGCGTCCGCACACTCCAGCGGCACGAGCGTATCGGCCCGATGCGCCAAGGTGGAGAGATTCGAGAGCGCCCGTCGCGGGCACAATCGGAGGCCGAAACCCGCGGGTAGGTTGCTGGAGCGGCGCGGCGACGCGGCGCCTAGAGGAATGATCGTCCACGACAGAATCCGGCTTACAGGCCGTCTGCAAGGCCGTGGCCCCGGAACTCGACAAGAGCCTCCGGGGCCACCCATCAATTACCGGATCGGGTTGCCGGAGGTCCGGCGGCTGGACATAGTCACTGCTGAGGCATTAGGCGTTGCCGCACCGAGCGAGGGCTTGGAGTAGCCCAAACGCGGGCCGAACTCGGATAGCAGAGTCATTGCGCAGACGAAGAGGAATGGCCAGCCCAGCCTCCAGAATTTCTTCGCACGGCTATCGACATCGCTCTCAAACTGTCTAAGGTCTTCCATCGCAGGTCCCCTTAAGCGAGCCGGCGCCAATTTTGCGCCGACCAGTCCAAGGAGAACGCCGCCCAGCGTAAAGAGTGAGTATGGAAGTTGTTAAGAATCCGTAAGTTGAAGAATGAGTTGCCAGGCCTCAGCCTGTCACTACATGCATGGCGAAGATGGCGCAGAGAATCGCGAGGACGTCCTCCACCACGGCGACGTGCCAGTCGGTGAAGCCGATCTGCTCCACCAGCTCACGCCGGATCATGAAACCTGCAAACGCACCCAGCAGCGCGCCGACCACGCCGAGCAGCACGCCCTCGATGCCCGGCCCATCCATCGCCGTCGCCGCGATCGATCCGATAAGTCCGCCCAGCACGAGCCGGACAAGCAACGGGCCCGGGGCAGTCCGGTTGGGAGTTCGTGGAAGTTTGTCGGCAACGATCTCGGCCAGCGCCAGTATGGTGAACACTATCGCGACGGGAAGCCGGGCTGTCCACTGCGCCCAGGTGCCATCGGTCGGAAGGTAGCCGCACCAGGCGAACCAGCAGAGCACAGCCATCGGCGTCATCGAACGCAGCCCGGTAGTGAGGCCGAGCAGCGGGATCGCGAGCAGCCAGGACATCATCGCAATCGCCATGCAGGATACCTCTGGAGGCACGCCGCGGCCCGCGGCGCATAAATCCGTCCGCCAGTGAGTGTCTCACGGCGTGACGTTTCTATGGACGGGATTTGTGGCCGGGGAGTTCCCGATCAGGCACGCAGCCAGCCGTACAGTGGGAAGCGCTCGGCCATGCCCAGCACCTCGGCGCGGATCGCCGAAAGCTTCGCTGGGTCCGCGCGGTGCTCGAGCGCCGCGACGATCCACTTGGCGATCGCGCGCATCTCAGGTTCCTTCATGCCGCGCGTGGTGAGCGCCGGCGTGCCGATACGCATACCACTGGGCTTCATTGGAGGGTTGGTGTCGTAGGGAATGGCATTCTTATTGACTGTGATGCCGGCCTCACCCAACGCGTGCTCCGCTTCGCTGCCCAGGATGCCCTTCTGGAA
>Ga0182024_10017288_pt1 | contig 13564 bp, 14 predicted proteins | sample P32metaG_FD_120480 | JGI IMG/M metagenome (GOLD analysis project Ga0182024, IMG submission 120480) | Permafrost microbial communities from Stordalen Mire, Sweden - P3-2 metaG (Illumina Assembly) | ecosystem: Environmental > Terrestrial > Soil > Wetlands > Permafrost | place: Sweden: Stordalen...
ATGCGAGGTACTCCGAGCATGCGGGGTGAATCACCCCGCATGCTCGGAGTACCTCGCATGCGGGCTTGGGGAATAATTATTCATAGAAAAATGGCATGATCCATCTCGAAAACCTCACCAAGTCCTTTCGCGATCTGCGCCGTGGCCAGGTCCTGGCCGTCGATCACGTCAGCTTCGACGCCCATCCCGGCGAGGTATTCGGTCTGCTCGGGCCCAACGGCGCCGGCAAGACCACCACCATGCGCATTCTGTGCACTGTTCTCAAACCGACCAGCGGCGTCGCCACCGTCGCCGGCTACGACGTCTTCACGCAGCCCGACAAGGTGCGGCAAAACATCGGCTTTCTCTCCGCCAACACGGCCATCTACGATCGCATGACCGCCTGGGAGCTGGTCGAGTACTTCGCTCGGCTTTACGGACTCAAAGGAGACAAACTGCACGAACGTCTCGAATACGTCTTCGCATCGCTGCAAATGAATGACTTTCGCGACATCCTGGGGGCCAAGATGAGCACCGGCATGCGGCAGAAGGTTTCGATCGCCCGGGCCATCGTCCACGATCCGCCGGTGCTGATCTTCGACGAGCCGACCATCGGGCTCGACGTGCTCGTGGCCCGCTCGGTGCTGCAGAATATCGAGAAGCTCAAGGCTCTGGGCAAGTGCATTCTGTATTCCACGCACATCATGCGCGAGGTGGAGAAGCTGTGCGACCGTCTCGCCATCATCAGCCGCGGCAAGGTGCACGTCTCGGGAACTTTGGATGAACTGCGCGAGAAGTATCAGGAGAATGATCTGGAGGAGCTATTTTTTCGTTTGGTGACGTGAGAGTAGCCCTCACGCGGAGCGTGAGGACTACACTTCTTGACGTTCCGCGCTCATCCTCTAAAACGTCAACAACCTTATTGGTTGCTCGAACATCCCCATGACCGGGAGGCTGGTTCGTTTCATGAAAAGGACTTATCTTCTCGCCTTGATTCCCTTCACGGCGCTCAGCTTTTGCGTGGTCGGATGTGATGAAGCCTATTCCGAAGCGCTCCGCTATGGCGTCCGGACCGATCCAGTGCCGCTGACCAAGCTGGGCGACGAATACCCCTTTCCCGATCAACCCGGGCAAATGCCGATCCTGTCCATCGACAATTTCCAGGACGAGCGCAATCCCTATTTCGCCGCGCACCAGAAAAACGACCTGATCAAGGGCAAAGTCTTTCTCGACCCCACCAAGTTGGCCGATGCCGGGCGTCAGCAAATCCGGCAGGTGCTCGACAAGTTCTTCGGCACCCCCGCCAAGCCTACCGTCGGCGGTATCGACGATGACGACCTGAAGAAACAGGCGCTCGAAGTGCTCAAGCTAGACGACAAGATTCTGGCCCTGGGCAGCCAGGAATATCGCAAACATTGTCTGCACTGTCACGGCGTCACCGGCGACGGCCGGGGCCCGACGGCCCGCTGGGTCAACCCGCATCCGCGCGATTATCGGCAGGGCCGGTTCAAGTTCGAGTCCGTCGATCAGACGCAGACGGGCCAGATGCCGCCCCATCGCGACGACCTGATGCGCACCCTGGAGGTCGGCGTCGAGGGCACGGCCATGCCTTCCTTCGTGGTCTTGCCATCGGATGTGCGCGAAGCGCTGGTCAGCTATGTGATTCACCTCAGCCTGCGCGGCATGGCCGAATTCAACGTCTTCAAGAACAAGATCGACGAAAACACTCTTAAGCTCGATTCGGGCGAGACGCTCGAGCAAGTCGTCAAGGACTACCAGTTCAATAACGTCTCCGCCTGGGTCAAATCGCAAGATCCGGCCAACCGCATCAAGGTGGCTCCTTACCCTTACGACGATAACGAACCCGACCTGAAACAGCTCAAGGCGTCGGTGGCCCGCGGCAAGGAGCTGTTTTCGAGCCCCCGGCCGGAGTGGGCGGCGAAAATCGGCAAGGACGTCTGCATCACGTGCCACAAGGATTATGGCCGGCAGTCGTACTTCCGCTACGACGAATGGGGCACCTTCGCCAAACCCAACAATCTGCTGATGGGGGTTTATCGCGGCGGCCGCCGGCCGGTCGATATCTACTACCGCGTCCATTCGGGCATTCCACCGTCAACCATGAATGCCTTCGCCAACCTTGTGCCGACGGACCCGGGCGGCAAGAACACCAACGCGCTTTGGGACATCGTCAACTTCGTACGGGTGCTCGGCAATCCAAACATGCGGCAGAAGATGGGAATCTACGTCGATTGATTTTATGTGGCGACCGGTTTGTAACCGGTCGTAATTCGGACCGGTTCTAAACCGGTCCCCACACAGGAGTGCATCGTGGGGAAATTCTGGAGTCTTTTGTTCGGCGCGACCATGGCCGGGTGTTTCGGACTGTTCGCCGTGGCCCCGTTCGTGGATGGCTGGTGGATGCCCGAGGGCGTTTCCTCGCACTCCGATCGCATCGATTTTCTCTTCTACGCCATCCTCGGCATTACCGGCTTCTTCTTTGTGCTTACCGAAGCGATCCTCGTGGGCTTCCTGTACCGGTACGGCACCACGGCCGACGGCACGCCGCCCAAGCTCGCGCCATCGAAGGTGGCGAACCTGCTCAAGCCGATCACGAAAGTCCTCAACGATCCGCACAAGATCGAGTTGGCCTGGACCATCATCCCGGCCGCCATCCTGCTCCTCATCGCCTTCTCGCAAGTGAGCATTTGGGCCGAGGTCAAATATCAGTCCCGCTACACGGATTTTGTCGGCAAGGACACGATTCCTGTGGTCGTCGAAATCAGTGCTCGCCAGTTCGAATGGCGCGTCCGCTATCCTAGCAAGAGCCGCATGGAGAGTTTCCTGAATTACACCGAGAAGAAGGACCCGACGGTCAAAAAGGATTTCGAAAGCTTCGCCAAATTGACTAAATTCGATGACGTCAAGAATCTACCCCAAGCCTTGCACGTGCTCAAGGGGCATTCGGTCTTGATTCACCTGGGAACCCAGGACGTTATCCACAGCTTGAATCTGCCGCACATGCGCATCAAGCAGGATGCTCTGCCGGGCAAGATCATACCGGTTTGGTTCATCCCGACGAAGAGCAACACGCAGAAGGGCACGTGGATCGATGGCTTTAACCCGGATACCAAGAAGTTCGACGACCACCATATCTGGGACATCGCCTGCGCCGAACTGTGCGGCTGGGGGCACTATCGCATGGTGGGCCGTTTGTTCGTCCACGAAACCAAAGAGGACTTCCTCGCCTGGCTCGAGCACGCCGAAAAGGACGCGAACGCAAAGAATTAAGGATCGTTCGCCGCTTGCGGCGCAGCGCTCGCAAGCCGTCAGCGAGCGCTACGCCGCAAGCGGCAAGTACTTGTCAAAGGAAAGAACATGAGCGTCAGTCATTCGCACGAAGCCCACGCCCACCCCGAATTGGGGTTTCTTCGCAAGTACGTCTTCTCCACCGATCACAAGATCATCGGCATCCAGTTTCTCTTTTCGTCCGTGATCTTTCTGTTGGTCGGCGGGGCGCTGGCTCTTTTGGTGCGCATTCAACTGGCCTGGCCGCACGCCGAGATTCCCATCCTGCGCGACTGGTTTCCCGATAACGGCGGCCGGATGCCCGAATCGTTTTACAACATGGCCTTCAGCATGCACGCCTCGGCCATGATCTTCTTCGTCATCATTCCGTTCCTGACCGGGGCGTTCGGCAACTTCCTGATCCCGCTCATGATCGGCGCCCGCGACATGGCTTTCCCGGCCCTCAACATGATGTCGTACTGGTTCATGTGGCCCGCATTCGTGCTCATCATGGCCAGCTTCTTCGCCGAGGGCGGCGGCCCGGCCAGCGGTTGGACCGCCTATCCCACCCTCTCCAGCACGGCCTTGCCTACTGGCCAGGGCTACCAATCGCCCGCGGCGCCGAATTCGGGGCATGGGCAGATCTACTGGCTGTGTGCCCTTTTGTGCGTCGGCGTTTCCTCCATGATGGGCTCCGTGAATTACATCACGACCATCATCAACATGCGTGCTCCGGGCATGACGCTTTACCGCATGCCCATGTCGATCTGGGCGATGTTCATCACCGCCATTCTTCAGGCTTTCGCGTTGCCGGTGCTTACCGTGGCCCTGATCATGCAATTGCTCGATAAGACGATCGGCACCAACTTCTTCCTGCCCGACGGGCTCATCTTCGGCAACTGGTCCACCAACGTGGGCAGCGGGCAGCCGCTCCTCTGGCAGCACCTGTTCTGGTTCTATTCGCACCCGGCCGTGTACATCATGATTTTGCCGGCGATGGGCATGGTGTCGGACATCATCAGCACCTTCGCCCGCCGGCCGCTGTTCGGCTATCGGGCCATGATTTTGTCCGTGGCCGGCATCGCGGGGCTGGGCTTCATTGTCTGGGGCCATCACATGTTCCAGAGCGGCATGGATCCGCGCCTTGGCACCGCCTTCATGGTGGCCACGGTCATGATCGCCTTGCCCTCGGCCGTGAAGGTGTTCAACTGGCTCGGCACCTGCTATAAGGGCAATATCCGCTTCACCTCGGCCATGCTGTTCGCCCTGGCCTTCGTGTCGCTGTTCATCATCGGCGGGTTGAGCGGCATCTTCATGGCCGCGACGCCGGTGGACATCGCCATTCACGATACGTATTTCATCGTGGCCCACATTCATTATGTGCTGTTCACGAGCAGCCTGTTCGGCATCTTCGCGGCCATCTATTACTGGTTCCCCAAGATGTTCGGGCGCATGATGAGCGAGTTCTGGGGCAAGGTCCACTTCGCGATTTCGTTCGTGGCGGCCAACTGTGTGTTTTTCCCCATGCACATCCTGGGCGTGGCGGGGCAGCGGCGGCGCATACCGGACATCACCGCGACGGCTTTTGAAAGACCGCTGCTGGGGCTGAACCAGTTCATCACCATCAGCGCTTTGGTGCTGGGCACCGTGCAGCTGATCTTCGTGATCAACTTCTTCTTCAGCTTGTTCTGGGGCAAGGTTTGTGGCCGAAATCCCTGGGACAGCAACACCCTCGAATGGACGACGACCTCGCCGGCGCCGCACGGCAACTTCGAGACGACGCCGGTGGTTTATCGCTGGCCCTACGATTACGGCCAGGTCGAGGGCCAGGCGGAAGACAACGCCTTGCAAACGGACAAGACCGCCCCGCCGGGTATCGGCGAGCAGCATCATTGAGCTATTTTTTCCGCTTGCGGCTTAGCGTCGGCCCACGCTAGGCAGGATCTAAAATGATTGACACCGACGATACCACGACGACCGAATCGGCTGGCAGCCGATCTCCCCGCGTTCTCACGAACGCGGTTACGGGACGGTTGCCCTGGGTGACGTCGTGCGCCTGGCTGACGGTGGCGGCCGTGTGTCCGCTCGTGTTTCTGGGGGCCCTGGTCACGACGATGAAAGCGGGCATGGTGGATGAGCGGGCGTTTGTTTCGCCGCACCAGTCCATTCCCGAGCTTTGGCAAGGCGGCCGTGGCCTGGGTTTTGGCATTGAGCACAGCCATCGCCTGGCCGGCTGGTTCGCGGGTCTGTGCGGCATTCAGCTTGCCATCGTTTGCTGGTTCACCCAAAGCGGGGGTTCGCGCTGGCTCGGCCTCGTGGCCCTGGGGCTCATCAGCTTTCAGGGCGTGCTGGGCTATTTTCGTGTCGCCCTCAATAGCTGGTGGGGCCCGAATCTCGCCTGGATTCACGGCTGCTTCGCCCAGGTGGTGTTCGCGGTCCTGGTTGGCCTGGCCGTGCTATTGTCGCGCACGAGAAATCGATTCCGTGGGACGGGCTTCCTAGCCCGTCCATCTTCAGCCCCAGGGCGTCAATACGACGATGCCGATGCGCGTCGGCTGGACGGGCTAGGAAGCCCGTCCCACGAAAATGATCTCACCCCGCGGGTCGCGCCCGCAACGACCGATCGCGTCCACCGCTGGGCGCTCGTCTGCGTCGCCCTGGTGCTGTGCCAGCTCATCCTCGGCGGCGTCATCCGGCACGAGTCGAGCCTGATCGTGGCCCGCGTCCACCTGATCGGCTCCTTCGTCGTGGTGATCGCCCTGGTTCGCCTCGCCCGGCTGGCCTTGCGCGAAAAAGAGGTCTATCACGGCTGGTCCTGGCTGCTGATGGGCTTGCTGACGCTGCAAGTGCTGCTGGGCGTCGAAGCGGGCGTCAACTGGATGGCCCGCTATTTCAACCCGACTTTTGACGAGTCTTTCGGCCTGATGCTCATGCGCACGTCGCACTACTTTATCGGCTCGCTGCTGTTCGCGGTCACCGCGGTCCTGGCTTTGCGTCCGCTGCCGGCAACAGGCTGGCAGCCCGCCCTGCGCGAAGCGGGCGAGTTACATTCGCTGCAAGGAGGCGCCGCATGAGCAGTGCCGTGATTCCGAGCGAAGCGATTGGGCTGCGGACTCGCTTGCTCGATTTCGTCGCCCTGACCAAGCCGCGCATCGCCGTGCTCGTGCTGTTCACCGTGGCCATCGGCACGCTGCTGGCCTCGCGCGGGCACATGGATTTTGTCGTGCTGCTCAACACCCTGGTCGGCACCGGCCTGGTGGCCGCGGGCGCCAGTGCCCTCAACCAGCTGCTGGAGCGCGACAGCGACGCCCACATGCGCCGCACTGAGAATCGCCCGCTGCCGTCGGGCCGTTTGCAGCCCGCCGAAGTGCTGGTGTTCGGCCTGGCGCTGAGCGCGAGCGGACTGCTTTACCTGATGTTCGCGCTGGAACATCTGTTGCCGATCGTGCTCGTGGCGGCGACCTTGGTTTCCTATGTCCTGCTCTACACGCCGCTGAAGAAGAAAACGACGCTCAACACGCTGATCGGCGCCGTGCCGGGAGCGCTGCCGCCGGTGATCGGCTGGACGGCGGTGACGGGCCGGCTGGATGCACCGGTGGTCATCCTGTTCCTGATCCTGTTTCTTTGGCAGGTGCCGCACTTCCTGGCCATCGCCTGGATCTATCGCGAGGACTATGGCCGCGCCGGGCTGCTGATGCTGCCGGTGCTTGATCCGTCAGGCGCCATGACGGGCCGGCAAATGGTGACCTATTGCCTGGCCCTGATTCCGGTGAGCCTGTTGCCGGTCATGTGGCAGCAAGCGAGCGTTTTTTACGGGCTCGGGGCCCTGATCCTCGGTTTGGGTTTTCTCGCGGCGGCCCTTGGTTTTGTCCGTGACAAGAGCATCACCAATGCGAGGAGAGTGCTGCACGCATCGCTGTTGTATTTGCCGTTGCTGTTGTCGCTTTTGGTAATTTGTTGATCGCAATTCGCTTGAGGCTTAGCGCTTGTCAGACATACGCGAGCGCTACGCCGCAAGCGGCAACGATTGGGAGTCCCCGATGGAACATGAAGTTGAAGAACCCCAGGGGCACATGGGTTTGCCGCTCGGCAACGGCAAACTGGCGATGTGGCTGTTCCTGGTCACGGAGATCATGTTCTTCACCGCCCTGATCGGCGTGTACATTATTTCGCGCAACGGCTTGCCCGGGCGAACCGTGCTGGGCAAGGAGATCAGCCCCTGGCCGGCGCCGCATGAAGTGCATCTGGAAGAGTGGATCGGCGCCTTCAACACGTTCGTGCTGATTTGCTCTAGCTTGACCGTCGTCCTGGCCCACCTGGCCCTGCACCAGGGCAACGTGAAAAAAGCGGTCATGCACATCGGCATCACCCTGGTGCTCGGCTGCGTCTTTCTCGGCGTCAAGGGGTACGAGTACTACGGCAAGATCACTCACGAAATTCTGCCGAGCCGAATCTTCGAGAAGCTCGACGGCCCCGCCGGCGTTCGCTTCGTGCTGCACGTTGAAGAGCAACTCAAGCACATTCTTGAGGAGCATTACAAGAATCACGCGCCCGTGACCGAGAATCAGAAGATAGCCAAGGAGGAGTGCGAAAAGCTGCTCAAGGACCTCCGGGCCCCCGGCATGACGCCCAGGAAAATCAACGAACGCATCGTTGGCACGGACAAGGTCAAGCCCGTGGACAGGCCGGAGGATTGGGTCTTGGGTGGCAAGGATATCAAGGGCATCCTGGAATACGATCCGGACTTGCACCTGGCCCATTCGATCCCCTACGGCAACCTGTGGGCGTCATGTTACTTCGCCATGACGGGCTTCCACGCCATCCACGTCCTGGGCGGGCTCGTGATCTTCGTCATCATCCTGGTCATGGCCGCCCTCGGCAAGTTCGGCACCCAGCACGCCAGCATGATCGAGGTGACGGGCCTTTACTGGCACTTTGTCGATATTGTGTGGATATTCCTGTTCCCATTGCTGTATCTAGTGTAATCCTCACGCTCCGCGTGAGGAAAGGGCGCAGCCCTCAATAACCGCGGCCCCTTTGAGGGTGATTCAAGACGCACGATATTCCAGGAGACAGAAAATGACCGATACACTTAGCCCACACCCAGCGACCCCGTCCGGCCACAATGAAGACAGCGCCCACTTCAAAGCCTACATGGTCGTGTTCGCCCTGCTCTGCGTGTTCACGGCGGTATCTTTCGTGGTCAACCATATCCTGGGCCAGAACCACACCAGCATGCTCATCATCCTGGGCGTGGCCGTCGTCAAGGCGCTGTGCGTCGCCATGATCTTCATGCACCTCAAGACCGACTGGGGCAAGGTCTTTTTCATCGTCATCCCCGTCTCGGTCATGAGCGTGATGATGATCATCGTGCTGCTGCCGGACATCGTGCTGACGTGGCATCACCAACCCATCGAAGCCCAGGCTGCCCTCGATTCGCAGGTGATCCCGCTCAATGTGCAGCCAAAGGGGACGCCTTGAGGGCAATTGCGGATTGCGGATTGCGGATTGCGGATCGCCGTCGCCAGCGCTCCGCTGGCGCGTCGCGACTAAACAAAATCGCTCTGTGCGCTTTTGTCATTCTCACGCTGCCCGGCTGCGACTCGTTTCTCGACCTATTCCGGTCCAAATCCGTCGCCGGCGACACCTTGATGCAGGATTTCGGCGAACCCATCGCTCCTTTCACGCTGACCGATCAAAAAAACGAATCGTTCTCCAGCGACCGCCTGCGCGGCAAGGTCTGGATCGCCCATTTCTTCTTCACGACCTGCACGGGCGGCTGCACCAAGACGACGCCGACCATGGCCGAGCTGCAGAGGCTGATTCGCGGCAAACCCGACCTGGTCCTGGTTAGCATCAGCCTCAATAGCGACACTCCCGAGGACTTGAAAAAGTTCGCCGAGGGACTCGATGCCGAGCCGGGCCAATGGTTCTTTCTGACAGGCGAGAAGGCCCAGGTCCACAAGCTGGTGCAGACCTCGTTCGGACAAACCGCCCGGCCGGCAGACAAGCCCGAACCCGGCAAGGAGATCGAACACGATTTCAGACTGGTCGTCATCGATGGCCACGGCGCGATGCGCGGCTACATCGACGGTCAGGATCTCACCACGGCCCCGCGCATCCAGCAGCGCATGCGCAGTCTGGCGGCGGCCCGTTATCTGCTGCCGGCCGTCAACGCGGGCCTCAATTCCCTGTGCACGATCCTGCTCATCGCCGGCTACGTCAGCATTCGCAGCAAGCAGGTGACGCTGCACAAGATTTGCATGCTCTCGGCTCTGGTAACGTCGGCGGTATTTTTGTCCAGTTACCTGTATTTTCATTTGGCCGTACTCAACGGAAAGTCTACCGAATTTCTAGGCCAGGGCTGGGTGCGCCCTGCCTATTTCACCTTGCTGATTTCGCACATGATCCTGGCCGCGCTCGTGGCCCCAGTGGCCGTGACGGTTGGCTATCTCGGCCTGCGCAATCGGTTGGCCCGGCACGTGCGCTTGGCTCGCTGGACGCTGCCGATCTGGCTGTATGTGTCGATCACCGGCGTGGTGGTGTACGTTGTGCTTTATCGTTTGTATCCGCCTTATTGAGAACTGCTCAATAGCGGGTAGAATATCGATAGCGATGATTTCCCTTGGCGCGAGGCATCCAATGAAGAGTCTTGCCGACGAACTTCCGCCCGAGGTGGCCCAGCAGATCCACCCCGGTTGGCGCAAGAATGAAGCGGAATATTGGGCCGCGCGCGGCCAGTTGTTGAGCAAGTATCAAGACCAATGGATTGGCTTTGCCGATGGGGCCGTCATAGCGTCCGGGACCAGTCCGGTGGCCGTATTTCATGCGGCTGAAGCAGCGGGACGAAACCCATTCGTCACCTGCGTGGGGCGTGAAGATGAGCCATGTCGGATGCGCCGCGTCACCTTTGCCTACGACGCCTCCTACCCCGGCGAACCGCTGCCTATCCTCAGCGTTGAATTCCGACTGGCAAGCGGCACGCCTGGGTTGGCGCTAGATCGCGTCATTGCCGACACTGGAGCAGACGCCAGCGCATTACCTTGGGCGGATTGTCAACTGCTTCAACTCAGGCCTGGCCTTGGCAGGCCGGGCCTAATGGGCGGTGTCGCCGGGGGCTCCGCACCAACGCTGATTTTTCGTGTTTGGGCGCATGTCGATGGCCAAGATATTCCATGCCGGTTACAAGCGGATTTCGTCGGCAAAGAGCGCATACTTGGGCGCGATGTTCTGAATCGTGTCGAGACGTTGTTCAACGGTCCGGCTGGTGAACTGATTGTGAATCCCTGAGCACAGCTCCGTCAGTGAGATCCCGGCTTACCCACCCTTCACCCTGCCGCCTCGACTCGCTATATTCGCCTGGGGCCGCTTCCATCACTCGTGAGGAGAACGATCATGTCCACCGCCGAATCGCGCATCAAGGAGCTCAATCTGACGCTTCCCTCCACGCCCAAGCCGCTGGCCAAATACAAGCCCGCGGTCCAGGTGGGAAACATCCTCTATGTGTCGGGGCATGGCCCGGCCAAGGGCGACGCCAGCTTCCCCACGCAGGGCAAGGTCGGCGGCGAACTGACGCTCGAACAAGGACAGGAAGCGGCTCGGCTCGTCGGCCTCGCCATCCTGGCCACGGTCCGCAACACGCTCGGCTCCCTCGACAAGGTCAAACGCCTCATCAAGACGCTCGGCATGGTCAACGCCACGCCGAACTTCGTGCAGCATCCGCAGGTCGTCAACGGCTTCTCGGAGCTCATGGCTCAGGTGTTCGGCGACGATGCCGGCGTCGGCGCCCGCAGCGCTGTCGGCGTCGGGTCGCTGCCGGGCAACATCGCGGTCGAGGTGGAGTGTATTTTTGAAGTGGTTTGACCGGCTGACGCGCTCCGCTCCGAGTACGTCGCGTCGCGGCTAAACGAATAATGATGAAACCAACATGACTCGCACTTTCAGCGTTCTGGCCGGGATGGTAATACTGCTGCTCACGGCGACCATTGTCGTGGGTTTCATCTCCTTTTCGCTCGACATGTCCGAGAAAAGGCCCGTTTTTCTGCTGCATTTCTATCTCGGGCTGGGGACGGCCATGTGCGTTTTGCTGGTCCATTGTCTCATCTTCACCTATTTTCTCGGCACGGGCCGGTGGGTGAAGGAAGTGGGTCTGGCCTATCAATTGCCCGATGTGCCCTATCCCAAGCTGACGCGCGAACTGAAACGGCAGACGTTTCCGCCGGCGCTGTTTTCGATGCTCAGCGTCATCGCTGCCGCCGCCGCCGGGGCCGGGGCCCAACTGCAGGCCTGGCCGTGGTACGTTCATGCGGCACTCGCGTTCTTCGCCCTGGCCGTCAATCTGTGGGCCATTCGGATCGAGTATCGCAACGTCGAGACCAATGCGGGCATTATTCAGGCGGTGCTGGTCGAGGTGGATCGCATTCGCGGTGAATTTGGCTTGAACAGCAACGCGGAGGCGCTGGTCGAAGAAGGGAAATAGCAGTTTGCGATTTTCGTTTAGCGTTCGCCTGAAGAGACCGGCGTCGCCGGTCTCTTCAGGCGAACGCTAAACGAAGAATGGGAAACGCCGCTAGGTTGACGCCAGCACCTCGGCCAAATGGACGATGCGCACCTTCGAGCCGCCGCGCCGCAGACAGCCGCCGATGTTCATCAAACACCCGGCATCCGTGGCAACGACAATGTCGGCCCCGGTCTTGTCGATGAATCCCGCCTTGTCCTGCACCATCGCCCCGCTGATGCCGGGATAGCGCACCGAGAAAGAGCCGCCGAAGCCGCAGCATTCGTCGAAGCGTTCCAGGGGCAGCAGCTCCAGGCCGCGCACCCGGCTCAGCAAGCGCTGCGGCTCTTGCTGCAAATGCAGGCCGCGCAGGTGACAGGCCATGTGATACGTCGCCCGGGCCTCGTAACGAGCGCCGACGTCTTCCACCTTCAGCACATTGACGAGAAAATCGGAAAGCTCGTGCGTGCGGTGAGCGAGGTCCTCCGCCCGGCCATGCCAGACCATGTCGCCGTGAAACAGCTCGGGATATTCGAGCTTTACCATGGCCGCACACGAGCCGGACGGCGTCACGACCATGCGCTCGCCGGCAAAGGCCTGGATAGTGTGCTTGGCCAGGTCGCGTGTCAGGTCGTGGTAGCCGCTGTTGAAGTGCGGTTGGCCGCAGCAGGTTTGGGCCTTCGGGAAGTCAACCTCGACGCCGAGACGCCGGAGCAGCTTGACGGTGGCCAGGCCCGCGTCGGGGAACAGGGCGTCAGCCAGGCAGGTGATCATCAGGGAAACGCGGGTCGGCATGGGTTTCTCGTCGGGCGACCCGCGGGGTTCGGAGTACCTCACCCCGCGGCGTGCAGGCTTGTTACATGAGCTGACGGCTCTCGTGGTCCAGGCCGGCCAGCAGAAAGCGAACGACCGGCTCGGCCCTGTGATTAAAGTAGTCCCAGGAATGGCCGCCGGCCTGGGTCGTCAGATCCACCGTGTGCGCCACGCCCAGGGCCGCCAGCTTTTCATGCAGGCGATCGTTGCCGCGAAACCATTCCTCATCGTCCGGATCGATGCAGAAATGGATGTGCGGCGGACCGTTGTAGGGCGGCACGTGCAAAAGAGCCGTGTCCTGCCGGCATTGTTCCTTGCTGTCGTACATGTCGTCGAGCGGCAATCCCTGGCCGTAAAGCTGATGATAATCGAGCGCCGAGGAAATCCCGGCCACGACCGGAAAAACGGCCGCATGCTTGAACGCCAAGCGCAACGCTCCCTGCCCGCCCATGCTGATGCCGAACAGGCCAATGTTCTTCGGGGAAAGCTGCCAGCGCTGGCGCATGAACGGCACCACGTGATCCAGCACAAACCGCTCCGCCGTCAGGGCCGGGTCGAATTCAGTGCAAATGCGATCAGCCCACCAGGAATGCTGGCCATGCGGACTGACACAGGGCAAGTTGTGCTGCTCGAAAAGACGCGTATAGACAGGATTGTCCCGCAGCGTTTCCAGGCCGTAGGGATGGAGAAAGAGCAGGGCGCAGTGAGGACGGACCGGTTTGGCTGGTTGGAAGATGTCCAGTTTCTTGCCCGCCAGAGTTTCTTCGGTCCAGCTCATGATGAATAATGTATTCCTCATGAGTAAATCCCCAAGCCCCTGGGTGAGGTACTCCGAACCCTGGGGGTGACACACTAACCCCAGGGTTCGGAGTACCTCACCCTGGGGCTTGGGAACTTCACATTTTTTCTCTTGCAACAGGCGGGCCAAATGTCACAATAGATACATTGCAATCCGTGAAGGCACGCACAGGGGGGGGATTCCATGAA
>Ga0182024_10017289_pt1 | contig 13561 bp, 12 predicted proteins | sample P32metaG_FD_120480 | JGI IMG/M metagenome (GOLD analysis project Ga0182024, IMG submission 120480) | Permafrost microbial communities from Stordalen Mire, Sweden - P3-2 metaG (Illumina Assembly) | ecosystem: Environmental > Terrestrial > Soil > Wetlands > Permafrost | place: Sweden: Stordalen...
ACGAAACATTTGGAAGTGTGGATGTCCCCGACCTGTGCAATCGCCTCACCGAGGCAGGATTTTTGCATCGCGCGGGCGAGCACTGGCACTGGACGCAGGAAGCCTATCCCGCGGACACCGTGAGCCTGCGCTCGGTGACCTCGGACAATTTTGTGATCGTGAATATCACCGACGCCGCAGAAGTGATTGGCGAAGTGGATTTTTCGAGCGCGCTCACCACCGTGCATCCCAAGGCGATTTATCTTCATCAAGGGCAACAGTTCCACGTGGAGGCGCTGAACTTCGAGGAGCGCAAAGCCTACGTGAAGCGCGTCGATGTGGACTACTACACCGACGCCATCCGTTACACGCAAGTGCGCGTGCTGGAATGCGCGGCCAGCGAGCGCATCGAAGCAAGCAGCGCGGACGCGCAGGCCGCGCGCTCCCATGGCGACGTGCTGGTGCGCTCACAGGTAATCGGCTTCAAGAAAATTAAATTTTTCACCAATGAAAATGTGGGGGACGGAAAACTGGAACTGCCCGAAAATGAAATGCACACCACGGCCTTCTGGCTGACGCTCGAGCGCCCGCTGGTCGAGTCGCTTCCCTTCTCCGTCAGCGACCGCCAGAGCGGCATGTTCGGCCTGCTGCACGCGCTGGAATCCATTGCCACGCTCCTGCTGATGTGCGATGCGCGCGACCTGGGCACATCGATTGGCGAGCGCCCGCCGTCGCCCGGCTCTGAAATCGAATGGGAAGAGGCGGAAAGCCCGCAAGCCATTGCCACCCTTGCCGAAAAAGAATTCTTCGAGCCAAATTTATATCTCTACGACGCCTATCCCGGCGGCATCGGATTTTCTGAGCCGCTGTACCGCACGCACAATATTTTGCTGGCAAAAACGCGCGAGCTGATCGCCGCATGTCCGTGCGAAAATGGATGCCCGTCGTGCGTAGGCCCCGTAGGAGAACGGGGCGAACGCGCCAAGGAAGCCGCCCTGGCAATCCTCTCCCGCCTCGGCGCATAGATTGACACAGAGAAAAGACGGAACCACGGATGCACACGGGTAAACACGGATGAAAGAAGGAAAATTCAAACGACCAAATTATGACAACTAAATTCATCCCCTTGCAAATTTCCATCTTCATGCTTTGGCTTTTTCTTATCCGTGTTGATCCGTGTGCATCCTTGGTTGCAAATTCCGGCCTTTCAATTTGAGCAAGGACCACAAATTCGCGCGCATTTCTGCGCTGCGCCCAGCACGCAGGAAGGAAGCTCAACCGCCGCAGTGCGCGTCGGAAGCTGCCGAGGGAGGAGACCGCCTCGCGCAACTCCTTGGCTCGCGCATCAACCGCAATCATTACGGCGAACATTTGTCATTACTGCAATGGTACGCCACTCCGGAAATATGTTTGCCGCATGAGAGCTCGCTTTCCCTGCTGCTTCCGCAATCGAGTGTCGCCGATGCGCACGATTCTCTGAATTCCGCGATGGACCCGGAACAGTGGTTGTTCCTGGACACGGAGACGACCGGACTTGCGGGAGGCACCGGCACGTACGCGTTCATGGTCGGCATCGCCTGGTGGGACGCGGGCGGCCTGCAGGTCGAGCAATTTTTTCTGCGCGATCTTGATGAAGAGCACTCGATGCTGCTGGAACTTTCCGAGCGCATGAAGGCGCGGCCCGTCCTGGTCACCTTTAACGGAAAAAGTTTTGACTGGCCGCTGCTGGAAACGCGCTACCGCATGACGCGCGCCGTCCCCGCTTTCTCGCCAATGCTGCATCTGGATTTGCTGCATCCGGCGCGGCAGCTGTGGCGGCTGCGCCTTGGTTCCGTGCGCCTCAAGGATCTCGAGCGGCACGTTCTGAGCGGCGAGGGCCGCAAACTCGATTGGTCCCGCGGGGAAGACATCGACTCTTCGCTGATCCCGCAAATGTATTTCGATTATCTTCGCGGAGGCCCGGCCGAGCCGCTGGTGGGAATTTTCCGCCACAACCAGATGGACCTGCGCGGCCTCGCGGCCCTCGCCGGAAAAATTCTCGGTCTGCTCGACAGTGGAAACGGAATCGCGAATGCCGCGAACGCCGAGACGCACCATCCCATCGAAGTGCTGGGCCTATCGCGAATCATGCGCAAACGCGGCCACGCCACACGGGCGCGCGAATTGTATGAAACCGCGCTGCGTTTCGGCCTGCCGCGCCCCGTCGAGCGCCTCGCTCAGCAAGAGTTGGCTCACCTCGCCAAACGCGAACTCGACTACACGCGCGCCATTTCCCTCTGGGACTCGCTGCGAGAATCAACCAGCGCGAACAAACGCAGCGAATCGCCCCTATTCGCGCAAGATGCGCAGCGAGCACTCGAATCCGCCATCGAAGCTGCCGAGCAGTTGGCGATTTATTACGAACATCGCGCCAAGCAACCGCAACGCGCATTGGATTTGATGCGCGCGGCAATCAGTGAATTCCAGGCCGCAAAGCACAACGGGATAGTCGCCAGGGACCGCGCAGGAAAAATAGAATCGCGCCTGGCACGCCGCCTCACGCGGCTGGAACGCCGCTGCGCCGGCGCGCTCGTGCTTGAACATGCCCAATCTGGAAACCGGTCGGTTGACACATCTGCTTAAAGGCTGCTTCCATGACTGCCGAGCGTTGAGATAACGGGAAGATTTCCAAGGGACTGCATTCACTTCAATGTATTTAGGACTTCACGGAACCAATTGTCCTTTCGCAACGACCGTTCAACATCTCATTGACCGTCGTACATCTCGTTGACCCTTCTAAGTGTGCGGCCAATCGATTTCTTCCGGCGCTGAAAGCCCCGGAGTGTGCCAGCCCGGGGCAACGCCCTGGGTTTCGCGCACAAATATCATTTCCCGCCCTGAAAGGGCGGTGGTTCCCTGCGCTCCTTCAGGGCGCAAAACAATTGATTGCCTTTGAAACCCAGGGCGTTGCCCTGGGCTGATTTCCTCCGCGCCGTTGGCGCGATTATGTGCGGAGCATTCAATCCGAATGTCCCCGAAAATCAAATTATGAGATAACTTACTTACGTATGGATCCAATTTGCAGTGCGGGAAGGGAGCCTCATGTTTCTCGGCCATTTTGGAGTCGCGTTTGCCGCGAAAAAAGCGGCGCCGTATACTTCGCTGGGCACCTTGGTGTTGGCCGCGCAGTTTGCGGATTTGCTGTGGCCGTTTCTGCTGCTTCTGGGCGTCGAACACGTTCGCATTGTGCCCGGCCTTCTTCCAGCCTCGCCATTCGATTTCACTTCATACCCGATTTCACACAGCCTCATCGCTCAGTTGGGATGGGGAGCACTTCTGGGCCTCATTTACTATGCAGTAAAACGTCATGGAAAAAGTGCCGTTCTCGTGGGAGCCCTGGTGCCAACTCACTGGCTGCTCGATTTCATCGCGCATCGGCCGGACATGCCGATTTATCCTGGAGGCCCCAAATATGGCCTCGGCATGTGGAGTTCAATCCCCTTGACGATTTCTGTGGAGTACATGCTGTTTGCTACGGGCATCGCACTTTATCTCAACTCGACTCATGCGAAAGATCGCAAAGGGAAATGGGCGTTTTGGTCGCTCGTCTTACTGCTTGGCGTTGTCTATCCAGCTGCGCTGTTCGGCCCTCCGCCTCCCAGCGTGAAAGCCCTGGCGTGGAGCGGCGTTGCCATCTGGCTTACGGTGCCGTGGGCTGCCTGGGCTGACCGGCATCGGCAATCAGGCCAATAAGCATTGGAGCGATTGGGAACGCCGTCTCGTTAACATGCGGATTGCCAGGATTCACCGGCACGACGGGGCCGGCGGGCCATCCCATTTCTAAGGTCATGCGATCGAACATCGCGCGCGTACCGCCCTCGAGAATAAAACAATCCGAATTCATGCAGCGAAGGAAGACGCCGTCCTCCGACGTATCGAACGAGAAGAAATTCGGGCGGCGCATCAAATTGCTGCGCTGCGCATACTTCATTTCCAGGATTTCGCTGTAGGCTCCGAAAAAGCGTGCCGCATCTTCGCTGCCGGCAAGACGAACGCGAAACTCCAGGAGCGTTCGCTTATTTTTTTGATTCTCAAAAATGGCATAGCGGTCGCCCGCCCAGGTGGCGGCTAAAGTGGTGGAACGATTTTTGGGCAAAAATTGTTTCAAGATTTCCTGCAACCCGAATTCGCCCATGTTGTTTTCGTCTAGAAATTTCCAATCGGAGGAAATCACACCCGTGACCGCAGGCAGCTCGACCTTGGCGGGCATTACACCTTTCAAATATAAATCGGGATGCATGATTTGTTGCGTGGAGGCCGGCGGCTTGTCGAACACTTTATAGAAATCCGGCCACCCGTTTCCAGCCTTCAGCAAGTGCTGCGTGAAGGTGATCCCGGCGAGGTACGGGAACAGCAACTCATCCTGCAAAACCTTCGGAGCTTTCGATAACTCGGGACTGCTGTCCAGATCGCCCATCAGCAAATAGGCGTCGAAATCGCCCAAATCCCGGATGCTTCCTTTTCCATCCAGTTCGTAGTCCAGCATGGCGGCCATGGCCGAACCTTCGATCACCGCGTCTCGCGCCAGCTCTCCATCGTCATTTGGCTTGGCCGCATTCGTCCACTTGTCGATGTGAAAGTGTTGGTCCTGCAAAGCGTGCGTCAACTCATGCGACATCACCGAACGCTGATCGGCGGGAGTCGTCCAGTCGGCGATAAAAAATTCCTGGCTGTCAGGATCGTACAATCCGGCAATCTGCTCGGTCAGTACCTTCACCAGTACCTGGTCGATGGGATAATCCTTGGGAATGAGACCGAACTTCTCCATGATCCTCTGGTCCGCGTAACGTTTGTCCGCATCCTTGTCTTCCTTCATTTTCTGCAGCAGATAGGCCTGAATTTCTTCGCGCGAGCGCATGCTCTTTTTCAGCGGGGAAAGGATCGGCAAGGAAACCAGCCTGCTCATTTCCGCAAGCACTTCGTCGGCCGCCTGCAGAAATTCCTGGCTTTGCGCCGTCGCGGGTGGCGGCAAGGATGCGAGAGGCGCAGCACTTTGCGCCGAGACTCCAATGGCCAGAAAAAGCGCGGTCACAATGCCTGCGAAGATTCGTTTCACGCGATCCGTCCCTTCCATTGCGAACACCCTTCCACTGCAAACACTAGATCCAGCCTAACATTTTGATGTGGATTTGGAACGAACGGATGTAGGAGCAGGAGAAGACATGATTACCCGTGGCAGTTCGTAGCGCCCGCCTTCGGGCGGCCATTGTGGATGCGCAAAAGTGCGCGCCTGAAGGCAGGCGCTACAACGCCTGCGCGCGGAAAAAGGCGGCTATTTCGCTGTGGGTTTTGGCGGCGGCATATCAGCCGTCTCAACGCGCTTCCATTCGCCGGCTTGATAGCGATAGAGATCTCGCGTCATCTTCAGGCATTGCGACGGACGATCTTCATCCACTTGAGAGCAATATGCCAGACGAAAACCGTTTTCCTCGGCCTCGTAGCTCGATTGCTGCAGCAAATCCGAACTCCAAAGCGCAGCCACGCCGTGCCCGTCAAAATGCCAGGCCGTAAACGCACCCGTCGACAAATCGTCCGTCCTTCCGGAAACAGTGACAAAGACCGGCTCGGAGCTGGAAACAACCACGGCTTCGATATCGCTGTCCAGAAAATCCTTTTGCGCGAAATGATCGATGCGCGCGGCGACGGCATAGTGACCCGCCGCCCCTGCATAGATTCGCACGGCCGCGGGCCCGCCCAATCCGAAATTAATTACCATTGCGTAAACAGCGGGCGCCCCACCGAATTTCAGCAGCCTGTAATTCTCCCCCACGGGAGGGTTTCGCGAGATCAGCCCGGACAGACTGCGGTTGGCTTCGTCCAGGTTTGCCCCCGCCGAAACATTCAAGAAGGTAATCGCGGTGGAATCCAGATAGGCCAGCGCCTTTTCCATTCGCGCCTGGCTTTCTTCGCCGCCGCTCAGCCTGGTGTCGGAAAGTTCTGCGGCGGTTTTTTTAAACTCTTCAGCGGCATCGCCGCCGGTCTGCCCGGGCATTCGGGCTGCGAACAGGTTGGCACTGAGCATGACAAAACTCAGAAAAAGTGCGAGCATGTATTGGGGTTGACGAACCATCGGAGGAACTGTTTGGCGGCAACAGAAGTTAGGGTTCATTTCTACTTCGACTTTAATACACTCCTGACGTGTGGCGCAATGACCCGGGAACGCCCTGTGGCGACTCGCACTGGCAAATGCTCTTGCGATTCCCTATATATTGTCAAATGCATGCGGGCGAAAGATTGTTTGGGCATATTCTGTGTGCGTCACGGCTACCCGGAGTACAAATTGAAATGAGTAAATTTCCGCGTGTCATCCGGAATTTAGTCGAATAGCATTGAGGCACGATTTTTTCTCGTGCGCCATGGGGATTTGCTACTGTATAAAGTCTGTTCTGGAAACGTAACAGAAAGGCATCCTCAGCCATGGCGATTCGGAGTCTGAGCCAACCGGGAGAATTGCCAGCGCATGGCATGCAACCGGGGACGCGGTTGCGGCGTTCGCGCGAACTTCTTGGCCTGACCTACCGTGACGTGGAGCGCGCCAGTTACGAGCTGGCATGCCAGCGAGGGCGCCCCGACTTCATTGTTCATTTGAGCCGGTTGGCCGATATTGAAAATCGAGAAGTAACTCCCACCATCTACAAGCTTTACGCTTTAGCCGTGATTTATCATTTGGATCCTAAAGAGGTTTGCCAGTGGTATGAGGTCCCCTTTGAGGGCCATTTTTCCGACGGCATCCAAATTTGCGCTCCTAACACGCACCTTGCCGCGCCGCCAGGCAAGCTCAGGCTGCCGATTCGCTTTGATCCGGCCTTCGATCCCCGTCGTACCGAATTTCTCACCCGCATGGTCGAACGTTGGGGAGATCTGGAGGGCACACTATTCAATCAGCCTTCAAGATATCTTTATGGCTATGTGGGAGAGGGCGATATGAGGATGCACCCTCTCATTCGCCCGGGGAGCCTGGTGCTTGTCGATCCAAAGATTCGACAAGTTAGAAATTCTGGATGGACCAACGAATACGAACGCCCGGTCTACTTTATTGAACTGCATGGGATGTTCCGATGCTGCTGGTGCCGCTGCGAAGGCGGCAAGCTGATCCTCGTCCCTCATCCTCTATCTTCTTGTGCACCGGAGGTTTATCGCTACCCCGAGGAAGCAGAAATTGTTGGTCAGGTGACCGGGGTTGCCATGCGCCTGGCCCCTAGTTAGGTTTCTTCAAAGAGAAAATCGCCAGTAAAGCGGTCATATTGGAGTGGAATAAATCGCGCAGGTAGGTCGGCAAACCCTCCGGGCACATCTCGCCAAAGGATTGATTCTCCTGCCAGTTTTCCACCACATCCCAAAACTGATCCCCCGCAGAGGCAAGGCATTCGCGCAAATCGCGCTCTTGCTGTTGCAATGGGGTTTCCAAAATTCTGGAGAACAATTCCTCGTGGCAATGCGCAAGCCCCGCCTGCACTGCATTCTCAGGATAAAGGCTGCTCAGGCCCTGATGTTGGTAGCGGCCAGAACCCTCGTCCCTCAAAGAGCTGATGTAGTATAGCCGGCCAAAATCCGCGGAGATGGCCGCCAGAGTTCGAGAGGAAAAATCTTCGATCACTGTCCGGCTTTCACGGAATTGTCCTAAAGGTTCCACCCGCACTCCTGTTCCGCTTCCTGAACTCTTGCAACTTCGCGCGCGCCAGAATCACGGTCTTCGCTTATCAATGTGGTGACTCTGGAGGGTCAACCACAATGAAAAAGATTCTGGGCACATCGTTTCTTACCGCGTTTGCTTTGGCAATGCTACTCCCAGTTACACATCAAGTCAACGCTGCATCAGTTAATCATACAGTTCTTCGCCAGGGCACGACTCCTATGCCCGGTGGTCATGGTGGCGGTTTCCAGGGCACGACTCCCATGCCCGGTGGTCACGGTGGCGGTTTCCAGGGCACGACTCCTATGCCCGGTGGTCACGGTGGCGGTTTCCAGGGCACGACTCCTATGCCCGGTGGTCACGGTGGTGGCATCCAGTAGTTGTTGGGGTCCGGATTGAGCAGGTCCGCGTGGGGATGTTACCTCGCAAGTGAAGTCATCCTCGTGGTATAATTTGCGCGCTTGGTCCGGACCCATGAATCTTCTCGAACACGTTCTCTATTGGCTTACCTTTTCCTTCCTAATTGTTCTGTCTGGATTAATTCTCGTTAGGAAGGTCCAGCGAATTCTCCCATTTTTTGCTTTATACGCATGGCTCTTATTAACTGGCACGATTGTTCTTTATCTCGTTTACGGGCATTTTGGATTCAATTCCTCGCCTTCGTACTACTCTTATTGGGGCTCGATACTCGCGAATGCCTCCGCGCGCAGCCTAGCAATTGTGGAATTGTGCCGCTACGGGCTTCGGGCCTACCAAGGCATCTGGTCGCTTATCTGGCGCGTTCTTACGGCCTTATCTATATACTTTCTGGCGCATGCCATTGTCGATGCCTGGGGACAGCCCGATCGATTTGCCATCTATGGGATGACTCTTGATCGAGATCTTGCTTTTGCTTCGATTGTCATTCTCACTGTTCTGTTGCTGTTCCGTAATTACTATGGAATTGCCCTCGAACCTATGCAAAAGGCGATCTCCTTGGGGATTTGCATCGTCTGCGCCGTCGACGTGATCGGTAATACGATTCTCAGGAATCTTTTCACGGGCTATCTATTTTCCTGGCTCTCGTCGAGCCAAAAGGCTCTCTGGCCCACATTGGAACCCCAAGTCCACCTCGTGCGGGATGTCTGGAGTACTGTCCACCTTTTCTCTTTCATGTTTTCAATTGGAATCTGGTGCTTCGCGCTCCGAAAACCGTTGCCCGCGCCGACCGAATCTCCGGTGCTCCTGCCTGCGGGTGTCTATCGGGATTTGTCGCCGGCAATCAATATTCGCCTGGCCACATTTAATGATCGAATGGTGGAGTTGCTAAAGCCATGAACAATCTAGTCATCATTGTTCCCATAGTGATCGCGCTTTCGGGGGGACTCCTGTGGCTCCTGCTCCCTCAACGCAATACGTCAGCCTCGCCGGCCTCGTCTTTTCATCCCGAAATAAACGAAACGCTTCCTAGCCCCAGGCACTATAAGCATTTTCGCCAGATTCGCCAGGCACTGTGCGCAGCGGACACCGAATACCTCATGAAGTTCGCGCCACCGCAAGTGGCAAAACAAGCTCTTCGCGAACGGCGCGCAGTTGCCCGGGGCTTTCTCAAGGGGCTGCACGAAGATTTCTCGAGTCTCACCAAGTTGGGCCGCATCATCGCTGCGCTATCGCCGGAAGTGAACCGCCGGCAGGAAACGGAACGGCTCCTGCTCACTGGGAAATTTCAAATATTGTATGGCCTTATTTTGCTGCGTCTTTCCATGGGCAACACGCCCATTGAGCAATTAGAACATCTGACGGGATTGGTGGGCAGCATGGCTGCGCGCATGGATGAGGCCATGGCCAAGATTGCAGTGCTTTCCGCGAGTCAGCAGATCACTGGAAGTCTTGGCTCCTGAATATCAAATAGTTGAATTTGCTCTGATAATCCTTGCGAAAGGCTAGCCAACACCACAAGCAATCGAATACCGTACCAATTCATCCTGCCCCGGCAAGCGCACCTCTCTTATTTATCCGCGCCCAGACCTGGAATTACAAACTTAGCGCGTCATTTATTAATTGGACATGGGCGCCGCAAAATGGGCAAGCTTTGCACTACAATTGTTTAATAGAGGCCCGGAGTGACCAAAACAAAAATATTAATCGTGGACGATGAAGAGGCCATTCGAGAAGTCGTCTCTACTCTCCTCGAAACGCTGGGATATGAGTGCTTCTCGGTAAGCAATGGCCGCCTCGCCAGGGAATATCTTATTACTCACTCTGTTGACCTGGTCTTGAGCGACATGGTCATGCCCGAGATGGACGGCCTCAGCCTGGTGGAATGGCTGCGCAAAGCCGAGCCTGATGTTCCGGTCATTATGGTTACCGCCATACACGACCTCTCGACAGCGCTAGAGGCAATCCGTCGCGGGGCTTACGACTACATCTTAAAACCCTTTGAAAAGGACCAGCTGTACCTGAGTGTGCGGCGCGCCCTGGAGCATAGACGGCTGGTACTCGAAAACCGCAACTATCAGCGCACGCTGGAAAAACAGGTTGAAGAGCGCACGGCTCAGTTACAAGGTGCTTTGGGTCAGCTCGAACAATCTTATGACGATACGCTGGAGGCGCTGGGCGGAGCTTTGGACCTGAAGGACGCGGAAACCGAGGGCCACTGCAAACGCGTGACGGCCTTTACCATTGCCATTGCAAAAGAGATGCATGTGGAGCCGGTGCTGCTTCCGCAAATTGCCCGCGCGGCCTTCCTGCACGACATCGGAAAAATGGCCATTCCGGACCTGATTTTGCGCAAGCCCGGACCTCTCACTCCCGAAGAGCGCGACATCATGCGCACGCACTGCGAAATTGGATACAACATGGTCAAGCGCATTCCCTTCCTTCGAGAAGCAGCGGAGATCGTTCTTGCTCACCAGGAATATTTCGACGGCACAGGTTATCCACGCGGCTTGCGAGGCGAAGAAATTCCCCTCGGAGCCAGAATTTTCGCGGTGGCCGACGCTCTGGACGCCATGATTTCCGATCGCGTCTACCGCAAAGCCTTGTCGATCAAGCATGCGCAGGATGAAATTCAGCGTTGCTCGGGAACGCAATTCGACCCCGTTGTGGTCGATGTTTTCGTGAAGATGCAGTCCACCCTTTGGACGGAGCTGCGGGAAAATATCGGAACGCCCTACCGCCTTTCCCAATTGAAAGCCGTTTGAGATTTGTTGCGCACGCTTTGTGACGTCGTAGATGCAGGGGCACGGCATTGCCGTCCCCCTACGACCAACCGGAATATCGAAAATCGAATCGGAATTTTGTGTCAGCCCTTGCGGAAATAGCATTCCGCCTGTAATATCCTGCGGAAAAGGAAAAACACTATGGCTCTGGTTGCGATTAAGACGGCTTCCACTACGGGATATTGCGACTGCATCCACGGCTGCTATGAGCTGGCCAGCCTGCGCGATGAGGACACAGGAAAATCCTATTGCCCGCGCTGCTCCAAGGAACATCTCGAAATGAATGCCGGGATTGGCCTGCCGCAGCCTGCGCCCAACAAGGTCTCCGCAAATTCGGGTTCGCTCGCGCCATCTCCTGCCATCCCTCCCTCTGCCGATCCACCGGGACGGCTGCGGTAAACTCGTGCCCCGCCCGAATTTCTCATCGATTCACCCTGGATCAACGAACAATCTGAAATAATCCCTACGAAGTGATGTCGCATTTTTTCCAGGCGTTGCAGTTGTCGGGGCGCGGCATTGCCGTGCCCCTACGGCCTACCGACGCTCGAAAATCGAGAGGGAAGGTGTACCCGGCGGTTCGTGGGTGCGATAATAGAGGTGCACAGCAGACCACACCATGCCGCAGCCCTCGACGTACGACATTTTCATGGACGGCTCCTGCTCGTTCTGCCGCTGGTCGCAGGCTAAGATCGAGCCGTACGATTCCGCCTCGCGCCTGCGATTCCTCGACTATAACGATCCCGCGATTGCGGCGCAGGCGCCCTTCCCGCGCACCGAGCTTGGTAAGGAAATGCACGTTCGAACGCCGGACGGCGTTTGGCTCAAAGGATTCGAAGCATGGCTGGCCTTGCTGCGCGTGTTGCCACGCCTCGCATGGCTCGGACGCCTCGCCAGCATGCCACCAGCGCGCTGGGTGGGCCCTTACGCCTACGCATTTATCGCCCGGCACCGTTACAGCCTTCCGGGTGCTCCCGCGCGCTGTGACAGCGACACCTGCGCGATTCCCGGGCGCCCATCCAGGTGACGCGCACCCACGTTACGCGTGGTACCATATTCGCGCCGTGAAGCTCCCAATTCCCTGCCGGATTGATTCGAATCTCATATGACCGCTCCGGTTCACTCTTCTATGGAAACAATTCCCATGCTCGATCTGCGCGCGCAGTTCGAATCCATCGCGCCGGAAATTCGCGCCGCCGTCGAAGCAGTGCTGACGTCGCAGCACTTCGTGCTGGGACCGCAAGGCGACTCGTTGGAAAAGGAAATCGCCGCGGCCTGCGGCGTGGTCCACGGCATTGGAGTCGCTTCCGGCACCGATGCGCTGGAACTCGGGCTGCACGCCTGCGGCGTAAAGGCCGGCGACGAAGTGATTGTGCCCGCGTTTACTTTTATCGCTACGGGCAGCGCAGTGAGCGCACTTGGCGCTCGACCTGTGTTTGCGGACATCGAACCTGCGAGCTTCAATCTCGATCCAGACCAGATTGAAGCGCGAATCACTCCCCGCACGCGCGCGATTGTGGTGGTCCATCTTTTCGGCCTTGCCGCGGACATGGATCCCATTTTGTCCATCGCCGAAAAGCACGGCATTCCCGTGGTCGAAGACAACGCACAATCTTTTGGCGCTACTTACCACGGGCGCAAGACTGGTTCGATGGGGCGACTCGGCTGCCTCAGCTTTTATCCCAGTAAAAATCTTGGCGCATACGGCGATGCGGGCATGATCGTCACCAGCGACGAAAAGCTGGCCGCGCGCCTGCGCTCGCTGCGCAATCATGGGCAAACCGCCCAATACCTCAGCACCGAGCGCGGATGGAACAGCCGCCTCGACGAACTGCAAGCCGCCATCCTGCGTGTGAAATTGCGCCACATGGCGAAGTGGACAGCCGCGCGGCAGGCGCACGCTCGCCTGTACGATTCTCTGCTGAAGGATGTCCCCGGAATCGTGCTGCCGCACGTGCCTCCAGGACGGGAACATGTTTACTATCTCTATACCATTCGAGTGGAAGCTCGCGCCGGAGGCAGCCCTCGCGCGAACGATAGGGGCGCGGAAGTGCTCAGCGATGTCATTCAACAACGGCTCAAGGCGCGTGGCATTTCCAGCACGGTCTACTACCCGGTTCCTCTGCACTTGCAGCCGCTGTACGCATCGCTCGGAGGAAAGCCCGGAGAATTGCGCGTCAGCGAACGCGCCGCGCGCGAAGTGCTTTCCATTCCCATGTATCCCGAACTTACACGCGAGCAAATCGAGCGCGTGGCGGAGGCGCTTCGCCGCGCCGCACTGGCCTAGCTCGGCCGCGGCGAGAAGGGTCACCTATGTTCGAGCGCTACACCGAAAATTCTCGTCGAGTAATATTTTTTGCACGCTTCGAGGCGAGTCAGTATGGCAGCCGCCAAATCGAAACGGAGCACCTTCTCCTGGGCCTTTTGAGGGAAGGCCAAACACTGATGCGCAATCTGCTGGGTTCTGCACTGGACCTGAAGGAGGTTCGGACAGAGATCGAGAAGAACATCGTGAAGGGCGAACGGTTGGCAACATCCGCGGAAGTACCACTTTCTGAGGGATCCAAGAAGGTCCTGATGTTTGCTTTCGAAGACGCGCAAGACCAGGGCATCCATTACGTCGGAATGGAACACTTGCTGCTTGGTATGTTGAGGGTGGACGGGTCCGTAGCCGCCCGAATACTGAAGGAACGGGGCTGCCAGCTGACAAAAC
>Ga0182024_10017290_pt1 | contig 13561 bp, 10 predicted proteins | sample P32metaG_FD_120480 | JGI IMG/M metagenome (GOLD analysis project Ga0182024, IMG submission 120480) | Permafrost microbial communities from Stordalen Mire, Sweden - P3-2 metaG (Illumina Assembly) | ecosystem: Environmental > Terrestrial > Soil > Wetlands > Permafrost | place: Sweden: Stordalen...
GCAGCGTATGGGCTGTTCTGGCCGTTGTGGCTCTGGTTTTCGCGGCTGGATTCTGGCTGCGCGGCCTCCCCTTCACAGCCGATAGTTCCCTCTCCGCCAGCGTTGACATCATTGGCGCCTTCCTGAGCTTTACGATAGCCGCCAACACGCTCGTGCGCTTTCGCGGGACCCATGACCGCATGCCCCTGGTCCTCGCGGTAGGATTCGGCGCTTCCGGATTGCTGGAACTGGGCGCCACGCTCGAATTGTTCCGTACTCTCACCACCGCTGGCCCGCTGATTGAGCGAGCGCGAATGTCCTGGATGCAGAGCCGCACACTGCTGGCCGAAACCATGTTATTGGCCATCGCGGTCGAGCGCCGTCCACCGCAGCAGCGCGATCCCGAACGCGAGATCGGCTCGGCACTCACTCTTGTCGGCACCGTGGGCTATCTGACCAGCGCCCTCTATTTCATCTTTTCCGGACAGCCGTCGATTCGCTCGCATGCCCTGCTGTCCCGCCCCTGGGAGTTTCTGCCCGCGGCCCTGTTTGCGCTTGCTGCGTTCGGACTTCACCAGCGACTGCGCAAGGTCTCTTCCGCCCTCGACCACGCCCTTGCAATTTCCGCCTGGATGAACGTCGGTTGCCACCTGATCATGCTCGAGTCTGCCCGCTTGTTGGACGCCCCATCCGCGCTCGCACAAACGCTTCGTGTCTCGAGCTATGCCGTCGTCCTCGGCGGCACGCTTCTCGATAATTCACGCCTCTTCATACAAGTGCACCACTTGGCGGTCACCGATCCGCTCACCGGTCTCGCGAACTACCGCCGCCTCGTGGACGTGCTGGAAGCGGAAATTGAACGCTCCGGCCGCACCGGCAGAGGATTCTCCGTCGTGTTGCTCGATCTCGATGGCCTGAAAATAATCAATGATCAATACGGACATCAGGTCGGAAGCCGTGCGCTCCGCAGGCTGGCGGATGTCCTGCGGGTGCATTCCCGTTCGATGGACACTGCTGCACGCTACGGGGGTGATGAGTTTGCAATCGTGCTGCCGGAAACGGGAGAGCAAGCCGCGCAGAGCGCTGCCAACCGCGTCCGCGTGCGTCTGGCCGCGCAGGCCGAGCGCCCCAAGTTGTCGGTCAGCGTCGGCGTTGCGGTATATCCTCTCCAAGGCACGACGGCCGACCGATTGTTTGTCGCAGCGGATCGCGCTCTCTATGCCATGAAAGCCAAACGAGAAAAAACGAACGGCACGGCAAAGCACACTTGATCGTTGTCTATGGATTGCTCCGGCGTTTGTAGCATTGGCGACGATCCCTAACGGCGTTCAAGCCGGTTCTAGTGCGAATGGAGTCCCAGCCGTGCGCGAGTCCCACCAATGGCATCTGCGCGCACGCATCGCGCTTCCGCCAACTCCTAGCGGCCCTAATTCCGTCGTAGGTTAGAATCCGGCCGCAACGCCAGTCGGTCCCGCAGCCTCACAAGTTGCTGCCGCAATCGGCCGGCGTCCATTCCGGCCGACTGACAAACCAAGCGAAAGTCGTTCTCATCGCGAAACAGAAACTGTTCGGCCTCCAGGCTGCGCCTCAGCGGGCCGGACATCCATTCCTCGATCGTGCTCACGATAACTGCCTGCCAAATACGTGCTTCCACTACCGTCTCTTCCCTGACCTCGCTGGACTCCGTGAACATTGGCGTTCTCCCCCGTCGCCGTGTCTACCTGTCTACGACCGGCTACTAGAACAAATGCAATGGCCGGGCCAACCGGCCCGCGGGATACGTTTATTCAACGTCGGCAATCGCCAGATAGCGCGAGACTTGCCAGGGAAGACGTTTTCACGTGGGAGAGCTGTCAGCTCGGCCAGTGCCACTCTGGGAGAACCGCACTCAAACTGTTTCAGACTGGAACAGCTCGGCTACGACTTACCCGTAGTTCGGAGACTTGGACAGAAGCGCAGAGAGAAGCAAAAGGCCAGATTGAAATAAGGCTCGGTCTTAGCCCAGATCGAATCCTGGAGGAGGATCATAGATTTCTCGGAAGGTGACCCGGCACGGTTTGCCGCCAATCTTATACTCAAAAACGATTTCGTCTGCGCCTACGAAATGTCCCAACCCTCTGCGCTTCGAGTGCGACAGCACCAGCCACTGGTCTTGGACCACCTCGTATGTGCCGTGCTCTCCCCAAATTTGGTAGCTGCCATCTCCGTTTAGAATCAGCGGCGGACTCTGGCACGCCGCGGTTTGAGTGCCTACCTCCACGCGCACGCAGCGGTACTTGCCGTCAAAGGCGCTCTGAGCGTGGATCGCGGGAGGCCAAAAACAGCCAGCGAACAAGACCAGACTCCACGGCAGGAATGCCAGCCAGCCGGTACCGCTGGAGGATCGAAATATCCGCATCGGATGCGCGCTCCCGGATTTGCTAGTCGGGTAAAGTGCAGACGCACGATCATAAAGCACACCAATCACCGAACAGCGCCACGCACTAACCTTCTCATAACAAATTACTTACATACATTCCAGGGACGTGGGTCGGCGTTTCCGGTGACACTTGAGGTGCACAACTGGGCACAACTGTTCCACCTGCCACTCCGTTTGGAAAACAGACTTCGGCAGGCCTACGGCGCGGGTGTGGGTAGCTCCGGTATTGCCTCGCCGTCTTTGCGCGGGTCGGAGGCGCCGTTATTCACGCCCGCAGCGAAGTCCCGCATGACCGCTTGGCCTCCGCCAAAGGCGTTGGAAAAGCCATTGTGCAACTGCAGGACATGGCCCTTGGCTTGGAGTTCCGCGCGCGTGTTACCGGGTAGGCGGTTTTCAATCTGCACGTCGCATCCATCGAAGCTAATCTTCGTGAAGCGCGCCGTTTCCATGGCCGCCTGAATATTCTGATTGAAATCGACCACGTGTGAGACAAATTGCGCATGTGCCTGCGACTGGTTCCATCCGCCCATGATTCCGAACGCGACGCGCACATCGCCCTTCACCATGAAGGCTGGGATAATCGTGTGCAGCGGCCGCTTGCGCGGAGCCAACACATTCGGCGAATTGGGATCCAGGTTGAATAGGGCGCCGCGATTATGCAGCACAAAGCCGGTGCCGTCGGCCACCAACCCTGACCCGAAGTCCTCATAGTTGCTCTGGATCAGCGACACCATGTTCCCGTCCCGGTCCACCACGCTCAGATAGATCGTGTCACCTCCCGCCCGAAGCAGCGATCCTGGACCAACGTTGCAGTTCGCATGGTCCGGATCGATCAATTGCGCCCGTTTCGCGGCGAAATCCTTCGATAGCAACTCCTCCACGGGCGGCTTCGAAAACTTGGGGTCCCCGATGTAACGGACCAGATCGGCGTACGCCAGTTTCTTCGCTTCGATCATCGCGTGCAAAGTGCGCGTCGAGTTCAATCCGTATTGGCCAAGCGGAAACGTCTCCATGATGTTGAGCATTTCCAGCGCCGCCAGACCTTGGCTATTCGGAGGCAACTCTGACACGGTCCACCCCCGGTATGTCGTGGAGATGGGGTCCACCCACTCGCTGCTGTAATCGGCAAAATCGCTTGCCGTCAACGTTCCACTGTGCCGCCGCGAAGTCTCCACAATGCGCCGCGCGATTTCACCTTTGTAGAAAGCATCGCGACCCCCTTGGGCGATCTGGCGCAACGAATTGGCCAAATCGGGATTGCGGAAAATTTGGCCGACTGCGGGAGCTTTGTCCGATGGCAAGTAAGTTTGCGCGGCCGCGTCGTTCGAGCGGAGCAATTCGACGTTCTGCGACCAGAGCCCGGCAATCCACTCGGTCACGGGAAAACCCTGATCGGCGACCTGGATCGCCGGCGCCAATACCGCCGACAGTTTTTCTTTGCCGAAGCGCTCGAGTAATCTCTGCCAGCCGTCCACCGCGCCAGGCACCGTCACGCTAAAAATGCCGCGCTCCGGCATGTCGCGCAGACCCTGCTTTTTCAGAGTTTCGGGGGTCAGACCGGTGGCCGCCCAGCCGCTTGCATTCAATCCATAGAGTTTGCCGCTCTTGGCGTCGTAAACGATGGCGAAAAGATCGCCGCCGATGCCGTTGGACATTGGCGCGACGACACCCATCACCGCGTTGGCGGCCACCGCCGCATCAACGGCGTTACCTCCATGCTCAAGGATCTGGACTCCCGCCTGCGCGGCCAAAGGTGATTCGGCGGCAACCACGCCATTCCGTGAGATCACCATCGAGCGACCCTGCGCGCGGTCCTGCGCAGGCGCAGGGACGCACAGCAAGGAAACTACGCCTAGCACGAGCACAGCGGCACCCAGCCGTCGGCACCAATAACGAGCGAGCGAGTTCCAGTGGTCTGTTGGCATGCAGTTTAGCCTGATGGCCAAATCTAGACCAAAAGGAGCGCGCCCGCAATGCCCGCCCTCACTTTCGCGCTCCGCTCTCCGCACGGCGCGTCACGCGCAAAGTTTCGAAAAATACCCTCAGCAAAAGCACAGTTCGATAGAATGTTGGTTGCAGTTAGTTGGACTCGAGGCGCTGACTTGACACAAGTGCGAAACGTTCCGGGACAAGACTCCGCCGAACCCACTGCCACCGCTCAGGCGAACCAAAGCCCGCCAAGCGCAAATGCGCTTCTTCTGCGAGCCGAGCATCCGGACCCGTTCGGCGTTCTCGGTCCGCATGAGGTCGAGCGCGACGGCGCCCGGCGCTGGGTCATCCGCACGATCCATCCTTACGCTATGGGCATCGATATTCTGCTCGACAGCGAAGCCATCCCCGCGGCGCGTCTCGACCCCCAGGGAATCTTCGAAGCACTCTTGCCGCCGAGCGTCGCTGGTCCGCTCGGCCCGGAACGCTATCGCTTGCGCATACGCTGGGACGACGGCGGCACCAGCGAAACCGCCGATCCCTACGCCTTTCCGCCCGTCCTGACCGACTTTGACCTCCATCTTTTCGGCGAGGGCACCCATCAGGCGCTCTACGAAAAGATGGGCGCGCACGTTCGGGAGGTCGCCGGCGTGCGTGGCGTCCACTTCTCCGTTTGGGCGCCTAACGCGCTGCGCGTCAGCGTCGTAGGCGATTCTAGCCGTTGGGACGGCCGTATGTATCCCATGCGGGCGAGCGGAGGGTCGGGCGTCTGGGAGCTCTTCATTCCGGGCCTCGATGAAGGCGCTGCCTACAAGTTTGAGATTCGCTCGAAACTCGGCGATCTCCCCTTCATGAAGGCGGACCCCTACGCGTTCGAGGCCGAGCTCAGGCCGAAATCGGCGTCGCTGGTGCGCTCGCTGGACACCTACGCATGGCAAGACTCTGCCTGGATGGACGCGCGCGCTCAACGCGACTGGCTCGCTGCGCCTATTTCAATCTACGAAGTGCACCTGGGTTCCTGGCGCCGCATCGTTGAGGACCATCATCGCTGGTTAACCTACCGTGAATTGGCCGAGCACTTGATCCCCTACGTCAAGCAGATGGGCTACACGCACATCGAGTTGCTCCCGGTCATGGAGCATCCGTATGACCTCTCCTGGGGCTACCAGACCGTCGGCTATTTCGCCGCCACCAGCCGCTATGGCACGCCCGCCGAACTCATGCGCTTCATCGACATCTGCCATCTTGAGGGAATCGGCGTCATTCTCGACTGGACGCCGGCCCACTTCCCCTCCGATGCCCACGGCCTCGCGGAATTTGACGGCACCCATCTCTACGAGCATGCCGATCCACGCCAAGGCCTGCACCCGGATTGGGGCACGCTCGTATTCAACTACAGCCGCACCGAGGTCCAGAATTTCCTGCTGGCCAACGCCCTCTTTTGGTTCGACAAATATCATGTCGACGGTTTGCGCGTCGACGCCGTCGCCTCCATGCTCTACCTCGACTACTCCAGGCGCGAGGGCGAATGGATTCCCAACGAATACGGCGGCCGCGAGAACCTGGCCGCGATCGCTTTCCTGAAACGTCTCAACGAAGTGATCTACGCCCACAATCCCGGTGTGCTCATGATTGCCGAGGAATCCACGGCTTGGCCCGCTGTGTCCCGGCCGACCTACGCTGGCGGCTTGGGCTTCAATCTAAAATGGAACATGGGCTGGATGAACGACACACTGCAGTACTTTTCTCTCGACCCGATCTACCGCAAGTACAATCACTCTCGCATGACCTTTTCCATGCTCTATGCCTTCACCGAGAATTTCGTCCTGCCGCTCTCCCACGACGAGGTCGTTCACGGCAAAGGTTCTCTCATCAACAAAATGCCCGGCGATCTCTGGCAGCAGTTTGCGAATCTCAGGCTGCTTTACGCCTACTTCTACGCGCATCCAGGCAAGAAGATGCTCTTCATGGGCGGGGAGTTCGCCCAGCGATCGGAATGGGACTCCAACACCAGCCTCGAATGGAATCTTCTCGCGTTTCCTGTCCACCAGGGTATGCAGCGGCTCGTTTCCGATCTCAATGAGTTCTACCGGCGTGAACCGGCTCTGCACGAAGTGGACTTCGATTGGCACGGCTTCGATTGGATCGACTGCGACGATGCCGCCGCGAGCATTCTTTCCTTTATGCGCCGCGCAAAAACTCCCGAGGATTTCCTCGTGGTAATCGCAAATTTCACGCCCGTTCCGCATGAAAGATATCGCGTGGGCGTCCCCGAGCCGGGATACTATCGCGAGCTTTTCAACACGGATAGCCAAAGCTACGGCGGCAGCAACTTTGGCAATGGCGGCGGCGTGATGGCTGAGCCAGTGCCTTGGATGGGAAGACCCTATTCCCTCCCGCTGCGCGTTCCGCCGCTGGGCGTGCTCTTTTTCAAGCCCCAGCGGGGTTAAATCCCGATTCGCATCCTCGACGGCAGTTCAGCGGGTAAGTGCACACGCGGAAGAACTATTCCAGATCAGGCGGCGTCACCTTGGCGATCCAGGAGTCATAGTCGGACGTGTAACCCGCCCGCTCCTGCACAGTGTGAATTTTCGCCTCAATCGACCCGACCTGGGCCGGCGACAGTGGCGGAAACGCTTTCACCCGTTCCTCGACGGCGCTGGCCTGCGCGGCGGCGCGCGCCTCAGCGGGTGCGTACAGCCCCTTCAAATCCCTGTCGCCGTTCCCAATCATATAGCTCTCGATCAACCGGTTGGTCACCTTTTGGCTGTGCACCAGCGAAACACGAATATTGCCTTGGCCGGTCACCACGTTTCCAACACCGAACACATGCTGCGAAGCTGCGTACCGCGGCAATTCGTCGCCGACAAACGTGTAGTATTCGCCCTTCATGGCCACGCCGGGAAGAACTTCCGGCACCGATCCGATCGAGGAGATCACCAGAGGCGCACGCAGCTCCTGCTCTGAGCCAGGTATCGGTTCTGCCTTTCTGCCTTCCACCTTGGTCTCCGCCACTTTCAAGCCGACCAGACGATCGTTCTCCACGACCAATCCGGTCGTCATCCTGCGATCCTGGAAGCGGAACAGGAATCGGTCCCGCGCCAAGCGAAGCACCTTCTGGCGGACCTGTTCGGTCTTGGCAATCTGCTCCGGGGTCGCATTGTCGGGAGGCTGGGCCAGCGGCATGTCTTGTGCGCGGCGGCGGTAGATCAGCAGGCACCCTTTCACGCCCAAAGTCGACGGATCCACTCCGTACTTCTTGCAAGCTGCCGGGATACCCTTCTCCAATTCGTGCATGTCAGCAGGAATTCCGCGGGCCTTTAAAGCTCGCTCGTAATTCTCCAGTTGCAGCACTTTCACGACGTCGATCGAAGCCAGTCCGCCCCCCACCACCAGGCTCTCGTCCGGCGTCTCGTAGCGTGGTCCCGAATAGTTCTTTTCGTTCTTGTGGTTGTACCAGTAGATGAACGGGTTCTGATATACGAGTCCACGGTCCACGAACTTGTCCGCCCCGGGCACTCCCAAATCGCGGTCGCGCCAAGCGCCGTTCGCCAGGATGACCGCGGAAAACCCCCAGCGATTGCATAAGTCGTCGAATTCGATTTCGCGGCCCATCTTCGTCGAGGGAATGAAATACACATTCGGCTTTTTTAGTCTCGCATCAATTCGCCCGTACTCCTGTTTGCGCTGTTCTACGTGCCAGCGCGGCAGGCCATCTTCGATCTTCCCGTAAGGTCTCTTGTTCTGCTCGAATACCGCCACGCGGAACCCGCTATCCGCGAGGATCTCCGCCGACACCGAACCGGAAACCGCGCCTCCTACAACAGCGACAAAATACTGCCCGTTATCAGCCATGAATGGTAATCCCCTGTCGCGGAGCGATCGCTCCACGTTTTTTTTCGAAGAAACTGCGGCAGTTTCAAAGAAGCCACAAAAGCAAACGGCGCCGGCTATTGCTGCGGAGGCTGCTGCCCTCCCCGTTGGCGCATCATCTCGGCGGGATCGAACTGCTTCGGAGTGCCGGTGATGTGATCCTTCGCATCGCTGATCAGCCGGTCCACAATGATAGTCTCGCCGTTGTTGACCGCCTTAACCAAACCCCAGGGCGTAACTTTGGCAGAGATCCACACATCCCCTGCGTCCTTCGCGGAGCGATAGTGTTCGCAACTGAACGTCCCCGCGGGCGTCGTCACGTCCTCGGTGCCAACATGCTCGGCTTGGTCGCGAATGTCCGTCGTCGGAGCCGCTGCCGGATTCCGATTGAACATCGCCACCGGCATTTCCATCGGCGCCTGTCCCGGCATCTGCATGATCATGCGAGAAATGCCAGTGTTCTTGCCGTCCAGCACCATAAGATTCTTCACATACATTTGGCCCGTGCCGTTCGGGCTCATGCCCATCTCTACCCAGAAGCCCGGCTTGCCGCTCACGTCCTCTTTGCCGACCACCGCAATTTCCAGCCCCGTCTTGCCTGTTTTACCATCCACCTGGTACGAAGCGCCCGACCCGATCACCGGATTCCACACGCCGCGTAAATTCGGCATGTTGCCCATCATCTGCGAAGCGGAGGGCCAAGCGGCCAATAGCGTTAAGGCAGCGAGCAATCCAACACTGCGCAGAATTCGCATTTCGTCTCCTTCTGGCTCCGTCACCGGGACGCGCCTAAATTAAAGCGTCCTGGGGTTGTACCAAATTCGCGTCTTGGGAGCAACGCCTTTGCCCGTGTCGCTAATGCTTCGCGCCGGCGCACGCCGAGCGGGGCTAAAGGCGTCTACTCGTAAGCCAGCGCGTCCACCGGATCGGTTCCAGCCGCTCGCACAGCTGGGTACGCCGCACCCGCCAAAGCTCCCACGATGGCCACGAAAACGGAACGCGCGATCCAATCGGCGGGGATTTGAATCTGCAGTGTGGGCGAAGTGCGATGCAACAACGCGGTGGTCCCATACGTCGCTGCAAGTCCGAACACCACGCCAAGCACAACCAGCACCAGCGCCTCCGCAACGATTAGGCAGCAAATCTCCAGGCGCGATGCGCCCAGTGCCTTCAAGATTCCAATTTCCCGGCGCCGCTCCAGCACCAAGGTGTACATGGTCAGCAAAATCACCAGGAAACTGATGACTACTCCGAGCCCCACGAAGGAACGGATGAACGGTGTGAGTCCCGGCAAACTGGAAGAAGTCATCAGCGACAGGTACTCGGCCATCGACCGGATGCGATATTCCGGGAACCGCTTGACCATCTCCGCTCGCAGCGCTTCGGTATCCCCGGTCGAGCGAACGTAAATCATCGACACGCGGCTGGCCGCGCCCGCGATGTCTTGCGCCGTTGCCAGAGGCACGAAGAATCGCGCGCCCTTCCCGTGCACCACGATACCGGAGACGCGGAAGTCGTGATTCATCAGCGTCACTATCCCGCCGACCTTCAGCTTGCGGGAGTCCGCAGCCAAATCATCGGCAATGGCCTGGTCAGCCTGCGTGAACGGGCCGCCTGAAAGAAACGTGAATCCCGAACTCAATCCGCTAAAGCTCGCGTAGTCTATCCCGTACACGACGCCGAGTGTTCGCGTATCCACCACGATCAACACCGGAGACGCTTCGTCCACCCCGGGGAGCTTGGCAATATCGCCGGCCAGCGATTCCGGCATCACGGCGCTCGAAAAGGAAAAGAAAATAGACGAGTTGGGCGACTGGACGATAATGTCGGCGCCCACGCCTTCAGCGCGCGCGCGCCAATCGCTGAGAACGCCCGACGTCAGGCCGACGATGAAAAGGATCAGGAATACCTGCAGACCAATCGCAATCGCGCTGAGAGCCGAACGCATCGGATGCACGCCCAAATTATTCCAAAGCAACCGCGCATATAGGAATTTCCCCGGGTTGGTTCCTTCGGGGACGGACTCACTCATCGGGCTTTCATCCGGGCAGTCACTCTAGCATCTGACTTTTGCCGCGTCAAAACCGCTGCCGCGCGAAGAAACCGGCGCGACGGAATCATTAACGGAAATTAATTTCCAGCTAATCTTCAACGAGAGTTTTCTTTCGGATCGGTCCGCAGCGCTCGTCGATTTGTTTTCAACAGAAGTGTTGAAAAGTTTGTTGAAAAGCCCTGTGCGACCAGCGTAATCGCGCGCTCCACAAGAGGGTTTGTGCTGTTTGCACCAATCGTAGTGCAAGTGAGCTGTCCCGATGGAATCCGAATGCTTTTTCGCGGCAGCGGATCGTGTGCGCGAGACGAGAGGACACGAGAAAGGACGCGAGGAAAGCAGATCGCAGCGCGGTTTAATTTTGGTACCACTTGGTCGTCGGGCGTTCGAGATGAATTTGAATCGTTTGGTCATCCGATTGCGCGTCGTAATATTGCCCAAACGGTTTCCATCCCGGCGCAACGATTTGAATCAGAACTTTACCTTGAGGAATTTCCGGAGAGTGGGTCACGCCCTCCTGATTGGTCTTCAAATTCAGCTCGATCTTTTCCTCTTTGCCGTGCTTGTTCACCGCGACGTACTTCAAGTAAACGCTGGCGTCCGGTACGGCCTTCTTCTCGTCGCCGCCGGTCACTTCGATGCTCAAGCGGGCCGTTAGCGGCGGCCGGTAGACCTGCTGGTCGCCTGTCCTCGCCCCTAGCAACGTCACCGTAGGCAAGAGCAGCGCTATTGCCGCCAACATGATCGCCGCGCCTCTGTTGTTTCGCATCGTCTTCGATTCAATCCTATCCGATCATCGAGCGGATTCCGGCTGCGTCGCCGGGCCCAACTGCATTTCTCGCTCCAATATCCTCGACTTCAGATTGACTCCCAATCTTTCCTGAGCTACTTTCGAGCCGCAGTTGACGCTACCGCAGCGAACGCCTTCCCACTACATACTCCTGCGGCGGAATTTACGCAACCCATACGGACGCTGCAGTTCCCGCGCGGTCCGCAAGGGCGGCGAATGCCGCAATCATTTGTTGTGGGGGCGTTTTAAGAGTGTTCCAGGAGACAAGAGATGGGATTCGCCACGGACGCCATTCACGTGGGTCAAGAGCCTGACCCCAGCACGGGCTCCATCGTCGCCCCGATCTATCAGACTTCCACCTACGTGCAGGAGGCCTTCGGCAAGAGCAAGGGCTACGACTACGCGCGCACCTCGCACCCGAACCGGCGCGCCCTCGAGCGCTGCGTTGCCAAACTCGAAGGCGGCGAATCGGCATTTGTATTTACCTCCGGGATGGCCGCCATCGATTCCATGTTTCGTCTTCTGCGCCCCGGCGATCACACCATCGTCTCGCAGGCTGTCTACGGCGGAGTCTACCGACTGACGACGCAGTTGCTCGTGCAGTTCGGACTCGAGTTCAGCTTTGTCGATACTTCCGACGCCGAAAGCGTTCGTCGCGCGGTGCGTCCGAACACCAAGATGCTCTACATCGAGACGCCCACAAATCCCACCATGATCGTTACCGACATCGCCGAGATGGCCGCGATCGCGAACGAACGCAAATTGACGCTCGCCGTGGACAACACGTTCCTCAGTCCCTACCTGCAACAACCGTTGAAGCTGGGCGCGCATATCGTCGTGCACTCGATGACCAAATATCTGAATGGCCACAGCGACGCCCTCGGCGGCGCCGTCATCCTCACGCGCCCCGCCGACGCCGAGAAAATCTATTTCTTGCAGCGCTCCACGGGAGCGGGTCTGGCGCCCATGGATTGCTTTCTGGTGTCGCGCGGCATCAAAACGCTGGCTGTGCGCATGGCGCAGCATGACGAAAACGGCATGACCATCGCTCGTTATCTCGACGATCACCCGAAGGTCCAGAGGGTGCTCTATCCCGGTCTGCCGTCGCACCCGCAGTACGAAATTGCGCGCAAGCAGCAGCGCGGATTCGGAGCGATGATCTCCTTCGACGTCCGGACGCTCGACGCGGCGCGCACGCTTTTGAATCATGTGAAGCTCTGCTCGCTTGCGGAAAGCCTTGGTGGAGTCGAAACGCTGATCTCGCACCCGGCTACCATGACTCATTCGTCCATCCCCGCCGAAGTGCGCCAGCAGATTGGCATTACCGACGGCCTGATCCGGCTCTCCGTTGGCATCGAGGATGCCGACGATCTGATCAACGACCTCGACGCGGCCCTCGAGAAAACCTAGCCAAGACCGGAACCCTCACAAAGAACTGACAAAGCGCCCACGAAACCTTGCTACGGTTCCCTACGAAGACAGTCGCCGAGCCAACTCAGGTAACGCGAAGAGCCGCAGACGATTGGCACAGCGATGAATTCGGGCACATCGTAGCTGTGCAGACGCTCGAGCTCGGCTTGCAGAGCGGCCACGCGCGCCCGGGAACTCTTGATGACCAACAGAAATTCCCTTCCCTGCTCGATCTTCCCTTTCCAGCGATATACCGAGCGCACCGGCGTATCGAGAATGTTGACGCAAGCGGCCAACTTGCGCGTGACCACGCTGCGTGCAATGCGCGAGGCCTCGCGACGCGAGGGGCAGGTGACTAGGACGACGACATAGGTTCGCGGCGATCGCTTCATACCCGCTCCCGGCGAAATCCACAGCCTTTACTCTTTGCCGCAAGCCATTGCGAATGCGTGGAGCAATTCGCGGCGCCAAGATACAATACCGGCCGTCGCGGACCAATGGCTGCTTCTCCAATCAAGTTCGGCACGTCAGGATGGCGAGGAATCATCGCCGAGGATTTCACCTTCGCGAGCGTGCGCCTGGCTGTCGCCGCGATTGCCGAACATGTTCGCAGCGGCAATCCGCAGCCCACGCTGCTGGTGGCGCGCGACACGCGTTTTTTCTCCGAGGAATTTGCGCGCACCGCAGCCGCGATGCTCGCCGAGCACGGCGTGCGCGTGCTGCTTTGCTCCGCTGCGGTGCCCACTCCGGCGGTCGCTTACGAGATTGGCCGCCGCAAAATCGACGGCGCGATCAATTTCACCGCCAGCCACAATCCCGCCGAGTACCACGGCTTGAAATTTTCCGGCCACGAAGGCGGGCCTGCCCTTCCCGAGGAAACACACGACATCGAAGCTCGCGCCGCCGCACTCGCTGCGCAAAACCAACCGGGTGGCTCGGCCTTCTCTTCGCCGCAGGAACAAAACCAATTCGAGCACGCCGATCCGCGGCCGGCTTTTCTCGAGCGCCTGAATGAATTGGTGCGCTTCGATGTGATTCGCTCGGCGAGCGAGACGGGAAAGACGAGCATCGTGTATGACGCGCTGCACGGATGCGGAGCAGGATACCTCGA
>Ga0182024_10017291_pt1 | contig 13561 bp, 7 predicted proteins | sample P32metaG_FD_120480 | JGI IMG/M metagenome (GOLD analysis project Ga0182024, IMG submission 120480) | Permafrost microbial communities from Stordalen Mire, Sweden - P3-2 metaG (Illumina Assembly) | ecosystem: Environmental > Terrestrial > Soil > Wetlands > Permafrost | place: Sweden: Stordalen...
GCCGGTTGGGTGCGCTGGTGCTCCTGTGCGATGCCGACGCGATCAATTTCAGTCGGCTCAAAACCCAGCTCAAGGAGACCGACGGCAACCTGGGCGCACAGCTCCGCAAGCTGGAGGATGCCGGCTACATCTCGGTGGAAAAGAAGTTCGTCGATCGCAAGCCGGCAAGCTGGTACGTCCTGACCCCCCACGGCCGCCAGAGGCTCAAGGCCCACCTCCAGGCGATCGAATCGCTCTTGAAATCAGCCAAATTGTGATCGGATAGGGAAGGAACTGGTGGCCAATTTCGGTCTTGAGATAAAGTGCCTTGAAAAGCTCTGGCCTACAAAAACCGACTGGCGTCCCCTTGCATAGCCCGCGCCGCCTATTCCCGCTTCTGGCTGCCCTATCGCTGCTGCTGTGCGCGTTATCCGTGGCGCTATGGGTGGAGAGCTATCGGCAGCGATGTTCGCTCTCATGTTACCGCGTTGACGATCGGCCAGATGAATGGGTCGCCTCGGATTGGACGGTTTCGCTGGAACCTTCGTGCATCTACATCCAGCACAGGGTGGCTCATTCCGCCTGTTGGCGATTCCGATGTACCCGTTTGTGGCGACAACAGCCGCGCTACCGATTTTCTGGTTTCGCCGCCGCCTCTATCGGCGCGAAGCCGCCCGCCGTTCCTCGGCCGGGCTGTGCGCGCGATGTGGTTATGACCTTCGCGGCAGCCCCGGTCGTTGTCCGGAATGTGGAGTCGAGTCGTCATCGGCCGAAAGTTCGACACGCCAGAGTGCGTTGGACGACCATAGGCCCCGCCGCGCCGCGATGACCACCTGGGCACAGTGGGCCCTGGCGGCCGCAGCGGCGGGAGCCGCGGTCGGGGTGCTGGCGGCGGCGGCGCTGCTGTTTTTGCGGTTAATTGTCGCACGGCCGCCCGTCGCTCCGCCTGCGCGCTTTCTCCCGCCTGCGGCGCAGGCGGTGCCGTGACCGAGTAGAGTTCTCGGCACCTCCTAAGGCGACGGTCATCCTGCTTTCGGGCCCAGCCTCGCGGCCGGAACGTCTTTTCCAGCCCAAGCCGAACGGCCTGCCCCGGCTCAGGCTCAGCCGCAGCGCCTCCAAAATAATGCAAAAAAGGCATCGCGAGAAAAACCCGTGAAATGGCGCACGTTTTCGGGCGTCAAGTCTTCCGTCGAGACGTTGAATATCCAATAGCTTCTCAGCCCGCTGCCCTGTCTTGAAGCGAGTCAGCGCGCTGCAGGCGCCTGTCTTTACCTGAGCAACGTGCAAGAAGGGGCTGACCATTTGTCCCGGGAGAAACGTGAAAGATCATCGTCAAAATCGCGTGTTGCGGCAGGGGTGCATCGAAGTGCTCGAATCCCGCAGGATGCTCAGCGCTGGAGCGCTCGATCCGTCCTTCAACGGCGACGGCGAGGCCACTGTCAATTTCGGCGGCGGAGTCACCGCCTACGCCAATAACCTGGCGGTTCAACCCGATGGCAAAACGGTGGTTGTCGGCAGCAGCTCGACCCAGGACTTTGCCGTCGCAAGGTTTAACATCGACGGCACGTTGGATACCACGTTTGGCTCGAACCACACGGGCACGGCGCTCACGCCAGGCAGCGGGCCTTCCGATGCAACGGCGGTGGCGATCCAATCCGATGGCAAGATCGTCGTCGCCGGCAGCACCGGCGACACCGACGCCTTCGAGGTGGTGCGCTACAACGCCAACGGAACGCTCGACACCTCGTTCGACCACGACGGCAAAGTCACTTTCAACTTCGGCACTTTCATCTCTGACGGGTACCACGTCAGCGCGATCGCGATCCAAGGCGACGGAAAGATCGTCGTGGGAGGCATTGTCCGGAGAGGCAGCATTGCAGTCGAGTCCGATGAGTTCGCCTTGGCGCGACTGAACACCAACGGCTCACTCGACACCTCCTTCGACGGCGACGGCAAGAAGACCATCAGCTTCGGCAACGACGACACGCTCAGCTCCCTGCTCATCCGCGGGACAACGATCCTGGCGGTCGGTACAAGCGGGGGAGGGAGCCCGGCGTCCAAAGTCGCGATTGCCGCGATCACCAATACCGGCGGCATGGACAATACCTTCAACGCCGACGGGAAATTCACCGCCGTCTTCCCAGGAGATACATACTCAACGGCCAGGGCCGCCCTCGTTCAGTCAGATGGAAAGATTGTGATTGTCGGTGCTGGAGGCGTCAACGAAAATTCCCCGCTCGATCTGGAGATGGCCCGGTTCAATGCCAACGGCGGCGAGGACACGACTTTCGGCGCCGCCCACAACGGATGGGTCAAAGCCGACCTGGGGGGCAGCTACGACTTCGGGTTTGGCGTCATTACTTCGGTCGACGGCGGCCTTATCGTGGGCGGAGCGTCGGGCAACTTGGGCGGAACTTCGGAGCAATTCCTCGGCTATTCCGCCAACGGCGTGCCCGATGCGACCTTCGGCACGAACGGCAAAGTGATCGAGAAATTCGGCGGCACTGGCGGGGCGGCCGGCGGCTCTGGCGGGCTGGTCGCCGGCCCCGGCCGGCGCTTTGTCACCGCCGGAGGAAACGAATTCCACACCGCACGATTGCTCGAAGCCGGCGCCAATCTCGTCTCCATCGCCTCTCTCAATCCCACCGCCTCCGAAGCCGGCCCGACGCCTGCAACCTTCTTCGTCTACCGATCCGAGCGCCTGCCGACCCCCTTGTCCGTCTACCTGTCGATCAGCGGAACCGCGACCTCGCAACTGACGAGGGTCCCGTTCGCCAAGGCCGACTACACCGGCGTCACGGCGCCGCCTCCACCTGGCATCGGCGGCGCCGGGGCCAACACTGTCCCTGCCGGGCCAAACATTGCATTGGTCGTGATTCCGGCAAACCAGACGTTCGCGGAAGTGACGATCACCCCCATCGACGACGCGATCCCCGAGAAGACCGAAACCGCCATTTTCACTATTCTGAACAACCCCGCCTACGACCTCGGCACGCCGACGAGCACCACGCTGTTTATCCTCGACAACGATTCGGCGTCGACCACCCTCAACGCCACGGCCGACTCCTATGTCCAGGACGGCTCGGCGGCGGGCACAAATTTCGGCTCGGCGACGAACCTCGTGGTGAAGGACGGCCCCACCGGGTTCAATCGCTACAGCTACCTGAAGTTCGACCTGTCCAACGTGAGCACGATCAATTCGGTGCAGTTGCAGCTATACGGAAACCTGAGCAACGCGCAGAACGCCAGCGTCGCCACCGACGTTTACTCGGTCGCTGACACGTCCTGGACCGAATCCGGCATTACCTTCAACAATGCGCCGGCGGCCGGGCCCATTCCGCTTGCCACCACCACGATCACCGGCACCGGCGGAGCGGAATACACCTGGGACGTGACCGCGTACGTGAAGGCACAGAAAGCCGCCGGGCACAACATCGTCAGCTTCGTGCTGAAAGATCCGCTGGCCAGTGATTCGGCGGTCATCTTGAACTCGCGCGATGTCGGAATGGGGCCGTCGCTCGAGATTAGCTAAAATGCCGCAACCCGCATGAGACGTTGACGGTAGACCGGGTTCGGGACGCTCGACGTAACGTGCCGCCACCCGAAGAGTCAACACAGCGGCGCGGCGCCACATTTCATGGATTTGCGTTGCACTCGATGGAACCGCCGGTATGCTTCGCCGGTGCAGCGTGGTTCGGTTTTGGCTCCACTATCGTCGCCGTCGGCCATCCCGTCGAGCGAATCTCCATGACTTGTGCAACCGGGTCATCAAAAAATCGCCGGATATTCCTGTACTTCGGGCTGCTGACGCTTCTGTGTTCATTTGCCGCGCCGGAAGTCCTGCTCGACATTCCAACCGCGTTCATCCTGAAAAATCATCTGCATGCAACGGTCGGGCAGGTTTCGATGTTCCGGCTGCTGACGGGCATCCCCCTCTACCTTTGCTTCGTCTTTGGTCTGGTGCGAGACCAGTGGGACCCGTTCGGATGGCGCGACCCCGGATATTTCCGTCTCTTCGCTCCGCTGACGATGGGCGCCCTGGTCTGGATGGCGCTATTTCCCCTCGGCTACCGGGGGCTGCTCGTCGGGATGATTATTACGTCGATCGCGTACCGCTTCATCGGCGCGGCATTTAACGGTCTGCTGGCTTTGATCGGCCAGGAGGACCTGATGCCGGGGCGACTCAGCACGCTGACGCTTGTTTTCACTGCGGTGCCGACCGTCGCGGTGTTCTTCGTCTCCGGCTATATTTCTCAGCACCTTTCGCCGGGGCAGACCTTTTTCCTCGCCGCCGGGTTCATCCTGTTGATTCTCCCTTTTGGGTTCTGGAAGCCGCGATCGGTCTTCAATGACGCTTATGAGGACCCTCTTGCGCGACGCACGGATTTCCTTGGAGACATCCGGCGGCTGGTGAGGCACCGGGCCATCTACCCGGCAATTCTGCTCAACTTCCTGTGGAACTTCACGCCCGGTCCCGGCACGCCCCTGCAGTTCTATCTCACCGATCATTTGCACGCCCCCGACGCGGTATTTGGGTATTTCCAGGCTGTCACCTCGGCGGGGTTCATTCCGACTTATCTCCTGTATGGATTTCTCTGCACCAGGTTCGCTCCCAACAAGCTGCTCTGGTGTTCGACGATCCTGGCTGTTCCCCAGTGGGTCCCGATGGTCTTCGTTCATTCAGGAAATTCCGCAACCATCATGTTGATAGGGGTGGTGGCCGGCTTGATGGGGGGAATGGCGACCGCGGCGTACACCGACGTTGCGATCCGCTCGTGCCCGCCGGGTCTGCAGGGGACGCTGATGATGCTCGTCGCCTCTGTCTGGCAACTGTCCGGGCGCGGCGGCGACCTGGTGGGCTCCAAGATATATTCCATGAGCCCGGACCATGGGTTTCTATATTGCGTGGTCGCGTTAACAATCGTTTACGCGTCGATGCTGCTTGTGATTCCCCTGATACCTGAACAACTCATCGCATCCGCCGATGGACAAGCGAACCCCGCCATTGAAACCCTCCTTCACATCACTTCTTGACGGCTGACGCCGCGAATTCAAAAAGCGCCTGCGTCGCCGGATCGTCGGGGAGGCCGAGGTTGTCGTTGAGCTTATTATGGGTGCTTTCCTTGGCGCCAAAGAGCGTGGTTGCGATGCTGGCGTCTTTCAGCACGGCGCCCAAGCGGAGCGCCTGTGCAGAGGTATCGGGGTGGCCGGCGACGTAAAGAATAAGGAATGGCGGGATGCCTTTGCCCTTTTCTACATGGTAGACAGCCGAGAAGTCGTGGAACTTGTCCGGGTCGTTGCCGAACTTCTCGCGGTGGCCGAACTTGGCCGGCGGGAGATGATGCACGCGCCAGCGTGTCTCAGCCGTTTCGATGATGGCGGGGATGTCGTAGGTGTCGCCGTCCACGGGCACACATCCGATGAGCACATTAAATGGAATCCCTTCCGCCTTGAGGTAGCGCTCGTCGGTGCAGATCAGTGCGGCAAGCTGCGCGCCCGCCGAATGACCGGCGACGAGCACGCGATTGGGGTCGCCGCCATACTCGGCGATGTGATCGTGGACCCAGCGGAACGACTTGGCCACGTCGCCGATCAGCGTCGCCATGTCGACGTCGGGCAGCAAGCGGTAGTTGATGGAGACGAACACGAAGCCCTTGTCCGCAAACGCCTGTGGCTTGGCCTTCACTTCGGACTTGTCGCCTGTCTCCCAGCCGCCTCCGTGAATCCAAAAAAGCACCGGGAGGCCCTTGGGGTTGTCCGGCGCATAGACATCCAGGACCTGCCGCTTGTCCGCGTGGTCGGCGTAAGGGATGTCGCGCCTGACATTCTGCGCATCCGCCTGGGAAACAAGGGCAATCGCCATTGCCAGAGATAAGAGTGTTTTCATGACCGTGCTCCGTTTTTTGACCGGCAAGCTCGGTTGTGGATCGTCGCGTTGCCCGTCAATGTGAGGTTGCGGGTGCCGGCATTGCACGTCGCTCGTTTGGCAATACCCCAATGATGGTGAACGTGTTGCTTGTCGCCCCCGTCAGCGAGCCGTCGGCTGCCGCCAGAGTATACGTGCCGGGCGTGGTAATCGTGAGAGCACTGAAGGTTGACACGCCGTTGATCGCGGCGGCTGTTTCGGCGGTTTGGCCGTCAGAGAAGGTTGCCGAGCTGAGGGATGCGGTAACGGTCGAGCCGTCACTCGAAACAATGTTGCCGTATTGGTCTTCCACCGCAACAGTAACGGCCGGTGAGATCGCGCTGCCGGAGTTTGCGTCGGAGGGCTGGCCGGTCACCACGAGTTGGCTTGCGGCAGCCGCGCCGATCGTGAACGAGGAGGTGTTCGCCCCGGTCAGTGAGCCATCGGTCGCCGCCAGGGTGTAGCTGCCGGCCGTGTTGATGGTTAGGCCGCTGAAGGTCGCCACGCCGTTGACGTCAGCGGCGGTCTCGGTCGTGCCGCCGTCGGCGAAAGTTCCAGTGCTGAGGGACACCGTCACTGTCGAAGAGTCGGATGACACAACATTGCCGTACTGGTCCTCGACAGCAACCGTGGCAGCGGGCGAGATCGCCGCGCCGGCCGTGGCATTCGAGGGTTCGTTGGTGATGGCGAGCTTGCTTGGGCCAGCCGGGCCGATCGTGAAGGAGGAACTGTTGGTTTCGGCAAGCAAGCCGTCGGTCGCTGTCAGGGTGTAGGCGCCGGCCGAGTTGATTGTCAGACCGGCGAAGGTCGCTACGCCGTTGAGATCAGCGGCCGTCTCGGTCGTGCCGCCGTCGGCGAAGGTTCCAGTGCTGACGGACACAGTCACCGTCGAAGAGTCGGTCGACACAATATTCCCGTACTGGTCTTCGACAGCAACCGTGACGGCCGGCGAGATTGCGCTGCCGGCGCTCGTGTTGGACGGCTCGCCGGTCACCACAAGCTGGCTTGCGGCAGCCGCGCCGATTGTGAATGAGGAACCGTTCGCGCCGGTCAGTGAGCCATCGCTCGCTGTCAGGCTGTAGGTGCCGGCGGTGTTGATCGTCAGCCCGCTGAAAGTAGCGAGGCCGTTGACGTCGGCGGCAGTCTCAGTCGTGCCGCCGTCGGTGAAGGTGCCGCTGCTCAGGGTCAACGTGACCGTCGAAGAGTCGGTCGACATAACATTGCCGTACTGGTCTTCGACAGCGACGGTGACGGCCGGCGAGATCGCTGTGCCGGCAGTCGTGTTGGACGGCTGGCTGGTCACCACGAGCTGGCTCGCGGCAGCGGCGCCAATGGTGAATGAGGAGCTGTTCGCCCCGGTCAGTGAGCCATCGGTCGCCGCCAGGCTATAGTTGCCGGCCGTGTTGATGGTCAGCTCGCTGAAGGTCGCCACACCGTTGACAGCGGCGGCGGTCTCGGTCGTGCCGCCGTCGGCGAAGGTGCCGCTGCTCAGCGATACGGTCACCATGGAAGAGTCGCTTGAAACCACATTTCCGTATTGGTCCTCCACCGCAACCGTAGCGGCCGGCGAGATTGCGTTGCCGGCAGTCGTATTAGATGGCTCGCCGGTCACCACGAGCTGGCTTGCGGCAGCCGCGCCGATCGTGAACGAGGAACTGTTCGCTCCGGCAAGCGAGCCATCGGTTGCTGCAAGACTGTAGCTGCCGGCGGTGTCAATCGTCAGGCCGCTGAAAGTCGCGACGCCGTTCACGGCGGCGGCGGTCTCGGTCGTGCTGCCGTCTGCGAAAATACCGGTGCTCAGACAGACGGTCACCGTTGACGAATCGGTCGACACAACATTCCCGTAGGGGTCTTCCACGGCAACCATGACGGCTGGCGAGATCCCGTTGCCGGTGGTCGTATTCGAGGGTCCGTCGGTGATGACGAGCTTGCTGGCTGCCGCCGGATCGATCGTGAATGCGGAACTGGTTGCTCCTGTAAGTGAGCCATCGGCTGCCGCCAGGCTGTAGCCGCCGGCGGTGTCAACCGTCAGGCCGCCGAAGGTCGCCACACCGTTGACATGGCCGGCCGTCTCGTTCGTGCTGCCGTCGGCGAAGGTGCCGGTGCTCAAGGTCAGCGTGACAGTTGAGGCGTCGAATGACACGAGGTTCCCGTACTGGTCTTCCACCGCAACCGTGACGGCCGGCGAGATTGCGCTGCCGGCGGTCGTATTGGACGGCTCGCCGGTGACCACAAGCTGGCTTGCGGCGGCCGGGCCGATAGTAAACGAGGAACTGTTCACGCCGATCAGCGAGCCGTCGGTTGCTGCCAGGCTATAGCTTCCGGCGGCGTTGATCGTCAGGCCGGCGAAGGTCGCCAGCCCGTTGACGTCAGCGGCGTTCTCGATCGTGCTGCCGTCGGCAAACGTTCCAGTGCTGAGGGACAGTGCAACGATAGAGGCATCATTCGTAACAATGTTTCCATATTGATCTTCAACGGCAACGGTGACGGCCGGCGCCATCGCCGAGCCAGCAGCGGCGTTTGTGGGTTCGGTCAAGACGGCCAATTGGCTCGGGACGGCGGGGCTGACTGTGAACGACGAACTGGTGTTGCCGGCCAGAGTGCCATCGGTCGCGCCCAGGGTGTAACTTCCTGCCGTGTTGATGGTCAGGCCGGCGAAGGTCGCTACGCCGTTCACGACCGCGGCGGTTTCAGTGGTGCTGCCGTCAGTGAAGATCCCGTTGTTCAATGCTACCGTGACCGTCGAGGTGGTATCGCTCGTGACCACGTTTCCGTAGGGGTCTTCAACCGTAACGGTGACGTCCGGCGAGATCACGTTGCCGGCGGTCGTGTTCGAGGGTTGACTTGTGATGACAAGCTTGCTGGCTGCTGCGGCGTCGATCGTGAATTCGGAGCTGGTTGCTTCGGTAAGTGAGCCGTCAGCGGCCGACAGGCTGTAGGTGCCGGCGGTGTCGATCGTCAGGCCGGCGAAGGTCGCCACGCCGTCCACAACCGCGGCGGTTTCAGTGGTGCTGCCGTCGGCGAACGTTCCAGTGTTGAGGGACACGGTGACAGCCGATGTGGAATCGCTGGTGACCATGTTCCCGTACTGATCTTCGACCGCGACGGTGACGGCCGGCGAGATCGCGTTGCCGGAAGTGGTGTTTGGAGGCTCGTTTGTGAATGCGAGTTGGTTCGGTGCGGCCGGGCTGACCGTGAATGACGAACTGGTAGTCGGGACGATCGAGCCGTCGGCGGCGGCCAGGGTGTAGCTGCCTGCGGTGTCGATGGTCAGGCCGGTGAAGGTCGCCACGCCGTTTACGACCGGCGCGCTGATGGTGGCCGCGTCGCCTGCGAATGTGCCGTTGTTGAGGGTCAGCGTGACCGTTGAGGTATCGGTTGTTACTGTCTGTCCCGAATCGTCCTCCACGGCGACCGTCAATGCCGGAGCGATCGGGCTGCCGGCCGTGGTGGCGCCCGGCTGCTGCATGAAGACCAGTTGGCTGGGCGCCATGCCGCTGAACCACTGCGCGTAGATGCCGTAGCCGCTGGTGTCCTGCCCGTAGCTCTGCCAGGCAGCTAAAACATCGCTGGCGGAGTCCATGGCCAGGCAGGGGTTGATCCGGTTGCCGGCCGTATAGGTATTGGCGAGGCGTTCGCCGGTCACGGCGATGCCTGCCGGGTCGTATTGCCGCGATTCGATGGCGTATCCGCTGCCATCCTCGGCGTCGCTTTGCCATGCGACGACAAAATCGCCGGCCGAGTCCATTGCCACCCTGGGATTGTCCTGGTTGCCCGGCGTGTACGTGTTGACCTGGAACTCGTTGCCAGAACCCCGCGCCACTCCCGGCGGCGCCGCTTGCTCGACTCCGGCGGCATTGTAGCGCTTGGCATAGATGCCAAAGTCGCTGCCATCCTCGCCGAAGCTCTGCCAGACGATCACGAAATCGCCAGTGGCGTCCATCGCCACCGACGGCAGATCCTGTACATTGGTGATATAGGTATTGACTTGGAACTCGCCTCCCAGTGCGACACCCACGGCACTGTACCGTTGGGCGTAGACCCCGTAGTTGCTGCCGTCCTGATCGAAGCTGTCCCACGCGATCACAAAGTCCCCGGCGCTGTCCATCGCCACCGTGGGATTTTCCTGAGTTCCTGTCGTGTACGTATTGACCAGGAACTCGTTGCCAGCACCCCGCATCACTCCCGCCGGCGGCGCTTGCTCGACACCGGCGGCGTTGTAGCGCTTGGCGTAGACGCCCAGGCCGCTGCCGTCCTCACCGTTGCTTTGCCAGGTAATGACGAAATCGCCGGCCGAGTCCATCGCCACCTTGGGATTGCTTTGGGCGCCCGTGGTGTACGTGTTGACTTGGAACTCGTTACCAGCGCCCCGCGTCACTCCCGCCAGCGGCGCCTGCTCGACACCGGCCGCGTTGTAGCGCTTGCCATAGATGCCATAGCCGCTGCCATCCTCGCCGTAGCTCTGCCAGACGATCACGAATTCGCCGGCGGCATCCATCGCGACGGAGGGCGTGCCCTGAGCGCTGGTCGTATAGGTGTTGACCTGGAACGCGCCTCCCTGTGCGACGCCCGCGGCACTGTACCGTTGGGCGTAGACCCCGTAGTTGTTGCCGTCCTGATCGAAGCTTTGCCACGTGACGACAGAATCACCGGGCGCGTCGCTGGCGATGGCGGGAAGGGATTGGTCGCTGGCCGCATAGGTGTTGACGCGGAACTCGCTCCCAAGCGAACCGAAGCTCAGCAGAACCCGCGACTCCAGGGCCTCGACCCAACGGCACGGCCTGGGTTCTGTCTGAAAAATCATGGGAGCCTGATTGCATTCTGTTCGGTAAATCACCGAGACCCACGTCGCCCAACTTTTGACCAGAATACGAACAGCGTGCTCCAACAAATATCGGCCGATTTGGCGTATGGCTTAGGCATGTCCCTGAGAAACAAGGGCAATAGCCATTGCCAGAGATAATCGATGAGGGCGAAAACGATCGTTATCGCTATGACGCAATAGAGGAACCCGTGTGTCGGGCTGCGCTTGTAGATCCATGTCCCTAGTACGTCCCCGCCGCGGGAAGAGAGTCACCAGCCGAAATGTCGAAATCGCCTCGGGAGATGCGTGCAACTGGTTCTCCAGAAGGAACGCGCTTTGAATGTCGAGGAGAAAGCCGGCCGGCGTGGCCAGATAGACCCAGAGCGTCAGTACAGTACAATGCCGCCCGTCACCTCGAAATGGCCCTGAAGTTTTGCTCTTATGAATCAGGTCACGCAGATTTTGGCTCAGATGCAACAGGGCGATCCGCAGGCCGCCGCACAATTGCTGCCCCTGGTTTACGACGAACTCCGCCGACTCGCCGCCGCGCAACTGGCATCCGAGAAGCCGGGGCAGACGCTCGTCACGCGGCTGAGTTCAAGCCCGACGCTGCCGTCGTTGGCTGTCGGCCGGAATACTGAGCCGGCGCGATTGACGAAACTGGTGCGCGGGGAGCTGGACTGGATTGTGATGAAGGCGCTGGAGAAGGACCGCAACCGGCGGTACGAGACAGCCAACGGGTTCGCACTAGATGTGCAGCGTTATCTGGCGGGCGAGCCGGTGCTGGCGGCGCCGCCCAGCGCTCGCTATCGCCTCCGGAAGTTCGCTCGGAAGCATCGCGGCGGCCGCTGCCATGGCCACTCTGCTGGTCATGGGGATTCTGGTCAGCACCTGGCAGGCCGTGCGGGCGACTCGAGCGGGGGTGACGGCACGGGCCGCCGAGCAGCGCGCCGAGGCGGGCGAAAAGCTGGCGAATGACCGGCTCCTTCAGGTCGATGCCGAAGAAAAGAAAGCCGAAGAGGAGAAGCAGATCGCCCAGGCGGTAGGGACTTTCCTTCGGTACAAGCTTCTCGGCCAGGCCGATGCGCGGACCCAGGCCGACACTCTGTTGCGCGCCGGCGGACGGACGGCCGAGAAGGAGGCGAAGGAGAACCCGACCATCCGCGAACTGCTCGATCGTGCGGCAAGGGAACTGTCACCGGAACGGATCGACGCAAGCTTTCCGCAACCCCTGGTCCAGGCGGAAATCCTCCAGACGGTTGGCAACACGTATCTCGGCGTGGGAGAGTACCAAGCGGCCATCGGCTTCCTGCAACGCTCCGCCGCCCTATACCGCCAACACCTCGGGCCAGAGCATGCCGACACGCTGACCAGCATGAACAGCCTCGCGTTGGCGTATAAGGCCGCGGGGACGCTGGATCCGGCCCTGCCGATCTTCGAGGAGACGCTCAAGGTCAGAAAAGCCAAGCTCGGCTCCGACCACCCCGATACGCTCGCCGCCATGAACAACCTTGCCATGGCATATCAGTCGGCCGGCAGCTCGATCTGGCAATACCCGTCTTCGAGCAGACGCTGACGCTCAGGCAATCCAGACTTGGCCCGGACGATCGCGATACCCTGCTCAGCATGAGCAAACTGGCCACGGCGTATGAGGCAGCCGGAAAGCTGGACCTCGCCCTCCCATTGTTCGAGGAGGCGCTCTCGCTCACGAAGGCAAAGCTCGGCCGCGACCATCCCGACACGGTCAACGCCATGAATCAGCTCGCCAGAACCTACTGGATGGCAAAGCGGCTCGACAAGTCAATCCCGCTGTTCGAGGAGGCGATCAAACGCCGGGAGGCGACGCTGGGCCGGCAGCCGGCAGCACCCAGACACGCCGAAGGACGTGGCGGATCTGGGCGTGAACTACAAAGACGCGGGCCGGCTCGAGGAAGCCTTGCCGCTGCTGAAGAGAGCTATCGGGCCGCAAAGAAATATCCCAGTCTTCAATGGGTGGGCCACCAATTGCTCGATGGTTATGTCCAGGCGGGGAGAACGGATCAGGCAGCCGCGCTCGCCAAAGAGATGCTGGCCGCAGCGCGGGCGACGTTGCCCGGGGACAGCCCCCAACTGCCCGTAGAGTTGGCCTTTCTCGGTCAGTCGCTTCTTCAGGCCAAAGCCTTCGCCGGCGCCGAGCCGCCCTGCCGCGAATTCCTGGCCATCTGCGAAAAGCGGAAACCCAACGGCTGGTCCACGTTCAGCGCGCGGTCGATGCTTGGCAGCGCCCTCCTGGGCCTGAAGAAATACGACGAGGCGGAGCCACTCCTGCTCCAAGGCTATGAAGTCATGACTCAGCACGAGGCGGAGATGCCCGCGCCAGCCAGAGTGCACTTGAACGAAGCGCTCGAACGGCTGATCGATCTCCACGAATCCCGCGGCGGCGCCGGAGACGCCGAAATGGCGGTGAAATACCACAAGCTGCTCGAACAACGACAATCCGCGGGAGAGTGACGACGCCCGCGACAGCTCAACACACACTCGATGTTCAACGGGGTCAACCTGGTGTTTCCGAAGACGACGCGGTGGCGGCACTCGGGGTGTCCCAAGCTACCGCCAACCGCTACTGGACTTACGCTCGGGCCTGGCTGATGAACGCCATGGACGAAGAAAAGGCGGATTATTTCGGTGCGTACTGAGGCGCGCCGTTGGGGAATGACGCTTATCTGAGGGAAACCGCGGGCCAAATCTGCGGTCCAGTCGGTTAGGATGTCGTTTGGTCGAGGCGCGATCAACGTCTTGATAACATGGAGTACGCAACATGCTGCAATCCTTCCGATCCTTACGGGCTTCTAAGCTCTGGACGCAACGCGTGGCACTCCGAACAGGTGCAAAGC
>Ga0182024_10017292_pt1 | contig 13560 bp, 12 predicted proteins | sample P32metaG_FD_120480 | JGI IMG/M metagenome (GOLD analysis project Ga0182024, IMG submission 120480) | Permafrost microbial communities from Stordalen Mire, Sweden - P3-2 metaG (Illumina Assembly) | ecosystem: Environmental > Terrestrial > Soil > Wetlands > Permafrost | place: Sweden: Stordalen...
CATGAAATGCCAGCCAGCCCCGTTTTTTCTCTGCACCTGATTTTTCGATGCGAGCTATTCATATTTTGCGGGACACTGCCAGCCCTGACGGTGTTCCAATGAACCTAGATAATTAACTTTTGCGGAGGTTCCCATGAACTCAGAATATCCTTCTCCTAGAACGCCCTCCCGTCGCGAAGAGGAGCTTCAGGCCCCTTCGTCTCGCTTGCAGGATGAAAAAATCTCCGACGATTCCGGGGCTGAGACAAAAACCAACAGCGCCCTAGCGCCCGCCGGCCTTAAGAATCCTTTCTGGAAGTAAGGCGGCGACGAACTGGCGGCGAAAGCCCCGCTCAGCCGGTGTCTCTAACGCAGGATGGGCAGGCATAAGCACGGACGCACCGCGAAGGGCAGTGCGGACATCTCTTGCAGCGCAGGTTGCAACTGCCCATCGCGAGAGGGTTCCAGCGTAATCACGAAAGGCAACGCGGTCTTCTCGAAGCCCGGCTTTTGCAGAATGGCGTCGATATTCAGGTGATGAGCCGAAAGAATCGACGCCAGGCTTGCAATAATGCCGGGCTGATCTTTTACCACCAGCCGCAAATACCACGGCGTCTCGAAGTCGCAGCTTACCCTTGGTGAACCGAGCTGTAGGCGGCGCTGCGGCCGCGGGCCCGATGCAAGATTCTCTGCCACAAACATTAAGTCAGAAACCACCGCGACGGCCGTGGGATCGCCCCCTGCTCCCGCGCCCAGGAATGCCACGTCACCGCCGTACTCGCCCGAAGTCATCACCAGATTCAGATTCCGCTGCACACGGCCGAAGGGCGACGACGTGGGAACCAGGCTGGGGCCAACCTCTGCGAACAAAGTCTGGTCTTTCAAGTCAGCACGCGAGATTTGGCGCACCGTACATCCGAGTTCGGCAGCGTAGTCGAAATCGACGGCGTCGATCGCGCGAATGCTGCGGGCGCGAATGTCCGCGGGGTTTGCGCGGACTTGCAGTCCGGCCAGCGCGAGAATGGAGAGCTTGGCGCGGGCATCGCCGCCATCCAGATCTTCACTGGCATCGGCTTCCGCATATCCGCGGGCCTGCGCTTCTTCCAGCGCCTCGCTGAACGGAATGCGATCGGACTCGATGCGGCTGAGGATGTAATTGCAGGTGCCGTTCAAAATACCGGCGATACCGTGAAGCCGATCTCCGCAGAGACCGGTTCGCAGCGCGGGCAGGACGGGAACGCCTCCGGCGACTGAGGCTCCGAACTCCAATTGACTTCCCGAGGCGCTCGCCAGTTGCAGCAGATCTGGCCCGTGGCGCGCGATCAACTGCTTGTTCGCCGTTACCACCGCCTTGCCCGCCTTCAAGGCGCCTCGCACGAGGTCTTCCGCAGGCGTCAACCCTCCGATTAGTTCAACGATGATGTCAGCATCGGAGTGGAGAATCGTTTGAAAGTCATCCGTCCAAATCACATCGCCCGGCACCCACGGCTGCTTCTTGCGCTCGAAATTGCGGTTACAGATGTGAGTCAGGCGCGGCAGGCCATCGGTGCGCTCGCAGAGAATCTTGGCTACGGCGCTTCCCACGTTTCCAAAGCCCACGAGGGCAACCCGGCGAGGGGCGGGGCGCTCAAAAGCAACGGGTGCCGATTGGACCTGCTTTGATTGAGTAGTTTTTCGCAAAGTCTATTCTCAACGGTGAGACTTATTTTTATCATAGCGCCACGAGGAGCTTACGTCGGATTCGCCGATTCCTGAACGAGGCAGGCAAAGTGGTGAGCGAACTACCGGAGGGGAAAAACGACTAATTAATCAGGTCGGAACCCCTGCCGATCTAACTCCTGTGACTCAATCGTGGTGCCCCAGCAGCGCGCGGCCGGGAGATATATTGGGAACGATCTTGCCTTCATCGACGACCACGGTTCCGGCCACCAACAAGTAGTGCACTCCTACACTCGGCTCCATTGGTTTCTCGAACGTGGCACGGTCGCTGATGGTCGACGAGTCGAAGACAACAATGTCGGCATCGGCGCCGTCCTGTAGCCTGCCTTTGTGGCGTGCCGCGGGAGTGGAACGCTCCAGCATCTCCGCCGGCATCAAGCTCATTTTTCGCAACGCATCCATCAGCGTAATTGTTCCCTTTTCCCGTACGTATTGGGCCAACACACGAGAATAGGTGCCGGCGTTGCGGGGATGGCCCGGGAGGCCGTCGCTAGCGATCATCACCATCGGGTGAGGGATGACTTTGTCCAGCACCTCCTGAGAATTGGAGAAGATCAGCACTGTCTGGGGAGTGTTTGAATTGTGGAGTTCGTCGAATCGTTCATGCGTTAGGTGCTCGCCGGTGTTAGGCAGAACGAGGTCGCCGTAGCTGATGCCCTGCTTTTCCTGCCAGCCTGGGTTAAAGACCGCCGAGTTAAGAAAAGTCATCCCCGCGATGTAGGGATAAGCTTCGGTGGTTACATCGAGTCCGCGGGCGCGGGCTCCTTCGACCATAGAGAGGCACTCCGGCGCGTCGCGCAAACAAGAGCTATTGATGTGCACGATGTGCAGCGGAGCGCCCGTGATGGCGGACGCTGCGATCACTTCACTGACGGACTCGATAGAAGATCCGGGCTCGACGCGGCCCGAACTGCGTACGTGCGTGTAAACCGGCACCCTCCGCTCGGCTGCCAGACGGAACATATCAATGACTTCCAGACGGGTGGCTCCGGGCGTGTACTGAATTCCCATGCCGAGGGCCAGTCCGCCCGCGTCCAGTTCCGAACGCAGACGCTGTTCGATCCGCAGGATTTGCTCTCTGGTGGCTGGCTGATCGGTCGCCGGGCCACTCTTCGGCAGTATTTCTCCGGGCGGCAGCGGTGCCCCAAATACAAGAGATCGCGCCGCCACATGGCTAGCCGCAGTGCCGTAGTGAATGAGCGATCGCCCCTCTTTGGCTTTGAGGAACTGAGCTACATCGGGCGCGCCGATTTCCAATTCGAGCGCCGTAGTTACGCCATCGAGCGCTTTCACGCGCTGGCTCTCTATATCCTGACCGTGCTGGTGCAGGTCAATGAATCCAGGAGCGACCACCAGCCCGGCAGCATGGATGACACGGCGTCCGCTTAGCGCCTCGGATGAGATGCGGACAATCTTTCCGTCATGAATGCCAACATTGCGGACGGCATCCAGCCCGGTTTCGGGATCCATGACATGTCCGCCTTCGAGCACCAGATCGTACTGCTGTGCGGAAACAATGGTGGTAAATAACGCAATAAAAAGCGGACAGAAAATCAGCTTGGGCATGGTCGCTCCGATTGACGGATGATCTTAGCAAAAGGCAGTTTTTTGCGCCTGGCCTCGGATTTGGGAGACGATGGACCAACCGGGAGCTAGCCGGCCCGAGCCAGGCGGCTTGCCAGGCAGAGTCAGCATCAAAGTTGGTAATATGATTCGACCCCTTCGCGGAACGCCAACACGGCCTGCAAGGAACTTCAGGCGGAACCATTTACCAAACGGCGCCTTTCCATGCCGAGCGCTGCGGTCCGCCACTACGCCCGGTTATGGGAGGAGAATGGATGATGGGAAAGTTCGCGACTGCGAGTGCGCTGTTGCTGCTGGTTCTTACAACGTTTTGGAGCGCCAAGGGATTCGCTCAGACCTCGCCCGCGCAGCCACCATCGTCAGGAACCCCTGCCGACCAAACTCCCGCCGCTCAGGCTCCCTCGACTCAACAGTCCGGCGAAGAGCCAGCTGACATTGACGAAATCGCGCGGCGTAAGGCGCGTCCGCGAGATTATAAGAAGTGGAATTTTAACGTTGGCGCCGGGGCCAATACAGATAGCGGAGCCACAAAAACATTCGTCAGGGGCGGAGGGGTTGTCGGAACCTTCGGAGTTGCGCGCAATGTGAATAAATACCTGGGCCTGCGTGGTGATTTTATCTTCGCCGACCTTCCGCTGCGGGACTCTACCTTGGAACTGGCGCAAGCTACGGGAGCCACCAGCTACGCGCTCGCCTTCACACTCGACCCTGTTATTAACATTCCAGTCACTCAACTCTGGGGCGGGTACGTTCTCTTCGGTCCCGGCTACTACCATCGCTCCGGCAGCCTGGATTCCAGTACCACTCCCCCGGGTGCGGCGTGCACTCCGTTTTGGACGTGGTGGGGTTCATGCACGACGATCAGCAGTATTTCTCTCAACAACAGCTTCGCCAATTCCAGCCAGAACGAATTTGGATACAACTTCGGGGGCGGAATTACCCGCAAGATGCCCAGCGGCGTCGAAGTCTATGCCGAATACCGCTTCGTGCACGGATCTGGCAACAACACCACAACCGACTTCCGGCCGATCACGATCGGCGTGCGCTGGTGAAGCGCAGGATTACCCTGTGCCCCCTGTCGTGAAAGATTTTGATTGCCCCGGAAGTTGAGCCTCGCAGTCCGCACTCACTCGGGATTAGTCCGGTAACTCCAAAGCTCCGACGCCCGCTCCTGCAACTGTACGAACGATGAAGCGGACACGGGCTGAGAAACCGCGGTGCTGGCGTTGGCTTCAACCAGCGCTGCTTCAATGATGTGGTGCGCTGGTGCAAGTGAACACGCGGGATCGGTTGCAGCAGCATCGCCGGTCAGCAGCAGCGCCTGGCAGCGGCATCCGCCAAAGTCTACGGTGCGCTGGTCGCAACTGCGGCATGGTTCCGGCATCCATTCTTCTCCACGAAAACGCTGGAACGACGAAGACTGCTGCCAGATCGCATCGAGTGTTTGATCGCGAACGTTTTCAAACGTCATTCCGGGAATCGTCTCCGCGGCATGGCAGGGAAGGACTTTTCCTGCCGGATTGATCAGCATTAATCTGCGTCCCCACCCTCCCATGCAAGCTTTTGGAAACCGGGCGTAATAATCGGGAACGACAAAGTCGATGCGAATTCGCCCGGCGAGCCGCTTTTCCGCCGAGGCGACGGCCTCTGTGGCTTTTTCCAATTGCACTCGCGTTGGCAACAATGCCGCGCGATTCTTCAACTCCCAGCCATAATATTGAGTGTGTGCGATCTCCATGCGCTCGGGCGCAAGCTGCTCGATGAACGAAATCATCTCCTCGATGTGGTCAATGTTCTGCCGGTGCACCACAAGATTTACCGTGAACGCGATCTTGTGTTGTCGGATCTGGCGCGACAGTTCAATCTTGTGTGCGTGAGCCTTGGCGCCCGCAATCCAGTTGGCCGCGCCCTCGCGCGAATCCTGAAAACTGATCTGGATGTGATCGAGCCCCGCGTCGACGAGCGCTTTGAGCCGCGCGTCCGCCAGACCTATGCCAGAAGTGATTAAGTTCGTATAGAGACCGGCTCGGCGCGCGCCCGCAATGAGTTCGGTCAGATCGGGACGCGCCAGCGGTTCGCCGCCGGTAAAATGCGCGTGCAACATTCCCAGCTTTCCCGCCTGCTGAAAAACGTCGAGCCATTCCGCCGTCGAAAGCTCGGAATTCACCGCCGCCAATTCCAGCGGATTCGAGCAGTAAACGCAATGCAGCGGGCAGCGATGCGTAATTTCGGCGATCAGGGCTAGCGGGTTGGAGGTCATCGGTAATACCGGTGGGTCATGGGCGGCTAGCCCCCTGTCCGCGAGGCAACCTTGCCTAGCACCCTAACAAGTTTTCTCAGCCCAAGACCTAAGCCCAGATAAAGGAAAAAGTTTACGAGAGTCATCACCGTCAAAAATGCCCCGAGCGGCGGCGCGATCTGAATGGCGGTCGTAAGCACCGCACTGAACATAAGACCCGGCAGGCCAATCCACGGAATTTGTCTGCAGAACGAATACCACGAATGGGGTGCCAGCCCCGCGAACATGCACGCGTATGCGGTCGATCCTATGGTGCTGATAGACGCCGCGCTCAGCGCGATAAAATTCCTCTTCAGGAATGATTCCGGATGCGTCGATTCCATTTCGCCAGATCTCATCTTAATAATCCACAATCCGCTTATGCCGCAGTTGCTCAAGAAACTGACTGATATCGGCGCGAATCTTGGCGGGGTCGGCGTCGCCGAACTGAGCCTGCAATTCTCCAATGATCTCGCCGAAGGTTCGCTGGCCGTCGCAGCGTTCGAGCACTTGGCGTCCCGTGCCCTGGAGCTTAATCGCTCCTTCAGGAAAGAGAACCACGCGGACTTCTTGTGCTCCGACCTGACCTTCTGCAGCCCAGCGGCATCCTGTCGCCAGCCGCGGCCGGCTGGAATCCTCGGGAGGGGGCATGCTAGTGGCATCTCCCGGAGAAACCCGTCACAGATAAACTCGAGCAGCCGTGAAGTCGGAAACCAAAGCAGGTTCCTCCACTTCGCTCGCTTCGCTCCGCTTCGGTCGGAATGACAAAGTTCTTGGTCAGGGTCATGCTACGCAGCCTCGATCCGGAACGCTCCCGGTGGCGGCCAGCCCGGCTGCACGTAAGCGAAGTAGAGAGCGTCGAGCTGCGCCCACAAAATGTCGCACTTGTCGCGCAAGGCCTGAATCGCCAATTCCTGCTCGGCGCGGGTCGTCGCGTGGTCATACACATAGTTGACCGCGAATTGCGAATCTTCCGGTGCCTGATACAGCCTGGCTTCGAAATAATCCAAACCTCCCGCCAGCCACGGATAGTATTGCCGCAATTTTTCCACGCGCAGGGTGATCAATTTGGTCGAAAACAATTCCGTTAATGACGAAGCTACTGCTTCCAGCAACGAGCGGCTGCGCACAATGTTCAGATATTCGTTCACTGCAAATCGTGTCGCCGGAAGTATGCCTTTGCCTGCGCGGACATCTGCCGCATCCAGGCCGGTCGCTTCCGCCAGTTTGATCCAGCGCTTGATGCCGCCTTCGCTGGTGGCGTCGCCATCGTGATCGACTACGCGCTTGCGCCATGCGCGGCGAAACACCGGGTCCGGACCGCGCGACAGAATAATCGAATCTTTAATCGGGATAATGCTCTGGTAGTAGTAACGGTTCAGCGCCCATGCCTGCAACTGCCCGCGGGTCAGCTTGCCTTCGTGCATCAGCAAATGAAAAGGATGCTTGTGGTGATATCGCTCTTCGCCGGTGACTTGTAACTGCGCGCGCAATTCTTCCAGCGAAAGCAAGGGGGCGGCTTGCGCTGCTGCTTCGGCTCCTACAGATCGAACTGCCATCCATCCTCCGCAACTTCCCAGCCCGCGCCCCGCACCTGGCGATATTCAGGACTCGCCTCGTTCAGCATGGGATTGGTGTTGTTGATATGTAGAAATATTTTACGCGGGCGGCGTAATTCCGCCAAACTCACCAGAATTTCTTCAACGGGGATGTGACCCATCTGGCGCGCGGTTTGACCGCTGCCCTGGACGCGAATCAGTTCATCGTCGCTCCAGAAGGTGCCATCGAAAAGCAGTACGTCGCACTCATCGAGGCGTTGCAGCAGTTCGTCGCTCAATTCGGGGACCGCCGGCATATAAGCCAGTCGCGGACCATGCGGCGAATCCTCCGCGTGAGAGTCGAGAATGAATCCCATGGACGCCTCGCCCGGCGCGAATTTTAGTCTCCGCTCTTCCGTAACATACGCGGGGTAATGCTGGCTCAACGACCACGCCTCACAGCGCAGTCGGGAATCCTCTCCTCTAGCGTTGCCCAGATGAAATTGCGCGCCCGACTCAAAGTCGCTCCATACGACTTGCTCTGGAATCCGCTGCAACATGCCGAACATCGAATTGTCTTCGCGCAAAATCCGCCTCACCGACGCCGTGGCATGGACGCGCAGCGGTTGCAGTTCGCGCAGCAGCAGCAATCCAAGCACGTGGTCGAGATCGGCATTGGCGAGCACCACGCCCGCAAGGGGCGATTGGCGCAGTCCTTCGGGCGGATATAACTCAGGTGTGGCCTCGATTTGCGCGCGCAGGTCTGGGGATGCTCCGAGCAGAAACCACAAGCGCCCGTCGTTGCTGATGGCGACCTGCGTCTGAGTACGCGGCTTCCCCGGGAAAGTTCCAGCTCTTATGGCGCGGCAATTTGCGCAGGCGCAGTTCCACTGTGGAAAAGCACCACCCGCGGCCGAGCCTAAAATCTTCACGCGCATCTCTGCGAGTTTACAGCCTGGGATTTGCTGCCCAATGTTATTTTTGCGGAAACGCTGCGAGACTTACCACGAAGGACAACCACGAAGCGCAACGAAGAACCAGCGGAAACTGTTGCAGAGGAGACGAAGATGAGCGCGATGATGTGACAGAACTTGCAACTTCTTCACAGACGGAATGTCGCAAGTATGAAATTCTCTGCAACTTCCGGCACAATTTGGGTGATAGCGGCGCTTTGCCCTTGCCTTTGCCGCGCTTCCGCTGCATACTGCAATTGGCCCGCTCGACGCGGGTTTCAGCCTTCCCCCGCCCTCCCCGTTTTCAGCAAGCCCCTTAAAAAAGATTGTAGGTATCCCACTTCTGAATCGGCTGCGGGAGGTCCTTCTATCCTTGTCCTACCGCGGCTGCGCAGCGCAGCGGATCTACATCCCAAATTCGTAAGTCCGCGGAAAGATTCTCAATACCGACTTCGCCCGCCACTGCAGTTCCCGGCTTGCCGCACCACACGATTCGAAATTGCGCTTTGGTCCCTTGGTACAACACATCGAGCACATCTCCCGGCTTTAATTGGGCGTCGACGCACTGTAGCGTAGCTCCCCGGCCGCTAATGCTTCGTAGGCTGGCCGGCTGCGTGAACGGGCGGGAGAACGTGTCCATACCCCAAATCTGGACTGGCAGATCAACGAAAACACGCGACTGGCGGCGCCGATCCATGCGATGCTCCTTGCCCAGCCGCAAACTCGCGGCGAAGGTCAGAGCATCTTAGGCGCGGGACGCAGGTAAACAAAGGTAACCACAGTCACAGCTAATCGCTGTCGAAAGTTTGGTGACTAATGGGAGTAGCAAACGAGGAGAATGTCTAGTCCATATCTCCGAGCGAGCAGGCGCCTGGTCCGCGAGGATCTCCGCAAGAGCCACAACCGCCACTCGCCATTGGCGCTGGTGAACTCGCCGATCCTTTCGCCGACACCGCAAATAGGCTCAATTGCGGGCTCAATTTCTTACTTTCGCACTTGGGACACTTAGCCTTGTCTCGGCCGAAAACCAGGGCTTCAAACTCGTGCTGGCATTCCTGACAGATGTATTCAAAAATCGGCATATCCATCACTCCCTTGAAACTTATGCTTCCTATTAGAATCAATTCAGGCAAACTTCGCAAACGGAGTAGCGCCTCTGGGCTCGCCAGGTTCAAAAACTGAATTGGAGGAAGGCTTGGCGGAGAAACCGGCCGGGTTTGCGTCCTCGACTTTCCATCCTCATCCTTGGTTACGGGGCGGCCATGTGCAAACTCTCGCCGCATTCTTTCTCTCCCGCCGCATTGAACTGCCGCCCGCGGAACGCCGTTTGGTTGAAGTGGAACCTGGCGTTCCGGTCCTGTGCCACTGCCACTGGCAGAACGACCGGCGCGCGCTCACGCTGATCGTCGTGCACGGCCTTGAGGGATCGAGCGAATCGCAGTACATGTTGGGGATTGCGCGCAGCGGGTTGGCCGCAGGCATGAACGTCGTCCGCATGAACCAGCGCAACTGCGGCGGTATGGATCACTGCGCGCCCACGCTCTACAACTCCAGCCGCTCCGCCGATGTGGCGGCGGTGGCCCGCAACTTGGTTGAGCGCGATCAAGTTCCCGGGTTCGTGCTTATCGGATTTTCCATGGGGGGGAATTTGGTTTTGAAGCTTGCCGGCGAGTGGGGAAGTGATGCTCCGCCGGAGTTCCGCGGCGTGGCGGCGGTTTGCCCGGCAGTGAATCTCGCGGCCGGCGCCGATGCGCTCCACGAACCCTCCAATCGCATCTACGAGTACTATTTTCTGGTGCAGTTGTTTCGCCGCTTTCGTAAAAAGGCCAGACTGTTTCCGGGAACATTCGACGCTTCGCGCCTGCGCGGAATCAGAAGCCTGCGGGAGTTTGATGACCGCATCACCGCTTTCTACTGCGGCTTTGCCGGCGCCGACGATTATTACGACCGCGCTGCCGCCAGCCATGTGGTCGAGCGCATCACACGCCCCGCGCTGGTGATCCACGCCACCAACGATCCTTTCGTGCGCATCTTGCCAGAGACGAGGCGGCAGCTTCTGGCCAACCCCAACGTTCGCTACGTCGAAACTGAAGACGGCGGCCACTGTGCGTTCTTCGGGCAGCGCGATGTCGATGCTCGCGATGGCAATCTTTACGACGGCCGCTGGGCCGAGCGCGAAGTAGTCGAGTTTGCCACGCAATTTCGCCAGTTCTACCAAACATTCTCTTCGGTTCCTGAAAATCTTACCCGGACCCACGAGCAGCACGAAGAGTCGTAGCGCGGCTGCATAAGCGAGCAACGGCGCCGTAATTGCATCAGCGATTTGTCGCTGCATAGATCAAATCGCAGCTCAAGCGAGGTCCGCGTGGAATTTGACTGGTTCAGAAACCGGAAAATCGGCGCTAAACTTTTTCTCGGGTTCGCTGTCGCATTGGCAATCAATGCCATGGTGGGAATCGTTTGCCTGCAGAAGTTTTCTGTTCTACAGGAGAGGGAGAGCGGCCTGACTTTGCGGCAAATTGCGCCAACGCAGGCTATCGCCGAACTGGGTTCGGCCCTGAATGCGCACCGTCGCGCTCAAATCGAATACCTTTCGGCCCACACCGAATCGCAGCGCGAGCAGTGTGAAAAGCATTGGCGCGAGGCTGCGCAAGGGATCCACTCGGCACGACAGAAATATGGTTCCCTGATTTTGGAGTCCGACGAACGAAGTGTTTATGAGGAACTTGGAAACGGCCTGAGCCAGTATCTTTCAGCCAGTAACGACGCTATGGAGTTGGCACGCGTCCCTCGCCGCAAGGGCAAGAGCAGGAGAAGATCGAAATCTCAGCGGCTGGCCGCCGATCTTCTTTATGGGACCGTCTCCAGCGACTTGAACAAAACCTTTGCTGCGCTGCAAGCCGCAACCGCGCTGAATCTGCGACTCGCCGAAAACACGGGCCGCGCGAATGCGGAGCAGTACTCTTCCACGCGGCAGTGGGCGGCGTTTGCCTTCACCTTTAGCACACTGGCCGGGCTTGTTGTGGCGATGGTCATCGGACGGTCTGTAAACAAACCAATGCGGCAAGTGATCGGATTCGCGCGTCAGATCGCCTTGGGCAATTTTACCGAGGACTTAGATGCAATAGATCGCGCCGACGAAGCCGGCGAACTAGCCCGTCATCTGAATGAGATTCAAACCAGATCGCAAGAAACGATTGACGGAATGAAAAGCTGCGCCCAGCGCATCGCCGCGGCCTGCGAGCCGCTCTCTCTTCAGGCCCGCGGACAGGCGGAACACGCTGGCTTGCAGCACGAACGGTCGCAACAAATATCAATGACCATGCAACAGATGGCGGCCGCCGCAAAGGAGATTTCACGGCAATCGCTCGGCGCCGCCGAAACCGCGCGCCAGGCCGCGCTAACGGCTGGCCAGGGTGGAACTGTACTCGACGCAATGCTCGCGCAAATTCGAGCCATTGCCGCCGTCGTGGAAGAAATCTCCGGGCTCATCCAAAGTCTAGGAAAATCCAGCGAGCAGATCGGAAAGATGGCCTCGGTGATTGGCGACATTGCCGGCCAGACCAATCTTCTCGCTTTGAATGCCGCCATCGAATCCGCACGCGCCGGCGAGCAGGGCCGCGGTTTCGCCGTGGTCGCTGGCGAGGTGACCAAACTCGCGGAACGTACGACCCAAGCGACCAGAGAGATCGAGCTGACTATCGGCAAGATTCAGGTCGAAACTCAGAGTGCCGTACAGGTAATGAAAGAGGGAACAAACCTGGCCGAAAGCGGCGTGGAGTCGACTCGCAAAGCTGGAGAATTGCTGAACAACATTCTCACCGCATCGCAATCCCTCGACGGCATGGTCAGCCAGATTGCGGCGGCGTGTGCCGCACAATGTGGGAATCAAGAACAGGTCACTGCAAGCCTGGCAGAAATTTCAAAGATTGCTAAAGAATCCAGCGAGAGCGCTGCCCCGATAACGTGCGCAACCTCTGAACTGGCGGCCATCTCCGCGGAACTGCAAAACTTGGAAAGCCTCATCGGGCCGCGGGGCGAAACGCTCGGCGGTTCAAACCCACATGACATCGAATCCGGAATCGCGCCAGGTCGCCAGAAAATTTATCGGGAAAAAAGGCACGCCCGCGAGAACCACCTCACCCCGAACGGGCTGGCTTTGGCCCCTCGCTTGGAACTTCGCCCGGGCGTGGCGAAAATTCATGCCCGTTTGCTGACCCCAGAAGACGCCGCAGAACCTCAGCGCCGCGCCCCTTCCAACGTGTCCTCAGGAACGCGAGCATAAGCATCGCCAGACAAATAGTCAGCAATCCCAGACTCGCAGTGCGAATGCTCTCAGTATGTTTGGGCAAGATCGACGCGCGTCCATATACAAATTCAAGATGCACCCAATACACCAGCAAGGAAGCTTGACCCAATTGGATCAGCGGACTGAATCCCCACTGCCCCGCGCCCCAACGGCACCACGCATAACTACACGCCAGAATAAGCAGCAGCATGCCGACTCGGATCAGGAAAAAACTCGGACTGGTGTGCCAGTAATCGTAAACCGCATACAAGCGCTCAGGCTGCGCGTCGATCCAGCGTGAAACTAGAACCAATGCCAATCCGAATGCGCCCGCCAAAGAAAAAACGAGTGTTTCGCGCTGCCGTGCTCTCTGGCTTTGCAGAATGAATCCCGTGGCGAGCCCGGCAAATGCGAATCCGGTCCAGGGAAAAACCGGAAACAGCCACGCCTGTGGTGTACCGAAATTGTGCACGCCGTTGATGTAAGATTCCAACGGCCACGGCAGCCAATCCGGACGCCAATTTGTCCATAAAGGCGGAGTGAGCAGCGAAATCAGCAGAGCGCTTCCCGCCGAGGCCAGAATCAACGCGACTCTAGCGTGCGCGCCGCGGCGGATTGCCAGCACCAGCCAGCACATCACGCCCATGAGCATCATTGAAAGGCCGATGGTATTGAGCACATCCACGCGCAGCAAATCGCTCAGTGGAGCCCATCCCCAGGCGATCACATATTCCTGCAGGCGAAACAGCAGGCCGAAAGCGAAGATCTCAGCACCGCGACGAATTGTGGCGCGGGCAATCTTTGCTGGCGCAAGATTTTTCTGCCACAACTTCTCAGTGACCAGCGCAAATGAAACTCCCGCCAAGAACAAAAACAGCGGGGCAGGGAAGGTTCCCCCTAATTGCGAATACATGAAGAACTTGCTTTGCCGTGCCGCGGGGCTCAGCCACGAGTCATAACAATGCGTCTGGAACATCAGCACGCAGGCGAGGCCGCGCATCCAATCGATGTAAGCCAGCCGGGATTGAGCCTTCGTGGTCAACGCGACACCGCATAATACTCCACCCGCAAACCCAATCGCAGCCGGATTTAGAATTCGCAGGAAAACCCGAACCGGAATGGGCCCAACCTTTCCAAGAGGCCAGCCTTGATAAAATAAAACTGGCTGACCGTCATTGCGGGCGCGTAGCTCAATCGGATAGAGCACCGGATTTCTAATCC
>Ga0182024_10017293_pt1 | contig 13560 bp, 12 predicted proteins | sample P32metaG_FD_120480 | JGI IMG/M metagenome (GOLD analysis project Ga0182024, IMG submission 120480) | Permafrost microbial communities from Stordalen Mire, Sweden - P3-2 metaG (Illumina Assembly) | ecosystem: Environmental > Terrestrial > Soil > Wetlands > Permafrost | place: Sweden: Stordalen...
GAACGCGGATCCAGCCTGTCGGGCGGCCAGCGCCAAAGGATCGCCATCGCACGCGCGCTGATGATGAACCCCCGCATCCTGATTTTCGACGAGGCCACAAGCGCGCTCGACTACGAGAGCGAGCGGATCATCCAGCAGAACATGGCACTCATCGCAAAGGGCCGCACCGTGTTCATTATCGCGCATCGTTTATCGACCGTGCGCCGGGCTGACCGCATCATGACCATCGATCGGGGCCGCCTGGTGGAAGACGGGACGCATGACCAATTGATCAAAACTGCTGGTCGCTACGCTTCGCTTCACCGACTACAGGCGGGCATTCATGAAGTTCGCTGAGGCCGCAACCAGCTATTTCCGAACGCCTCAGCTGCGAGGTAGGGACGAACTCGCCTTCCTGCCGGCGGCGTTGGAAATTGTCGAAACGCCCGCGCCGCCGCTTGCCGGTGCGATTGGCGGCACTATCATCGCGCTGTTCTGCTTGGCACTGGCCTGGGCATCGTTCAGCCATATCGATATTGTTAGCTCGGCATCGGGAAAGATCATCCCAACGGGCCGGACAAAGGTCATCCAACCCTTTGAGACCGGCGTTGTCCGTACCATCCGGGTACACGACGGCCAGAGCGTCAAGGCTGACGACGTTCTCATTGAACTCGACCCCACCATGAATCAAGCGGAGCTGAAGCACTTTCAGAACGACCTCATCAGTGCCGAACTCGACGTCGCCAGGCTTAACGCGGCCCTCAGCGAAGATACCGATGCTGCTACCGTCTTTAGACCGCCGACCGGCGCAACCGCCGCGCAAATCGGAATTCAACGTCAGTATCTTGACCACCAGCTCGAGGAGCAGCGCGCAAAACGTGCCGTCCTCGACAGTCAAAGGGGACAAAAAGCCGCCGAACTCGCCACCGCTACCGCTTCCATCAACAAGCTAGAGGCGATGCTGCCGATTCTTCAGCAAAGAGTTTCCATTCGTCAGGAGCTGTTTGCTCATGAAACCGGTTCTAAGGTCAATTACCTAGAAATTCTGCAGGCTCAGGTTGAAGCGGAACAGGAGCTTCAGGTCCAAAAGAGCCGGGCCCACGAAGCTGAGGCCGCACTCGCCGCCCTGGTTCAGTCGCAGGCGCAGTCGAAAGCGGAGTTCCAGCGTACGCTGTATGGTGAACTGGTGGAGGCGCAGCGAAAGGCGGCCGGCCTTCGCGAGGATGTCGTCAAGGCGACGCAAAGAACCGAACTTCAGCTTCTGACATCCCCAGTCGATGGCGTTGTGCAACAGCTCGCTATTCACACGGTCGGCGGCGTTGTCACGCCGGCGCAGTCGCTGCTAGTTATCGTCCCCGCCGATAGCAATCTTGAGATCGAGGCCATGGTCTCCAATCGCGACATTGGCTTCATTCACGTCGGCCAAGAAGCCGAGATCAAGATAGATACCTTCAATTTTACTCGTTATGGGCTTCTGCACGGACACGTACTGAGCCTGTCTCCAGACGCCATCGTTCATGACAAACCGCAGGTCGGGGACAAGGCCCCCGACTCTGCGAACACTAACAGCGAACCCAACGGTCAGGACTTGGTCTATGCGGCCCGGGTCTCCCTCGATCGCACGCAGATGCAGATCGAGGAAAACCTCGTCAACCTGTCACCCGGGATGGCCGTTACCGTAGAGATCAAGACCGGGTCACGTTCCGTGATCAGCTACCTTCTCTCGCCCTTGCTTCGATATAAGCAGGAGAGTTTGAAAGAGAGGTGATCGTTCGCAGCTAGCCGTTTTGCACGTTTTCTAAAGCCGCGGCTCGTCAGCATTACCAAGCAATAGCTTTTGCATTAGCGCCGCGTAGCTGCTCATGGCGTCTGAAAAGTTGAACCGTCGAGCGGCGACGATCGCGCGCTCGCCGATTGATAAGTCCACGGAGAAAGAAGCAAGCTGGACTACACGCGCGAGCTGATCCGGATCGCCCGGCTCGACCACCCATCCAAGGTCATGCTCCCTGACCGTCAGCGCCGCTTCCGCATTCACCTCGGAAACCAGGATAACCGGCCGTCCGATGGCGAGAAGATTGTAGAACCGGCTGGGCACGGATAGCCCGGACAGGTCCTTACGGTAGGGAATCAGCCAGGCGTCCGCCGAGCAGAGAAACTCTTCCAGTCTCTCTTCGGGGACCCGCTCGACCAACGTCACGTTCGGAAGATTCGCATTCGATTGCATTTCCATCAACCACCTGAAGCCGACCCCCCAACCCGAAAGCAGAAAATGAATTTTGCGATCACCTCGCAACAACCGCGCCGCTTCAAACACCACGACCGGGTCGTGCGTGAAGCCGAGGTTACCGGAAAGGCCGACAACGAAGCGTGCCGCAATCGAGCGTCGGTACGAATTGTCAGGTTTGATGGGGCGCAGACCGGGAACGAGCGTGGCCCAATTCGGAATAAAGCAGATTTTGTCGCGCGTTATTCCCTTGTAACGCAACAACAACGACTCTGTATCCCGCCCGATGATGACAACGGCATCGAGCGTGCGAAACATCAGCGCGTTGGCGCCGCGTATTGCTTTCGCAACGATCGACGACGGTTTCAGGAGGCCGGCCATCACGAGTACGTCGGGAAAAAGATCATGCATGATCAGCGCTGACCTGGCGCCCTTCAACTTGGCCGCGGCGGCAACCGCATAGGGCAGCATGAAAGGCGCGGTAACGGTGAGCACGGCGTCTCCCTTTCGCAGGCGCAGGAGCAATCCTGCGAATACGCGCATCGTGAAAATGAATTCGGCAATCGCGCGTTGGATTAGCGCGGCCTTTTCCGGCAGCCTGTTTTTGATTTCGACGACAGCGGGCTGACCGGTATTCATTGTCCCATGGGTGGCCGAGCCGGGCATTCCCGATAATACGGTCACCGGCGCTACCGAGACTAGGTGGCCGGCGATAGCCGTCATGATGGCTGCCGTTGTGCTATGATCCGGAGCGTAATGCTGACTGACGACGACGATTTTTGCTGCCTGCTGCATCCCTGCTTTCGCACTGTTTAAACTGGCAACGCCGCCGTCGAACCGAACTCCGGCACCGCATCCTTGAGCACGGCCTTGATGGTGACCCGATCGTCCTGCACGATGGCCTGCTCGAGCATCGCAATCCATTTGCGCAGCGTCTGCATCGGCGGCTCGTTGGGCTTGGCGGCCATGATGCCGGCCACGCCGATCTCAACGGCCGGCTCCTCCGAGGCAAACAGGATCTCGTTCAGCCGTTCGCCCGGCCGCATGCCGGTGAACACGATGTCGATTCGTGACCCGGCTCGAGCCCGGACAGACGGATCATCCGCTCCGCCAGATCGACGATCTTGACCGGATGTCCCATGTTGAGGACGTAAACCGAAACATCCGCCCGCGCCGTCGTCAGCGCGTGGGTAGCGGCGGTGAGCACGAGATCGCAGGCCTCCCGGATCGTCATGAAATACCTGACCATGTCGGGGTGGGTCACCGTCACCGGCCCGCCCGCCTCGATCTGGGCCTTGAACTTCGGCACCACCGATCCGTTCGAGGCCAGCACGTTGCCGAACCGCACGGAGATAAGCCGCATCCGCGCGCCATCGCCTGACTGGACCGCCAGATCGTGATCGAGCGCCTGGCAATACATCTCGGCAAACCGCTTGGTCAGACCGAGCATCGAGACCGGCTCGATCGCCTTGTCGGTCGAAATCATCACCATCGCCTTGGCACCCGCCGCCAGTGCCGCGTCAGCGACATTCACCGAGCCGAAAATGTTGGTCTTGACGCCTTCGCTCCAGTCGCGTTCGAGGATCGGCACGTGCTTCAGCGCCGCCGCGTGGAACACGATATCCGGCTTGAACTCGGCCATCAGCCGCAGGATGCGCGGGCGGTCCCGAATATCGGCAATCCGGCCCTCAATGACGGCGCTGGTGTCGCGCGCGGCCATCGCCTCCATCACGGCATAAAGCGCCGGCTCGGAATTTTCGATCACCAGCAGCCGCGCGGCGCCGAACGTCGCGACGCGGTCGCATATCTCCGAGCCGATCGAACCGCCGCCGCCGGTGACGATGACCGCCTTGTTGCTCACCAGGGCTTCGAGGCGCGCATAGTCGATGCTGGCGCTCGAGCGCAGCAACAGGTCCTCGACCGCGACCGCCGTCAGCCGCGGGCTGTCCCCGCTTTCCAGCGACGGCAGCCGGCTCACGATCAGTCCGAGCTTGCGCGCCCGCATCAGCACGGCCTCGGGGCGCGCCTCCGGCTCGAACGCCGAGGGCGTCATGACCACGCGCGTGATCGGCTTTTCGCGCCGTGCAAAATCGCGGATCACATCCTCGACGTCGTCGATGCCGCCCAGTACCGGGATGTTGCGGATCGACTGACCGCGATCGGCCATCGACGGCGACAGGACACCGACCGGCCACAGCCGCCTGACGGCGCCGCTTTCGATCCCGCGCAGCAGGATCTCGGCGTCGGCGGCACGGCCGATCAAGAGCGCCGGCGACGCGCCATCGGTCCGGGCGTGGCGGCGTACCCTTGTGTAGCGGAAATAGCGGTAGGCAAAGCGCAGCGCGCTCAGGAAGGACACCTCGAGGAACCAGAACAGGATGATGGCGATCCTGCCGACAAAAAACGTGCCGTGAACATTGGGTGCCACAAAAATGTAGTCCACCACCAAAAGCGCAAGCGTCAGCACCGTGGCAGCGCGCAGAATATTCAGCGCGTCCGGCAACGAGATGAAACGCCATTTCGTCGTGGTCAGATTGAAGACGTAGCAAACCACCACGCTGAGGGCGATGAAAAAAGGCAGCAGGCGCAGCAGCAGCGGGATGCGGTCGAAGAAATACTCGCCGCCCTCGAACCGCAGATAAAAGCTCACGAACAGCGCAAGAGTGGTCGCCAGCGCATCGTGCAGCGCGATCAATGCGTTGCGCGAGGTCAGATTCGAAAGACGCATCATGTCGCTGACCTGGAACCGGCAATATCTGGGCAAGACCGTCGTGACGCTGCTGATAGCTCATCTTCCGCGAGCACGCCAGCTTAACATCAACTGAATTTCGCGACTCGTCGCTTACACCGAGTCGAAACTCTTTCTGAGCAAGTTCCCAGCTAAATCCAACGCCGATGGCCATTCTACGCGTCATCGCATGGGCTTTTTTTTCAAGTCAGCTTCTAGCTGCCGACCCTAAACAATATGTCTGCGATTACTTGACGTGATCCAAGCCAATGAGTCAGGTTACGGGCAATTTCGCAGTGGCAGTCAGGAGGCGATTGCTACTTCTTCCCTCTCCGATATTTCAATGGCGTCAGTCCCGTACACCAATACTTGACTCATGGATTCTGGAATGAGAGGCGGCCAGCTAGTTGTTTTAGTAACCGGTGCGAACGGCTTCGTCGGTCGGCACCTTGTTCCCGTGCTCGCGGCGAATGGGTTCGTCGTCAGACAGGCCATGCGAAAACCCTCACCCCATCCAAATTCCGTTACGATCGAGGCGATAGGCCCTCAGACTAATTGGCACGAGGCTCTCTCGGAAGTCGACGCAGTGGTACATTTGGCGGCCCGCGTTCATCACCCCCACGAGGAACATGCGGCCGAGGTCTATCGGTCTCTAAATACAGATGGCACCCTTCATCTTGCGCGATGCTCCGCCGAAGCGGGGGTTCGCCAGTTCATTTATGTGAGCACCATCCTGGTCAATGGTAGCAGCACCGACGGTCGCCCTCCCTTTCGCGAGGATGACGTTCCGATGCCGCGGGGAGTATATGGAATATCAAAGGCCGCTGCAGAAACGGGCCTGGAAGCGATGGCTAAACATACCGACATGAATATTACGGTGCTTCGGCCGCCGCTGATTTATGGCGATGGAGCGCGTGGTAATTTCAGACTATTAGTTAAAGCCGTAAAACGTGGCATTCCACTACCATTCGGTTCACTCAATAATCGCCGCGCCTTTTTAGGTGTTGGAAACCTTGCTTCATTTATCCTGCACCGACTTACCCATCAGCAAGGCAAGTTCGATACCTTTTTGGTGGCCGACAATGAGCAAGTCTCGATACCTGAATTTGTTCGTCGGATTGCAAAAGCTTTGGGCAAGAACTCGCGTATCGTGCCTTTACCATTGTTTGCGCTGAAGACATTATTAAGATTCAGCGGCCGTCCAGAGGCCGTCGACAGCCTTGCCGCGTCCATGGAAGTCGACATGTCCAAAGCAATGAAGACAGGTTGGCGACCGCCGTTCACCTTGGACGATGGTCTAAGGAGCGCGTTGATTGCCACACGTTGATTTTAAGCAACTACATCTGCAACGACATCCTCGGTGCTAATCTGTCCAATAACCAGGCCAGCCGCCCAAAGCGCTGCGTTGCACGCTCAACTGCACCCACGGAGCCCGATGCGAACGCGGTGACGCGATCGCTAACATCGAGCAGCAAAGCTCTAGCCAACGCAGGACGCCTTGAGAGAAACTTGACTAATGACGATGGGCCGCTGAACTCGAAATAGGTTGCCTCGCCCAAAGTCTCCTCGCGATGGAGGTCGATGTCAGACAAGATCGTCGGTTGCATTGACGGCGTCATTTTTGGCGACGGTACGATCGACTCCTTTTCGAGCAATGAATTAATCCGCAAGACGAGCGCTAAATCTGGCTCGTCAACAGACGACTCCCGAATTTCATTCAATCCGCGAGAGTTGCAATGCGCGTTGAACGGCCGATGCGAAATCGTCGGCAAACGTCGCCACGCGTTGATCGAGATTCGGCAGCAAGTTTCGAACGGTTACCGGATCGGACGAAACGTCCAAAAGATGATCCGCCAGGGAATCGGGATCGTTGATGCCGAAATAGCGAGCGGTCCCGCCGGTCTGTTCGCGGTGAACATCGATATCGGACAAGATCATCGGAACGCCAAACGATTTTGCTTCCTCAACGGTCGTGCTCCAGCCCTCCAGGCTAGACGGGTTGACAAGAGCGGTCGACATGCGCAGCAGGGCGTACACATGATCCAGGGGAATCATTCCGAGATAACGAAAATTCATTTCAAGGCCACGACTTTTTACCTCGGTCATGAAGTCCTTGAAATAGTGGGGTTCGCGGGGGTCTTCAGCACTGCCGGTAGCCGCAACGACCACATCACAGCTGCGCTTCCTCAGGATCGTCAAAGCGTCAACCACGACCTGGTGGTTCTTGTGCCGCCAGAACTGGTTTGGCAGATAGCAAAATTTCCGCGGCAGGCCGTAATGCGCGAGGACGTCCGATGGATTTGCGGTGAGGAGGCCGAGCGCGGGCTGCGTCGCAAACCGGACCACGGAGACGTTGTTAGTCAAACCGGGATAGAACCTGCGGCAGTCGCGAAGGGCGCTTTCGCTGCTGAGCATGATGCGGCGACCGGAGGCAATCTGGGCACGGAAACCCAGATCGCGCTGCCATCGCGCGGCCCGCGAAAAGAGCTGCGGCAGCCGGCGATGCTGAAAATCCGGAAACCATGCCAGCGCTGGAAAAGGCAGCCGCCAGCCGAAGAAGCGCGCGGCTTCGAACACCAGATCTATGCGCATGGCCTTGAATTCGGCCGCGGCCGCGCGATCAATGCCAGACGCAAGAACTTTCACGAGGCCAGAACGACGACGATCGAACGACGCAAATGCCGGTGATTGCACCACTTCAACGCCAGCAATGCGTTCGGTTGCACCAAACTCCGAAGGGTCGTCATTCATTCCCGCGAACATCACGGGCTTGATTTCGCCCGGGCGGTGCGTGGCTAGCGCGGCGAAGAGGTTATTCTGATAGTTGTGGCCGCCAGTCCAAACCCGACGGGAGATGTGGGTAAACGCGACGCGAAGCGGGGTGCCTTCGGTCACGAAAGCTCGCCCTTGAACCATGTCACGTAGTCCACAAGACCCTGTTCGATCGGAACCCGCCAGTCGAACGACAATCGATGGAGGCGCGCGGCATCGGCCACCAGGCTGAACGGGTCGCCGGCACGGACAATGCCGGAATAACGCACAGCGACATTGCCGCCCCAATGCCCCACGAGCATCTGTGCGATTTCGGCGACGGTCGTGCCGCGACCGGAGCCACCATTGATGACGCGGAACGCCTCCTGCTGCGGTTGTTCGGCAATGCGAGCCAACAACCGGGCCACGTCGCGAACGTCGGTCCAGTCGCGTACCTCAGCGCCGGTGCCACCAAGAACCAGGGTCCGGCCGTCGTGCTGTAGCCGGCAACAGATATCCCACAGCAATTGCTTGCGCAGACGCGGTCCGTAAACCGAAAACAATCGCGCGACGGTACTGCGAACGCCGAAAGTGACGGCATAGCTGCTGCATAATTGCTCCATCATCAGCTTGTGCTGTCCATATGGCGACATCGGAGCCAGCCCAGCATCCTCGGCGATGGTACCGCGCTGGTCCGCGCCATAGACCGCCGCACTCGACGCAACGATCAACCGAGTTTGCGGCGCCGAGCTGCGCATCCACTCGAGCAATCGCGCCGTGGTGGCAACGGTGCGAGAGAAGTCCTCGAACGGCAGCGCAATCGATAGTCCTACCGAAGATCCACCGGCCAGATGAAAAATCGTTGAGGGCAACCTCCGTTCGGCGGCAAGTGCATTCAGGTTGGCGGCGTCGATCTCGCCATTCACCCATGTCAGCAGGCCAAGACGCTGTTTTTCCGACTCTTCCATTGCGCCGTGGCCGATGCCATCGACGGCATGACCGGCGTCCGCCAATTCGCGGGCCAGATAGCGGCCGATAAAACCGTTGGCACCAGTGATCCAAACCGTCATCACCCGGCCTTGCGTCCAACAAACGAGTAAAGCCTTCCCGGCCGACTGTCAAAGCGCCCGGCGACAGAAAGCACCGACTCAAAGATCCGATTGGAGCCGAGCGCCCAGCGCCAAATCGGCCCTGCCGGTATCCTTTGCGAGACCTTGTCTATGACGGCATCGCGCAGCGTGTCCATCGTGTGAGGAAACAGATTGATCGGACTCTGCAGCGGAGCCAGCACGTCTATCGGGCCAAATCCCGCGCCTTTCAGCGCACCGGTATAGCGTTCGAGAAGAAACGCATGCTCACCACCGTACCGGTGGTGCAACGGATGACCATCAAGGAACCGTTGCAGATCTGCTTCCTTGCTGATCACATGCTCGCGCGCGGCAATAAAAATTCCACCCGGGCGTAGTACGCGACAAATTTCTCGGCATGCAATTTCGAGATCCCGAGTGTGATGAAGAACGGCGCGCCCGAATACTACGTCGAATGTGTCATTGTTAAAAGGCAAGAGCTCGGAGAACTCCTCGACCACGTCGATACTCAATCTCGCCTCGGCCGCAAGTGCCCGGATCGCTGCAGCCCCAACGATAGAGCTGGGATCAGGTTCTAACGCCGTAACCCTGAACCCCTCGCACGCTAGTGCATAGCTAGCGATACCGCGTCCGGCGCCCACATCGAGTGCGCGGCCCGTTCGGCCGCGGAGAAGCTGTGAAATCGACTGCCATTCACTGCTGCGGAAATATCGCTCTGCCGCGGCGGCCAGCGGATCATCGTAAAAAGCATCGAGAACAAGTTGCCGCTGATCTGGCTGCTCGCGAAGCCAGCTCACCGCATTTTCCCAACTCTCAAAGCGCTTCGCGACTGCCATGATATTCACCTGCCGGCCCGCGAGTCATAGCAATTCTTGAAACTTCGCCCATTGCCGTTCCTTGCTATAGCGGTCCTTCACCATCGCACAACCGGCTTGCGCAATCGACGTTGCCCACGAAACGTCTTTCGTCAGCTTTGTGATCAGTTCCGATATCTGCCGTGGCGACGAATATGTCACCATCGTTTCGCCATCGACAAAGCCCTCGGGATAACGGCCGGCGTCTGTAAGAAGTACTGCACCACAGCCGGTGGCCTCAAAACATCTCATATTGCCGCGATCCTCCCCCGCCATGTCCACCGCACCGTTAAACACGATGCGAGTTTTTGCAAATGCGGCATACGCCTCCCGACCGTACAGCGGGTCCGCACGAATAGTACGGATTTCCTTCGGATGCCGGTAAAAACGAAGCCCTGGAATGAAGGGAAGAGAATTAGCCAGCCTTGTAAGACGAGAGTCTTCCAGATGGAAGCGTGCACGGATGCCAGGCGCAGATGCCGCGGCCCTGAGCGCCTCCGCGCGTTTGACGTGGTGGCGTGAAAACCCGCCAATGAAAATCAGATCGTGATCGTCAGTTCGTGCACCGGCATAAACGTCCATCACGGGATCATGCGCGGGGAAGAAATATGCGACTCTGCAGCCCTTTTGTCTCCAGTCATCGAGGATCGATGGAAAATTGCAAACAACTAAGTCATATTTTGTAAGATCGGCACTGCCAGATGGCGCTGCTCGCCAACCGATCGATTTTTGTACGCAGCCAGGCAGCTTAGTAACGAATGTACTGTCGTAACGCATCGGGTCGAGGTTATAAAAAACTTCGGTCCGGTGATGCTCTATCTGTGCAAGCAAAATCTGTTCCAGGCTATTAGTTTGAAACCCGTTCTCGCTGGCCCAAAGCTTCTGTAAGCGCTCGTCATCGCCATTGGTATAAAACGCCTCAGGACTGTCCAATAGGATGGGCAAAAGAAGATGTGATGCCGAAAACCTCGTATTCAGGAATTGACGTCGCCCAGCGCTAAAGTTTCGATATAGCTGATTGGAACGGTGCGTTCGAAACCCGCGCGACAATCCATTATTTTGAAAGATACGCATCTACTAGACTAGCTCTTCGGGTCAAGGTTTAATGGCGAGCTCAGGGACCGAACCACTCTGGCTGGATTACCTACCGCTACCGCGTACGCCGGGATATCCTTGGTTACGACCGAACACGCTCCGACAACAGCTCCCTCGCCAATCGTAACTCCTTTTAGAATACTCACGTTAAATCCGATCCAGGCCTTGTCTCCAACAACCACCGGTGCGTGTGCGATATGCTTCCAATTCTTTTTCCCTCTGCTCCAGTCACGGACATCGTCGCGGCGTTTTTCCCAATCGATGCTGTGCGAATCGTGATCCACGATTGTGATACCCCATGACATGATGACATCATCGCCGATGACGAGCCTTCGGTAGCAGATCAGATGGCTTCGTCCAACAAACGTACGATTTCCAATCCGGACCTCACCACCATGTTCCTCTTCAAAGCTTATATCGGCGTGAATGATCGAATCCTCTCCGATTGATATTGAGTTTCCTGCAACGTGCTTGATCCGTCGCCATGCGATGGTTGTTCCGCGACCAATGTGGACGGCCCCGGAACGGCGGCTCTTCCAGCCAAGCAGAGAATCGATCAACTTTATCAGGATCTGCCTCGCCATGTTATAATCTTGCGAGCATCCATTTCATGTTCAGATACGGCCAAATCCGTCCGACCGATTCCCAACCCCACGTCTTTGACGCGGTTAGGTAGCTGACCGCGGTGCGCAACGCAGGTTCGTCGACCAACTCGGCGAACGCAGGAACATGCTTGTCGAGCAAGCTGGTCGTCCAGCCGGAAAGAGGCCCGTTCAGCCACTCCGGCATCGGCGAGTTGAAGCCCACCTTCCGCCTTCCCATGCGGATGGACTCCGGCATCTCATTTTTCATTGCCTGCCGCGCGATAACCTTGGTGTAGCCCTTGGACGATTTGCTCGTCTGCGGCAACGCCATCGTGTAGGTAACCAAGCGCCAGTCCATGAATGGCATCCGGACCTCGATCCCGTGGGCCATTGAGAGCCGGTCGAAGTTTCGCAGAATTGTCGGCAAGACCGTGCTGTGAAACATTCGATAGAGGCGCCGGTTCAACGAACCCCAATCGCCTGGTAGCGCGTCGTCGTCGCCCACAAGACTGAACTGGCCCGGAACCTGCCGCAGACCGCCGCGTAGAAAATACTGGCCCTGGCGTTTGATCATCAGCGCCCGCAACAAATCCACGCCGCGCCTGACCACCGCCGAATTCGAGGAAATTCCCGAGAGGGCGTTTCTTATTTGAAAAGCTCTGGATTGGCCGTTGTCGAGGTATGCCCCCATCAACTCATCTGCGCCGTGACCATCGAGCGACACCGGCACATTCTGCCGGCTTAACTCTCGATAGATCAACCAGACCGCGCTCGGCAGTCCGATATAAACGTCATCATTATCGTCGAGAATTTGGTCCAGGTCAGTCAGTGCGGTCGTCCGATCGATTTCCACGAACGTCGGATTAACTTGCGCCCATGCGGCGGCTTCCTCGGCCATGGGCCGCTCATCGTTTAAAGCCCCGGGGAAAGTCGCGACAAAAGCATGGCGCCAAGACGTGCTATCGCGCGGTCCCATTCCGGCTTTTTCGTGCGCCGCCATGGTGCAGATCACGGCTGTTGAATCGAATCCTCCCGACAAGCAAGTTCCAATGGGCACGTCGCTTCGCATCCTAAGTGCGACGGCATCCTGGAAGAGTTCGCGGAAGCGTTCGACGCGCTCAGCCTCGGTCTTCGGTAGTGCCGGTAAATGATCGATCGTGCGCCACCAGCGTCGGATCTCCAGCCGCCCCCGACGCAGCCACAAGCAATGGCCGCTCTGCAAACGGCGCACCTCTTGGCACAGCGTCCGTTCGCTACCTTCGACTCCGAACGCATCCAGCAAAAGCCGCCGTGCAACGTCGACATCCAGCGACGTCCTGATCAGACCGCTTTTAACCAGCGCGCGCTGCTCCGACGCGAAGACAAAGCGGTCCGCCGAGATCGCATAGAGCAGCGGTTTGATGCCGAAGCGGTCTCGCGCGAGGAACAGTTCTTTTGACTGAGTATCGTAGATCGCCAGGGCCCACATGCCGTTGAAGCGCTGCAACATTCCTTCCTGCCACGCTTGCCACGCGGCAAGAATAACCTCAGTATCCGACTCGCTGCGGAAGCTCGCGCCCTGCGCCTCGAGTTCACGCCGAAGTTCAAGAAAATTGTAGATTTCGCCATTGAAGATGATCACATGGCGACCATCTTCAGACAACATCGGCTGATAGCCGCCGGCCCCCGGATCGATGATCGCAAGCCGCCTGTGTCCCAAGGCGACATCTCGATCAACGCCGAACCAAGTTCCCTCGCCGTTTGGGCCGCGATGGGCCAATAGATTGGTCAGTCGCGAAATTTCCGTCGGGTCAATAGCGCCGCCGCGGAAATCGACGATGCCCGCAATTCCACACATAGTTATGCCGCCTTCAGGGGTAAGAAACGGTTTGCAATCACGCGAAGATCCCGCCAGCAAACCGCGCCGTGAGGGCCGACTCGGGAGGCCGCGACAACGATTACAAAGATAATACCGGCCGCCAGGCAATATAGACCTCCAACATACCACCAATGTGGGGCCTGCTCGGACAGCGCTTCGTTCATGGAGCGTCGCAGTACGAGCGCCGTGACGATACCCGTTCCTAACGGCAGCAATACAAAGTGTGCCATGCGTGACCACATGCCAGCGAGATTGAAACTTTGCCGGAGCAAGATGGTGGTTGTGCATATCTGGGCCATCATGCCGACACAGGCGCTCCATCCCGCCGCCTGCCATCCGAAATAGGGCAATGCGATCGCACTAGTAGCTAGCGTAAATACGGCCGTCACGAAAGAGATC
>Ga0182024_10017294_pt1 | contig 13560 bp, 10 predicted proteins | sample P32metaG_FD_120480 | JGI IMG/M metagenome (GOLD analysis project Ga0182024, IMG submission 120480) | Permafrost microbial communities from Stordalen Mire, Sweden - P3-2 metaG (Illumina Assembly) | ecosystem: Environmental > Terrestrial > Soil > Wetlands > Permafrost | place: Sweden: Stordalen...
GATCAGGGCCGGTCCGAGAGAGCGGGCCGGGTTCATGGACGCTCCCGTGATCGGCGCCGCCCACAGACCTGAGAGGACGATGTAACCGGCAACCGCCAGGGCGGCGTTGGCGCCGATGTTGCGACCACCCGACGCCGTGCCGAGGATGACGCTGACGAGCCCAGCGGTCAGCACGGCCTCGACCAACGTCGCGGTCCAGGCGCTGGCACCTGCGATGGGCAACGTGGCACCAAGATGCCCAATGTTTCCGAACATGGCCCGGAGGAGGCCGGCGGCAAAGACACTGCCGGCAAGCTGTGCGGCCAGGTAACCAGGCACCCTTCTCCACGGGAAGTCGCCGCGGAGGGCAAAAGAGACGGTGACCGCCGGGTTGAGGTGGGCGCCACTAATCGTCCCCATGAAGTAGATGACTGCCATGACCATGAGGCCAGGCGCGACCACACGGGCATCGAGAGGGACCTGACCGTGGCTCCGGGCATTGACCACGGCGCCTCCGGCGGCGACGAGAACCAGGAAGAACGTGCCGAGGCCCTCGGAAAAGAGCCGACGCCACTCGTAGGCCGGGTTGTGGAAGTCCCGCGTCCACGGCGTCTGCAGCCCGGCCGGCTCCTGGAGGCTGAGGTGCCGGGGGTCGCGTCGATGCCCCATGGGCTGCACGTCCGGACCCGTCAAGTGGTCGCGCAGGCGTTCGTGAGAGGCCCGGAAGCCAGGCGGCCTGTCAACGGAACACGCTTTCCTGCCTGAGCGCACGCGAGTGCGCAGCAGGTGAATCGCGCCCGGGCTTTGGACGAACGCTGCACAGTGCGAGCAAAGGATATTGCGTCGATCTCGGGGCTGCCACTGCTGTGTCCGACGAATCGGAGATAGCCGTCGGCTTGGAAGATCACAAATCCGGGCACCCACGATTCCGGGCCGCTGCTCGATCAGCGGTCCGACACTTGTCCGGGACGGAAGAGATCGCGCTGCCGAGCATGCTGTGGACCCGACGTCGTCGGTGGAGGTGCCTTTGAACTATATGCTTGCAGTTGCAAGGGCTCGAACCTTTGGGTTCACGCCACAAGCCGACCGTCGGCGCAACGATCTCAAGTGCTGTTCGATCGATTGTGTAGATAACGGATGTTCACTGCTTATCCAGGAGCCCATGATGCAAGCGTCCCGGTTGGAAATCGAGCTACTCGCGGCTGAAGCCGCCTCGTCTTCTGACTCGGCCGAGGCAGCATCGGAGTCGAGGGCGTTGCTGGACGTCCCCCGCATCCTCAAGAGCGGTCCGATTCAGATCGCCTTCCAGCCCATCGTGAATCTGGACACACACGAGACCATGGGTTACGAGGCGCTCGCCCGTTTCCCAGCTGAGGAGATCGTCTCGCCGAAGGCATGGTTCGACGCCGCAGCGGCACAGGGCCTCACTCACGATCTCGAGATCTTGGCGGTCTCCTCGGCCCTTGCACAGCTCGACCGGCTGCCGAAGGGCGTCTTCGTCTCGATCAATGTGTCGCCGACCACGGCGGCCTCGGAGGATCTGAAGGCCTTGATGGAGGGCGTCGACGCTGAACGCGTGATTCTCGAGGTGAAAGAGGGCGCGGCGATGGAGGACTATCACCGCTTCGCCGGCGCGATCGACGAGTTGCGCGCCACGGGGGTCCGCATCGCCGTCGACGACGCAGGCGTCGCTGACGTGAGCCTGCGCTACATGCTCGACCTCCGCCCGGACATCATCAAGATCGACGTCGATGTCACCCGTAGCATCGAGCACGATCCGGTGAAGCAGGCGATCGCCAACGCGTTCCGGTCGATCGCCGCCGGAGCCGGAGCGATGAGCCTGGCCGAAGGGATCGAGACCGAAGAGGAGCTGAAGATGTTGAGGTCACTCCAGATCGGGGCAGGCCAGGGTTATCTCCTGGGCCGCCCGGAGTATCTCGAGGCCTGAGATCGCCATGCCACAGGTGGTCGGTGGCATGCGGCATCGGGATGCGGCTGCACTCATGGCATAGGTGCCGCCATTACCACTCATCCGCGGATCCAGCTGGAGCAGCTGTTGGCCGTCCGGGCGCGATCACACCGCCTCGATGCGTGCCCGATGAGCTCCATGAGCGAGCTCGAGGCCTGGATCGACGGACGCGATCTGACGCTCGTGAGCGCCAAGAGCGCCATCGGAAACGCCGCCGAGGCCATCGCCGGACGCCCGATCGAAGGGAGCTGGTGGGCTGATCCGCTCGGTTCGCTGATCTTCCGGCTGTTGAACGAGCTCGAGGACGATGCCCCTCAGTACCTCGATCTGGTCCTCGCTGAGGGCAAGCGCACGCTGGTCTCGCCGCGCCTCGCGCCGGTCGTGCTCGCCGTCGCAAGTGACCCGGAACGCCGGCGCCGGGTCATCGACACCTTGAAGGAGCCGGCCCGCAGGCTTCTCGAAGTCGTGGAAAGCGGGCGAACGGTCCGCTCCGACGACCCCGGCGAGGCGGGCAAGGTCTCGAGAAGCGTCAGGATGTCGCTCGAGGCCGGGCTCCTCGCCCGTTCGACGTCGGTTCACACCATGTCGGGGCACCATGCATCGTTGCTCGAACGCTACCCCGACAATCCGGCCGGCAACGGGCAACATGGCCTTCGCGAGCTCACCAAGGCGGCCCTTCGTGCGGCCGTCGTGGCGAACAAGAGCGAGGTGGAGAAATGGTTCCGCTTCGTCGAACCGGACCGGGAACGGAGGGCTGCAGCCGTGACCGAGCTCGGCGCTCCCGAAATCCTCGCGGACGGTCGTGCCTGGCTGGCGTTGGACGTCTCCCGGTGAGGTGCGACGCCTGCGCTTGCAGGTGGCCGCCTGCGCGCCCGCTGAGCTCTACGAAGTTCCCCGTGAGCGTCGCCGGACGAGGTGAACGACGGCCGCGACCAGGGCGATGACCACGGCGAGCTCGACGAGCCGCACGAAGATGCCGATCACGAAGCTGAACACGACCCACGTCACAATGGCTGCGACGACCACGGCACCGGCGACAACCACGCCATGAACGAGCCGAAGCCCTCCGGATCTGCTGCGCGGTTCGAGCATGATTCCTCCTCACCGGGCAACGTAGTCCAATTGTCATCTCCCAACAGCGCGCCGATCGATGCGAGCCGCCGCGTACGCTACGGCCGGTGGAGCCGCCTGCGCCCTCGCTCCGCCACCTACGGGAGAGCCTCGTTGCCGAGCTGTTCGCCCGCCGTCTCGCCCCCGCCGACCTCCCGGCGGCATATGCCGGGCAAGTCGACAGCTGGCTGGCGAGAGTGTTCGAGCGCGCTGTCGGCGGGGGCGCGGAGGGTTTCGCGCTGGTTGCCGTCGGTGGGTACGGGCGCCGCGAGTTGTGCCCGGGAAGCGATCTCGATCTCATGCTGGTTCACCAACGGCGCCGCAACGTCTCGCAGGTCGCCGATCGGATCTGGTACTCGATCTGGGACAGCGGTATCCGCCTCGATCACAGCGTGCGCACGCCGAAAGAGGCGATCGCCGTCGCCCGGGACGACCAGCGAGCTCTCCTCGGGATGCTCGACGGGCGCCGTATCGCCGGGGACGCCGACGTGTCCGCTCGCCTCCTGGCAAGTGTGGACGAGTGGTGGCAGACGCATGCTCGCGAGCTCCTCCCTGCCCTCGCCGCTCTCGGGCGGGATCGGCACGAGCGGTTTGGGGAGCTGGCGTACCTTCTCGAGCCGGATCTGAAGGAGGCAGCCGGAGGCCTGCGGGACATGGAGGCCCTCGCATTCGCGGCCAGGGGCGTCCCCGCCCTCGCCGGCGTCCTGTCGCCGGGCTCGTCCGCCGATCACCACCGCCTGCTCCTCGGAACGCGCGTGGCGCTGCACGCGCGCAGCGGCGGGTCGAGCGACCGCCTCGTCCTCCAGGAACAAGACGGGGTTGCCGGGTTGTTGGGCTTCGCCGACGCCGACGCGCTCATGGGCGCCGTCACCGCTGCAGGGCGCGAGGTGATGTGGGCTGCGACCGACAGCTGGCGGAGAGTGCAGTCGTACTTTGCCGGACCCCTCGGTCGGGCGGGTGGCCGCGATATCCCCGTCGACGACGGGGTCGTTCTCCGGGACGGAGAGATCGCCATCGGTCCGGATGCCGGCGGCTTTGGCGACGGCTCGCTTCTGCTGCGCGTCGCCGCTGCGTCAGCCGGAAACGGCGTCCCGATCGCGGCGGCGACGCTGGATCGCCTTGTGGCCTGCGAGATCGAGCCACCGGCGGTGTGGACGTCAGAGCTGCGCGAGTCGTTTCTCTCGTTGCTCGAGTACGGAGCGGCCGCGACAGTCGTGCTGGAAGCCTTGGACCAGAGGCGCATGCTGGAGCGGCTCCTGCCGGAGTGGCTTGCCGTCCGCCACCGCTCGCAACGCAACTCCTACCACCGATTCACGGTTGACCGTCACCTCCTCGAGGCTGCCGCGCAGGCAGCGCTCCTCATTCGCTCGGTGGGGCGCCCCGACATGCTGCTTGTGAGTGCATTGCTGCACGACATCGGCAAGGGCCAGGGCGGGGATCACAGCGAGGCGGGCGCGGTGACGGCCCGGGTGGTTGCGAGGAGAATGGGTTTCGGCGGGGAGGACACCGAGATGATCGGGCGCCTCGTGAGGCACCACCTCCTGCTCGCCGACGTCGCCACGAGGCGCGACCTCGACGATCCGGCGACAGTCTCAGCGGTGGCCGACGCGGTCGTCGATCGCCAGACGCTCCAGATCCTTGCGGCCCTCACCGAGGCGGACTCGATCGCTACGGGTCCAACCGCTTGGAGCACCTGGAAGGCCGGGCTCGTCGCGGAGCTCGTCGCACGCGTCGAGGCCCACCTGGCCGGCCAGCCGGCGATTCGGTCGCGTCCCTCGGACTTCCCGCCAGCACGACTCCTCGAGCTGGCGGCACGTGGTTCTCTCGAAGTCGCCGTCGAGGCCGGCACCGTCACTGTCGTCGCCCCCGACCGTCCCGGCTTGATCTCTCTCGTGGCCGGGACCCTTGCGCTGCACGGCCTCGACATCCGCAGTGCGGTGGCGTCAGACGATGGTGGCTCGATGGCGATCGAGGTCTTCGTGGTCGACCAGAGCCCCGCGTTCGACCCGGTCGACGGCACCCGCATTCGCGCCGACCTCGAGCGGGCCCTCGCGGGGGAACTGCTGCTGGGCGCACGCCTTGCGGACCTCGAGACGGCCTACGCGCGGGGCAGGCGACCCGCGGCGGCGCAGCCCTGCGAGGTGCGGGTGCTCGTCGACGAATCTGCGTCTCTGGCGACAGTCGTGGAGGTCCGGGCACCCGACTCCCGATCCTTGCTGTACCGCCTGACCCGCGTGCTCGCCGAGTGCGGGCTCGACGTCATCTCGGCGCGGATGTCGACGATGGGTCACGAGGTCGTCGACGCCTTCTACGTCCGGGAGTCAGCCAGCGGTGGCAGGCCCGGTTCGGAGCAGCTACGAGTGGCGACAGCTCGGCTCGTCACGGAGGCGAATCCATCGGCAGACCGCGGATGACCAGGGCGAATCGACCTTCAGTCGGAGGCGAATTGACCGTCAGTCGCTGGGCCGGGCGCGATTGCCGACCCCCCGCGTCCAAGTAGGATTCCAGTCCAAGACTCGCGATTGTTGTGGAGACCCCTTGCGGAGAGATGTCAGCACACGTGGTGACTCGGGTCGCTCCCGCGGCGCGCCCGCGATTGCCGGAGCACTCGCGCTCGTACTCCTCGCGGCTGGCTGCTCACTGAGCTCGAGCAAGACGCTGCCCATTCCCCACACCCACCTCTCGGGTTCGCGCACAACCACGCCAAAGCCACACCGGAATGTGCCTTCGCCGCTCAACGTCGTTTCGATCTCGCCGGCGCCGGGGTCCCAGCGGGTCGGGTATGGCTCGGACGTGATAGTGCGATTCTCGGCGCCGCTCGCCGCCGGCGCCCCGATGCCTCATCTCTCTGCCTCGCCCCCGGGGAGCTGGTCGGCCGACGGAACCGACGCGCTCGTGTTCCACCCGAACGGCAACTTCCTGCCGCTCTCGACCGTGACCCTCACCGTGCCGGGGGGAAGGCGAGGCGAGACGAGCCGGAGCGGTGGCGCGCTCCAGCGGTCCGTCACCGCCAAGTTCAGGATCGCCGGGGCATCTGAGCTCAGGCTGCAGCAGTTGCTGGGCGAGCTCGGCTATCTGCCGCTGAGTTTCTCGCCAAGCCCGACGACACACTCCGCGCCGCCCCGGTCCGCGGTACCCGCTCACCTCACCTCGGATTCCGAGTCGACCGGCTCTAGCACGCCGTCTACGAGCCCGCCCACCACGGCGAAGGTCACGACGACCACGGCCAAGGTCACCACGACCACGAGAGCGAGGGCAACGACGACCACTGTGCCGCCCACGACCCAGGCGCCGTCAGTCGGCGGCCCTGGTTACGGCACTGCGTTGACCAACGCTCCTGGACCGGGCAGCACCCGAGTGGAAGAACCAGGCGTCGCGAGTGACATCCCGTTGTCTCCGCTGCCAGGGAAGTTCACCTGGCGGTTCCCCAACATCCCCGGCTCGTTGTCGGCTCAGTGGGCAGCGGGGGCACCGAACGTCATCACCACCGGAGCCGTCATGCAGTTCGAGGACGCTCACGGACTCGCCACCGACGGTCAGGCTGGGCCGCAGGTCTGGGCAGCGCTGCTGCAGGCTGTCGCCCATCGTCAAGTCGACGGCCAGCCGTACAACTACGTCTATGTCGAGACCGGAAGCCCCGAGTACCTCTCGCTGTGGCGCGACGGCGTGGTGGTGTTCACCACGCTCGTGAACACCGGAATCTCAGTGGCGCCGACCGCGCTGGGCACCTACCCGGTCTACGCTCGCTACACCGTCACCACGATGAGCGGCAGGAACCCGGACGGCTCGCTTTACAGTGACCCCGGCATTCCCTGGGTCAGCTACTTCAACGGTGGTGATGCGCTCCACGGCTTCCTCCGAGCCGGGTACGGCTATCCCCAGAGTCTCGGATGCGTCGAGATGCCATACTCCTCGGCCGCGACCCTCTTTCCCTTCACACCGCTCGGCACGCTCGTCTCCGTCCTGTAGCAGAACCGAGCGGGCTGGGCGGCGTCGAGCACGGACGCGGGTCGCTTCCGACTCAGTCGATTCCCCGTATCCCGAACGTCCCTGACCAGCTTTGTCCGGGAGCGATGCCGATAACGGCCTCGCCGCTCCGCAACGCGTTCGGCGGGCACGTCATCGGCTCGATCGCCACGCCACGCCGGCGATCGTCGGGCCCGAGCGTGTCGCCCGTGTAGCACATGACGTACGGCCAGCTTTCGTCTGCCCAGAGCGCCGAGCGATGGCCATCTGCTGTCGACAGCACCGCCTGCCAGGCCGCCCGCTCGGGGACCGCCGTGTCCGGGCTCAGGCCGAGATCCGTGAAGCAGTCATCGAGCCGCACACCTGCCAACTCAAGGCCATGACGGAAATCGAGGCGGGTTTCTCCGATTTCCTCCGAGCCCCGCGGGATGCCCCTGGCGTCCAACCGCAGATGCCGGGATGCCTGCAGCAAGAGCACGCAACCGTCGACACCGCGGGACCCGGCGTCGAGATACGGATGGGCGCCCATCCCGAACGGTGCCGTCACGGGCGAGCGGTTCTCGGCCGACGCCTCCACGACCAAGCCTCCATCTACAAGCTCGTAGCGAAGAGCGATCGTCAGCCGCCACGGATACGCGGGCTGAGGCGCCAGCTCGCAGGAAAGACGCACCGATCGATCGGTGTGCTCGTCGACATGCCACGTGAGCCATCGCACCAAACCGTGGATGGCGTTGCGCCGAGCAGGCTCGTCGAGCGGCACATGGGCGCGTATCCCACCGAAACTGTACGTGCCGTCCTCTACCCGGTTGGGCCACGGAGCGAGCATTTGTCCGCGGCCGCCGCCGGACATCTCGCCCACTCCGTAGGGCCAGACGACGGCTCGGCCATCGAGGGTGAATTCCCTGATGCTGGCTCCCACTTCGGTGACGACGACCTGCTGACGACTGTCGCCGATCGTCAGCTGACGCCCAGAGGGGGCCCGTGCCTCGTCCGAGCCGTCGCGCACGTCTCGGTATGGTACAACGACGCCCTCACCGACCCGGGCATCACGGAGGAGGAATCGGTGCGCGTCCTTGTGACGAACGACGACGGCGTCCACGCGCCGGGCCTGGGCCGCCTGACGCGCGTCCTCCGCGACGGCGGCCATGACGTGGTCGTGGCTGCGCCGCTGGCGGAAGCGAGCGGCGCCGGGGCGGGTGTCGGCCCGATCCACACGATGGGTGACGGCATCGTGATGGCGGACGTGAGCCTGCCGGGCCTGGAGGATGTCGTCGCCTACGGCGTCGACGCGTTGCCCGCTCTCATCGTCATAGTCGCATGCCTCGGAGCCTTCGGGCCGGCTCCGGATCTTGTCGTTTCTGGTATCAATCCCGGGCGCAACGTCGGGCGAGCGGCGCTTCACTCAGGCACGGTGGGGGCCGCGCTCACCGCCGTCCACTTCAACAAGCGGGCGCTTGCCGTCAGCGTCCAATCGGGACCGTTCTCCGGATTTGAATCGGCAGACGACAGCCACATCCACTTCGATACGGCGGCTTCGATCGCTGTGGCCCTCCTCTCCCATCTCGCCGAGTCGCCTGTCCGCACTGTCCTCAACTGCAACGTGCCGAACCTGCCTCTCGGCGCCCTCCGGGGGATCCGCTGGGCACATCTCGCCCGCTCCGGACTCGTGCGCTCGGTGGCCGTGGACCCGTCGGGCGAGCCTCGCCTGCAGCTGGACCTCGGCTTCGCCGAACCGCAGGCGGGAGACGAGAGCGATCAGGCCTTGACGACTCTCGGATACGTCAGCGTCACGCCCCTCGCGAGCGTGACCGAGGACATTCGACCGTCGGTCCGCGACACGATCGGCAGCTCGATTGCAAGTGTTGCGGCTCAGCTCGGGATCACCGATCGCCCGACTCGTGACGAGGCGCAAGGGCCGGCCGCCTGAGCCTCCGATTCTCGGGACCGATCTGCTCGCGCAAGCGGCACTTGCGTGCACGAGCCTCGGCCGAGATGCCGGTGGGAATGAGGCTGATGAGCTTTGTGTGGCTTCTGTTGTTGGTGTTGTGGACGTGAACTCGAATTTTTTCAAACGCTCAAACCCCAGGTCACGCAAGTGCCGGTTGACAAATACGTGACAATTTTCTGCCAAGGGTTGCGGTCGGGTGACACAGCTCGCTATGGTCTTAAGTCACAGCAACTGTCAAAGACGATGGGTATCGCGCTTCCGGGGGTTTGAGAACCCGGATCACGGCTCGGCTCTCGCCGCCCCTGCGTGGCATGCATTTTGTGCCCGGGGCAGCGTACGGAACTGTGTGCCGACCGGGTGCCGCCCCGTCCTGATCCCAAAGGGTCGAAAGGAGCCGCGAACAGCAACCAACCCAGGGCCGTCCCCGTCTGCACCTCGAATGGAGGCCACATCACCTCCCGATTCGACCGCCCTTCCGGCGCCGGGTCACGAGTCGCATGCAACGAAGACGGGATGCCCGCATCAAAGCACCCACCTGGAGCCCACCGGGTTTCCGATCTCCCAAGGAGGAGCACAGATGCGCAAGCACCCCCTGATCGCGCTGACCGCGTTCACTGCGCTTACTGCGAGCGCCTTCGCCGGTGCAAGCACCGGCTCGTTCGAGTCCAATTCAGTTTTGACCAGCGCTCGGGCGACTCATCGTCCGAGTCAACCAGCTCTTCGCGAAGAGGCACGAGTGGTCCTCGTCGCCCAGAGCGATACGCACCAGATTCCTGCCTTCAGCCGTAGCTTGGACGTCGTTCACGACTCACGCCGTCCCTATGGGATCAAGTTGAGCTCTGTGACGGGCCTTCCCGCCTCGGCGAAGCCGAAGTCCAGGGCGAGGCCGAAGCCGCGGCCCAAGCCGAAGGCTGTCAAGGCAGTCACCCCTGTCGTGGTATGGGTCGCTCCTGCGCCGGCCCCGGTCGCTCCGGCTCCGGCGCCCGTCGTCACCACCACGACTGTGTCACCGACCATTCCGGCCGGCGGGATCTGGTATGAGCTCCGGATGTGCGAGGCCAGCGGCAACTACGCCGAGAACTCGGGCAACGGCTACTACGGCGCGTACCAGTTCTCGCTCTCCACGTGGTACGGCCTCGGCTTCACGGGACTGCCGAGCGCCGCTGCACCTCCCGTGCAGGACAGAGCGGCGGCGGAGCTGCAAGCCCGTTCAGGATGGGGACAATGGCCCTCCTGTGCTGCGCAGCTCGGGCTTTGACGGCGACGGCCACTGTCTTGCGCTTTTAGAAACCTCACGTGACAGACGGGCTCCGCGCAGGAGCTCGTCTGTCACGCGTCTGGCACGCTGCCGCCATTTCCTGGCGGCACGCCCTCGGGACGCCGCCCCCACAAGCGGCGACCCGGTTCGGCCGACACGCGACGGAGTGTGCGCTGCTCGAAGCGACGGCGCCGCTGAGCGTGGCGGCACTCGCGGGTGTCAGCGGCGCGGATGCAAGCCGGTCTGTCGCCCTTGCCCACGGGGCCGCCAGGCGTTTGCCACGTTCACGAGCACGATGCCACCCCAGGCGATGGCGATGCCCGCCGTATGAGCGAAGTCGCCGGCGATCGCTGTCAGCGGTATTCCGAGAGTGATGGACGAGAGGGCGAGGAATGTCCCGCCGCGGCGCCGCTGCCAGACGGGCCAGGACATCGTCCTCTCGGCCAGTCGCATGTCGACGCGGCTGTCGATCTCGGCCGAGACCCGCTCTGCGAAGCTCTCTACGAACGCCTGGTCATACTCGGGCCCGAGCTCGCGCCGCGCGCCGAGCGTGGCGGACCACTCCTCGTGACGTGAGTCGCTCGCCATGCGACGAGACTCGCGCCGCCCCGTAGCGGAGTCAAGCTGCCACGAGCCTTCAATGAAAACGCCGAAGTGAGAATCGCTCCAGTGGCAGCGCCGGCGGAGCACCTTCGGCGAGATCGGCGAGGACCTGGCCCCACAAGGGCCCGAACTTGAAGCCGTGCCCCGAGGTCCCGCCTCCGATGACCACACGCCCGACACGATCGATCACAAAGTCCTCATCTGCCGTGTTGTCGTAGAAGCATCGCTCTGTCCGCAATGGCTCCTCCACAAAACCCGGCAGGAGGCGCACGGTGGCGCCGCGGAGCAGCATGAGCTCGCGAGGGTCGTCGTCGAACGGGATCTCCGCCGGCAGCACCGTTTCACCGGGATCGTGGATCCCGATCTTGTACGTGTCGGTCTCGTGTGCCGGGACGCCGTAGTACGTCACCGGACCTCGTTCGACGAATGCGGGCACACTGCCCAGCGCGCTGGATCTCGGCTGAAGGTAGGCCACCTGTTGGAGGCTCGGCCGGAAGACCCCGCCGGCCGGGAGTCCGGCCATCTCCGCCAGCTCACCGGACCAGGCACCGCCGCACAGCACGGCAGCATCACAATCGAACTGCAGTGCGCCTGCCCGAACGCGGACACACGCCTCGCCGTCCTCGACGCCGGATACTCCGACGCCCTCGACGATCTCAGCCCCGGCGGAACGCGCCGAACGAGCGAGCGCCGTGAGCACCTGGTCCGCGCGGAACACTCCGGCGGTCGCCTCGTAGATCGCGTGCCCCACGATATGGATGGCGGGAAACCGTTCAGCGAGCTCCTCACCCAGCAGGATCTCATGGGGTGCCCCGGCCTCGTTCATGGCGGCGGCGAGCTCGTGCACGCGATCACCGAAAGAGAGAAACCCCGTCGGCACGAGCAAATGCTGCCCCGACTCCTCAGAGATCTCTCGCCATCCGGCCAGCGAGGTCATCGCCATCTGGACGTACAGCGGATCCTCGTATCCGTACCGGAGGATTCGTGAGCCCCCTTTCGAGCCCGAGCGCTCGTGGCCGATCGCCGCTTGCTCCAGGCAGAGGACGTCCCGCCCGCGCCGACTCAGCTCTCGAGTCACCGCCAGGCCGACGAGGCCCGCGCCTACGACGACGAACTGCCGCCTCTCGGACACTGACCCAGGCTAGGGCCGAGACGGGACCGGCTCACCACGATCCGACAAAGCCCTACAATGCAAGTCATGCAGCACCGCATGCGCCGATTTCCGTGCCCCCCGGCCCTCTTCGGGCCTGCCGGGGCGCGCATCGTCGACATCGTCGACTGACCAGGCGCCTCCTTCAGGCGGCCGGAGGGGTCGGGGGGCTTATGCCCCGTCCACCCCTACACCGCGAAGGAGCATCACGTGCCGCGAACAATTTCGGCAGCCGAGCTTGCCCATGACCTCGAGCTGAGAGACCTGACGGACCCGAGCGCCGGTCCCCACGCCCTGCAGGCGATCGTCGACACCATCACGACCGCCCTGTGCACCACGTGGTCCTGCGACCTCAGAGTGCATCGAGGCGAGCGCATCACAACCGTGGAAGACAACTACGACCGGTTGGGTTTCTCACGCGACGTCGTCACCCGCGACGCCCGCTACACCCGCTACGTCGATGAGGCTCACATGCTGCGGAGCCATTCGAGCGCGATAGTGCCAGGAGCTCTCGAGGAGCTCGCCGTGGAGGACGGTTCGCATGCAGCGCCAGACGACGTGCTCCTCGCATGTCCCGGGATCTGCTATCGGCGCGACGCCATCGACTGGCAACACACAGGAACGCCGCAGCAGCTCGACCTCTGGCGGATAGCTCGCCGGCCACTTGACAACGCAGACCTCGACGAGATGATCGACACGATCTGTCGTGTGCTCGTCCCGGGACGGCGGCACCGCTGGGAACCACGCGTGCACCCCTACACCCTCGACGGCCGGCAAGTGGACGTCGAGTGGGACGGAACCTGGGTCGAGATCGGAGAGTGCGGGCTCGCCCACCCGGACTTGCTCGAGCGTTGTGGGCTGGGGCGCTCGTGGTCAGGGCTGGCGCTCGGGATGGGTCTCGATCGCCTGCTGATGCTTGTCAAGGGCATCGGAGACATCAGGCTGCTCCGTTCGAGCGACCCCAGAGTACGCGAGCAGATGCTTACCCTCGACCCCTATCACCTGGTGTCGGCGATGCCGCCCATTCGCCGCGACCTGTCCATCGCGGCGGACGAGAGCGACCAGGTGGAGGATCTCGGTGACCGGGTGCGCGACGCCCTGGGCGATGACGCCGACGTGGTCGAGGAGGTTGCCGTCATCTCCAGCACTGCTGCCGCGGATCTCCCGGCGGCGGCCTGCCAACGCCTCGGCATCGGGCTCGGTCAGGTCAATCTGCTCGTCCGGGTGACCTTGCGAGCGCTCGATCGAACGCTCAGCGCCGCGGAAGCGAACGAGCTTCGCGACCGGATCTATGCCGCCTTGCACCGCGGCACGGCTCACATGTGGGCGGCCGGCCGCGTCGCCACGTCGGAGTCGTGCGGGCGCTAGCCGGCCGGCGTTGGGCGACAGGCCGTCGGGGCTTCGAGCGCTCCGATGCCGGAGGCGCTGACGACGTAGGTGTCAGAGCCCGCCACGACGACATCGCTCACGGACAGCGGTGAGAAGGAGGACTCCGTCGACGCCCGCACGCGACCTGTCGAGGAGTCGAGGCAAACCAGAGTCGTGAGATCCGTCGCCCAAATCGCTCCGCCCGCATC
>Ga0182024_10017295_pt1 | contig 13559 bp, 10 predicted proteins | sample P32metaG_FD_120480 | JGI IMG/M metagenome (GOLD analysis project Ga0182024, IMG submission 120480) | Permafrost microbial communities from Stordalen Mire, Sweden - P3-2 metaG (Illumina Assembly) | ecosystem: Environmental > Terrestrial > Soil > Wetlands > Permafrost | place: Sweden: Stordalen...
CCGCTGACCGTATCGGCTTTGGCCCTGGTGCATCAGCGCTTTTCAACCAACACTTTTCCGTCGTGGCGGCTCGCGCATCCTTATCGCTATCTTGCCCACAATGGCGAGATCAACACGGTCCGCGGCAACGTCAATTGGATGTGGGCGCGGCGCGGTTCCCTGGCCTCGGAACTCCTGGGCGACGATCTTGACAAGATGTGGCCGCTGATCCCGCGGTCGGGCCAGTCCGACACCGCGAGCCTCGACAATGCGCTGGAGTTGCTGGTCGCGGGCGGTTACTCGCTGGTCCATGCCATGATGATGCTGATACCCGAAGCCTGGGCCGGCAATCCACAGATGGATCCTGGGCGACGAGCCTTTTATGAATATTACGCCGCCTTGATGGAGCCTTGGGATGGGCCGGCGGCGATCGCCTTCACCGACGGCCGTCAGATCGGAGCGACGCTCGACCGCAATGGGTTGCGCCCGGCGCGCTATCTTCTGACGGACGACGATTACGTCGTCATGGCGTCGGAAACCGGCGTGCTGCCTATCCCCGAAGAAAAGATCGTCCGCAAATGGCGCCTGCAGCCGGGCAAGATGCTGCTGATCGATCTCGAAGAAGGCCGCATCATCGAGGACGCCGAGATCAAGGAGCAGCTTGCCTCCGAGCATCCCTACGAGGGCTGGCTCAACCAGACTCAGATCAAGCTTGAAGAGCTTCCGGAAGGCGCCGACACGCCAAGCTCGGGCCTGCGCAACGATCCGGTCGCGCTTTTGAACGAGCAACAGGCTTTCGGCTATACCCAGGAGGATCTGCAATTCTTCCTGGAGCCGATGTCGCGGGATGGCGACGATCCGGTCGGCTCGATGGGCACCGACACGCCGCTCGCGGTGTTGTCACGAAAGCCGAAGCTCCTTTACAATTATTTCAAGCAGAATTTCGCGCAAGTGACCAACCCGCCGATCGATCCGATCCGCGAGGAGTTGGTCATGTCGCTGGTGTCGATGATTGGCCCGCGGCCGAACCTGCTCGGCCATCAAGTCGGCGAGCACTACCGGCTCGAAGTGACGCAGCCGATCCTGACCAACATCGATCTGCAGAAGATTCGCGAAATCAAAGATCTGGCCGGCGAGGCCTTCCGCACGTGCACGCTCGACGCGACTTGGCCGGATTCGGAGGGCGCCGACGGGTTGGCGCCGGCGCTGGAACGGCTCTGCCGCGACGCGGCCGAAGCCGTAACCGGCGAGTACAACATCCTGATCCTGTCGGACCGAAAGGTCTCGGCCGAACGGATACCCATCCCCGCGCTGCTCGCGACCGCCGCTGTGCATCATCATCTGATTCGCGAAGGCTTGCGGACCAGCACCGGCTTGGTGGTTGAGACCGGCGAAGCGCGCGAAGTCCATCATTTTTGTGTCTTGGCGGGGTATGGCGCGGAGGCGGTCAATCCCTATCTCGCCTTCGAGACGCTGGAACAGCTTCGCGTCCAATACCGGCTTTCGCTCAAGCCTTATGAATCGCAGAAGAACTACATCAAGGCCGTCGGCAAGGGGATCCTGAAAGTGATCTCCAAGATGGGAATATCGACCTACCAATCCTATTGCGGCGCGCAGATTTTCGATGCGGTCGGCCTCGCGACCGACTTCGTCGAACATTATTTCACGGGCACCGCCAGCACCGTCGAAGGGGTGGGCCTGCGCGAGATCGCCGAGGAAGCGGTGCAACGTCACCGGAATGCCTACGGCGAGAATCCCGTCTATCACGAAATGCTCGATGTCGGCGGCGACTATGCCTTCCGCGTTCGCGGCGAGGATCATGCCTGGACGCCGGAATCGGTCGCGAAGCTGCAACATGCCGTGCGAGGCAATTCGTCCGCGGACTATCGCGACTACGCCGAGAAGATCAACGATCAGACCGAGCGCCTCCTGACCTTGCGCGGACTGATGGAATTCAAATTCGCGCCGGAGCAGGTGCCGCTTGACGAGGTCGAACCGGCGCGGGAGATCGTCAAGCGTTTCGCCACCGGCGCCATGAGCTTCGGCTCGATCAGCCGCGAGGCGCACACGACCCTCGCCATCGCCATGAACCGGATCGGCGGCAAGTCCAATACCGGCGAAGGCGGCGAGGAAGCGGATCGCTTCCGGCCGCTGCCGAACGGCGATTCGATGCGTTCCGCCATCAAGCAAGTCGCGTCCGGGCGGTTCGGCGTCACCGCGGAATATCTGGTCAATGCCGACGACATCCAGATCAAGATGGCGCAAGGCGCGAAGCCGGGCGAAGGCGGCCAGCTTCCAGGTTACAAGGTCGACAAGAACATCGCTCGGGTCCGGCACGCGACGCCGGGCGTCGGGCTGATCTCGCCGCCGCCGCATCACGACATCTATTCGATCGAGGATTTGGCGCAGCTCATTCACGACCTGAAGAACGTCAATCCGCGTGCACGGATTTCCGTGAAACTGGTCTCGGAGGTCGGCGTCGGGACGGTGGCCGCGGGGGTCGCCAAGGCGCGCGCCGATCATGTCACCATCGCGGGCTATGAAGGCGGCACCGGCGCGAGCCCCCTTACCTCGCTGACGCATGCCGGCTCGCCTTGGGAGATCGGCTTGGCCGAAACGCAGCAGACGCTGGTCCTGAACGGCTTGCGCGGCCGCATCGCGGTCCAGGTCGATGGCGGCATCCGCACCGGACGCGATGTCGTGGTGGGAGCGCTATTGGGGGCGGACGAGTTCGGTTTCGCCACCGCGCCCTTGATCGCCGCCGGCTGCATCATGATGCGCAAATGCCATCTCAATACCTGCCCCGTGGGCGTGGCCACGCAGGATCCCGTGCTGCGGAAGCGCTTCACCGGCCAGCCGGAACACGTGATCAATTTCTTCTTTTTCGTCGCCGAGGAAGTGCGCGAACTAATGGCGCAGCTCGGCTTCCGCCGCTTCGACGACATGATCGGCCATGTCGAAAAGCTCGACCCGCGCCGCGCCGTCGATCATTGGAAGGCAAAGGGCATTGATCTCTCCCGCATCCTCTATCTGGCGCCACCGCAACTGGGGACCGCGATCAGCAACCGCGAGCGCCAGGATCACCACCTCGACGGCGTTCTCGACAACGAGCTGATCGAGCGCGCGATGCCAGCCCTCGATGCCGGTAAGCCGGTGCGGTTCGAGCATGCGATCCGCAATGTCAACCGTACGGTCGGCGCCATGCTCTCGGGTCAGGTGGCGCGGCGCTACGGACATATCGGCCTGCCCGACAATACAATTTCTATCAGTCTCCATGGCACGGCTGGGGGCAGTTTCGGCGCCTTCCTCGCGCGCGGCGTCACGCTCGAACTGTTCGGCGACGCCAATGATTATGTCGGCAAAGGCCTCTCCGGTGGACGAGTCGTCGTCCGCCAGCCGCCGGAGGCGCATCGCGAGCCGACCGAGAACATCATTGTCGGCAACACCGTGCTTTATGGCGCGATCGCGGGCGAAGCCTATTTCGAGGGCGTCGCCGGCGAACGCTTCGCCGTGCGCAACTCCGGCGCGGTAGCCGTCGTCGAAGGCTGCGGCGATCACGGCTGCGAATATATGACCGGCGGCGTGGTGGTCGCGCTGGGAGAGACGGGTCGCAATTTCGCGGCCGGCATGTCGGGCGGCATCGCCTATGTCTACGACCCCGGCAACCATTTCGAGGATTTGTGCAATCCTGGAATGGTCACCCTGGAGCGCGTCGCCGCCACCGCGACGGAACTCGGGATCGGGGACGATCATGACCGGCCGCGCCAACGCTCGCTGAGCGTCGATGACAGCGGCATGGGCGATCCCCTCGGTTTCGATGCCGAACGCCTTCGGATTCTCGTGGAGCGGCACCATTTATATACCGGCAGCGCACGAGCCCGCGCATTGCTCGAAGACTGGGCCCGCGCCCTCGCCTGCTTCGTCAAAATCGTGCCCAAGGATTATCGCCGCGCGCTCCTCGAACTGCGCGCGGAGCGCGACGCCGCCAAGGCTACCGCCGCCGAATGAGCCTGCCCATGGGGGATGCGAATCATGGGTAAGCCGACCGGCTTCCTCGAATACGAACGGCATGACCGCGGCTACGATAAGCCCGACGCGCGGCGGAAATCCTGGCACGAGTTCGTCAAACCGCTGCCGGAACCCGAACTCAACAAACAAGCCGCCCGCTGCATGGATTGCGGCATTCCCTTCTGCCATACCGGATGTCCGGTCAACAATATGATCCCCGACTGGAATAATCTGGTCTATCGCGAGCAATGGCAGGCCGCGGTCAAGAATTTGCATTCGACGAACAATTTTCCCGAATTCACCGGCCGCATCTGTCCCGCGCCGTGCGAGGAATCCTGCACGCTGAACATCGACGATAATCCCGTCACGATTAAGACCATCGAATGTGCGATCGTCGACCGCGGCTGGCGCGAGGGATGGATCCAACCGGTCCTTCCCGAGGAGCGAACCGGCAAGAAGGTCGCGGTCGTCGGTTCGGGACCGGCGGGCTTGGCCTGCGCCCAGCAATTGGCGCGCGCCGGCCACGATGTCACCCTCTTCGAGAAGGCGGACAGGATCGGGGGCCTGCTGCGCTACGGCATCCCCGATTTCAAGATGGAGAAACACCACATCGACCGCCGCATGGTGCAAATGGCGGCGGAAGGCGTGAATTTTCGCCCAGGAATCAATGTGGGAATCGACGTGACGGTCGATGCGCTGCGCACGGAATACGACGCTATCGCCCTCACTGGGGGCGCCGAACTGCCGCGCGATCTCGACCTCCCCGGTCGCATGCTCGACGGCATCCACTTCGCGATGGAGTTTCTGCCGCAGCAAAACAAGCGCGGCGCCGGCGATCCCGAGGAGCGCGCCGCGCCCCACGGCACGATCTCGGCCTTGGGCAAGCACGTCGTCGTGATCGGCGGTGGCGATACCGGCTCCGACTGCATCGGCACCTCGACTCGCCAGGGCGCTCTCTCGATCACGCAACTTGAAATTCTGCCCCAACCGCCGGAGCATGAGAACAAGGCACTGGTCTGGCCGGACTGGCCGCTGAAGCTCCGCACCTCGTCGTCCCAAGAGGAAGGCTGCGATCGTGATTGGGCGGTGGTAACCAAAGGCGCCATCGGCGTCGATAACAGAATCGAGGCGCTCGATTGCGTCCGGGTCGAATGGGTCGCCGACGGCAACGGGCGCATGCGGATGCGCGAGATTCCGGGTAGCGAATTTCAGCTCAAAGCCGACCTGGTCTTGCTGGCGATGGGGTTTCTCGGACCCCACAAAGCCGGCTTGGTCGAGAAAGCAGGCGTAGCTCTCGACGCACGGGGAAATGTCAAAGCCAACACCGAGGACTATCGTACTTCCGAGCCAAGAATATTCGCCGCCGGCGATATGCGCCGGGGTCAATCGCTCGTCGTCTGGGCGATCCGGGAAGGCCGCCAATGCGCCCGCGCCATCGATGAATTCTTGATGGGATCGAGCGCGCTACCCCGTTAGCGGGTCGCTCCGTTAAATCCATGCCATGTTCGGAACTTCCGTCTCCCGCCGCCGTTGGCCTTGAGAGGGCCGGATCGCATTTCTAACCGCGTTCGGCCGCCCCCCATTCAATTGGAAAAGACGGAGCCATGGCGAACGAACTTCAGGGCAAGCGCATCGCCATCGTGGCGACGGACGGTTTCGAGCAATCGGAACTGCTAAAGCCTCTCGAGGCGCTAAAGCAGGCCGGCGCGCAAGCCGATGTGATCGCGCCAAAGGCCGGCGAGATCCAAGGCATGGAACATCACGACAAGGGGCAGAAGGTCAAGGTCGACCGCACCATCGATCAGGTCAAGGCCGAGGATTACGCCGGCCTGGTCCTGCCGGGCGGGGTCGCCAATCCGGATGCTCTTCGTACCAACGCGAAAGTGGTCGCGTTCGTGCGGGCGTTCTTCGACGCCAAGAAACCCGTAGCGGCGATCTGCCATGGCCCTTGGACCTTGATCGAAGCCGACGTGGTCCGGGGGCGCACGGTAACATCGTGGCCGTCGCTCCAGACCGATCTGAAAAACGCGGGCGCGCATTGGGTAGACCAGGAAGTCGTGGTCGATCGGGGCCTCGTCACCAGCCGCAAGCCGGACGATCTGCTGGCTTTCTGCAAGAAGATAATCGAGGAATTCCGCGAGGGCCGACACGATCGACGGGAGGCGGCGGAATAGCCTCGACGAGGAAACCTCCGTCGGTCCCTGTTTTGAGTGACATTTTCGCAAGCTGAATGAAGGAGAGAATCATGAACGGTAAGCCGGGCAGCACCAAAGGCCGTCTTATTTCTTCGGAAAAGGTGGACGGTACATCGGTCGAGAATTCTCGTGGCGAAAGTCTGGGGACGATCCGCGAAGTCATGATCGACAAAATTTCCGGTCAGGTGGCTTATGCGGTCTTGAAATATGGCAGCGTTTTCGGAATCGGCGGAAAGCTCTTTGCCCTCCCCTGGGACGTACTGAAATACGACGCCAATCGCGGCGCCTATCTGGTCGATATCCCGGAAGACCGGCTGCGCAACGCGCCGAGCTTCGAGGAAGCCCGAGAGCCGGACTGGTCGGATCGCAGCTGGAACAAGAGCCTCCACGATTACTACGGGTCCGGGGCGAACTGGTTCGCCACCTACTAGCCGGATTCCGGCGGAGCGACGATGGGGCGCGTGGGCAACCGCACGCCCTTTTGCCATGCCAATGGCGTCGTGCCCGGAACGTTCTATTCGTCCCGATGTTTGATTCTAGCGATATTCCGAAACCAATAGGAGCAAGCATGAAATCTCTCGCATTCGCCGCGGCGAGCTTGGTCGTCCTCGGTGGCATTTCCGCGGCGCAGGCTCAATCGAGTACATCGAAGGCCGACAAGGCGTTCGCAAATAAAGCCGCCGCGGCGGGCCTCTCTGAAGTCGCGGAAGCGAAGATCGCACTCGATAAGAGCGGCAATCCGGACGTGAAAAGTTTTGCCCAGCGCATGGTCGACGACCACGGCAAGGCCAACGACCAGCTCATTCAGATTGCGCAGAAGGACGGGCTAAGCGTGCCGTCATCGCCTTCCAGCAGGGATGAGGCGCAAGCGAACAAGCTCTCCGGCATGAGTGGAGATGCGTTCGATAAGGCCTATATCCGCGATCAAGTCGCCGCGCACAAAAAGGCCGTCGCCTTGTTCACGAAGGAGAGCGAGAAGGGACAAAATTCCAATCTGAAGGATTTCGCGACCCAAACCTTGCCGACCCTCCAGGACCATTTGCGGATGGTCACGACCTTGGCTGGCAAGTAGCGCTTTCGACCGACCCAAAAAATACGGCCGCCGGGTGACGCTCGCCGGCCGTCCCGATTTCAGGGCACGGCTAACCCCGGCCGTGACGAGCGGAAATCGGCTCGCTATAGTCAGTGCCGGCGGCACCGCGCCGTCGAAGCTGCCAACGACCGGCGAATGCCGGCGCCGAAAAGGGAGGGAATGGAATGGCCGAAGGCAATATCGTCGATGTCTCCGAGATCATCGAACGTCAGAAGTTAAGCGGGTTCCTGATTGGGCTCGTCGTCATTTCTTGGATCATCACCTTCTTCGACGGCTTCGACATGATCTCGATTGGGTTCATCGCGCGGCCGATCATGACGCAGTTCAAGCTCGATCCAGTCGAGATGGGGAATGTCTTCAGCATCGGCCTCCTCGGCACCCTGATCGGCGGCTTCGGCCTGGGCTGGATCGCCGACCGCGTCGGCCGCCGTCCCGCCGTGATCTGGGCGACGTTCGCCTTCGGCGTGCTCACAATCCTCCTGGCGTTCGCCAACAATTACAGCCATCTGCTGATCCTGCGCCTGGTCGACGGCATCGCCATCGGCGGCATGCTCCCGGTTGCCTGGGCACTCAACATCGAATACGTACCGAAGCGCTATCGCTCGACAATCGTCACCGTGATCATGATTGGCTATTCCTTCGGCGCCGCCGCCGGGGGCCCGGTCGCGAACTGGCTTTTGCCGATCTATGGCTGGCCTTCCGTATTCATTTTCGGCGGCGTGCTCTCGCTCGCGGCGTCGGTCGCGCTATTCTTCATACTACCGGAATCGGTTCGCTTCCTGACCACCAAGAACCGTCGCCCCGACCTCATCGCCCGTATCGTGCGCCGCATCGCGCCCGCCCAACCGATCCCCGCCAGCGCGCAATTCGTCCTGGCCGACGAAGGCACCGCCATCGGCGATTTCAAGCCATCGATATTGTTCAAGGGCGAACTCCGCTGGATTACCCCGATGCTCTGGATCGCTTATATCTTTAGCTCGATGACGGCCTTCTTTTTGGCCAATTGGGGACCGATCGTGATCATGTCGCTTGGGTTCACGCGCGAAGCCGCGAACTGGTCGGCGACGGCGAACTCGATCGGCGGCGCTCTTGGCGGGTTGCTGCTGATGCGCTTTACCGACAATCGCGGCGCCATCGCGATTACTATTATGCCGCTGATCGCTATTCCGCTGTTGCTGATCGTCGGTCTCGGCGATACGGCCCCGATCAATATTCTTGGTCTCAGCCTGTTCTTCTATCTACAGTTCTTCGCGGTCCTGTTCCTGATCGGTGGCCATTTCGGCCTGCACAGCATCGCGGGCATATTCTATCCCAGCGCGTATCGCAGCAATGGCGCCGGCTGGGCGACTTCGGTGGCGAAGATCGGATCGATCGCCGGACCCTTCATCGGCGGCTTTATCCTCTCGTCGAGCCTGCCCAAGCCCGAAATTTTTGCCGTCCTCGCTATCTGCCCCTTCGTTTTCGTGATTTGCATCTTCGTGGTCGGGCGCATTCAGAGCCGCATCATGCGGCACGAACACGTGTCCGCCGGCGCCGCCGCCAACGACGCCGCCATGGCGGGGAGCCGTTAACCCGCAGGCAATCGTTCTAGTATATAGTGTTGTGGCCCGGTCCGGGGAACGACCGGGCGCCTGTATGCGTTTGCGATAAATTGGAGGCGTTATGCCACGTCCGACTTGGTCCGGCTTTCTGAAGCTCTCGCTCGTGTCCTGTCCGATCTATCTCGCACCCGCCACCACCGAGGGCGAGCGGATCAGCTTCCATCAGCTCAATCCCGCTACGGGGAACCGCATCAAGCTCGTGGCGCAGGATGCCGAGACGGGGGAGGAACTGTCTCGCTCCGAATTGATCAAAGGATATGAATACGAAAAAGGCCACTATATCACCGTCACCAAGGAAGAACTCGACGAGCTCCAGATCGAATCCTCCAAGACCCTCGACCTGACGCAATTTGTCGGCAACGACGAGGTGACGCCGGTTTATCTAAATACGCCCTACTACGTCTATCCGCAGAATGAGCATGCCGAAGAGGCCTTCGTCGTCATCGCCCAGGCGATGCGGAAGAAAAAGAAGGCGGCCTTGGGGCGTGTGGTCCTCACCAGTCGCGAGCATCCGGTCATGGTCGAGCCGTTCGAGCAAGGATTGCTGATGTCGACACTGCGTGCGAGCAACGAGGTCCGCGCCGCGGATTTCGGCAAGGATCGCGCCGACGCCGATCCGGAGATGGTCACCCTCGCCGAGACCATCATCGACCGCCTGGCGTCCAAATTCGATCCTTCCAAATTTCATGATCGCTACCAGGACGCCCTGCGCGAACTCGTCGAGGCGAAGGTTCAGAAGCGGCCGGCGCCCAAGGCTCGGACGTTCGAGCCCGCGAGCAACGTGATCGACCTGATGGCGGCTTTGCGGGAGAGCGTCGGCAAGGCCGTGGATCCGCCGAAATCGGCCGGGCGCAAGAAAAAATCGGACACGCGTCAGCGCGCGATGCTGCTTCCGGTCAAGGGCGGTGCCCAGCCAAAGCCGAAAGCAAAGGCCGAGACCGCCAAGCCGCAGGGGGCACGGAAGCGCGCGGCACGATAGGACGTCCCACCGCCAGGACGACAAAAATCATCAGGGAGGAATTCAATGACAGTCAAAATGCTTGCCGCGACGTTGCTGGCATCCGCGTTCGGGTGCACGGCCGCTTTCGCGGATGGACCGGTGAAAATCGGCGTCCTCAGCGATATGTCCTCGCTCTATGCCGACCCCACGGGCTTGGGCTCTGTCGAGGCCGCGCGCATGGCGGTCGAGGATTTCGGCGGCAAGGCGCTCGGCCAGCCGATCGAAGTCGTATATGCCGACCACCAGAACAAGCCCGATATCGGCAAGACCCTCGCCGACAAATGGTACGATACCGAGGGCGTCGACGTGATCGCGGATGTACCCACCTCGTCGGTCGCGCTCGTCGTCGAAAACGTATCGCGCGAGAAACACAAGGTCCTGCTGCTGTCGGGCCCCGCTAGTTCCGACATTACCGGCCCGGCCTGTTCGGCCTATGCGGTGCATTGGACGTATGACACCTATACGCTCGCCCACGTCACCGGCGGCGCAATGGTAAAGCATGGCGGCGATACCTGGTTCTTCGTCACCGCCGATTATGCTTTCGGCCATGCGCTCGAACGCGACACCGCCGCGGTCGTGACCGCATCCGGCGGCAAGATCCTGGGCGACGTCGCGGTGCCGCTCAACAATCAGGATTTTTCCTCCTTCATGCTTCAGGCCCAGGCCTCCAAGGCCAAGGTCATTGGCCTCGCCAATGCCGGCGGCGACACCATCAATTCGATCAAGGCGGCGGCGGAATTCGGCGTCGTCGAAGGCGGCCAGAAACTCGCAGGCCTCCTGGTCTTCATCACCGACGTCCACGCGCTCGGCCTCAAGACGGCGCAAGGGCTTTCGGTCACCAGCGCCTTCTATTGGGACCTCGACGACAAGACCCGCGCCTGGTCGAAGCGCTTTTTCGACCGCATGCACAAGGAGCCGACCATGGTCCAGGCCGGCGTCTATGGCTCGGTCACGCATTATCTCAAGGCGGTGCAGGCGCTCGGCACCAAGGACGCGGACAAGGTCATGGCCAAGATGCGCGAGACGCCGATCAACGATTTCATGACCGAAAACGGCAAGATCAGGATCGACGGCCGCGTCCTGCGCGACTCCTACCTGTTCGAGGTCAAGTCGCCGGCGGAATCGAAGAGCGAATGGGACACCTACAAGCTGATCCAGAAGGTCGGGCCGGATGAATCCATCCGCCCGCTCGATAAGGGTGGCTGCCCGCTGGTTGCCAAAGGCTAGAAGCGCGCCGGCAGACTTAACGCGTTCTTAATTCCCGATTGCTTTAATGCCTCCGATCCCGTTGGGCGGCCCTGCCGGTCCCGACGGGGCAACGGCCGCTCGGAGGGCACGGATGTTCGGCATCGGTTTCGGCAAGAAGGCGCACATTAAGGAAGAGATCGGCGAAATCGAAAGCTGGATCATCGGTCATTCGCTCCAGTTCACCGCGGAGACCACGCGCGGTTTCCCGGCCGTTCCGCAAATGCTTCTGGCGACCGAGGCGTTGGCCTTTTTTCTCCATGCCCTTCGCCGCCTCGCGTACCGGCCGAACGAGGCGAAGGTTTGGATGTCGAGCTTCGAGCCGTCGGTACGCCAGATCGTGCAATTGTTCGCGGTCACGCTCAATGGCTGGTCGGGCGCCGATCTCGATCCCGAGCAGCTGGCGAAGGACGTGCAGAATCTGGTTTCGACCCGCAATCTCGAATATCAGACCTTGCCGTTTCTGACCGGCAATTTGGACGATCGTCAGACCGTCGTGTGCTCGGCGGCGCGCCGCATCTCGGAAGCGGTCGACGCCGGGGAACGGCCCGCCTTGATCGCCGCGATCCATCGCAATCTGACCCGCGTCACGGAAGCGGAACTCGCGCTGCAGGCCGAAAAGCTCGAACTCGCGCTTTACGGCAATGCCTCCCGGCCCGCCTTCGGTTCGGCGCGCCCGGTCTTCGGCATGGCGGTGCGCTAGCCGATCGCTGTACGACTCCCCGCCAGTTTATCCACCCGCCCGCTGCATCCGGATCGGGTTGATCTGGCCCTGTGGGCTAAGGCCGCCATAGCCCTCGATCAGATCGAGATCGATAATCATCGCGACGCCGAGGCGCGCGAAATCGTGGTCGCGCTCGACCTGCGCCATCGTGTCATAGACTTTACGCCGCGCGGCGTCGCTGGAATCGATGTGGGCGCGGCCGCGGAAATTGTACGTCGCCTTCGCGTCCTCGTCCCGGTACATCATCGCGATCTTGGGATGCTTCTGGATCGACCGGATCATGCTGCCGCCCGCGTTGCGCACCCAAATCGCCAATTGCGTGTCGCTGAAGACCTGGGTCGAGCCGCGAAAGGTCAGGATCGGCTGGCCGGATTCGTCGCTATACGCGATCAGCATCGGATGGCGCTGCGCCAGCGCGTTGTTGATCCTGTCCTTGAGGTCGGCGGGAATTTTCAGCTCGGTTCCCGGTCTCGGCTGGCCCGGAAGCATCTGCTGCTGCACCAGCGCGATCTTGCCGTTCTTGGCGTGCACCGTCAGGGTGAGCTTGGCGCCGTTCGGCATGGCCCCGGTCGCCTGCACGGCCTCGCCCTTCTGTTCCGTCGTCCAGTTCGCCTCTTTGTAACCGGCGGCGCCAGGCCCTTTCGTCAGGCGTTCCAACACCGCGTCGCGGCCCTTCAAATCCACGTTGAGGGCCTGGAACCTCGCATCCTCGCTCAGCATGTCAGCGGGCACTGCCCCACTCTTCAGCGCGGTCAAAAATTTGTTCACCACATCCGTCTGTGCCGACATGTCGGTCCTCCTATTCCAGAAAATTAAGCACGAGTTGCGCCGCCAGGTCGGGCGCGTCGAGATCGGCGAGATGGCCGGCCTTGGGAATGACCGCGACAGCGGCATGTCCGGCCACGCCGCGGCCGAAATGCTCGGCGTAGGACGGCGCCAGCACCTTGTCTTCGTCGCCCCACAGGATCAGCGTATCGGCGCGGATGCGATGCAGCCGCCGCGCGAGCCGCGTGTCGCCCAAGGGCCACAGAATACGCGCGGCGGCTTCGCTGGCGCGGATCATGACGATCGCCCATTCGGCGGGATCGACGCCGTCGGGTGGCGCGGTAAATTCATTGTAAGTGTCCGGGTTGCGGGTCATGAGACCGGGCGCGGCGCCCGGACGCTGCGCCCAGATATCGGCGGGCGGCGCGCTGTCATCGTAGAGGCCGAACGGCGCGATCAGCACCAGCTTGCGGACCAGGGCCGGCGACATCGCCGCCACCTCCGCCGCCAGTGTGCCGCCGACCGACGCGCCGATCAAATCGCCGCCGTCCAGCCCGGCCGCTTCCAGCAAATCGAGCGTCGCCACGATCCAGTCGAGATGGGAATCGAGCTCGTCATGGCCCTCGCCGCCGGGAAAGCCAGGCAGCGAAGGAGCAATGACATGGCGGCGCTCGGCGAGCCGATCGAGGAAGGGCGTCCAGCGCGGCAGCCCGCTCACGCCGGCAAGATAAAACAGGTTCCTGCCCTCGCCCTTCTCCCAAACCCGGCACGGCCGGCCATTCACTTCGAGAAAATGTTCGGCAACCCCCTTCATTCCGCCGCCCTCAACATCGGCTGCATCGCAGGGACCGCGCGCGCCTGGGACGGCAGCGGCTTCGGCCACCAACGATCCTCCCAGCGGTCGTCGAACAAGTTCTTGAGTTGCGGCGCCACCTTCTGCGCGAACAGC
>Ga0182024_10017296_pt1 | contig 13559 bp, 13 predicted proteins | sample P32metaG_FD_120480 | JGI IMG/M metagenome (GOLD analysis project Ga0182024, IMG submission 120480) | Permafrost microbial communities from Stordalen Mire, Sweden - P3-2 metaG (Illumina Assembly) | ecosystem: Environmental > Terrestrial > Soil > Wetlands > Permafrost | place: Sweden: Stordalen...
GCCCGGCGGCTGGTGGTGTCCTTCCACGTCACCGTGGCGAACTACGAGTACCTCGTCTACTGGCGCTTCTACCAGGACGGCAACATCGAGTGCGAGGTCCGCGCGACCGGGATCATGGTCACCTCGAACTTCCCGCCCGGCCAGCCGCCGCCGTACGGCACGCTCGTCGATAACCGCACCTACGCGCCGTTCCATCAGCACTTCATCGTGGCCCGGCTGGACCTCGACGTGGACGGCCCCGCGAACACGGTGTACGCGGTCGAGTCGGAGCCGGCCGCCGCGGGCCCGGACGACCCGTACGGGCTCGGCCTCCTGCTGCGCCAGACCCCGCTGCGCACCGAGGCCGAGGGCCGGCAGGACTACGACTGGCAGACCCAGCGGGGCTGGAAGGTCGTGAGCACGGACACCTCGAACTCACTCGGCACCCCGACCGGGTACAAGCTGGTCCCCGGCGGGTCGTTCCCGGCGTTGCTGGACCCGTCGTCGGCCGTGCTGCGCCGCGCGGAGGTCATCGGGCACACGCTCTGGGTCACCCCGTACCATCCGGACGAGCGGTGGCCGTGCGGCGATTTTCCCACCCAGAGCGCGGCGGACGCCGGGCTGCCCGTGTGGACCGCGCAGAACCGCCCGATCGAGAACGCCGACGTGGTGCTGTGGTACGTGTTCGGCATCCACCACGTCACCCGCCCCGAGGACTGGCCGATCATGCCGGTGGACACGGTCTCGTTCTGGCTCAAGCCGTTCGGGTTCTTTGATCGTAATCCAGCCCTTGACGTGCCGCCGGACGCGAATCCCGGCTGCCACACGGGCGGGGGTGCCTCCGGGACCGGCTGAGCAACAGTGCGCCGTGGCTAGTCTTTGACGATGCGTAGCAGCCTGACGGCGCGGACGGCCGGGTGGCTCGCTGGCCTGACCGCGGCGCTCTGCATGGCTGCGGCCGGATCCGCCGGCGCGGCCACCCACGTTCGTGGCTCCTCCTCCAGCCCCAGCTCCTCCGACAGCCCCGGCTCCTCCGGCAGCCCGAGTTCCTCCCCGGGCGCGGGGTCCTGGACCGTGTACCACGGCGACCTGGCGGGCCGCGGCGTGGCCGCCGCGGCGGGCGCGGGGGACACCTCCTCCCGGGCCTGGACCTCGCCCGCGCTGGACGGCGAGCTCTACGGTGAGCCGCTGGTCTCGGCGGGCCGCGTCTACGTGGCCACCGAGAACGACACCGTCTACGCACTGTCCGCCGCTACCGGAGCGGTGGCCTGGTCCCGGCACCTGGCCACCGCGGTGCCGGCCAGCTCGCTGCCGTGTGGCGACATCACGCCCACGGTCGGGATCACGGGCACCCCGGTGATCGACCCGGCCCGGGCCGAGATCTTCGTGGTGGCCGACGAGGAGGCCAATGGTCACCCGGCCCACATGCTCACGGGGCTGAGCACGGCGACCGGCCGGGTCGAGATGACCCGGGACGTGGACCCGGCCGGTGCGGACACCGCGGCGCTTCTGCAGCGCACCGGGCTGACCCTGGCCGGCGGCCGGGTGGTGTTCGGCTTCGGCGGCAACGACGGGGATTGCGAGCCCTACCGCGGCCGGGTGGTGTCCGTCCCGGAGACCGGCGGCGCGCCCTCGATCTTCACCGTCGACGCGAAGGCCGGCCAGTCGCAGGGCGCGGTCTGGATGGGCGGCGCCGCCCCGGCCGTGGACGCCGCGGGCGATGTCTGGGTCAGCGTCGGCAACGGATCGGTGTACAAAACCTCCCGCGGCTACGACGACAGCGATTCGGTGCTGGAACTGTCGCCCACGATGCGGCTGCTGCAGTACTTCGCGCCGGCCAGCTGGGCCTCCGACAACGAGCATGACCGCGACTTTTCGGCCGAGCCAGCGCTGCTGCCCGGCGGCCAGGTGCTGATCGCCGGGAAGTCGCGCATCGCGTATCTGCTCAACGGCGCGCACCTCGGTGGGATCAACAGCCAGCTGGCCTCGCTGGGGTCGCTGTGCAGCGCGGACATCGACGGCGGCCCCGCGGTCACCGGCCAGACCGTGTACCTGCCCTGTCTCGCCGGGCCCCTGGCGGTCCGCGTGACCGCGTCCCCGCCGGGCCTGCGGCTGCTGTGGAGTTCGCAGGACGGCGGCGGCTCGCCGATCGTGGCCGGCGGACTGGTCTGGACGATCAGCCAGTCCGGCACGCTGTACGGCCTCGACCCGCAGACCGGGCAGGTCCGGCAGCGGGCCGCCATCGGCGCTCCGGCGAACCACTTCCCCACCCCGAGTGTGGGGGCTGGCCTGCTGCTGGCCCCGGCCGCGAATACCGTCATCGCGTTCCGGGCCACCGGCACGGCGGGCAGCCCGGCCAGCACCCCGCCGGCGAGCGCCACCCCGCGGGCCCTGCCGGGCGGCGACGTGAACACGGGCCTGCCCGCCGGCGCCTACGCGGCCATCGTGGTCGGCAGCCTGGCGGTGCTCACCGGGCTCGGCTGGCTCGTGTGGCGCCGCGTCCCGAACCGGCAGAGCTAACCGGGGGGGGCCTGGGCGCCCGGACCCCAGTGCTAGCCCGGGGGCCCGAGCCCCCGGAGCCCCCAACTTGCCCGCCCCCGCACCACTTCATCTGCTGCGGCTGCCGGGTGAATCGCCGGCTCGGCGAGGACACGCCTGCGGCGCGCCTCCCCTCGCCAGCGGCCCCTAGAGGTCCTCGTTATCTTCGTCCTCGCTGGGGGCCTCCCGGCTGCCAGGCCCGCGGCCGTATAGCCGTGCGTCGCGCTCGATCTCCTCGACGTCTTCGATCGCGGCCCGCCGGATCCGCCGGCTGTGTGCGGTCCGCAGCCGGGGCCGGGTGACCAGCAGGTGGGTTCGCCGGCCCGCCACGGCCACCCCCACCGTCAGCAGGACGACGACCACCACGAAGATCACGATTGCGTCGGTAACGGTGAAGGCATTGGACGCGGATGCGGCCCCCGCCCCCGCTCTGACCAGGATGATCCCGGACATCTTTGTTCCGCCTCCCGGCCCACCGAGCCAGCTGCGCTGCTCTGCCGCCACGCCGCCGGCACCATCAGGCCGCTGTTATCCAGTGTAAAGCGCAAGCCAAATGCCGCCAGCCCGGCCGGGCCCGGGAACTAACGACCCAGGCCACCGGGAGACGGCGTAGGCGCACGCCGCAGGGGCGGTGCCCGCGCCGGGCCGGCCGGGCCATTTACAAGGACCCGCTGGGCGTGTGGACTTGGTCACGGAGCACCATTTCCGGCCCATTCCGAGCTCCTTTCCGTGCCGCCCGCAGAGGAGAGTCCCATCGTGCCCGAGAACGCCGCGCGGGACAGCACCGCCACCGGGAACGGCCCCGCGCCCGCCGCCAACGTGCCCGCGCCTCCTGCGGCCCCCGAGCCCGGCGAGATGTCGCTGTACACCGCGATGCTCGGCGAGGGCGGCGGCCCAGTCGGCCGGCTGGTGGAAGGCATGATGACTGCGCAGGTCACCACGGTCCTGGCCCGTTTAGCGGTCGCGGACGAGCTGGCTGGCGGCCCGCTCACGGCCGGAGAGCTCGCGGCCCGCACCGGCGCCGACCCCGATGCGCTGGGCCGGCTGCTGTCCGCGGCAGCGGTCTACGGGCTGGTCCGCAAGCAGGACGCGGGCCGGTACGCGCTGACCCCGGCCGGCGGCCTGCTGCGCACCGACGTGAAGGGCTCCGCGCGGGCCATCGCGGTCGGGTTCCTGGGGGCGCCCCACTGGCAGGGCGCCGGGATGCTGGAGGAGATCGTCCGCAGCCCCGACCCGGTCAATCCGGCCCGCCCCGGCGGGATCTACGACTACTACGGCCAGCATCCGGAGGAGGCGGCCTGGTTCGCCCGGGCCATGGCCCTGGTCACCGGGATCATGGTGGACCAGCTGGCCCGCACCAGCTTCCGGCCGCTGGCCTCCGGGCGCATCGTCGATGTCGGCGGGAGCCAGGGGACGGTGCTGGCCTACCTGCTCCGGGCCTTCCCGGCCGCCCGCGGGGTACTGCTGGACCGCGCCGAGGGGCTGGCCGGCGCCCCGGGGTACCTGGCCGGGGCGGGTGTGGGCGACCGGGTGGAGCTCGTGGCCGGGGATTTCCTGCGCGAGGTCCCGCCCGGCGGGGACCTGTACGTGCTGAGCCAGATCCTGCACAACTGGGACGACGAGAGCGCGCGGGCGATCGTCCGCAACTGCCACCGGGCGGCCCGTCCTGGCAGCGGGCTCCTGGTCATCGACTGGGTGCTGCCGGAGGGGCCCGAGCCGTCCCTGGCCCACCTGATGGACCTGATCATGATGATGATCCTGGGCGGGCGGGAGCGGACCCGTGCTGAGCACGAGGCCATGCTCGGCGGCGAAGGCTACGAGCTCGTCCGCGACACCGCGCTGGACGCGGTCCTGCCCTGGCGGATTCTGGAGTTCCAGCGGGTGTGAGCGGTCAGCGCGGGCCCGCGGCGGTGAGCCAGGCGGAGGCCAGCCGCTGCGGGCCCTCCCGCAGCCAGGCCCGCAGCTCCCCGGGCTCCTGGCTGGTGACCAGCTCCGGCCCGGCGCCGGGCAGGATGGGCCGCTGGTATTCCAGCTCGGCGTGGCCGGGCAGCCAGTCCAGGCGGGGCAGCTCGTCCTCGACGGCGGCCCAGTGGATGCTGTTGTTGACGTGCCCCGCGGTGTCGAAGTCCGCGGCGCGCAGCGGCCACGGCCGGCCCGTGGCGGACTCAGGCGGCCCGGGGTGGGAGAGCCGCGCCGAGACCTGCCGGCCCTCCGTCGACGGCCCGTAGACCCGCTGGAACTCCTCGCCCAGCGGGACCGGCCGACCGTCAGCCGAGACCGCGACCCAGATCGCGGTGGACTGGATAAGATCCCCGCCCGCCCCGGTCACGACGGTGGTGCGCTCGGCCCACCGCGGGCCGGTGGCCGAGCAATACGTCCGCAACGAAATTCGCTCCCGGTGCGCGGGATATCCCCGGATGGCCAGGGCGACGCGGCGCAGCAGCCATAGGTACGAGGCGTCCCAGGCCGCGTCGCTGACATCGTCTTCGGCCGCCTCCTGGAGGTACCGCGCGAGCGCGTCGAGCCGAAGCCGGCCCGAGGGGATCACGTCGGTGCTGCGCAGCTGGCGGGTGGTGGTGAACACCCGGCCCTGCGGGGGATCGGGGCGGAACGCCGGCGCCGGGTGCTGCAGCTGGGAAGTCATCCCTGGCATTGTCGCTGACGCGGCGGCCCAGGCCGGACGGGGGCCTGCGCTGCGGCCGGGCGGAGTTCACCCGCGGTGCTTACGGGACAGGGACGCCGGGGCACCCGGGACCAGGTGACGGACTACTCTCGCGAATGGACGACGAGACTCTCCGGAGGAGCCACTCATGACTCAGCAGGGCAGCGCAGACATCGGCGTGACCGGCCTGGCGGTGATGGGCCGCAACCTGGCCCGGAACCTCGCCCGGCACGGGTACGTGGTCGCGTTGCACAACCGCTCGCCGGAACGGACCCGCAGCCTGGTCAAGGAGCACGGCGACGAGGGCACGTTCGTGCCGGCCGAGTCGATGGAGGATTTCGTGGCCAGCCTCAGCCGGCCGCGGGCGATCATCATCATGGTCAAGGCGGGCAAGGCCACCGACGCGGTGATCAATGAGCTGGTCCCGCTGCTGGACGACGGGGACATCGTCATCGACTGCGGCAACGCGCACTTCATGGACACCCGGCGGCGCGAGGCCGTGCTCCGCGACCGCGGCCTGCACTTCGTCGGCTGCGGCGTGTCGGGCGGCGAGGAGGGGGCGCTGCTGGGCCCGAGCATCATGCCCGGCGGGTCGGAAGAGTCCTACGCCCGGATCGGCCCGATGTTCGAGGCGATCGCGGCCCAGGTGGACGGGACGCCGTGCTGCACGCACGTGGGCCCGGACGGGGCCGGCCACTTCGTCAAGATGGTCCACAACGGCATCGAGTACGCGGACATGCAGCTCATCGCCGAGGCCTACGACCTGCTGCGCGCGGGCCTGGGGGCCACGCCGGCCGAGATCGCGGAAATCTTCCGCACCTGGAATGAGGGGGACCTGGACTCGTTCCTGATCCAGATCACCGCGCAGGTGCTGGCCCACACGGACCCGGAGACCGGGAAACCGTTCGTGGATATCGTGCTCGACCAGGCCGAGCAGAAGGGCACCGGCCGGTGGACGGTGCAGAACGCCCTCGACCTGGGCATCCCGATCACCGGCATCGCCGAGGCCACGTTCGCCCGGGCCCTGTCCGGCCACGCGGACCAGCGCGCAGCTGCCCGGGAAGCGTTCGGCTCCTCGGTGTCGCCGCAGGTCAGCGACCGCGACGCGTTCGTGGAGGACGTCCGCCGCGCGCTGTACGCCTCCAAGGTGGTCGCCTACGCGCAGGGCTTCGACCACATCGGCGCGGGCAGCGAGGAATACGGCTGGGGTATCGACCGGGGCATGATGGCGACGATCTGGCGTGGTGGCTGCATCATCCGGGCCCGGTTCCTGAACCGGATCCGGGAGGCTTACGACGAGAACGCCGACCTGCCCAGCCTGCTGGTCGCGCCGTACTTCGTCGCGGCCGTCCGGGACGGGGTGGACAGCTGGCGCCGGGTCGTGGCCCAGGCGGCGACGGCGGGCATCCCGTCCCCGGCGTTCTCCTCCTCGCTGGCGTACTACGACGGCCTGCGCCGGGACCGGCTGCCCGCGGCGCTGATCCAGGCCCTGCGGGACAACTTCGGCGCGCACACCTACCACCGGGTGGACAAGCCCGGCACGTTCCACACCGAGTGGGCCGGCGACGAGCGGGAGCACGAGGCCTGACCGGGCCCTCGCGCGTCAAGAATTCGCAACAGGCGCGCCGGAGAGGGCACGGATTCACGTTCCACCGCCCGGTCGCTCGTATTCTGTCGGGCATGCATTCGTCGGCTGCCCGGACACGCCGCCGTGCGTGGCTCCCCGTAGTTTCTTGCTCACTGTTCGTCATTCTGGTCGTGTCGGGCTGCGGCATGTTCACGCCCGCCAGCCAGCATTCGGCCCTGCCCTCCGGGAGCACGTCCGGGCAGGCGACCCCGTCGCCCAGCCCGAGCCCGACGCCCACGCCCAAGGTCTGTGCCCGGAACGCGCCCGGCTTCCCCTGCGAGATGCGGAACCGGATCAAGGAGATCCGGGGCTACATGCGGCACCTGCCCGGGTCCATCGGGATCGTGATCACCGACCGGTCGAACGGGGCGACCTGGCAGAACGCCGACGCGGACGAGGCGTACCCGGCCGCGTCCACGATGAAGCTGGCCATGATGACGGACATCCTGCTGCGCGCGGACGCGGGCAGCATCACGCTGAGCAGCGCCGACCGGCAGGCCATGTTCCAGGCGCTGTACACCAGCAACGACGACGACGCCAACTACCTGTGGGACAAGTACGAGGACGGCAGCTTCCTCAACCGGATCCAGAAGTTCGGCATGACCAGCGCGCGGTTCACCTCGTCGGTGCCCAACTGGGGCTTCATGTACTGCACGCCCCAGGACCTGGACAACCTGATCAATTACGTGCTCAAGGACACGCCGGCCAGCGTCCGCAATTACCTGGTCTACCGGCTCCAGCACGTCGCGGCGCTGGACCAGCAGTGGGGCGTCTGGGGCGCCGGCCCGGAGAACCACCCGGGCAACAAGGACGGCTGGGAGCAGGACGGCAACATCTGGATCACCAACACGGTCGGTTTCGCCGGGCCCGGCCAGGACTACACCATGGCGATCATGTACAACCTGGAGGGTTTCGGCGGCGCCGGGGACGCGGGGTTCATGTACGGCAGCAACAAGCTGACCCAGATCGCGTCGATCCTGTTCCAGGGCCACCACACCGCGGCCCCCACCCCCCAGGCCTCCGCGGTCCCGTAACCGGGCTCCGTCCAGGATCAGGGCTTGCGCCCGACCGCTCCGTAGTTGGCCAGGTCGTGGGCGGGTTCCGGGCCAGCCGGGCCGGGGCGCCAGCGGTGCAGCTGGACCAGGCCGGGCGGCACCAGGTCCAGGCCGGCGAAGAACCGGGCGACCGCCTCGCGGCTGCGCAGCGTCACTCCGCCGGCCATGACCTCGTTGAGCCGGGTCGCGGCCGTTCCGACCTGCGCGGGCCGCACGTCGCCGGCGGGGTGGGCGACCACGAGGTAGCTGCCGGACGGGACGGCGGCGAGCAGCCGCGCCACCAGGCCGGCCGGGTCCTCGTCGTCCGCGATGCAGTGCAGCACCCCCATCAGCAGTACCGCGAGAGGAGCGGAGAAGTCGAGGGTGGCTGCGGCCTCCCGCAGGATCCGCGGGGTGTCCCGCAGATCCGCGTCGAGGTACGCGCAGGCGCCTTCCGGGGTGCTGGTCAGCAGGGCCCGGGCGTGGGCCAGCACGATCGGATCGTTATCGACGTAGACGATCCGTGCCTGCTGGTTGGCCCGCTGGGCCACCTCATGCGTGTTGCCGGCCGACGGCAGGCCGGTGCCGATGTCTAAGAACTGGCGGATCCCCGCCTCGGCGGCCAGGAAGTGCACGGCCCGGCCGAGGAACGCCCGCTGGGCCCGGACGCTGACCCGGATGTCCGGGTACGCCTCGATGACCCGCCCGGCCGCCTCCCGGTCCGCCGCGAAGTTACTGGTCCCGCCCAGCCAGAAGTCGTAGACCCGCGCAATGTGGGCGACCCCCGTGTCGATGGGGGTCGCGGAGTCATCGGCCACCGATACCGTCCTGTATGCCGGGGCGGGAGGAACGCCTGCCCGCTCAGGGCTTGCGGCCCACCGCGCAGTAGGTGGGCAGGCCGGGTGAGTCGAACTGCTGGAGCGGGCCCGGGTGCCAGTGCCCCAGCGGCACCACGCCGGGGTCGATGATGTCCAGGCCATCGAAGAACCGGGTCACCTGGGCTCGTGTCCGGGGGGTGATCGAGACCGCGGACCGCTGGTTGTAGCGCTCAGTCCCGGCCGCGACCAGCCCGGTCTCGATGTCGCTGGACGCGTGGGACACGGCCAGGAAGCTGCCGGAAGGCAGCGCCTCCATCACCCGCGAGGTGATCTTGTACGGGTCGTCCGCGTCGGGCACGAAGTGGAGCACGGCGAGCAGCATCACCGCGACCGGCTGGCTGAAGTCCAGCGTCCGGGCCGCTTCGGCCAGGATCCGGTCGGTGTCCCGGATGTCGGCGTCGACGTAGGCGGTCTTGCCGTCGGGTCCGCTGGTCAGCAGCGCGCGGGCGTGGGCCAGCACGATCGGATCGTTATCGACATACACGATCCGCGCCTGCTGATCGGCCCGCTGGGCCACCTCGTGGGTGTTGTTCGCGGTCGGCAGGCCCGTCCCGATGTCGAGGAACTGGCTGATGCCCTGGCTGGCGGCCAGGTAGTGCACGGCCGCGGCGAGGAAGGCCCGGCCGGCCCGGGCGACCATCGCCATGGTGGGCAGGACCTCGAGGACACCCTGGGCAGCGGCGCGGTCGGCCGCGAAATTGTCCTTGCCGCCGAGGAAGTAGTCCCAGATCCGCGCGGGATGCGCCACGGAGGTGTCGAACTCGACCGCCGTCGCGGCGGGACCGCCGCCCGCCGGGCCGCGATCACCCCGGCCGGATGGGTCATCCGCCGCCATCGTGCCCCTCTCCGTGGCCTGCCCAGTCGCTGGCACCGACCGCTCGCCCGGGCCTGACGGCCAGGGCTCGCTAGCCGGTCCTGAATAACGCTCACTGTATGCAAAGGCGTGCAGAATCGTCATGACCAGACTATTACGGCAGGCAATGGCGGGAACGGGAACCTATCAGCCGGCCCCCACCAGGCCCGCAGGCCGGGTGCGGCGGGCGCGCCGGTCAGGACGCGGCGGCCTGCTCCGCGGCCAGGACCGGCACCTCGCCGGCACCGTCGCAGTAGCACTGCACCTCGGCGCAGGAAATCACGAACCGGTGCAGCTCGGCGTCCAGCCGGCAGTCTGGCTCGTCCGAGCAGTCCGCGGCGCCGTCCACGTGCAGGATCGCGGTCCCGTGGCAGTGCTCCAGATCCTGGCGGCACTCGGCGCACGCTTCGATGATCACAGCTGACACGGGCATCACGGCTCCTTCCGGGTCAGCTCTATCACCGCCGGCCGACACTCGCAGCCCGCCGGGCCGGCTGGGTCCGAGATTCCCGGGAAAGTTCCGCTGGCTAGGAAATCTTCCGTGTGCCCCGTCTGGGCCGGCCGGCCGCCTGGATCGCCTTGATCAGCTCTGGCTTGGACATCTTGGAGCGGCCCGGTATGTCCAGCTCGGCCGCCCGGGCCAGCAGGTCCGCCTTGGACAGCGCGTCCAGGTCGGGCGGGCCGGACTGGGCCGCCGGGGCCCGGCTGCCGCCGGCTCCGCCAGGGCCGGTCCCACTGGCACGGGTCCCGCTGGCACGGGTCCCGCTGGCACCGCCCGCTCCGGCGCCACTGTCCGCGCCCATGTTCGCGACTGATGCCTCGAGGGCCGCCATCAGGTCGATGACGTTCGACTTGGGCCGTTCCTCCTCGAACACCACCGACTCGCCTTCCCGCTTGCGGTCGATCAGCTCCTCGACCCGGGACCGGTAGGTGTTCTGGTAATCCCCGGGTTCCCAGGGCACCGTGAGGGACTCGACCAGCCGCTTGGCCACCTCCAGCTCGCGGCCGCCGAAGCTGGCGTCCTTGGGCAGCGTTTCCAGCTCCTCGCCGGGCGAGCGGATCTCGTCGGCGAAGTACATGGTCTCCAGGATCAGCACATCGTCCCCGGGACGGACCGCGACCAGGTGCTCCTTGTCCCGCAGCACCATGGTGGCGATCCCGATCTTGCCCGTCTCGGACATGGCCTGCCGGAGCAGCGCATAGGCGCGGTCCGCGCCCTTGCCGCGCGGGGCCAGGTAGTAGGTCTGACGGAAATGCACCGGGTCGATCTCGCCGAGATCCACGAAGTCGCTGATCTCGATGGTCTCCGACTTACCCGGCGCAGCCTCTTTCAGCTCGTCCCGGGTCACCACCACATACTCGCCGCCGCCGAGCGGGTACCCGCTCACGATGTCCTCGGTCGCGACTTCGTCCCCGGTGACCTCGTCGACCTTCTTGTACCGGATCCGGTGGGACGTGCCCTTGTGCAGCTGGTTGAAGTGGATCGTCTGGTCCGCGGTAGCCGGGTACAGCCCCACCGGGACGTTCACCAGCCCGAAACTCAGGAACCCCGACCAGATGGAACGCGCCATGCTCTCTCCCCGGCTGAGCCGCGTCTGGATCTTGATTCTATGCTGCGATCCCACGGTGACCAGGGACTACCTACCTGGCAGCGGCGCGGAGCGCCGCGTGAGCGCACGGCGTGGCCGGGCCGGCGAGCGTGGGGAGTCCCGGAAAATAGGCGCCCCCGGGGCGGTGATCCGCCCCGGGGGCTCGGCCTGCCGGCGTCCTGGCCGGGTCAGACCGGAGGCTCGGTGTAGCGGCGCTCCTCGTACACCTCGGTCGCGTTCGGGGTCCTGGTCGTGGTGACGGTCCGGCGCCTGCGCCCGAACATCCACACCAGGGAGACGATCAGGCCGACCGCGCCCGCGATCATCAAGATCACCCCGACGAGCTGCAGGTTCACAGCCGAGGGCGAGTAGCTGATGGCAAACCTTAAAATCGCGCCGATCACGATGAGCGCGACGCTGCCGCCGTAGGTCATGGACAACAACCTCCTCTAACCGTGGACCGGTTGCCCGCCAGCTTCCCCGGAGCGGCCCGCACACACATGTCCCGGCCGGATTCCTGCGCCCGCGCTCACCCGGCGTGCATGACCGGCTTCCCCGCTGGCACCGGGAGCGGGTCGCCGGGCGCGAGGACCGGCAGGTCCACGGCCACCAGCTCCGGGTACTTCAGCCCGGATCCCGTGTTCAGCACGACCACCTCGTCACTCTCCGCGAGCCAGCCGGACTCGCGGAGCTGCCGGACGGCCGTGACGCACGCGGCGCCCTCGGGGCAGATCAGGCTGCCTTCCAGCCGGGCCGTCTCGCGCTGGTCCGCGAGCAGCGCCTCGTCGTCCACGGCGATGGCGGTCCCCCCGGTCCCGCGCACCGCGTCGAGGACCAGGAAGTCGCCCAGCGCCTTGGGGACCGTGATGCCGAAGGCGACGGTGCGGGCGTCCGGCCAGGGCTCGCTCTCCGCGGCGCCGCTGGCGAACGCCGCGACGATCGGGGCGCAGCCGCTGGCCTGCACCGCGACCAGCCGGGGCAGCTTGCCGTCGATCCAGCCCAGGTCGCGCAGTTCCCGCAGCGCCTTGTGGATGCCGATGATCCCCACCCCGCCGCCGGCCGGGTAGACGATCACGTCCGGCAGCCGCCAGCCGAGCTGCTCGGCGATCTCGTACCCCATGGTCTTCTTGCCCTCCAGCCGGTACGGCTCCCGGAGGGTCGAGACGTCCTGGTAGCCGGGGCGGCCGGGCAGCGCCGCGGCCACCATGGCACCCGCGTCCCCGATGAGCCCGTCCACCAGGTAGAGCTCCGCGCCCGCCGCGGCGCACTCGGCGTGGGTGATGGCTGGCGCCGCGGCGGGCATCACGACGAGGCACCGCAGCCCGGCGCGGGCCGCGTACGCCGCCCAGGCCGCCCCGGCGTTTCCGTTGGTGGGCATGGCCACGCCGGTGACGCCGAGCTCGGCGGCCCGCGATACCCCCACCGCCGCCCCGCGGGCCTTGAACGTGCCGGTGGGGGTGAGGCCCTCGTCCTTCATCCACAGCCTGGGCACGCCGAGCGCCCGGCCGAGCCGGGGCAGGGCCAGCAGCGGGGTCATGCCCTCACCCAGGCTCACCACCCGGCCGGCCTCCGAGACCGGCAGCAGCTCGTGATAGCGCCACAGATCGGGCGGCCGCCCGACGACGTCTTCGCGGCGGACCTGCGCGCGGACCAGGGCGGTGTCGTAACGCGCCAGCAGCGGCGACCCGCAGGAGCAGGTGCCCTGGACCTGGTGGGCGTCGTACCGGGTGCCGCAGCGGGAGCATTCGAGGTGCGTAAGGGCTGAATAGGACACGAGCGTGTTCATGCCCATCAGCCAGCGTTTCACCGCCAGCACCAGGAGAACCTGGGCGGCCCCGCGGCGGAGCCACCCAGGCCGGAGCGGGCCCGCCTACAGGAAGCCGGCCATCTCGCGCAGCATCGCGGACTTGGACCGGGCCCCGACCAGCTGCTTGACGACCTCACCGCCGGCGAACACGTTGACGGTGGGCACCAGCATGACGCCGTACCGCACGGCGGACTGCGGGTTCTCGTCCGCGTTGATCTTCACCACGTCGATCGCCTCCGCGTGCTCGGCGGCGATGGCCTCGAGCACCGGCCCGAGCTGGCGGCACGGCCCGCACCACTGCGCCCAGTACTCCACGATCACCGGCTTCGCGCTGCGCAGCACGTCAGCCTCGAAGCTGTCGTCGGTCACTGTCCTGACCATGCCCATGGTGGTCTTTCCATTCCGTGACGCGCCGTCAGGCGCTGGTGGGGAGCTGATCGCGCCCGTCGCCCGGCTGCCCGTCGCCCAGGTGCCCGTCGTCGAACTGCAATGCCAGGCAGTCGGCGCTGCTGCCGTGCGCGCAGACCTGGACCAGGCGGCGCAGCCGGCACTGCAGCCGGGCCAGCTCGGCGATCTGGTCCGCGACCGATCC
>Ga0182024_10017297_pt1 | contig 13559 bp, 12 predicted proteins | sample P32metaG_FD_120480 | JGI IMG/M metagenome (GOLD analysis project Ga0182024, IMG submission 120480) | Permafrost microbial communities from Stordalen Mire, Sweden - P3-2 metaG (Illumina Assembly) | ecosystem: Environmental > Terrestrial > Soil > Wetlands > Permafrost | place: Sweden: Stordalen...
CCTGCCCAACGGTCACCGATGCGACGGGAGAAGTAGAGCCCGAAACCGGCCGAGCGACGGTCCTACCCTCGTACGATCCGGAGACGTTCGCGCGGGACTCGGAGTTGAGGCTGCGTGCGAAACTGCCGGGGGGAGACCCTACGATAGAGGAGGCGCGCCGACTTCTCGAGGAGGCAGATCCGGAGCAGGCGCTCTTCCTTCTTGCACGTCTGCTCAAACAAATGCCTCTTCACTCCGAGGCGAACGCACTCTCGAACGAGTGCCGCGCGGCACTTGAACGGGACTGTCTTTCGGCCATCGGTTCCCTCGCGGCCATCCCGGTCGTGGCGGTTTCGCCGATCGAGTTGAAGGGATTTGGGCTCGATCACGTGAGCGGTTTCCTCCTTTCACTCATGGACGGCGTCACCGACGTCGAGATGTTGTTGGATATCTGCGGCTTGCCGCGTTTGCTCGCGTTGCGGCATCTTAGCGGTCTGGTAGCGCGAGGGATTGTCGACGTCGGGAAGAAGAGTGATGTGAGGAAGCCGCCAAGCTGACCCCGTCCTGTACTCCCAAGAGAGCACTCCTTTGGGAGTATTGCGGGGAGCGGAGCGCGCGCTACGGTAGATGCGGGCGGATCGACGGCCTCTACGATGGCCACCGCGACACGACATGAACCGCTGCGAAGTTTGTGGAGGGAGCATGCAGCCCGGCGCGATCTACCGTGCGCGGGACGACGATGGAGGTGATCTCCAGGAGCTGCCTGCGCAACGGTGCTCGAGTTGTGGCTGTCTACAACCTGACATGGACCGGATTGAGGAGATGGGCTTCGCTGCGGTCCCGTCGGGGGTACGGCTTCGCTGCGCGCAGATTCGCGCGGCCGAGAAAGAGCCCACCCGTCGCGTCAGGAGGGGCTGAAACTCCGCACGCCGCTTTTGGAGCATCCGATGTCGGACATCCGAGACGTACGAAAGGCACTCGCCACACGCATCCTCGAAGGAGGGGGCAGGGCACCGAAGCCCCTGCGTCGCGCCGCGTTCGACAACGCCGGCCTCTCCGAGCCGCTGCTCACGCTCGTCGACATGGTCGCCAAGCGCGCGCACGCGATCGCCGACGATGACGTCGCCGCGGCCCGGGCGTCGGGTCTGAGCGAAGACCAGATCTTCGAGGTCCTCGTTTGCGCCGCTGTCGGCCAGGCCACGCGGCAATACGACGCCGCGCTCGCAGCGCTCGACGCCGCCACGCGAAAGGAGTGAGCCATGCGCCTTGCTATCCTCGATTCGGGCCACGGCTTCTGGGCGAAGGCCCTCTTTGCGTTCATCCGCGCGGTCTCGCGTCAGCCGACGCCCGAGGCCCTCAAGCTGATCGCGTATCGTCCCGACTTTTTTGGGACGCACTCGAAGAAAATAACGCACGAAGCCATGCGCGGATCCTCCGTCTGGTCGGTCGGCGATCGCGAGCTCATGGCGGCGTTCGTCTCGACTGCCAACGAATGCGACTACTGCATCAAGGCGCATAGCGCGGTATCGGCGAGGGCCTATCAGGACGCCGCCAAGGTCTCCGCGACCCTCTCCGACCTCGAGACGGCGCCGATTGGGGAGCCGCTGCGGGCGACGTTGCGCTTGCTGCGCAAGCTGACGCTCGAGCACTCGGTCGACGCCGAGGACATGCGCGCCGTCCTCGTCGCCGGCGCGTCGCGAGAGCAGGTCGAAGATGCACTCGCCGTGGCTTTCGCGTTCAACGCCATGAATCGGTTGGCCGATGCCTTCCGGTTCTCTGTGCCTGGGCCCGACGCTTTCGAGGCAGGCGCGAAGTTCCTCCTCGCACGCGGCTATCGCTAGGACCGCCAAAGGACGTCGGTTTGCTCTGGACTCTCAGCTGTTCACCAAGAGTGGAGGCAGTCTTCCTCCGCGAGCCCGAATCATTACGGTAGAGCTGCGCTTGCCAACGGCGACCTATGCCGCTCGTTCGAACGCGGGTAGCGTCCCCGCACGATGGCCCCACATGGTCTGCCCTCTCCTCCCGGTGCCGGCCGACTCTTCCTTGGGGCGGCATGTGGTTGGGCGGCCGTCGTCGCGCTCAGTGCCACGGCGGTGGGCGCCTTCGTCTCGGCAGCGCGTTGGGTGGATCATACGGTCGAAGTTCGGATGGAGGTCTATGAGTGGCGGGCAGCGGTCCTCGACGCGGAAGCGGGCGCGCGTGGGTACATCGCCAGCGAGCAAGCCGCTTTTCTTGACCCCTACAACTCCGGTCTAGAACGAGCGAGAACGAAGGCGTCGCTCCTAAGAAGCCTCGTCGCCGATAATCCGACGCAGCTTCAGAACGTGGAGGCAGCGGACCGAGACGGGCAGCTCGTGATGGACGACTTGCGCGAGCTCGTCACGCTCGTCAAGGCGGGGCATCGAGAGGAGGCCCTTGCCCGACTCGGCTATGGCGACAGCAAGCCACGGCTCGACAAGTTCCGCGCGGACATCCACACCGTGCGCTCGGAGGAAGATCGTTTGCTCATCGCGCGCCGCTCCGACGTCGCCTCTCGCGGGTGGATAGCGTTGCTGGGCGCGATCCTGCTCGCGCTCGCCTCTGGCGGTCTCCTCACGCTGGCATGGCGGCGAGAGCGGGCGCACCATGGCCTGACGACACGGCAGGCGACAGAGGCTCGGGAGCGGCTCGAAGCACTCTCGTCTCTCGCGGCGGCGTTGTCGGAAGCGCGCTCGAGATCCCAAGTCGCGGAAGTGATCGTCGATCACGGGGCGCGGGCAGCGGGGGCCGACACCTGTACTCTCTACGAACTCGACGAGACCGGCAAAGGGCTGGATCTTATTGGCCACCGTGGCATCGCGCGAGACGTGGTGGAAAAGATCCGCCGCATCACGGAGACGTCGGGGAATCCAAAGGCTCTCGAGACGCTGAACTCCGGTGTTGCGACTTGGGCCGAAAGTGAGGCCGACTATGTCAAAGTCTACCCCGCGCTCGCTACCTTGAAAGCAGAAGGACCAAGGGCGAAGGCGTTCTGGAGTGTACCCCTTGTCGCGGAGGGTCGGTCGCTCGGCCTTTTGGGCGTAGGTTTCTACAAACCTCGCAAGTTCTCTCTCGACGAGCGAGCCTTCGTCGAGACGCTCTCGAAGCACTGTGCCCAGGCGCTGATGCGAGCGTCGCGGCTCGAGGCGGAGGACGACGCACAGCGCTGGCTTGCGACCACGCTGCGCAGCATCGGCGATGCCGTGATCGCGACCGACTCAGGCAGCCATGTCACGTTCATGAACGCGGTCGCCGAGACGCTCACGGGGTGGAAGGAAGGCGAAGCCCGGGGGAGACCGCTCGACGAGGTCTTTCGGATTTTCTCCGAGTTGACGCGCGCTCCGGTGGAGAGCCCGGTCACCAAAGTACTTCGGGAGGGGGCGATTGTAGGCCTCGCGAATCACACGTTGTTGCGGTCGAGAGAGGGAATCGAGGTTCCCATCGACGACAGCGGTGCTCCCATCCGCAACGAAAGCGGTCGGATCCGTGGAGTGGTCCTCGTCTTTCGCGACGTGACGAACGAGAAGCGCCTCCGCGCCCGAAGCGAATTTCTCGCGAAGGCCGGGGAGGCGCTCGTGTCGTCGCTCGATTACGAGTCGACCCTTGCTACGGTCGCGCGCTTCGCGGTTCCCACGCTCGCGGATTGGTGCTCGGTGGAGCTTTTGGCGCCCGAAGCCAAGGCATCGAGGCAGGTCGCGGTCGCGCACGTAGACGACAACAAGGTGAGGTTCGCGCGCGAACTCGGAGAGCGGTATCCCCCGGATCCGAACGCGGCCACCGGCGTTCCCCAAGTCATCCGCACGGGCAAATCCGAGCTCTATGCCGAGATCCCGCAGGCGCTCCTCGAGGCGGGTGCGCGGGACGCCGACCATCTGCGCATCATCCGTGATTTGCAACTTCGCTCCGCCATGGTGATCCCCTTGCGCGTGCGGAATCGGACGTTCGGGGCAATGACCTTTGTCTATGCCGAATCGGGGCGGCGCTTTTCGGAAGACGACCTGACGTTCGCAGAAGACTTCGCGCGGCGTGCGGCGATGGCCATCGAGAACGCGGTGTCCCTGAAGGAGACCGAGCGGGCCCGAGCAGAGGAGCGCTTCCTACGAGGCGAGGCCGAGCGGGCCAGCCAAGCGAAAGACGAGTTTCTCGCGACCGTGTCGCACGAGCTTCGGACACCCTTGAATGCCATCCTCGGCTGGACCGTCATGCTCCGTCGCCGAGAGCTTCCAGACGAGGTGGACCGTTCCTTGTCCATCGTCGAGAGAAACGCTCGTCTGCAAAAGAAACTCATCGAAGACGTGCTCGACATGTCGCGCATCATCAGCGGCAAGCTTGCTCTCAACCTCGGCCCTACCAACGTCGCGGAGGCAGTCTCGTCGGCCGTCGAGACCGTGATTCCGGCGGCGGAGGCAAAGAACATCAGCTTCGCCCTCGACGTTCCCGACGAGTCCCTGACGATCACGGCCGATGCCGATCGCCTGCAGCAAGTCGTGTGGAACCTTCTCTCGAACGCCGTGAAGTTCACGCCGAAGGGCGGGAGCGTCAAGGTCCGCGCGTACCGGGATGGCTCGGAAGTCCATATCTGCGTGAGCGATTCGGGCGAGGGCATTCGCGCAGACGTATTGCCCCGCGTATTCGAGCCGTTTCAACAGGCCGATGCCTCGATCACGCGGCGCCACGGAGGATTGGGATTGGGGTTGGCTATCGTGAAGCAGCTCACCTCCGCTCATGGCGGGACCGTGCGCGCGGAGAGCGAAGGGGAGGGCAAGGGCGCGACGTTTCGCGTGAGCCTGCCCGCGCGATCGGCGGTTCCTGCCATCGCCCGGGCGGTCCCCTCGGCTCCAACCGTACATTTGGCCGCAAGTCGGACGGATGCCGGTCCGCGCCTCGACGGCCTGCGCGTCTTGGTCGTGGATGACGAGGCAGACGCGCTCGGACTCGTCAGCGACCTTCTTCGGGCGCAGGGAGCAGACGTTTACCTTGCGGCCTCTGCGCCTGAAGCTCTCGAGAAGTTCGGAGCGGTGAGGCCGGACGTCGTGGTGAGTGACATCGGAATGCCGGAGCTGGACGGCTTTGCACTCATTAGGAAGATCCGGGCCTTGGGCGTCGAGCAGGGGGGACGCACCCCTGCGGTCGCCCTTACCGCGTACGCCGGAGCAGAAGACGCCAGGCGCGCCTTTGCGGCCGGGTTTCAGATGCACGTCGCGAAGCCCGTGGAACCGTCTCAACTCACCACAGTCGTCGCGAACCTCGGTGGCCGTACGTCGGAGGGTTCATAGCCGCGCGGTCCGTTATTTCCTCTCGTGCCGATTGAGTTCTCGCCGCTCGGGCTCCTTGTGCTTCTCCGGCGGGCGCTCGGGCTCGCCAGGGCGACGGCGGGCTTCACGCTCGCGCGACTGAACCTCGGGCGCGTGCTCGCGCTCGTAGGTCTCGCGATCGTGAAAGTAACCTGGGTGGGCCCAGAGCTCGCCGCGGTGGTCCCATCCCTCGTGCTGATGCTCGAACTCCGCGTTTTTGCGCTCGAAGCCCCATCCACGTGATTCCCAGCGGCCGTGCAGGTTCTCGAAGAACGGATGAACGTACTCGGAGCCTTCGTGCTTGAGGAGCCAATGCCCGGGAGCCCACTCGTACCGCTCGTGCCACCACCAGAAGCCCGGCGCGTAGAAGAACCCAGTCCCCGGCGCCCGACCTGTCGCTTCGAAACGCTCCGGATCCGGAGCTTCGCGCGGAAAAGCCTCGCGGTCGATCCAGAAGCCGGGTTGCCAAAGATACGTCCGCTCTGGAAAGTCATAATACCAATAACCGCTGTACCAAAGGTGGTGACGACTCGGCGCGGGACCGGATTCGTCTATCGGGTTGGCCGGCGGTTCAGGCAAAGTGATGGGTTCGCCGGCGCTCTCGACGCTTTCAGCGGCGGGCTTGGCGCTTTTCTCCGTCTGCTTGGGAGGTTCGCTCGAAGCGGGCGTAATCTCGGCTGCATGCTCGTTTGACTTGCAACCGCTCGCGGCAAGGGCGCCCATACCCATGGCCAAGCCCATCGTGACGCATCGCTGAAACGTCTGGATTCCACTCATGGGTACTTCACCCTGCACGTAGCGTGCAACACGCAGCTCTTCCGCAGATCTGCCCTATCCATTTGCCCCCCGCGGAGCGCCAGCGCCCCCCAAGCCACCTGACGACGCTCGGCCTGAACTCGGCACGGATGTAGCATCCTCCCGCCTACGCCATGGAAGAGAATAAGCACAAGCATTTGCAAGAATTGCTAGAAGGCTTCACCACCGTGATGCTCATTACCCGTGACGGCGACCGCGATCATGCGCGCCCGATGGCGGTGGCGGGCACAGAGGGCCCCACCATCATCTGGTTTGTCACTGCCGACGATTCAACGATGGCAGAGGAGATCTGTCGCAATTCCTTCGCCGCAGTGACCGCACAATCCAAGGCGAAGTATCTCGCGCTCAGCGGCCACGCAGAGCTCGTCCGGGATCGCGCGAAGCTCGATGAGCTGTGGTCGGATGCGTGGACGGTGCGGTTCCCGAAGGGCAAGAACGACCCTTCACTCTATTTGATTCGACTCAAGGTCGACGATGCGGAGTATTGGGACGATGAAGGCGCGAGCGGCATCCGGTATGTGTTCGAGGCGGCAAAGGCATTGGTAATGGGCGAAACGCCGCACCCCGAGGCGGAGCGGCACGCGCGCATCGTTCCCTCTCGTGGCCGACCTGCCGTGTGAGTTGCGCGTCGAGACGCGAAGCCTACGCCGAGTACGCGAGCCGCCTCGAGCGCGCGCTGACGGCGCTCGTGCGGCACGGCCAGGACAGCGGCGAGCCCGCACGGCTTGTGCCCCACGCTCGCGTTCGCCTAAAAACGAAACACGATGACGAAGTTCTTTCGATTCGAGCTGCGCACGACGAATGCTGGGGGAGCGCGTGACTTCTACGCGAAGATTTTCGGCCACGACCGCGCCGTGATCTGGCCCTTGCACGAGCAAGCGCTGGCGCGCGGCGCGCGACCGCACTGGCTTGGCAATCTCGGAGTCGAAGACGTGGACCGCGCGGCGGCCGCGTTCGTCGAGCGCGGTGCGACGCTGCTCGGCCCTCCACGTCCGGCCGGCGGCGGCGGCCGGGCCGCGATCCTTCGCGATCCGGGGGGTGCCGTGCTCTCCCTCGCCACGCAACCCCAAGCGGACACGGAGGCCGGCGCGAGCGTGGTCTGGCACGTGCTCCATACCAACGACGCCCCACGCGCGACAACGAACTACGCGGATCTCTTCGGCTGGAAGCTGACCGATCGCGTCGACCTCGGGGCAAGAGGTGTGTTCCAGCAGTTCGCGTGGCAGCCCGGCGGTGAGAGCGTGGGCGCGATCGGGGACGTCGCGACGCGACCCGCCGTGCACCCGCATTGGCTCTTTTTCTTCGAGGTCGATGCACTCGACCCCGCGGTCGCCGCGATACGGGCCGGGGGCGGCGTCGTGATCGAGCTGACGACGCTGCCGACCGGCCAGCGTGTTTGCGTGTGTGACGATCCGCAGGGGGCGGCGTTTGCGCTGTGCGAGGCGCGGCAGAGCCTCCAGGGCATCGCCCGCCGCGTTGGGTGAACGGAGGGGGGTCCGCAGTCCCGCTGCTCCCAGAGAAAATAATACTCTCTCTGGAACCCGGCGGCGCCGTGCTTCGTGCGGCCCGGACCCGCTCTTCTGGCAGGGCTGCCATGCAAATCGCAGCGAAAGGTGCCCCGTGAGCTACAATTCGTCTGTGGTGCATCTGTAGCGCGAGAGCAAGGTCACGGCCTTCTCTTCGACCAAGGTGCCCTCGAGCGGAGCGGTGCCCATCACTCTGAAGGAAGAGATCCATGCCTGCTTACATTCGCTCACGTCTGACGGTAGCTGCACTCGTCTCGACGCTCGTTGGATGCGGATCCCAGGCCGGGGAAGGGGTCGACGATGGCGGGCCGGATGACGGGTCTGATTCTTCGTCGAACGTGCTTCCCTCTCAGGGTTCCGACACGGGTACGGGCACCGGCGCGGATGGATCGGGCACCTCGACCTCGGACGCGACCTCGACCATGGGATCCGATGCCCCTTCGAGCGGCGAGCCGGACGGAGGCTCCGACGCCACCGTGGGCTCGGATGCCACCTCGAGTGAGGGTGCGGAGTCGGGCACGGCAGCCGGAAAGGAAGCGGGCGCGGAAGCCGGCAAGGAAGCGGGCGCGGAAGCCGGCAAGGAAGCGGGCAAGGAGGCGGGCGCGGACGCGAGCAGCCCGAACCCGTGCGACGTGACACCAGTCACTCCGAACGCGTCCGAGCAGACGAAAAACCTCCTCTGCTACCTTTACAGCATCAAAGGCAACCACGTGCTTTCGGGGCAGCAGGAAGCGAACTGGAACGCGACCCCCACCGACATCGCTTGGTACACCAGCAACGGTCTGAAGTACCCTGCGATTCTAGGAAGCGATTTTCTATACCGCAGCAGCACCTCGTGCACGGCCGTGACCGCATCGACGACCCGTGCCATTGCCTATTGGAACGCGGGTGGGATAACCATGTTCCGATACCATATGGGCATGCCGGGGGCTGGTCTCACCTGCACCTCCGACTGCTACGACGGCGCCAATTGCGCGGAGCCCACGACCCCGCCCACCGCGGCATTCTTCACCAACGTCGTCACGGCGGGAACGGCGGAAAACACGTCCCTCAACGCCAAGCTCGATTACGTGGCGGCTCAAATCAGTGCCATGGAGGCCGCCAACGTACCGATTATCTTTGCGCTCTTTCATGAGACCCAAGCGAACGGGTGGTTCTGGTGGGCCGAGACTTCCTCGGGTCCCGCATTTATCGCCCTTTGGAAGTACGCGTTCAACTATATGACCGTGACCAAGGGCCTAACCAATATCGTCTGGCTCATGCCCTTCAGCGGCAGTCCGAGTGCTGCCTTCTACCCGGGCAAGGCGTTCGTGGATATTGGCGGACCGGACGAATACTCGGAGCCGTCCAACCTGCTGACGTTCACCTCATCGGGGAACTACGCCCCCGCGACGGCAGCCCTCGGAACTACGATACCGATCACTCTGCACGAAACCGGGTCGGCATTGCAGCCCAACGACATGTTCCCGAACCCCACGGCGCCCTTTATTATGTGGAATGTCTGGGCAACGTATGAGAATACTACTATCGGCGGGTTCAATTACAATACGGTGGCGAGCATGACAGCGGCGTATAACAGCCAATACACCATCACTCGCGACAAGGTTCCGAATCTCAAGTGAGTCGGCGCGCGCTCGGGCTAGCCGTTGCCCGCATGAGCGGGCGGGGTGAGCTGGCCGCGTGAGTGTCATGTCGAAGCCCGCAACCATTGCGATCGCAGCCGCCAGCGCCGGCGTGGTTGCGCTGCTCTTTTTCTTCGTTCTGAACAAGGACCCACGGTCGATACCGGCTCCGCCGCGGGTGCCTGCTCCTGTCGCCGAGCTCACCGCGTCGGAGCCGAGCCCGTCCCTGCCAGAGACCGCCGAGGTGGAACCTCACCCGGCCGCGCGGACGGACGTGGTGGCACGACCCGCTCTGCCGCCGCCCGTGGTACTGAATGCAGACAAGCCGTTGGATGAGCACTCGCTCCTCGCCGAGCTTCAAGATCTGGCCGCGTCGGACCCGCCTCGGTCACTGAAATTGGCGAGAGAGGCGGTCGAGCGATTTCCCGATAGCCCGAACGCTCCTGAGTTCGAATGGAACGTCGTCAAGGCCTTGTTCAATATGCGGCAGCTCGAAGACGCCGAGCGCGAAGCTCGGATCATGGTCGCCAAGTACCCGGACAATCACTTTACCGGGGATGTGGTGCACCACCTGCTAAACCATCCTCCGAACCCCTCCGACGTGCCGCCCTAGCCTGCGCGGAGTTGCTCGAGCAGGTCGTGCGCCGCGAGGTAGAGGCTCCTCGGCGATCGACATCACGAAGTCGAAAAAAATTGTATCGGTCATGTCGAGAACTGCTCGGCGGCTCCGACCTCTGGGTAACACCGGGACCGGCCCGGCCGAGACGGAGAAGACTGACCATGACGACCTCGATCACGACGTTCCTCACCTACGACACCCAGGCCGAAGAGGCGGCGCAGCTATACACCTCGCTCTTCGACGGGAAGATCAAGGAGACGATGCGCTACCCGACCGGAGGACCAAGGCCAGAGGGCTCGGTCCTCTCCGTGACCTTCGAGCTCCTCGGGCAGACGTACATCGCGCTCAACGGCGGCCCCACCTTTACGTTCTCGCACGGTTTCTCGCTGATGGTGCAGGTCGACACGCAGGCGGAGATCGATCGCCTCTGGAAGAAGCTGACGGAGAACGGCGGCAAGGAAGTGCAGTGCGGCTGGCTCGTCGACAGGTTCGGAATGTCCTGGCAGATCGTTCCGAAGCAACTTCAAGGAATGCTCTCGGATAAGGACAAGGCGAAGTCCGGCCGCGCGATGCGGGCGATGATGGGAATGCAGAAGCTCGATCTCGCGAAGCTGCAGGCCGCGTTCGAAGGCGTTTGATGAACTACGAAGGAGCACGGACGATGAAATTCATGCTGATGATGCACGCGCCTCACGGCACCGGCGACTACCAGATCAAAGAGTGGAAGCCCGAGGAGTTCCGGGCCCACATTCAGTTCATGAGGGACCTCAACAAGGACCTTCGTGAAGCCGGCGAGCTCGCCTCTGCGGAAGGCCTCGCGCCTCCCGGCCAAGCACGCATCGTCCGCGCGGAGAGCGGAGGCGCGCCCGAGGTCACGGACGGCCCCTTCGCCGAGTCCAAAGAGTTCCTCGTGGGCTTTTGGATCGTCGACGTCGAGAACGCGGAGCGCGCGTACGCCATCGCCGGAAGGGCATCGACCGCCCCCGGCGCCGGCGGGAAGCCACTCGGCATCAAGATCGAGGTGCGCCAGGTGATGAGCGGGCCGCCCGACTCCCTCTAGGACCGCCGCTGCCGCAATGAAAATGACCGGCGAGCACCTGCTTCGTGAGCTTGCGCCGCAGGTGCTCGGTGCCGTCGTCCGTCGCTACGGCGAGTTCGGCGCCGCGGAGGACGCCGTGCAAGAAGCGCTCACCGCTGCCGCGTTCCAGTGGCCTCGCACCGGCGTGCCCGAGAATCCTCGCGCGTGGCTCCTCCAGGTCGCCATTCGAAAGCTCACCGATCAGATCCGGTCGGAGTCCGCGCGCCGCCGGCGCGAAACGAAGATCGTCCTCGAAACACCGCCCGGAGAGAACGTGGTACCGCCGCCTGACGAAGCACCCGTGGAAGAAGACGACACGCTCGTCCTTCTCTTCATGTGCTGCCATCCGGCGCTTACGCGGCCGTCCGCGATCGCCCTGACGTTGCGCGCGGTGGGTGGTCTCACCACGGCGGAGATCGCGAGCGCGTTCTTGGTGCCCGAGGCCACGATGGCGCAGCGAATCAGTCGCGCGAAGCAGAGCATCAAGAGCTCCGGGGTGGGCTTCGTGATGCCCCTAGAGGAGGAGCGAAACGCGAGCCTCGGCGCCGTCCTCCACGTCCTCTATCTCATCTTCAACGAGGGCTATGCCACGAGCTCGGGGAAAGCGCACCAGCGTGTGGATCTCTCGAGTGAGGCGATCCGCCTCGCGCGCGCGGCGCACGAGCTCCTTCCGGACTGCGGCGAGGTGAGCGGCCTCCTCGCGCTCATGCTCCTCACCGACGCGCGGCGAGCCGCGCGATCGGGACCGGATGGCGAGATCATCCCGCTCGACGAGCAGGATCGATCGCTCTGGAGCAAAGAAGCGATCGCGGAAGGCGGGCAGCTGGTCACCGATGCGATCACGCGCGGCACCGCGGGCTCGTATCTTCTGCAGGCCGCCATCGCGGCGGCGCACGACCAAGCGGCGCGCGCCGAAGATACGGACTGGCCGCGGATCGAAGCGCTCTACAGCGCGCTGATGCATATGTCGGACAACCCGATGGTCGCGTTGAACCATGCGGTGGCGGTCGCGATGGCGCGGGGACCGGCCGAAGGGCTCGCGCTCCTCGAGAAGCTCGATCGCGATCCGCGCATCAAGCATCACTACCGCCTCGACGCCGTGCGTGCCCACCTCCTCGAGCGCTCGGGTGACATCAGGGGCGCCCTTGCGTACTACGAAGCGGCGGCCGAGAAGACCGCGAGCATCCCGGAACGCGACTACCTGCTCCTGAAGATCGGGCGCCTCCGCGCGCCGTAGGCATCGAAATGCACGACGAATCCGCACGCAATGGGGCCGTGACGAAGCATGCGGTGGTGATCGCTGGAGGCGGTCCGACGGGGCTGATGTTGGCGGCCGAGCTCGCGTTGGCGCGCGTCGACGTCGCCATTGTCGAGCGGCGCGCCAACCAGGACCTCGAGGGCTCGCGCGCAGGCGGTCTGCATTCACGCACGATCGAGGTGCTCGATCAGCGTGGAATCGCGGATCGCTTCCTCTCGCAGGGGAAGGTGATGCAGGTCGCAGGGTTCGCGATGGTCCCGCTCGACATCAGTGATTTTCCGACTCGCCACAACTACGGGCTCGCGCTGTGGCAGGACCGCATCGAGCGCATCCTCGCCGCCTGGGCCTCTGAGCTGGCGATACCGATCTATCGCGGACGTGAGGTGACGGGATTTACCCAGGACGACAGCGGCGTCGACGTCGAGCTAGGAGGCGGTCGTTCGCTCCGGGCAACGTACCTCGTCGGATGCGACGGCGGTCGCAGCCTGATCCGCAAGAAAGCCGGCATCGACTTCCCGGGGTGGGATCCGTCCACCAGCTACTTGATTGCCGAGGTCGAGATGACCGGCGAGCCGGAGTTGGGCATCCGCCGTGATGACAAGGGCACGCATGGCCTCGGCAGACTCGAGGACGGGAAGCGTGTGCGGGTAGTGTTGAGCGAGCCGCACGTCAGGCAAGGCGACGAGCCGACCCTGGGCGACCTTCGCGAGGCGCTCATCGCCGTCTACGGGACCGACTACGGTGTTCACAACGTCACGTGGCTCTCGAGGTTCACCGATACGACCCGGCAGGCGGCGTCCTACCGAGAGAGACGGGTGCTCTTGGCCGGCGACGCGGCGCACGTGCATTCCCCAGCAGGCGGACAAGGACTCAACGTCGGGGTCCAGGACGCTGTGAACTTGGGATGGAAGCTGGCCCAAGTGGTCAATGGCACATCGCCGGAGAGCCTGCTCGATACCTACCAGGCCGAGCGGCACCCGATCGGCGCGCGCGTGCTCAAGAGCAGCATGGCGGCAACGGCGCTCAACCGCGGCGACGAACGGACGAAGGCCTTGCGCGAGACCATGTCCGAGCTGCTCAAGATGGACGAGCCTCGGAAGCGATACGCCGCGATGATGTCTGGTCTGGACATTCGCTACGACCTCGGCACGGGACACCCGCTGCTCGGGCGCCGCATGCCCGATCTCGACTTGGTCACCGAAAGCGGCCCACGGCGCGTGTTCACGTTGCTGCACGACGCGCGACCGGTACTGCTCAACCTCGGTGAGCCCGGCGCCCTCGACATCGCTCCATGGGCGGATCGGGTGAAGCGGATCGACGCTCGATACGCGGGTGTGTGGGAGCTCCCG
>Ga0182024_10017298_pt1 | contig 13558 bp, 13 predicted proteins | sample P32metaG_FD_120480 | JGI IMG/M metagenome (GOLD analysis project Ga0182024, IMG submission 120480) | Permafrost microbial communities from Stordalen Mire, Sweden - P3-2 metaG (Illumina Assembly) | ecosystem: Environmental > Terrestrial > Soil > Wetlands > Permafrost | place: Sweden: Stordalen...
GTCGCTATGAGCAGGTGCTCGATCTGGAGCACTATCTCGACGTGCTGGAGAAGAAACCGGGAGCGCTGGCGGGATCGAGTCCGCTGCGGCAGTGGCGCGAACGCGGGCGCTGGCCGGCGAGCTTCGACCGGCTCTGGCAGAGCTTGCAAGAACGACACGGCAAACATCCAGGCACGCGGGAGATGATCGAGTTACTCACGCTCGGCAAGCGGCACGGTTGGGAACGCCTGCAGCAGGCGGTGGAGAAGGCGCTGGCTTTGGGGTGCACGGATGCGGCCGCAGTACGGCACTTGCTGACGGCAACGGAACTGGATCGTCCGCGCGCTGAGTTACTTGAACTGAATGGGCTGGAACGCTACGAGCGCCCGTTGCCGGAGATGAACGAGTATGACCAGCTACTCGGCATCTCTGCCGCCGCTGCGGAGGTGGCGCGATGAAAGAGCAAACTCAGGCTCTCGAACACGCCAGCGTAAAGCAGTATTGCAAGGCGCTGCGCGTTCCGATGATCGGAGCGCACTTCGTACAACTGGCGGAGCAGGCCGTCAAAGAACAGCGCAGTCACATCGGCTATCTCGAAGCACTGCTGACGATGGAGTCGGAAGAGCGCGACCGGCACGCCATTCAGCAACGTCTGCGCGACGCCAAACTGCCGCGACTGAAAACGCTGGAAGAGTTCGACTTCAACCAGGCACGGCTGATTCCGGCGGCGAAGATTCGCGAACTGGCCGAAGGCGGTTACATCGAACGCGCCGAACCAGTGGTGCTGATGGGCGAATGCGGCACCGGCAAGACGCATCTTGCGACGGGCCTGTGCGTGGCCGCGTGTCGGCAGAAACGACGGGCGCGATTCACCACCGCTGCGAATCTTGTGAACGAACTGGTGGAAGCCCGGCAACACAACGCGGTGAAACGGGTGCTGGCGCGCTGGTTGCGCTACGACGTGATCGTGCTCGACGAAGTCGGCTACGTGCCGCTGGCCGACATCGGAGCGGAGTTCTTGTTCCAGGTGATCGCCGAACGCGCCGAGCGAGCGACGCTGATCGTGACTACAAACCTGCCGTTTTCCGAGTGGACGCAGGTGTTTCCGAATCCGCGCTTGTGCAAGGCGTTACTGGATCGAATTACCGATCGAGCGCACATCATCGAGACCGGCACCGAATCGTACCGCTTTCGCAGAACCCTGGAGGTGCGCCAGAAAAAGAAAGCATCGTAACGACCGACGGAGTAGCTTCTACATTGCTGGTGCAAAGGAAGGGGCTCAAACGCCGCCCCTTCCTCTGCACTCCATCCCGGCTGGAGACGCAAGATCTTGCCGAACCAGACTGGCATCCTTATTACTACAGGTGGGGCCAAATGTAAGTATCAAGGTGGGGCCAAATCAAGTTGTCAAAAGCATCAGCGCCCTTAACATGCGGAACGTCAGGGTTTTTCTCATATGGCGTGTGAGATCGACTGTATAGACGCGCGGGAATCCCGCCAGGACAAAGCAAAACGGTAAGCTTGGATACCAGCCGGTCCCAATCTCCAGAATGGGCGAGTCTTCCACAGCGCGGTGATGGACCGCGTCGAGGTGCGACATAATGCCGGCCCAATCGTCCACTTTGCGCTTGATATTGTTCTCGAAATACCGTAGATCGCCGAGCACGGTTTGAAGATGATCATTGATCCGGTCGCCACCTGGAACCGCACTCAGTAACCCTTGAATCAGTCCCTTCACCCTCCAGTGACGGATCACTTTCCCTAGTGCCATTCTCCTCCCTCACGCCTTCGAAACGGATTCAATACCTTTCCCGGCCCAGCTATCATCGGAAACCTCGTTGCTTTGCGTGTTTACGTAGAGGGCCAAACTCCGCTGCTGTGGCAACGTGTTTAGACTTGTGCAGTCAACAATGATACGAAGGGAGAAAACGTCACTTTCTAACCCGACCATTTAAGACCAGCCTCAACTGAACGCCCAAATTATTGTTTGCGTCATTGGGCTCAGTGCCGCCCCTCAGTTTTGGAACGCTTCACAATGGAGCGGATGACGTCAGAGTACCTGGCTCTGTACCAGAAGGAAAACCCACAATGACTCTTCTCTTCCCGGACGGTGTCCGCTCGATCCGCTCGGTTCGCCGGATTGTCAACTTCACTTCACTGTGAAAGTGCTTTTCGACTTCTCGCCGGATTAGCTGTTCACTGCTCGGCGAAAGTGAGTCATGCAGAACCACATGCAGCACCAGCTCATCTGGCGTCTCTTGCTTTACTTGGAACTCAAGGATTTCCGGCACCTCTTTCAATACATGAGGAAAGACCTCTCCCGGTACAACGCGGCCTGACCTTGTGCGTATTACGTCAAGCACACGACCTTCAATGGAGCGAATGAGTGGCAGGCCACGCCCGCAATTGCATCGGACGGACGTTTCGAGAGTGGCTGCGTCCCCAATGCAGTAGCGCAAAAACGGCATGCCGTAGTTGTGTAGGTCGGTCACCAGTACCTCACCCGAAGTCCGCTCAGGGGAGTCGGTCTGAACCAGCAAGTTTTCCGAATTCAGGTGGAGGCCCTTGTGTTCGGAACATTCAGCCGCGATCGACATGAACTCGCGCGATCCATATGTATTGAATAGCGGCGTTCCAAAAGCCCTAGCCACCAATTCTCGAGTGGGTTCATAAACCGGTTCTGCTGCGGCGATGACTGAGTGTACGCCGGACAACTTCCGGTTTGTGTCAATCAGAAATCTCGCAAACTCCTCGATGCTCGACACATACCCTATGACGAAGGCCGGCCGGAACCTTAAAGCTGCGCGGTAGATCTGCTCCCAGGTGTCGGGATTTTGCGAGAAGGTACTGAATATGAGCTCGCGGCGCGCCCAGTGATAGACGCTGAGTTTAGCCTTTCGAAAGGCCGACTGGCGTCCTACCGGCGCTCCCCACAGATAGAGCGTACGCTCCCCCAGCCGACATCCGCTCCAGGAATATGCCCGGCTCCATGATGCGGTTCGCCAGTCATAGCTATCCAAAGTGATGTAAAACCGAGTCGGCTGCCCAGTTGACCCGCCGGTGGCGTGTGGCAGTAGCTTCCGTTGGAAAGCCGTCGATCGCAATTCTTCACGGTGCTCGTTCACCTCAGTTCGGGTTAAAGGAGGCAGCCTTGAAAAATCCTCAAGAGTACGGATGTCCTCGAGCTTGATCCCGGCGTCAGCGTACTTCCGCTGATAATAAGGAACAGAGCTAAATACGTGCTGAAGCAGTCGCTGAAGTTCGGTCCACTGAAACTGCCGGAGCCGGTCAGCATCCCACCACTGGCTCTCTTCCAGGAATCGGCGCAAACGCGGGTAGGGACGCCCGCTCAATCCGTAGTAGGCTGTTAAGAGTCCCGACTCAAAGACCTTTGAGTAAAAGCTCAATTCTTCTCCTGCTTAACAGAGGTTCCCGTGACCACTGCGGATGTGCTTTGGTTCCAAGAAACCGGGGTAGCGGTGCTGGTAAAAAGGTTCCTCGCACTAACCTTCGTGGGGTTTTCAGTCGGGACCCAGATTCGCCACAGCGGTTCGCTCATAAAGGCGAACTTCCACAAGGCGACGACAGCCGCGGTATTCAAGAGGCAAAAGGCTGACGCCGGTCCTGTGACTCTGCTAAGTATAGGCACATCGGTGACCCCGCCCAACAGAGCAAGGAAGTAAAAGAGTCCTTGAGCCCACAATAGGTCGGAATAGAATGCGGAATGCCGCAGCGGAATGCATGCCAAAAGACAGGCCAGGAGTGCGAACGGCACAAATAGACGCAGCAACTTGTGGCTGATGATCTGAAATCGCAGCCGGTTTTCCTCGGTGAGCAGCCACGGCGCGAGTTGAAGCAGTTGAACATTGCCGGCTAGTGTGCGGACCTTTCGTTGGAACTCTCGACCGCTGGTTTTTGGCCAGGTGTCACAAACCTCTGCTTCACGGTCGATTACACACCTGTAGCCTTGTCGCACGACTTGCAAGGGTTGATACACGTCGTCGAGAATCAAACCCTCGGGAAACTCAACCGCCAATGATCGTCGAACAGCATAAAAGCCGCCGTAGACCCCGCACGGCGAGTCAATAATCGACTCACAGACCCGCAACCACTGCTCATAGCTCCAATAAAGATCCCCTATGGCAGCGGACGTGGCGTCGTGATCCTCACGAACTAAGATCAGTTTTCCCGCAGCGCATCCCACCTCGGGATCAGCAAAATTACTCAGTAAGCTACGGAGTGCACCTGCCTGGAGCCGCGGGCGTAGATCAATAAATAGGAGAATCTCACCGTGTGCATTCCGAATCCCGAGATTCAAGGCTGCGGCCTTGCCTCGGTGATCGTCACAAATAAGAACGCGTAACCTCTGGTCCGAAGCGGCTTGGAGCAGCACATTAGTTTGGTCGCTTGAGCCGTCAGAAACTACGATGATCTCTAGCAAATCGTGAGGGTAATCAAGCGAGAGCAGATGGTTGATTGTGTCCGAGACCAACTCCCCACCATTATGCACTGCCATGACTACGCTGACAGTCGGAATGCTCTCTTTTCTCAGCCACGGCCGGGGCCACACGCAGCTGCGGATGAAAACCCACGCTGGATAACCGAGATAGGTGTAGACGATGAGCGCGGCGGCGCCCCAGAAAATCGATACTGCCCAGCTCATTGCGCGCCTCGCCGAAGAATGATCGTTTTGATCGTTTCAAACATGATCAATAAATCCAGCACGAGCGACAGATGCTTGATGTAGTAGAGATCGTATTGAAGTTTTTCCTGGGCTTCCTCGATCGAGGCTCCGTACTGGTAACGAACCTGGGCCCAACCGGTAATTCCGGGGCGGATAATGTGGCGCAAATTGTAGTAAGGAATTGTTTCCGCTAGCCACTGCACGAATTCTGGTCGTTCGGGGCGGGGTCCCACAAATCCCATGTCACCCAAAAGGACGTTCCACAGTTGTGGGATTTCGTCGAGGCGGGTTGCTCGAAGAAACTTTCCTACTTTGGTAATCCTGGGATCATCCTTCTCGGCCCATACTGCACCCGTCGTGGCTTCCGCGTCCTGTCCCATGGTGCGGAATTTATACAGGGTGAATCCCTCGCCGCGGCGTCCGACTCTTTGTTGGCGGAACAGTACAGGGCCCGGTGAGCTTAGTCTCACGGCGAGCGCGATCAATGGAATAAGCGGGCAGCAAATTGCCAAAGCGACTGCGGCGATGATGAACGACAGCACACGGCGTACGAGGAGAAAACCCGTCCCCAAGCGAAAGCCTTCCGAATAGATGAGAGAGCTGGGGTGAAGGTTCTCGACTTCGATCTTTCCCGAGATTTGTTCCAGGAGCGAGCTCGCATCCTCCACCTTTACTGCATTAAGGCGAAGCTCGAGTAATTCGCGAACCGGCAGTGTATTGCGCCTGTCCGAGACCGCGACGATGACGCGGTCAACGTGGCTCCTTCCGATAAGTCCGCGAATCGCACTAGCGAGACCGTCGCGATCGGACCCAACGTCTCCGAACGCACCCGCCCAGCCAACGACCTCCATTCCCAAATCTTTGCGTGTACGGATGGCCTCAACCACTCGACGAGCCCGATCGCTGGAGCCGAGAACATAGACGCGTTCGCAAAGATACGGCTGTTGTAGCAACCACGCATAAGCTCCACGCCATAACAGCAGAGTTCCAGTCAGGATGATCAGTCCGAACAGGTCCACATGCCTTCCCAGCATAAATCTCGGGAAGTAGTACCCGATCGCCGCCAGTAAGAACGATGACGTGCCCAGCACCATAAAAACGCGAAACCAAGTTTCGCTCCGTGAGGTTAGCCGCTGAGGAGCGTATAAATCGAAATAATACGAACAAATGAGAACCAGAAGCGTGATCGCGAGAATCTTGTAAAGGCCCTCTTCGTAATTCAGGACCAGATACGAATCTGGACCAAACCGAATCAACATCGCGACCAGAAACGAAAGACAAACAATGGCGGCCTCGCCCACCAGCAGAACCAGTGTGCGGACCGGATAATAAACGTGAAACAGACGGACCATACTCTAATTAACCTTCGTTCTTACTCGCGACTTTCTGTTTGCCATAGTGTTGGTCGTAATAGGCGCTATACATCACTGACTTGGCGTGATTCAAGACCACACCAAGTATGGGTTTGCGGCGAAACTCAATACATGCTTTTTTGGCGATATCGAATGGGGTTGAACTGGCTTTAACTACTAGGACAACACCATCGCTTGCTTCGGCAATTAAGCTTGCGTCCGAGATGGGCACGGCGGGAGGCGAATCGATGATGATCCAGTCGAACAGCGGCGCAACTCTTTCGATCAGTTTCGCTAACCGGCCATTGCCGATTAATTCACCTGTATTGGAAACCGGCCTACCTGCCGGAATAAAGCACAGATTGGAAATCGGAGCCTTTTGGATCACCGCCATTTCGTCGGCTTCCCCGGCGAGGTATTCCGTCAGGCCAGGGGTAGCTGGGGCACCGAGAAGCTGGTGCAATGCAGACTTACGAAGATCGGCATCAACTAGCAGCGCACGGCGTCCATGCTGCAATACCATTGCCATCGCTAGATTCACGGCTACGAAGGTCTTCCCTTCAGCAGACAGAGCGCTGGAAACCAACACCGTCTTGACTGGTCTGTTAGTCCGCACCTGATACAGTCGTGAGCGAAGGGTTCGGAATTGTTCGCGTTCGAGCTGATGGATATTTTCCGGTTGTACAAAAAGTAGCGCGTGCGGGTCCGGAGCTGTCCAGGACGCTTCTCTAAACTGACCGTCCAGGAATCCCGGGAACGGTGGCGCCGTCTCAGCTTCGCCGAGATCGGGAGTGGGCGCCTGAGGCATTTCTGGCACGCTTTCGGTAGCAATTGCTGAGTACAGTACGTGATCAGCCTGCGCTTCGCTCACCATCACGTCGCCATTGCTTGGCTTAGTAATGTCTGGGAATACTTGAGCATCCGCAGAATCGGTCAGGATGTCCGTTGCGGGATCCCGGTCTAGCGACTCTAGTCGCTCTGCTGTACGTAGTGCGTCGTGTATTCTGCTCATACTTTCCTTTGGGTCGGGAGTTCTAGAGTATTGTCAGCGCCTGTAACTCTTCTTCCCACGCTCGCCACTGCACGTAACCGCTCTCCTAGGACCCGATCTTCGCCTGTCCAAGGAATGGTTGTTGGCAACGCTGGGATCGCATCCAGCTCAAACTCCTTGGCCGCGGCATTGACCGTCGAGGCGAGCACCGGTTTCTCCTGGTCGGCGAATGCACCGATTAAAGAGTGCTCGCAAAGAAGATTGACCACGCGGGGAATCCCGCAGGAATATCGCGCGATGGCTTCGATCGCCTCATTCGTAAAGATCGCCGCACCATTCGCCCCCGCGCGCCGCAACCGCTCGTTGATATACATTTGCGTTTCCTGGGCACTCAGAGAGTGCATGTTGCAGCGAACCATGATCCGCTGCCGAAGCTGCCGCAGCTGTGGGTCCTTGAGCTTTGCATCTAATTCCGGTTGGCCGCAAAGAACCACCTGCAGTAATTTCTGGGTAAATGTCTCGACATTGGTGAGCAACCGCAATTCTTCCAACAGTTCGATGGAGAGCCCTTGGGCCTCATCCACAATCAGAACCGCGGATTGCCCGGCACGATGACGTTCCAACAGCCATTCATTGAGGCGAAGCAAGCGCTGACCCTTTTCGCGCGACTCGCAAGCGATTCCGAAATCGGCCATCATCACATCGAAGAAGTCTGTGACGGTAAGACGCGGGTTGAAGATGAAGGCGGTCGAGAAGTGTACGCGGTGCAACCATTCCAGAAGCTTATTGATGACGGTAGTCTTACCTGTACCGACTTCACCGGTGAGCAGGACAATACCTTTCCGGTTGTAAATGCCATAGCTGAGCGATGCTAACGCCTCCCTCACTCCCTGCGTCATGTAAAGAAAGCGCGGGTCCGGGTTGACGTTGAATGGCGCGACGCGTAAACCGAAAAAGTTCTTGTACATAATCTTTCTAGGCCTGCCCTTTGTCCTGGCTTGATCGTTGGGATTTTTCTGTCGAAACTTTGTTTTTCGCGCCTTTACCATTTCCATTGGGCGATACCGTCGGTATCTCCGTCAGCACGGGGAGCTTGAGATAAAACAGGACATCCTCATCGGTGCGGAGTGTTTTGTCGCGCATCTCGAAGAAAAATGCCAAACCGAACCCCACCCCAAGCCCTCCGGCTAGCCCTCCCACCACGAATTTTTGGCGGTTCGGCCAAGTCGGCTTTTCCGGAAGGTTGGGCGCATCCATAACTTTGAACTGTTCGCCTTGTTGTTTCTTTTCCAAATCTGTGGCCATAGCAGATTGTGTCTTTTTCCCAAGCAGCTCGTCGTAGAAGTTCAAAGCGCTCTGGTGGTCTCGGGTAAGCGCCTTGTACTGTTCCTCCACCACGGGACTCATCTGAACGCGTGACTGGTAAGCGCGAATCTGCTGCTGAAGTCTCTCTTGCTCCTTCGCCTTCTCGAGCTTCAGATCGTCCAGTTGATGAATCTGCAACCGAAGCTGGCGGATCTCCGGCGTCTCCAGCGGTACAGACTTATCCGTATCCTTGGTCGGCTCCGCTACAGGCCTGGTATCAAGTTGCTTCTTGAGTTCTGCAATCTCGCTCTTCGTCTTGATCACGTCCGGATAATCGGAGGTATAACGCGCTTCCATGAGCGAAAGCTGCGACTCGAGATCTGAAAGCCGTTTTTGCAGCTCCTTGGGATCTTCCCCGGAAGGGGCGGTTGTTCCAGCCGCCAATCGATCTGATAATAAGGATTCAGCGAAAGTTTTATCTTGCTGGGCACGGGCGACTGCTTGGTTAATGCCATCGAGTTGAGTGTTCAACGCGCCCAGTACACTCAAATTTGTCTGCTCTTGCTCAGGCAGCTGACCGATGTACCTTTGTTTAAAAGCTGCCAGCTTTGCGTCTTGATCATCCAGCTTTCTCTTGGCGTCATCAAGTTGGCTCGACAGAAAATCAGTCGTGCCTTGCGCACTCTGTTCGCGAGCTAGAAGATTCTCTTGCATGAACATGGATGTAATCTCAGAACAGACCTGCTGTGCCAGGTGCGGATCTCGCGCACTGAAACTTATGTAAAAACCTGGCAAGCCTCCTGTCCGAGTTCCGAAATCTGCGCGAACGCCGGTGACGGATATTAGCTTTCTCATTTCATCGACCAGGTCCTCCATGGGGATCTTGCCGATTTCGTTTGGAAACAGGTCGAAACGTTCGATGAGCGGTTGTAGGCGCGTGCGACTCAGAATTTGTTCTTGCATTGTCGCCAGTCTTTGGTTCAGCTCCTCCGTAACTACTGGTTTCACAAAATTGTCAGGTACCTTCTGCTGTTCGACAAGCACTAGCGTCATCGAGGTGTAACGATTCGGGATTAGCAGCGACCCCACGTAGACGAGCGTTGGCACTAGAATCGTAGGCACAATAATCCACCACATTCGCCGTTTAAGGATCGCAACATACTCATCAAAATGGAGTTCACGATCACCGAGCACAAAGTTACCTCTTTCTCGTCTACACTTCCCTAACGAAGTACGACTGGTCGAAAACGCCAGTCCAGACCGACGCCAATTGAATGCCTCACGAGATTTTGCGCACATACCGGGCCTGCGCAAACCAAGTCAGAAGATTGCCTCTGGAAGTTGTACATAAAATATGTTCCCGCGCGACGGCCTAGCGCCTTGTGCAGGTTCAGGCCAGCATAGCCCGAACGAATTGTCTGGCTAAGTCCAATTACGGAGTTTTCAGCAAAGCCAACATCCGCCGAACCGTCCCAGGTGCGCGAGAAAGTGTGCGAAAAGCTAACTTGCGCGATCGTGGTATTGGTAGCTGTAGCCAAATTGATTCCCGACATCAACGCTTGGGACGCTAGAAAATCGAGTCGGCTCCGACGCCAAGCGTAAGTCAGTTCGGCATGCCCACTGGGATAAACCTTCGTAGCCGCCGGAGGTCCGAGTAATTTTGTCAACTCCGCTCCCCCACCAAGCTGAAAGCTCAATCTTCCAGTGAGTTGATGCGCATAGCTCAAAGCCGGCGAGTTTATGTCGATAGCGCTGCTGGCTAGAGGCCCGGCGAAGCGCAACTCTTGATACGAATACGTGAGTGCTAGCGTGTCGTGTGGCGTAAACCGGTAGTTGTAGCCAACCGTCCCGCCAATCTGATTGTTGTTCGTTGCTCCGGCGGCGAGGTAGTCCAGCAGCCCATAGGAACCGCTCGCGGTTACGGAAGTATGGCGGCTAAACGCATATTCCACTTGGGCAGTGCTGCTGTTGCTGATCCGCGTCACCTGGTTCGTCAGAATAGTTTGGTTTGGAATCAAGTTAATCAAGGTGCCCAGATAATTGAGCGTGATCGGCGGCAACTGGGGGATCCCGAAAGGCGACTCCGGCGCGTACAACATTTGATTAGAGAGCGTTAGCGACCAGCGCCCGGATGTTAGCAGTTGCGAAAGACCTAATTGTTGAGTGCTGTAAGCATTTCTTTCTGCATAGAACGTTCCGCCGCCATCGTAATTAAGGCTGAATGCGTTTCGTTGCCAGCTCCGCTGCAGTGTAAGCTCGCCAAAAACATCGCTATCGCCCTGCCATGTACTTCCGGTTCCGGAACTCCGGGCGTTAGAGTCAAGTCGCTGATTCACTCGGATCGATGAATTCATAACATTGCGTGCGCTCTCGGGCAGGCCCGGGGATAAATACTCGTCGCCTGAAAGCGGTCGGTTGTCGGGATCGACCTTGTCGGCGCCGGCGTTGTCTTGAATCTGGTCTGAGCTTGTGCTCGCCTGATCGGGTGGTACAGGCGCGGGCGGCGTGCTCTGTTGTCCCCAAGCCGCAGCCAAGAGCAGCATCAGCAAGGAACCCGCGGCCAAAGAAACTTGGAATCTGTTTTTCATGTGCTACGGAACAACCACTGTGTCTCCCGATTTCAGTTCGATATTTTGTTCCTGGTTCTGCCCGTTTACGACTTTCTTGTAATTGAACGGATACTTCACTTGTTTCCCACCCTCGTTACGCAGCACATACATCCTTTTCCCGTGCGCGTACTGGGTTGGGCCGTCTGCATTGGCAATTGCTTGTAAAACCGTCATTCCCGGAAGCAAACTGAAACCGCCGGGGTGAGCTACCTCGCCCAAAACGAACACGCGCCGGCTATTTATAGCGGTCACAATCACGGTGACGTGGGGATCGGAAACGTACTTTTTCAGGCCGGCCGTGATTGACGCTGACAATTGCATGGCAGTCATACCAGAGGCCTGCACGTCGTTAAGAAGAGGTATTGAGATCTTTCCATCGGGCCTGACCTGGAGGGGTCCCGAGAGTTCTGCCTCTTTCCAGACATTGATGTTCAGCCCGTCCTGAGGACCGATCACATAGGTCGGATCCTCCGTCGCCGGCACCGGTGAACTCGTAGCCGGGGGTTGTTTTGCTGGAGCTTCAGTGTGAGGTTGGCTATCCTGCGTGGCCGGTTCGGATTGGGCAGACACTTGGAGAGCTGCTCCAACAATCGAAATGGCAACCAGAATTCGGCAGCAACGTATCATCTTTCCGCTCCCAAAGAAGTGTTGTCATCGACCCCGATTTGCTTCAGTTTATAGAGCAATGCCTTGTAACTAATTTGAAGTTCGCGGGCGGCGCGTTTTCGGTTCCAGTGCGTGCGCGAGAGCGCGCTCAGGATCAGTTCACGTTCGGCTCTGCGGGATGCTTCACGAGCCGCTTGTTTGAGAGAAAGTAATTCCAGCTTGGAATCGCGGCCGATGTTTTTCAGACCCGAAGCGCGAATCATTGCGAGAGCGATGTTCTCATCACCAATCGCGACAATCGTGCGCACTATATATTCCAGTTCACGGATATTTCCCGGCCACGAGTAGCCCGAAAACATCTGCAGGACATGGGGGCTGATTTCAACCGGTCGCCCCAATAGATTCGAATATCGGTCGGCAAAATGCTGAGCCAGCAGCGGAATGTCTTCCTTGCGCTGGCGCAGCGGAGGAACGCACAAACAAAAATTGCTGATCCGGTAATAAAGATCTTCGCGGAACTTTCCATTCCGTACGTCCTCATGCGGGTTGCGCTGGCTCGACGCAATCACGCGGACGCTTGCCGAGCCGCGCGAATCGCCATTCCCGTTGAGAAACAGCTCCATTGTTTTCAACTGCTGCACCGGAGACATTTCTGCAATTTCGCGCAAGTAAACCGTATGAGTACGAGTGAGGTTCTCGAAATCCAGAGAGACGTTCGAATCGAGGCTCGCGCAATTCACAGCTCTGAAGTCTTCTTCAAGCCGCCCCGACATACGGTGGATCTCAGCCGCTAGGGCACGTTTTCCAGTGCCGCTCTCACCGACAATTAACACCGGTGCATCAGTTTGTGCCAGATTTTCGAGTGCCCGGAAAAGACCTTCCGTGGACGGGCTTTCGCTCTTGATGAATCGGAACCCAAGGCGGGTAAGAGCCTGAGAGGGTCCTTCTTGGGTTAGGGCTACAGTGTGCATGGCTTCGTCTGCAGACGTTCGAGGACGTACTTGCACGGCGCTTACCATCGCGCCAGTTACCAGCAGTCGAAATTCCATGCTCGATGTAATTACCCTGGGAACAATAGCTTAGAGCGTTTGGAGTAAGTATTCGGCAGAGCCTTGGGCACAAATGGAATTAGAGACAGGGAAAAGGTTTTCCCTTTTTCGCCTATATGTCGAAGTCATTGAAAAGTCTACAAATTGCCACGGAAATGCTCTACTCTGAGCATTAAAAGGACAACGGATAGCTCTAGTTATGCCAAACAAGCAGGAGGAAAATATGGAAAACTTTTTCTCTTTGGGGATGGAAACTAAAGGTGAGGGAACTGCAAGTCGTGTGTATTCCGCGTTAAACCTTGCTGGAATTTGAATTGCTAGCGCATCTGCTGGAGGAGTTTCTCAAGTGGCCTGTGCGCAGGAATTGGCGATTGAAAGTCGAGTTGTAACTGCCGAGCGTGGGCGCCGGGGTATAGTCCCATGGCAAGCCGTGGTCCTGTGTCTGCTCATCGGCTTCTTATATCGCACCATCTTGTGGAAGCTTGTAGAACAGTGGTGGACCGATCCCAACTTTTCGCATGGGTTCTTCGTGCCGATGTTCTCCGCTTTTGTGGTCTGGCGCGAACGGGAAAAATTAGCGCAAATTCCAGTTCGCCACTCCTGGCTGGGCCTTCCGGTGATCATAGTTGCATTGATGATGCTCGTCGTCGGTGTGCTCGGAGCTGAACTTTTTCTGTCGCGATCCTCATTCGTGCTTCTTACGGCCGGGTTGATAATCTACTTTGCAGGCTGGCAGCTTTTTCGAGCCGTACTGTTCCCTTGGCTCTTTTTGTTCTTAATGGTGCCAATCCCCAGCATCGTTTTCAATCAGATCACCCTTCCCCTGCAGTTCTTTGCCTCGCGAGTGGCAGCCGACATTTTGCGCCTGGTGGGCGTGCCGGTCTTGCGTGAGGGGAATGTCATCGTGCTGGCTGGCATGCGGCTGGAAGTTGCGGAGGCCTGTAGCGGTATTCGGTCTCTGATGTCTCTGGGCACCATGGCAA
>Ga0182024_10017299_pt1 | contig 13557 bp, 9 predicted proteins | sample P32metaG_FD_120480 | JGI IMG/M metagenome (GOLD analysis project Ga0182024, IMG submission 120480) | Permafrost microbial communities from Stordalen Mire, Sweden - P3-2 metaG (Illumina Assembly) | ecosystem: Environmental > Terrestrial > Soil > Wetlands > Permafrost | place: Sweden: Stordalen...
GCCAGGTCGCTAACTCTCAGCGGGCGGGCGGTCATCTAAGCTTCAGGCGCTCTCCATCGTCTCGCGCGTGATGCGCCAGGCGCCGTCCAGCCAGTCGACGATCTCACGCGCGCCGGGATGATCGATGGCGCCGTAGCGCGCCCGCAGCCGCGCCGCGGCCTCGCCCAGGCTCTCCAGGCCGTGATCCTGCAACAGAGTCAGATGGCGCCCGACCATCGCCCCCAGTTCCTCCCCCAGAACCTGCGTCGCGGCCCGCGCGAACGCCGCGCCGTATTGGTAGGCGTCGCCTTGCGCATAGCTGTCGGCCAGGGTGAGGGCGGGGATGCGGGTCAGGACGGGTTGCGAGGCCGGATTGACCGCGTGGGCGGCGACGAGCCCCTCCATGGCCGCCGGCCGGCCGGTGAAGGCGCGCAGGTGCAGGCGCCGCGACATCACCGGTCCGTCGTTCACCGGATAGTTGTCCCAGATGAACGGCTTGCGTCCCAGCTGCTCGGCGACGCGCTCGAGATGACCTCGCCGAAACTCGCGCGAACACACCTCTTCGCCGGTCCAGAAGATGTCGATGTCGAGATCGAGGCCCGCTCCCAACTGTTCAAGATAGCGATCGGGCCGGGCGCCGAAGGCGCGGTCCAGCAGGGGATCGTCGGTGTAGTAGGTCGGGCAGACGATCAGGCGACGCGCATTTGTGCGCTCGGCGATCCAATGGACGATGCGCGTCTGGGCGTCGGCCAGCCCGGCGAGGTCGCCGCGCATATCGTCGAACAGGACGGCCAGATATTCGACGCCGAAGGCGTCGAGGTCGGCGAGCTTGCGCGCCAGGGCCTCGCGGGCGGACGCGTCGAAGTCGCGCCAGATTTCGAAGGGGCTAAGGCCGACGCCGAACCGCACGCCAAGTTCGCCGCAACGCTGCGCCAGGCGACGGAGCTTCTCGGCGCTCGCCGCCGGGTGGGCCTCGCGCCAGCGCCGCCGCAGATAGGGGTCGGCCTTGGGGGCGTAGAGGTAGAAACGATAGCCCCGCGGCGCCAGATAGGCGACGGTCTCCTCGCGCGCCAGCCAGGACCAGGGCTTACCGTAGTAGCCCTCGATCAGCCCCAGTTCGACGCTCAGTGGACCCGCTCGCCTGGAAAGATGCGCAGGAAGTTCTCGGCGTAGAAACGGTCGCGCACGGTCTCGGCACGGCGGCCCAGGGCGGTCTCGAAGCGGGCGATGGGGTTTCGTCCCCCCTCGATGTGCGGATAGTCGCTGGAAAACAGATAGAGTTCTGAGTTCGATTGGTCGATGAGCTCGCCCACCGCCTCGAAAACGAACGGGGTGAAGGCCATCTGCTGCGTCAACTGCTCCGACGGCGTGCGGGTGAACCCCGCCAGGTTCTGGTCGACGCGCGCCCAGTGCTTGGCCACCCAGTCCAGGCGGGTCAGCAGGGAGGGGACCCAGCCGGCGCCCAGCTCCACGCTCGCCCCGCGCAGGTGGGGGTGCCGTTCGAACACCCCATCGATAACCATCATGGAAAGGAAGGTTTCCGGTCCCTCGTGCAACACCGCGACATCCTTGGTGCGCAGATTCTCTCCCCCGCCCATCCAGTCGCGGGTCGGCGCGCGGCCGTTGTTCGTCCACGCCTTGGCCAGCTGCAGCGGCGAGCCGCCCACGTGCAGCACGAAGGGCGTGCCGGAAGCGGCCAGACGCTCCCAGAAGGGGTCGAAGTCCACATGGCCGGGCGACTTGTCGCCGCACGGGCGGTGAGGGACCCAGATCGCCTTGAGGCCCGCGCCGATGGCGAACTCCATTTCCGCCAGGGCTAGGTCCGGGTCGTCCAGGGGCACGATCGCCACGCCCAAAAGGCGCGTATCGTGCGAGCAGAAATCGGCCATGTGCCGGTTGTGCGCGCGGGCGGCGCCATAGCGCAGGCGCGGCGATATTTTGGAACTGGGCGAGAAGGGCGTCGCGACGCTGTGGGTGGCGAACACCAGCTGCCGCTTGAACCCCAGCATGTCCACCGCGATCGACCGCTCGGCGGAATCGAACGCGCCCAGGGCCTGGATCTCCTTGGAGGTTTCGATCAGCCGGTCGCCCAGCGCCAGGAGATCGGCCACATGCTCGGCGCTGTGACGCCCGCCGCGGGCCATGATCACCCCTACCTCCTCGTCGGTGACGATCGAGGCGCTGTAGCTGACCTCGGGAACCTCGTCCCTGAGGTCCGGGTCGGCGTACTTCTTCAGGAAATCCGGCAGCTCCATGATGTGGCTGTCGGCGTCGTAGAAGACGCGGGTGTCGGGCGCGTAGGTCATCGGCGCATCCTTGCCGTGGAGAACGGGCCGACTGTGCGCCGATCGGCGAGCGCTGTCACCGGCCCGTCCGGCCGCGGGGCGACGTACCGCGCCAACTCTCCAGCGTCGGTCCCAGCGCTTCCTTCAGCGGCGTGAGCCACCTCTGATAGTTTCGCCAATGGTCGATGCCTTCCAGGAAGATCGGCTGGCGGACCTGTTCGGAACTGGCCGTCCTCACCGCGCGCTCGTTTTCATGGAAGCGCAGACAGGCCGGCTCGAAGGCGAGGCCGCAATAGTCGAGCAGCCGCCTCACCTCGCCTTCGGTGTCCTCGACCATGTCCTCGTAGATCACCCGGTGAATTCTGCCTGGCAGGACCGCGTCGAAGTGATCCATCAGATCCTTGTAATCTCTATAGTATCGGCCGAGGTCGGCCAGGTCGTAGGAGAACCTGTGTCCGCGGGCGAAGTGTTGTTTGAACGCCGAAAAGCACGCCCCCATGGGATGGCGGCGGGCGTCGATGATCCGGGCGCCCGGCAAAATGAGCTGAATGAAGCCTATATGGCGAAAATTGTTCGGCATCTTGTCGATGAAAAACGGCCGGCCCAGCCGACGGTAAATGCGCGTTTGCGCGATGTAATCTTCCCCCAGAGCGGCCCGCTGGTCTGGCGATAGATCGGCGAGCACACCCGGATAGGCACGCGCTTCGCTCTCACCGCGGCCAGCCAGCCCCCGCGCCGTGGCCACGATGTCGGGCAGTTCCATTGTTCCTTCCACCGCCGAGTGGCTGGCCAGGATCTGCTCGATCAGGGTCGATCCCGACCTGGGCAGCCCGACGATGAAGATGGGGGCAGTCGAGTCCGACCCGCCGGCGGCGCGGTCGGCGAAGAAGGCGCTGGTGAAAAGCGTCCGGGAGCGTTCCGTTTGGTCGGTGGTCTCGGCGGCGTCGTAGGGGCTGTCCTCGCGACGCAGCTCCGCGCCCCGCGCGTATTGGTCGAACGAAGCGGCGAAATCGCCCCGGTCCTCCAGCGCCTTGCCGAGCGCGTAGTGCAGGTGCAGCCGGTTTTCGGCCGAAAGGTCCGACCGGCCCAGCTGGGCGCCGATCGCGGCTACCTCGGCCGGTGAGAAGCGTTCGGTCTTCACATTGGCCAGGCTCCAATAGGCCTCGCCCATCTCCGGCGTCATGGCGGTGCAGCGCCGATAGGCGGTGAGCGCCTCGTCCAGTCGGCCGGCGGCGCGCAGCGCATGGCCGTAGCTCAGCCAGATCTTCGGCTGGTCGGGGTATTCGGCAAGAACCCGCTCGTAGATCTCTATGGCGCGGTCATATTCGCCCACCAGACCAAGCGCCGCCGCCATGAGGAGCCGGTAGGCCGGATCTCGCGGCTCGACGGCGAGCAAACGCTCGATCTGGGGGATCGCTTGCGCCGCCTTCTGTTGCCGATAAAGGACGATGGCGTAGTTGTGCCGGGCGCCGACGAAGCTTGGGGCAAGTTCCAGGCAGCGGGCGAGCAGGTTTTCGGCGTCGCCGTAGCGGCCGAGTCGCGTTCCGGCCTCGGCCAGCATCCGGATCGCCGCCACGTCGGTGGGAAACCTGTGCAGGTGGCCCCGCAGCAGACGCTCGGCCACGGCCAGCTGATCCTCGCAAAGGGCGATGGCCGCCTCCATGAGGACGGGATCGTTTACCGAGGCGCGAATGTGCTGGGCGTAGGCGGCGTCGGCGCCGGGTGTGTCTCCCGCCAAAGTCAGCTGGTCGCCGAGCGCCCGCCAAGCTTCCGGCATGTCGGCTTTAAGGGCCACCGCTCGCCGGAGCGCGGCGATGGCTTCGTCGGTCTTGCCCAGAGCCGCCAGGGTCTGGCCGAGTTCGTGGTGGACGCTCGCCGCCTTCGGCTGCTGGTCCGCCAGCGGCGCCAGCAACGCGTGGGCCGCCACCGGATCGCCCATGCGCCGGCGCGCCGCGCCCAGAATCATTACCGCCCGGGGATCGCCCGGCACGACGCGCAGGATCTCCTCGGCCTGGCGCTCGGCGAGTTCAGGATCGGCGCTCAGGAGTTTTGTGGCGCGGTCGAGCGCCGTCGCCAGAGAGCCGGCCGGCGCGACGTTCGACTCCGCCGCGCGCATGGCCGCACTCCTCTATGGTGTTGGCCCGCGCCGCTCTGGCGGGCGGCGCTCTAGAACCTCTGACCCAGCTTGATGCCCACGGTCATCGGCTGGATCGGCACCACGTAGACAGCGGGCGGAACGCCCGGGTAGCCCGGCGCGCAGACCGCCGTGGTGCAGGGCGTATAACGATTCTGCTGACCGAGGCTGTCGAAGGCGTTCTTGACGAACAACTCCACCGAGAGGTTGTTACGCTCCGCCCCCACCGAGAAGTCCGCGGTAGCGTAGGCTGGCATGGTCCCCAGCAGCGCGTTGTCGTCCGTCCGCAGTCCAGCGAAGTTCATGGTTTGGTACAGCACGGAGCCTTGAATGAACGCGTTCCAGCCCATGGCGTCGAAGGTGTAGCGGGCCGTCACGCCACCCTTGAACTTGGGCGTGAAGGGCAGCTGCTGGCCATGGAGGGCCGTCGCCTCGGAGTCGGGACAGGTGGGAATGACGTTCAGATTAGCGTCCTGACAGAAGTTGCTGGTCAGAACCGCGTGGTTGTAGGCGCCGTTGGCCGACAAGGTGAGCTGAGAGGTGGCCCGCCAGTCGAGCGATGACTCCACGCCCAGAACCCGGGCGCTTGGCGCATTCTGGACGATGGTGAGGCTGTTGGGACCGAGGAACGAAAACTGGAAGTTGCTCCATTCCTCGTCATAGAGAGCCCCGTTGAAAAACAGGCTGCGGCCCATCCAGCTCGTTTTCCACCCCACCTCATAGTTGTCGAGATAGTCGGCCTGGTAGGGCCCAAAGGTGCCGTTGCGATTGACCCCGCCCGGCCGGTATCCTGTGGAATAGGTGAAATAGACGAGGTGGTCTGGGTCGAATTTGTAGGTCAAATTCACTTTATGTGTTTCACCCGTCCCCGTAGAATCAGGTTTATGCAAATCCACGCACGGAGCGTTTCTGAAGGTTAGTCCAGGGATACAGGTCGCCTCGCCTTCGTGCGTGCTATAGTTCGCCGCGAAGCCATAAAATCCGTAGAGGCTGTTGTCGTAGTGATAGCCCCGGATACCACCGGTGATCGACAATTTGTCGGTGATATCGTATGTCGCCTCGGCGAAGACCGCCTCGTCGCGATCGGTGCGCAACTGGTCGGTGAGCCAGAGTGTGTTCGGCCATCCGGTGATGCTGATTTGCGGTCCCAGACCCTGGATCTGATAGTCCTGGATGATCCAGTGTGTCTGGCGCTGCTGAAACAGGCCGGCGATAATGCGAAACCGGTCCGTGGCCGGCGAGGCGATGCGAAGCTCGTTGCTTTCCTTGTAGAACGTGTCGATTCCGATGATTTCCTGTTGCGGATGGGGAAGATTGTTGCCGTTCCCGTCCACCCAGCCCAAGGAAGATTGATAAAGTTGTTCGTAGGCTACCGAATAATCGGTGTAGTCGGTCAATGAATCGATCTTGCGAGCGAAGTATCCACCCGAATAATTGAGGTCAAATCGCCCGATCTTGCCGGTGACATTAAGGGCCGCCTGCAGCCAGCGGTCGTGATCGGAGTCGGGCTGGAAGCGTTGTACCTGAAGAACGCCGACGGCGGGCTCGAAAGCGAACACGCCCGGGGCCCGCAAGTCCTGGGCGACGAAGGTGGGCATGATCGTCCAATTTTCGCCCAGGTCGATCTTCAGCGCCGCGCGTCCGCCATAGCTGTCGACCTTATTGAAGTCTTTTTGGACCAGGGAGGCGTTGTTGATGATCGTCGGCGGGGGTCCCACGAAGGGGCGCGTGCCGAACACGTTGTCGATGAAGCCGGCGTCCCGTTCGGCGAATCCGACCAGGCGAATGGCGACATTCGACGCCAGCGGGACGTTGACGAAGCCCTCGACGACGCCGCCCTGACCGCCGTGGTCGACGGTGTTGCCTTGCAAGTCATAGCCGGCGCTGAACCCGGCCGTGGAAGGCTTGTTGGTGATGATGCGCAGCGTGCCGGATTCGGAACTCGCGCCGTAGAGGGTTCCTTGCGGCCCGGGGAGAACCTCGACGCGGGCGATGTCATAGATGTGCACATCGAGGGTGCCGCCGATGGTGGTGATCGGCTGTTCGTCGAGATAGGTGCCGACGCTGGGCAGGGGTCCGGAGTGGTTGGCGTTGCCGCCGTCGGAGATGCCGCGCATGTAGAGCGTCGTCTGATTGGGCGCGAACGTCTGGAAGCCCACGCTGGGCATGAACTTCACGTAGTCCTGGAAGTTGGTGATATTGAGCTGGGTGAGCGTCTTGGTGTCCAGGGCCTGGACGCTCATCGGTATGCTCTGGAGATTCTCCTCCCGCTTCTCGGCCGTCACGATGACCTCGGCCAGCGCGGTTCCCGCCGGGGCGTCGGCGGAGGGGGCCGGCGCGGCGGCCGCCGCCAGCGCCGAGCCGGCGGCGGAGAGCACCGTGGAGGCCAGAAGCATGGCCGGCCACGCCCGGCGTGCGGCGCGTGCGGGCTGCACGATCCAGATCCGATTCATCATCACCACCCCCGGTTTATCGGTCGTCCCCAGGTATCGGCGTGGGCGGTCGTGCTAGTCAAGCTCGCTGGCGGCCAAACGCGCCGGCGGGGCGATACAATCGATCGGGCCGTTACCCGATTGTCACAACCGGTTGTTCGCGCCTTGGAAGGCCGCTCGCGCTCGCGTGCGTCCCCAGCGCGGACTTCGGCCTCGCCGGCTTACAGGCGGTAGGGTTCGCGGATGCCGCGGTCGCCGACCAATTGCTTCTGTCCCCCATTTCGCCGTAAACCCCCCCCCGACCCCCCCCGTTCACCTGAGGTAATTTGCGAAACCCGGCCCGCGGGCAGACACGGATTGTTTGGTTCCACCATATTGTTGACGCACTCGGGAAGGCGGAAAGGCAGGCGCGAATGACAGTGGAAAAGGGTTCTATTCTGCCCGCCAAGGGCAAGCTCGGGGTGATGACCGTCGGCATGGGCGCCGTCGCCACCACATTGATCGCCGGCGTCGAGGCTGTGCGCAAAGGTCTCGCCAAACCCATTGGCTCGGTCACGCAGATGGGCACTATCCGCCTTGGCAAGCGCACTGACAATCGCACGCCGCTCCTCAAGGACTTCCTTCCCCTCGCCGACCTGAACGACATCGTCTTCACCGGCTGGGACATCTTCCCGGAGAACATGTTCGAGGCCGCGAGCCACGCTGGCGTCCTCGATCGCGACCAACTGCAAAGCATCAAGCCGTTCCTTGAAGCCATCAAGCCCATGCCCGCCGTCTTTGACCAGTACTACGTCAAGCGGCTCAACGGCGCCAACGTCAAGACCGGCGAGAGCAATCGCGACCTCGCGCAGCAGCTCCGCGCCGACATTCAGAAGTTCAAGTCGACTGTCGATCGCGTCGTCGTCATCTGGTGCGGATCGACCGAGATCTTCCTCGAGCCCACCGCCGTCCACGCCACCGTCGAGTCCTTCGAGAAAGGTCTGGTCGACAACGACCCCTCCATCGCCCCCTCGCAGATTTACGCCTACGCCGCTCTCAAGGAGGGCGTCCCCTTCGCCAACGGCGCGCCCAACCTCACCGTCGATCTGCCCTGCATGATCGAGCTCTCCCGCCAGACCGGCGCGCCCATCTGCGGCAAGGACTTCAAGACCGGCCAAACCCTCATCAAGACCGTCCTCGCGCCGGCTTTCAAAGCGCGCATGCTCGGCGTTGCCGGATGGTACTCCACCAACATCCTCGGCAACCGCGACGGCGAGGTTCTCGACGACCCCGAGTCCTTCAAGACCAAAGAAGAGTCCAAGCTCGGCGTGCTCGACTACATCCTCGAGCCGGAGAAGTACCCCGACCTCTACGGGAACATCTACCACAAGGTCCGCATCAATTATTACCCACCCCGCGGCGACAACAAGGAGGGCTGGGACAACATCGACATCTTCGGATGGCTCGGCTATCCCATGCAGATCAAGGTCGACTTCCTCTGTCGCGACTCCATCCTGGCCGCTCCGCTGGCGCTCGACCTGGTCCTCTTCCTCGATCTCGCTCAGCGCACGCCGGAGCTGAAGCACCTCGGCATCCAGGAGTGGCTGAGCTTCTTCTTCAAGAGCCCCCAATCCGCGCCCGGCCTCTACCCCGAGCACGACCTCTTCATCCAGTCCACGAAGCTCAAGAACACGCTAAGGCACATCATGGGCGAGGATTTGATCACCCATTTGGGCCTGGAATACTACTAGCCTGGCGCTTATGGCGACGAGCCTTGTCCCGGCTCAGTGGATGAGGTGGTTTACCGACGCCGATCCACACGCCTACCCGTTGAAGCCCCTGACCGCCTCGATGATCCGATCCTGGGTCTCCGGCTCCAGATAGGGGTGCATGGGAAGGGCGATCACCGTCCGCGCCTTGGCTTCGGAGACCGGCAGACCGCCCGGGCCGCGCGGGAAGCCAGAGTAGGGGATCTGGAGGTGCATGGGGACGGGATAATAGACGGCGGTGGGGATGCCCAGGGTCTTCAGATGGGCGGCCAGGCCGTCCCGATTCTCATGTTCGATCACGTACTGCGCCCAGGTCGACAGCCCGCCGTCGATCACCTTCGGGACGCTCAGGCACACGCCGTCAAGCCCTCGCGCGTAACGCGCCGCGACGTCCTGCCGGGCCGCGATCTCGTCGGCGAAAATGGCCAGCTTCTCGATGAGGATGGCCGCCTGGAGCGTATCCAGCCGTGAATTCATGCCGACGCGGGCGTTGAGGTACTTGGGATCGTGATCGAAGGCGCGCCCGTCGATGTCGCCGGCCACCGCCTTGCCGTGGACGCGCAGGGAATCCATCCGCCCCCAGAAGGCGGCGTCGTTCGTCAGCACCGCGCCGCCATCCCCGTAGCAGCCCAGCGGCTTGGCGGGAAAGAAGCTGGTGGTCGCCGCGTCGGCCCAGGCGATCGGATGAGCGCCGCCCAGCGTGCAGCCAAATCCCTGAGCCGAGTCGGCGATTAGCTTCAGGTCGTGCCGGCGGCAGACTTCGGCGAGGCGCGGGTAGTCCGCGCTCTGTCCGAAGAGATCGACGGCGATCACCGCGGCGGGCTTCAATCGGCCTTCCGCCTTCACCGCCGCGACGGCCGCTTCCAGATGGATCGGATCGAGATTGTACGTGTCGGGGAGAATGTCCACGAACACCGGTGTCGCCCCGGTCCACGCAATCACCTCGGGGGTGGCGGCGAAGGTGAACGACGGGCAGAACACCGCCTCGCCCCCGCCGATCTCCCAGGCCATCAGGGGCAGCGCCAGGGCGTCCGTGCCGTTGGCGCAGGAAAGCGCCAGTTCGGCCCCGCAATAGGCGGCCAGCTCGACCTCGAACGCCCGCACCTCGGGACCCATGACATAGCCGCCATGGGCGAGGACCTTGGCGATAGCGGCGTCGAGGCTGGGCTTGAGGCGCGCCTGCTGCGCGGCAAGGTCGATAAACGCGATCATGGCGGCCGCGCATTTAGCGGGCGCGCGAGGCCGGCGCGAGACAAACCCTGTATCGGATTATTTCGCGGTCCTCAGGCGCTGAAGGAAATCGTCCAGGTCGCCGCCCTTGAACAGCACGCCCTTTACGCCCGCCCGCCTTGCCGCCTCCATGTCGCTTTCCTGGTCGCCCACCAGCAGCGCGCGGGCCGGATCGATGGACCAGTCGGCCATGGCGCGGATGATCATGCCGGGATTGGGCTTGCGGTCGGGGTGATCGGCGTGACGATAGGCGGCGAGGATCGCCTCGGCGTGAAACGGGCAGACGTAGAAGGCGTCGATGTGCGCGCCCTCCGCCGCCAGATCGTCCTGCATGACGCCGTGCAGCCGCTCCACGGCCGCTTCGTCGAACAGGCCGCGGGCGACGCCGGATTGATTGGTGGCGACGATGACCAGCACGCCCTGGCGGTTCAGTCGGGCGATCGCCCGCCTTGCGCCGGCGACCCATTCAAAACGGCCGGCATCGCCCACATAGCCGTGATCGACATTGAGAACGCCGTCGCGGTCGAATATCACCGCCCGGCATTTGACTTTCGGTGCTTCCCGCATGGCCCGCGAAGTCTTAAGGTTGCGCAGCGTCAATAGCATTTTACGGTACAGTCCATTGCAGCCGTTGCCAAAGCCTGTCGCGTCCTCCGACCATTGCGCCTCGGCGGTGCGCACGGTGGAGGCGGAGATCGAGGGCCTGAGGGCCCTCGAGGCCGCGCTCCAGAACGGTCTTCGGGCGTCCTTCGAGGCGGTGGTGGCGGCGATCGGCGCGGCCAGCGGCCGGGTGGTGGTCACCGGCATGGGCAAGAGCGGCCATGTGGCGCGCAAGATCGCGGCGACCTTGTCCTCCACCGGCACCCCCGCCTTCTTTTTGCATCCGGGCGAAGCCAGTCACGGGGATCTGGGCATGGTCGCCCCGGGCGATGTGGTTCTGGCCCTCTCCTGGTCCGGCGAGACCCCGGAGCTGCGCGACGTCATCCACTATTGCAAACGCTTCGCGGCCCCGCTGTTCGCCATCGCCTCCGATCCGGCCAGCGCCTTGGCGGGCGCGGCGGACATCGCGCTCATCCTGCCCAGGGCGAAGGAGGCTTGCCCGACCACCTTCACCCCCACGACCTCCACCACCATGCAGATGGCCTTCGGCGACGCCCTGGCCGTCGCGCTCCTGGAAGCGCGGGGTTTTTCGGCCGAGGACTTCCGCAATTTCCATCCGGGGGGCAAGCTGGGCGCGCGCCTGGTCACGGTGGGCGACCTCATGGCCCGCGGCGCCGACCTGCCGGCCATCGACGCCGGCGCGACGCTCTCGGACGCCATCGTCGAGATCACGCGCACGCGCTGCGGCGGCGTCGCGGTGGTCGACGCCAAGGGGCGGCTGGTCGGGGCGTTCACCGACGGCGACCTGCGCCGCGCCCTGCCAGGCGCCGATCTGTCGGCGCCGGTCGCCGATCACATGACCCGCTCGCCGGTGTTCGTGCATCCCCACCTCCTGGCCACCGAGGCTCTGAGAGTGATGAACGAGCGGCCCCGTCCGATCATGCTGATCTTCGCCTGCGAGGACGACCGCCTGGTCGGCGCCGTCCACATGCACGACTTCCTGCGCGCCGGCATCGCGTAAGTCTCTATTCCATCGCCCGGTCGAGTTCGGCGATCGCGCCGACGAGGTGATAGAAGGAGCTCGCCCTGGCCGGCTCTTCCACGAAGACCCCGCCGGGCGTCAGCTGGTCGCGCCACAGGCCGGCTCTCGGGACATCCAGGTAGGGCGTGAGACCCGCGGCGGCCCGCTGGGCGATAGTCCATAACGTCTCGTCCCCGGTCATGGCGGCGGCCAGCAGCGCGGCCTTCAGCCGTTCTGTCTGCGGCCAGAGCCGGGCGGCGCGGTCGAGGGGGCGAAGATCGCCGTCCAGCAGATTCATCGCGACGCCGCGCGCGAGATCGACGCCGGCGGATTCGGCCGTCTCGATCAAGCCAAGCGCCGCGGCCAACGCCCTGGGCTCCCCGGCAAGCGCGCTCCACCGCATCAGCAGCCACGCCCATTCGAACTGGTGGCCGGGCTCGATTCGGCGGTCGGCGTTGCGTTCCGGCGCCCGCCAATCGTCCGCGAAGGTTTCGCTGAGCGCGCCGGTGGCCGGATCGATCAGGTGGTCGAGCGCCAGGGCGGCCTGACCTTCGGCCAGCGCGCTCCACCGCGCGCCGCCACCCGCCTCCACCCAGGCCAAGGCCGCTTCGAAGAGGTGCATGTTGGGGTTGGCTTGCAAGGTCGCGTCCCGGAGGCTGCGAAAGCCGCCCAGGGGATGGGCCGGGAGGAGGTCGACAAGCGCCTCCCCGGCCGACGTCGCCTCGGTGTCGCCGACCCGCGCCGCGGCGGCGAGGGCCAAAAGCACGAAGGCCTGATCGTAGAGATCGACGTCGTCGCCGCCCGGCGTAGCGGCGCCCGGCACGGCGGTCCGATAGAGCCCATCAGACCTAAGGTAGCGCGCCTCGAGGAAGTCCAGCCCTTGGCGCATCGCCTCTTCCCACGGCCCCGGCCAGCCGAACCGTGGCGCGAGAGCGTAGCAGAACGCCTGGCGCGCCTGGACCCGCGCCCGCTTTGGACCGGCGAGCGGCGTCCCGGTGAGGTCGAGCAAGTCGTGATAACCGCCCAGAGTCCGGTCGGCCCCAGCTTGCCACCAGATGGGGTAGGCGTCGCCCACGATCCAAGCGTCGAGGCGATCTTTGAGGGCCATCAGGCCAGCCCGCGGCGACTGGGTAAAATCGCTTGTGTTCATTTCCGCCTTACCGACGTCCAAAGCGCGGCCTAAACCGTAGCCTCGGGCCGGATTTGTCGCTAGGGGATCGCCTCCCCGCGACGACGCCGAAGTTTAGATGACCCTCACCCTCGACGACATACAGGCCGCCGCCGCGCGGATCGCCGGCCATGTGGAGCGGACCCCGTGCCGCTACTCCCGGACTCTCTCGCGGATCACCGGCGCGGAGGTGTGGGTGAAATTCGAGAACCTGCAGTTCACCGCCTCGTTCAAGGAGCGCGGGGCGCTCAACAAGCTCGCCCAACTCACCGACGAGGAGAAAAAGCGCGGGGTCATCGCCTCCTCGGCCGGCAATCACGCCCAGGGATTGGCCTACAACGCCGAGCGTCTCGGCATTCCGGTCACCATCGTCATGCCGCACGGCACGCCGTACGTGAAGGTGCACCAGACCCGCGACTTCGGCGCCACCGTGGTGATCGACGGCGACAGCTACGACGGGGCCTATGAGCGCGCGCTCCGCATAAAGGACGAGCGCGGCCTGGTGTTCGTCCACCCCTTCGACGACCTGGACGTCATGGCCGGCCAGGGCACCATCGCCCTGGAAATGCTCGAGGACGCGCCGGATCTGGAGGTCCTGCCGGTGCCGATCGGCGGCGGCGGCCTGATCAGCGGCGTCGCCACCGCCGCCAAGGCTCTCGCGCCCGACATCCATGTGATCGGCGTGGAGGCGGCCATGTACCCCTCGTTCACCGCCAGGATGCGGGGGCTGAGCGCCCCCGAGGGCGGCCAGACCATCGCCGAGGGCATCGCGGTCAAGGCGGTGGGCAAGCTGACCTACGAGGTGGCGCGGCCGCTGATCGACGACGTGCTCCTGCTGGAGGAGCCGTTCTTCGAACGCGCCATCGCCCTCTACTGCAATGTCGAGAAAACGGTCACCGAGGGCGCCGGCGCCGCCGCCCTGGCCGCCTTGCTGGCCTATCCCGAGCGCTTCCGCGGCAA
>Ga0182024_10017301_pt1 | contig 13555 bp, 6 predicted proteins | sample P32metaG_FD_120480 | JGI IMG/M metagenome (GOLD analysis project Ga0182024, IMG submission 120480) | Permafrost microbial communities from Stordalen Mire, Sweden - P3-2 metaG (Illumina Assembly) | ecosystem: Environmental > Terrestrial > Soil > Wetlands > Permafrost | place: Sweden: Stordalen...
ATTTTATTCGGCCGATACGCTGGGTGGTTGCGATCCTGGGAGGCAAGACGCTATCGGTAACGCTGGGCGATGCCGTTGCAGGGAATTCCACTTCCGGCCATCGTTTCCTGGGAAGAGCAAGAATTCCGGTGAGCGGCGTAAAGGATTACATTCAAAAATTGAAGGCCAATTTTGTGCTGGTCCAGCCCGAAGATCGCAAGAAAAAGATTGAGGGAGAACTACGCAGCCTGGCCAGCGGAAAAGGGCTTCGCATTCACGAAGATGCGAACCTCATGAATCTGGTGAACTACCTCAACGAATATCCCTCGGCGATACTGGGAGGATTCGACCCGTCGTTTCTGGAATTACCGCAGGAAATTCTGATTACGGTGATGCGTGACCACCAGAAGTATTTCGCGCTGGAACGCAAAGACGGCAGGCTTGCGCCCAATTTTTTGGCGGTCATCAACTTGGGTAAGGACAAGACGGGCGTAATTCGCGCAGGGCATGAACGAGTTTTGCGGGCGCGCTTCGCAGACGCCCGCTTCTTCTGGGAGACAGATCAAAAATGTCGGCTGGCCGACCAACTTCCCAAACTCGCGGCTGTGACCTACCAGGAAAAGCTGGGCAGCTACGCCGAAAAAGTGGAACGAATGCGCGATCTGGCTCGCTGGCTATCCGAGCAATGGTTTGCCAGCGGAATTCCTCACGCCAGCGTTGCCGCGGCAGATCGCGCTGCCGAACTTTCCAAGTGCGACCTGGTCACGGAGATGGTCCGCGAGTTCACCGAGCTTCAGGGGGTCGTTGGCGGCCTTTACGCAAAATCTCAAGGAGAACCTGAAGAAGTCGCCTGGGCCGTTTACGATCATTACAAGCCCTTTGGTCTTGAGGATTCCATTCCCAGAAACATTGCCGGACAAACCGTATCGCTCGCCGATAAGTTCGACTCATTGGTAGGATGTTTCGCCGTCGGGCTTATTCCCTCGGGTTCAAGTGATCCTTTCGCTTTGCGCAGGGCCGCAATCGGCATTGTTAAAATCTTGATTGAGATTCAATTGCCGGTTTCACTTTCGATGGTCATCGCCAGGTCGGCTCGATCTCTTGCGAACGGCCCGCGCAAGATTGCCGTCTCTTCGGCGGCTGAGAAACAAGTTTTGGATTTCCTTTTGGACCGCGCGCGATTTGTTCTCAAGGAACGCGGCGACCTGGCCTATGATGAAGTTAACGCCGCGCTCGCTGCCGGAGCAGACGACCTGGTCGAAGCCATTCGCAGGATGGAGGCGATCCACGCCATCCGAAAGACGAAGAATTTTGAACCGCTGGCTGTTTCCTTCAAGCGCATTCAAAAAATAATTGAAAAAGCCGGAGCGCAATCAGGTTGGAAGCTCTCATCCGTGCGCGAAGACCTATTTGCCGAGGAGGCCGAGCGAGAGCTTCACGCACGGGCATCTGCAGCCAGGAAAGAAGTGGAGCGGCATAAGAAAGCAGGGCACTATCGCGAAGCGCTGCAAGAGATTGCCGCACTGCGTCCTGCGGTAGACCGATTTTTCGACGCAGTTATGGTCAACGCCGACGACCAGCAGATACGCAAGAATCGCCTGACGCTGCTGTCCGGTCTGCTTTCGGAGTTCTCGACTATCGCCGATTTTTCGGAAATTGTGACCGCCGACATGGAAAAATAGTTTTAAGTGTGCATAGATAAGGCTGGGCTGCAAGTCGACGCGCCGACAACCTGTGGATAATCACTAAATGTAATACGGGAGGATCTGTGAAATTCGTCTATTTCTTTGGGGCTGGAAAGGCAGAAGGCGACGGGTCCATGAAGGAAGTCCTGGGCGGCAAGGGTGCCGGCCTTGCCGAAATGACGCGTATCGGTCTCCCGGTCCCAGCGGGTTTTACGATCAGCACCGAATGCTGCGATTACTATCTAAAGCATGACCTGAAGTATCCCCAATCACTCCATGCTGAAGTCATCAAGAACCTAAAGCAACTGGAGAAGACGACTAAGAAAACTCTGGGTGACGCCAAGGACCCGCTCCTCGTGAGCGTTCGCTCCGGTTCCGCAAGGTCGATGCCGGGGATGATGGAAACAATCCTCAACCTGGGACTCAATAGCAAGTCTGTGGAAGGCCTGGCCCATAAAACAAAGAATGAACGTTTCGCATGGGATGCGTACCGCCGATTCGTGCAGATGTATTCCTCAGTGGTGATTGGACTTCCTAAAGAAGAACTTGAAGCAAAATTGCGTGAAATGAAGACCCGTCATAGTGTGAAGGACGATAGTAAGGTTCCGGCTGAGGGTTGGCATGAATTGGTTGCGGCTTATAAGGATTACTTTAATACAAAAACAGGTAATGCTTTCCCGGAAGATCCTGAAGAACAACTCTGGGGAGCAATTGGCGCCGTGTTCAGTTCCTGGAATGCCGAAAAAGCGATTACCTATCGCCGGGTGGAGCACATCACCGGGCTGCTGGGGACAGCTGTAAACGTGGTGCAGATGGTATTCGGCAATAACGGAGACAATTCAGGCACGGGCGTCTGTTTCACGCGCGATCCTTCGACGGGCGAAAAGGTTTTTTACGGCGATTTTCTGATTAACGCGCAGGGTGAAGATGTGGTCGCAGGAATTCGCACCCCAATGCATCTCAACGAACTGGCCAAACGGATGCCCAAGGTCTACAAGCAGCTGGAAAAATCCCGGCAATTGCTTGAGAAACATTACCGCGACATGCAGGACATGGAGTTTACGGTCGAAGAGGGAACGTTATACATGCTGCAAACGCGCACGGGCAAGCGCACGCCGACGGCGACGTTCAAGATTGCCGTGGACATGGCCAAGGAAGGACTGATCTCCAGGGACGAGGCCATCGAGCGCATCAAGCCGGAGGACATCGACCGGCTATTTTATCCAATTGTCGACCCGTCGACATCCAAGGCGGATCTCGCCAAAAGCAAGGTAGCCGAGGGAATTAATGCCGTGCCCGGGGCTGCCTTCGGCAAGGCTGTCTTTACCGCCGAAGAAGCGGAATCAATGGCCCGCAACGGCGAGAAAGTGATTCTCATTCGCCGTGAAACAAGCCCCGAAGACGTGGGTGGAATGTTTGTCGCTCAGGGAATCCTTACGGCGACCGGTGGAAAGACCAGCCACGCCGCGGTCGTTGCACGTGGATGGGGCAAGTGCTGCATCGTGGGATGCGAACAGCTCGACGTGGACTACGGCAGCAAACTCGCACGCGCCAACGGAAAAACCATTTACCAGGGGGATTGGGTTACCCTCGACGGAAATGAGGGAATTGCGTATCTGGGCCAGATAAAACTGGTGACCCCTGAATTGCCGCCTGCCTTTTCCATATTAATGGGCTGGGCCGATTCCACTCGAAAGCTTCATGTCCGGGCCAATGCCGACACGTCGCACGATGCAGTCAAATCCCGCGAAATGGGCGCCGAGGGGATCGGCCTGGTCAGAACCGAGCACATGTTCTTCAAGGATTTCGACTTCCCGGAGAAGAGCATTGAGCGGCAGCTGGCTATCCAGGAGATGATCATCGCCGATTCGCCTGAGGCCAGAAAGAAAGCGCTGGATCAACTCTTGCCGTACCAGCGGCGCGATTTCGTTGGTATTTTCAAGGCCATGGATGGATTTCCCGTTACCATTCGCCTGATCGATCCGCCGCTTCACGAATTCGTTCCCCACGAAATTCAGCAGCAAAGGGAATTGGCGGAAAAATTAGGCGTGAATGTGAACGTGATCCAGCGCCGGGTTGAACAATTACATGAAGCAAATCCGATGCTTGGCCATCGGGGCTGCCGCTTAGCGATAACATATCCAGAGATACTTGAGATGCAAGTGCGGGCAATTGTTGAAGCGGCACTTGAATGTAAGAAAAAAGGAATTAAGGTTACACCTGAGATCATGGTTCCACTAGTGATGGACAAGAAAGAACTTCAAATCCTCACAGACAGAATAAATAAAGTGGCACATCAGGTATTTTCAGAAGCAAAAGCGAAGCTTGAATATATGGTTGGAACCATGATTGAGATTCCCAGGGCAGCCCTCCTCGCGGATGAGATCGCTGAAGTCGCTGAATTTTTTTCATTCGGGACAAATGATTTGACGCAGATGGGAATGGGTCTTTCCCGGGATGATGCCGGGCGATTCTTGCCTGAATATGTGGACGAGAAGAAGGCCGGGATTTTTGCAAGCGATCCGTTCCAGACGCTGGATGTTCATGGGGTGGGCCTACTCATCCGCTGGGCCATCGAGAAAGGCCGGTCGGTGCGCCCGAAGTTGGAGATTGGTATTTGCGGCGAGCATGGCGGCGATGCAGAGAGCGTGAAATTCTGCCACGAGGTTGGGATGGATTACGTGAGCGCTTCACCGTTTCGGGTTCCAATCGCAAGGTTGGCAGCGGCGCAAGCCGTGATCGAAGAGCGCGCGGAAAAAAAGGCCAGCGGCAAGAAGAAGGCCAAGTAAAAACCCGGAGCCGCCGAAACAGAGTCGGCTCGCCGACAAATAGTCCGCTGAAAAAATTCTCGAGGGACCATCGTGGCAAAACGGCTGGTCATAGGCATTTGCGGCGGCACGGGATCTGGAAAGACCACCATCACGGAGCGCATCATTTCCGCGCTGTCCCCGGAAAGCGTTTTGGTGCTTCAGCAGGACCACTACTACAAAGATTTTCCTGATCTGCCCCGCGAGCGCCGCGCCAGGCAAAATTTCGATCACCCGGATTCCTTCGATACCCCGCTCTTAGTTCGGCACCTCAGCCAATTGCGAAATGGCGTCGCCATCGACCGCCCGGTTTACGATTTTACAGAACATGCTCGCGCTTCCGGCACCGTACGCTTGCACTCCTCACCGGCTGTAATTCTTGAGGGAATCCTCATCTTTGAAAACAAATCGTTGCGCGATTTGATGGACGTCAAAATTTTTGTGGATACGGACGCGGACCTGCGCTTCATCCGCCGCCTCAAAAGAGATGTGCGCGAACGCGGCAGAACCGTTGACTCGGTTGTCGAACAGTACCTGTCAACTGTAAGGCCGATGCACATGGAATTCATCGAGCCGTCCAAGCGATACGCCGACGTAATAATTCCTGAAGGTGGGCACAACGAAGTTGGCATCGATCTGGTAATTCAGAAAATTCGATCTTTAGCGGAGGGTAGTGTTCCTAAAGGTTAAGTATTACTTGACGTTTGCAATTTCAGCTGCATAAGTCGCAGGAGATTTAGGCATTGGAATTAAAGTGGCGCGGACGACTTGGGGACAGTATTTAATGTATGCAAGAAAAGCTTTAACACAGGGAACACAAAGAAAAGATGAGAAAACCGAATTGGATTTAATTTTTCTGTCTCCGGTTTTCTCCTCTTTTCTTTGTGTTCTCTGTGTTAAAGCTTTGGTTGAATGCCGGCGAATCACCGCCATCACTTCACGTCGGCATCTTCAAGAAGAAATATAATCCCAAGAATCCAAAGACAGTATCGGGCGCCCAGGCTGCCATGATGGGAGGCAATTGCCCGACTGCGCCCATCGCTTCCGTAAGGGCAGAGGCAGCCCAATAAACAATCGCGATTCCAACCCCCAGAGCCAAGCCGCCCACGGTGCCCCGCGTACCCACCAAAATCGAGAAAGGCACCGCCAGCATAATGATGATGGGTGCCACCAGTGGAAAGGAAATCTTCTTCTGAAGTTGCACGGATAGGCGGGCAACGTCAAACCCGGCCTGGTGCAGGTCTGCGATGTAGCGTTGCAGCTCCCACCAGGTCATTTGATACGACTGGCGAATTTCGCGGTTGAAATAGGATGGCGGCTCAGATAGCTCATTCAAGGCCGTAGCCAGAAAAGGCGTGTAATTAGTGAGATGGCCGTGGTCGAAATCGCGAATCCATCCGGATTCTAGGATCCAGAGGCCTTGCTGGCCGTCCCAGTGTGCACGAGCTGCATAAATGCGGCGGTGGACTTCGAAGGTAACGGGATTCACCTCGAAGACGTTCAACCCTCCGAACAATTCACGGTCGGGATCGAACAGTTCATAGTTATATATTTTGGCTTTCTCGCCAAAAATCCATTGCCGGCTAGGCTGGTAGTAGGTCTGCGCGGGACGGCCCTTAATTTGATTGCGCAGCGCATCCTGGCGCTGATTGGCATAGGGCAGATAAGTATCGTCCAGCGCGAGCAACCCAACCGCCAGGAAAATGCCGCCAAGAATGAGCGGCAGAGCAATGCGGTACAAGCTAAGGCCGCTGGCCTTGAAGGCTACCAGTTCGTTGTTCTTAGTCATCACTCCCAGTGTGACCAAAACGGAAACCAGCGCGGCAAGAGGCGCCAGTTGGTAAAACAGGTAGCAAGCCAGGTACACAAAATAAAGAACCACTCCAAACATGCCGGTGCGATGCTGGGCGATATCCTCCAGCAATTCAAAAAACGTGAACACTTCAAAGAGCACCAGAAATCCGACAGTAAGCAGCAAGAAATAGTAGAAAAATGTGCGTAGCAGATACAAATCCAGCAATGTGGGAATTCCTGTGCGGATTTTTTTTCTACAGAAGGCGTTCCTTCTTGCGGGACCTCCATTTTGCATTTCTGGGGCGGCTTTCCCTTGGCCCTCCCGGGAAAAGATCGTCCAGATCGGCCAAGCGGCTACCCAATCCAAGGCGGCGCTGCTGCGGCTGCTGCCGGGCATGCGCTCCAGCCGAGGCAGAAGAAACAGCCCAAGCGCGGCGGTCAGCACGTTTGGTGACCAGATCCCCAACCAGACAGGGATGCTCCCCTCGCGCGCAAATCCCGCTCCCACCGTGAAGATCACGTAGTAGCCGGAGATCAGCAACAGAGTGATCAGAAAGCCGCCGGCGCGGCCGCCACGGCGGGGGCGCGCACCAATGGGCATGGCCAGAAGGGCGAAGGAAATACATGCCAGTGGAAAAGACAGCCGTCGCTGAAATTCCAACCTGGCATCGATCTTGTTTCTGCGTTCCTTCCACAAAGTTGTCATGGTCCTCCCCGGGATGCCGGGTTCGGAAACGCGATCTGCTTCCGCCGATTTGACCTGTACTGGCAAGTCGCGCTCGGCAAATGCCGATAAGGAATATTGACTCGGATTGTCGGAGGAAAACTCATGAACGCTTCCGTTACGCAAGTGCAACTCCAGCTTGCCCTCGTTGCGGTCGGGAATTACAATCGCTTCCTCCGCCAGTGTCAGGCGTGAGACACCCTTGTCGGTGCCAGCCAGGAAGACCCCTTTCCAACGTGTGGCTGCGGAATCGATGTCGTTTACGTACAGAACCATTTTAGGAAAGCGTTCGTCAAAGACGCGCGGAGAGACTTGATAGGAAGCCTGCCCGGCGCGCAGGCGATTTTCAATGGCGCGGAAGGTGCGAACCGAATAGGGAGCGAGCCAAAGGGTCATTGCAAAAGTGGCGGCGGTTGCACCCGCTGCGATGATGCCCACGGGAACCAGCAGGCGCCGCCGGCCCATGCCCAGGGCGCTCATGGCGATCAGTTCGCTGTCGGCGGATAGCCGCCCCAGCGCGATGAGTACGCCGACCAGGACAGCCATGGGGATGGTCAGGCTGAAAATGTCGGGAAGAGTGGAAAGGATCAGAATGGCGATCGTTGACCAGGACCCTGGGTGGCGCACCACCAGGTCCATCAGCCGCACGAGTTGTGGCACGAAAAATACGAAAGTGAATATTCCCAATCCCAGCAGGGCGTGGGAAAAAATCTGGCGGCAAATGTATCGGTCAATGAGACGCATCGGTCAGGGACGTCATTCTAGCACGCCGGGACTTCCGGGATGTGAACAGGGGATGCGCGAAAGAATTTTCTCGCAGCAATATGTGGAAACATTGAAACCGCTGGTGGCTGCACGATGAACCGTGTTCATCTGATGATCTTGTGGCACATGCACCAGCCGCAGTATCGCGATCCCTCCACCGGGCGCTATGTGCTGCCGTGGACGCGTCTTCATGCGCTGAAAGATTATTGGGGCATGGTCCGCGTGATCGAGGAATTTCCGCGCGTGCACGCCACGTTCAATGTGGTGCCCTCGCTCGGAATGCAGCTGGAGGAATACGCCAGCGGAAAATTTGACGAGACCTGGTTCAACGCTGCATTCCGGCCGGTGGCAAATCTTACGTCCGAAGATAAATCGGAAATCATGCAGCGCGCTTTTCAATTGAATTATGACAATCTTCTGGCGCGCTGGCCGCGATATATCGAGCTTCACCAGTGGGTGAACTCGCAGGGCAGCGATCGCGCCACGCACACATTTGGCGATCGCGATTGGCGCGACCTGCAGGTTCTCTCGCAACTGGCCTGGATGGACGAGGAATATCTGGCCGGCGATCCGGTGGTGTCGCAGCTCGCGCGCAAGGGAGCCGATTTCACGGAGCAGGACAAGCAGGACCTTCGCGACAAGCAGATTGAGCTTCTGGGGCGCGTTTTGCCGGAGTACAAAAAGGCCGCCGCCGCCGGGCAAATTGAAATTTCAGCGACCCCTTTTTATCACCCCATCCTTCCATTGCTATGCAACACCGACATTGCCAGTGTCTCCAATCCCTGGACGCCGCTGCCCGTGCCGCCATTCCGCCATCCGGAAGATGCCCGCGAACAGCTGGTGCGGGCGCGCCGTTATCATGAGCGTGTATTCGGAAAGGCGCCCGATGGGTTGTGGCCTTCCGAAGGTTCGGTTTCCGATGACGCCCTTTCGCTGGCGGCCGATTTGGGATTCAAATGGTTTGCCACCGATGAAGGCGTGCTGGGGCGGACGCTCAATGCGGGATTTGGGCGCGACGCTGCCGGCGTTCCGGACAACGCCGACAAGCTTTACTCGCCATTGCGCGTGCGAGTGGGCGGCAGGGAAATGGTGGGATTTTTTCGCGATCATTATTTGTCGGATCTGGTGGGCTTCGTGTACAGCCGCATGGATACGCATGCCGCCGCGGACGATCTCTACCACCGCATTCGCACCATCGGCGAACGCGTTCAGATTGGCCGGCCGCTGACCGTTTCGCTAATCCTGGACGGGGAAAATGCCTGGGAATATTTTCGCGGCAACGGACGCGAATTCCTGCGGCAGTTCTACCGAAGGATCGACAACGATCCGGATATTCGCGCGCTGACCGCCAGCGAGGCCGTTGCAGCCGCGGGAGAAATCCCGCGGAACAATGGAATTTTTCCGGCCTCCTGGATCAGCGCCAATTTCGATGTGTGGATTGGCGCGGCGGAAGACGTCACGGCATGGGATCACCTGCGGCGCGCGCGAGATTTTTATTCGCAGCAGGCGGACAACACGGCGCGAGGCTTTCCGAAGGCGGCCACGCCGGAGCAGCTGCTGGTTTCCTATGAGGCGCTGCTGGCGGCGGAAGGCAGCGACTGGTGCTGGTGGTACGGGCCGGAACACAGCTCGGCGAACGACGCCGAATTCGACGCATTTTATAGAAAGTTATTGACGGAAGTATATCGAGCGGTGGGCGCCGAAGCCCCCGACGTGCTGGCCGAGCCCATCAAGCGGCAGCTGGTGCCCGCGCTGGTATTGCCTCCCACGGCCAATCTCAAAGTGAAGGTGGACGGCCGCGAATCGACTTATTTTGAATGGATGGGCTCGGGCCTGTATTCCGCCGACCACCGGACTAGCGCCATGCACGGCAAGTTGATGCTGTTGCATGAGCTTCGTTATGGGTTCGATCAGGACAGGTTTCATTTGAGGGTGGACGTTTTCGCCGAAGCCCTGCAGGAACTTCGCGACGCCGAATTCCGCATCACCTTTCGCGCCGAGCAGGAGTTGCGCGTGGTGGTGCGCTTTGAAAACGGCCGGGTGACCGGCTACTTGGTGGAGTCCCGCGATTTGTGCCTCCTGGGCCCGGACGAAGTGGTCAGAGTTTGTTTTGACCGCATTCTGGAAGTGTCCGTGGCCAAGGAAATGTTCTTCCTCGCCAACCAGAAATCCATTTCCATGGGGGTTGCGCTGTGGGAAGGCGGTCTGCCCATGGATCTTCTTCCGAGTGAAGGCATGCTGGAAATTCAGCTGGGGGAAGAGAATTTCGCCTGGAAAGTGGAATAGCAAAAAAGTCGGGTAGCATAGTGACTTAGCCCATGCGCTTTTGTTGAGTCCAACTAAACCCGTACAGGCGAAGTGCCTGTGCTACTAAAACCTGCTCCGAATCGACTTTTTCTGCAGCCTGCATAGTCAAACGGATTCGCTGCCCATAAATCCATCGGTTGAAAACAATCGCTGGTGGTGGATTACAACCATTGATCGCAAATCACAATATCTAGACACGAATTCAGCCATTCCACATCTTATTGAATCTAAATAAGATACATTTTTCTTCCTCCCAGCGAAACTTTGGCATGGCCATTGCATTACTCATTGCGTCTGATGAATTGGCGGGCACGGCGCAAGAGGCTCCTGGTTGCCGCGCACCGGTCGAGGAGGTCTCGATATGAGATATCTAAAATATGCGGTTTTGCTTGGACTGTGTTTGGCTGTGGCAGGAACTGCCAGTGCGCAAGTCCGGTTCGGTGTGGGTGTCGGCATGGGCCCGGGCTATGCTGGCCCAGGTTATGTGGGACCGGCTCCGGCTTGTGAGTATGGTTATTACGGGTATGCGCCCTATGCGTGCGCGCCTTACGGGTATTACGGCCCTGATTATTTTGACGGGGGAGTATTTATCGGCGCAGGTCCCTGGTTCCATGGTTTCTATGGCGGTGAAGGTTACTACGGTGGTCGCGGCTACTACGGCGGCGGTCGTGGCTTCTATGGTCCTGGCGGATATCGTGGCGAAGGCGGATGGAATCGCGGTGGTGGCGGATTCCAGGGCGGCGGTTTCCGCGGCGGTAACGGGCCTCGCGGTGGTGGCGGATTCAACGGAGGCGGCAATCGCGGTGGATTCCAAGGCGGCGGCTTCCGAGGCGGTAACGGTCCTCAAGGCGGTGGCGGATTCCACGGAGGCGGCAACGTCGGCGGATTCCGCGGCGGAGGTGGATCGCGTGGCGGAGGCGGATTCCATGGCGGTGGAGGCGGATCACACGGCGGTGGTCACAGATAATGGTCACACATCTGCTTCCTCAACTTATGCTTTAACTCAAACGGCTGGCAACCCAGGTTGTCAGCCGTTTTTCTTTTCCTCTTCGCACTGATATTCGACTCTGAGTCCTCCAATCGAACCTGTAACAATACACTTCACATCGGAGATCGGGGTTTGGTGGCGCCGGCGTCCCGCCGGCAGTTTTTTGTAATTGAGCCGCGAGGCAAAACCGCCGGGGGGACGCCAGCGCCACAAGACCCGGAAACATCTTGACTAGAATAATTTGATGGCCAGAGATTGCGGATTTGCGCCCACAGGGATGATGGTGATGAGGCTTTGCGTGCGCACACGAATCACAGCGAGGTCGCCGGATTCTTCGTCAGCGACCAGCAGCAAGTCGCCGCTCGGATCGAGCGAGCAAGGGCCGGGACGGCGTCCCGTGGCAATCTGCGGCAGAAGATGTCGCGTATTGATTTCAATGGGCGTGACGCCGTTGGTGGCGGCATCGGAAACATAAATGAGGGAAGCATCCGCAGTCATGGTTCCCTCGGTTGGCGCCGAGCCCAGGACCATCGAACCGGAAATTTCGGTTCTCCAGGTATCGATGATTTCCAATCCGTGCGAAGAAGGCACATTCACGTAAAGCTCGCCGCCATCCGGCTTGATCAGCATGGCGGCGGGCGTTCCGGTCAATTGCAAATTCGTAAGCAGCACGCGGCGTTTCAGGTCCACGGCCGAGACTTCGTTCGAGCCTGTGGCGGAAACGAAAGCCACGGAGTTGTCCGGCATGATGGTCACCTGTTCCGGATGGGAGGCAACGCCAATGGTGGCCAGTGAAGACAGCGTTGAGGCGTCAAAAATTTCTACCGTCGAATCTTCGCGATTGGGGACTACGATCAACTTGCCGTCAGGCGTCACGCGCGCCAGCCAGGGACGCTTTCCGGTCCGTGCACGCGCAACGATTTGCCCCGTCCTGCAATCGATAGCCACGAGCGTGGCTGAGCCGGAAGCGGCCACGTAGGCGCGGTTCCCGTCCGGTGAAAAGTCCAGCGCGAAGGGCGATAGTCCCACGGGAATGCGCGCGAGCACCCGGCCAGTGGACGAGTCGATGGCGAAGGCATAGCCGCCTTCCGTGGAGACGCCCCAAACTTGATCGAATTTCGGATGCGCGCGCAGGCCTGATGGGGTTGGACCAACGGCTATTGTAGCAATCTTGCTCACACGGATCAGGTCGATGACGGAAACCGTGCCGTCTCCCGCGTTGCCCACAAAAGCGTAGAGGCGCAAGCCAGGCCGCAAAAACGAAGGGCGGCGCTCCCGCACGATTTGGAAGGTGGCGGCGGCAACGATCAAAATCGCGGTGATCAGTAAACGGTAATTAAGGCGGCGCGGCATTGCAAGGCAATGATTTTGCCACAGAGACGCGGAGTCATGGAGCGGAAACAGCAAATTACTGGTCGGGCTTGGCGTCGAAGGAGTCAGTTTCAGGGGAACGAAACGTAACAAATACAATAATCATCAACGATAACCACCAAAATACGAATCCTGGCGTCCTTTGGAGGTCGGTTTGGAAACGAATTCAGTACGGCAAACTCCGAATGGAAAATAAATGCAGCCGGACACGTTCTCCCAGCATCAAAGACGGCATGACTTTGAAGGCTCCGACCCCGAGTCTTACGGCAAGCGAAATTCTGGCCGCGTGGGGAAGAATTCTCGCCGGCAGAGTTCCCATCCTTTCCATTGAAATTACTCGCGAGTGCCCCTTGAGCTGTCCGGGATGCTATGCCTATGGCGACACGCATTTGGGCGGCGGGATTAAGCTGAGTGAATTGAATGACCTGCGCGGAGATCAGTTGGTGGAGGGGGTGATGCGGCTGGTCCGCGAGCGTCAACCGCTTCACGTTTCCCTGGTAGGCGGGGAACCAATGATCCGGCATCGCGAACTGAGCCAAATTCTTCCGCAACTGTCCGCCATGGGAATATTTACGATGGTGGTAACCAGCGGTGTGATTCCCGTTCCCGTGGAGTGGATGAGTTTGCCGCGCGTGCAAGTAGCGATTTCAGTCGACGGTCTCCCTGAACATCACGACATCCGCCGGAAGCCAGCAACTTACGAGCGCATCCTCAAAAATATTGAGGGCTGCGATGTGAATGTCCATTGGGTGATCACGCGCCCGATGCTGGGGCGCGCAAGTTACCTGGAAGAATACGTAAAATTCTGGAGCGAACGGCCCGAGGTGGACCGTGTGTGGGTGAGTTTCTATACGCCGCAAATCGGCGAAAATAGCCCTGAAATGTTGACTTCCGCGGACCGCGCGACACTTGCGCGGGAATTACCTTTGCTGGCAAAGCGCTATCCCAAATTTCTGTTCAACAAGGGTCTGGCCGAAGCGTTCTTGGATCCTCCCAAGGATCCCGATGATTGCCTGTTTGCCAAAATGTCCACCAATTATTCGGCTGATTTCGAAACGCGCGTCGAGCCTTGCGTCTTCGGTGGCACGCCGGACTGCTCCCAGTGCGGATGCGCCGCCAGCAGCGGCCTGCATTG
>Ga0182024_10017302_pt1 | contig 13554 bp, 9 predicted proteins | sample P32metaG_FD_120480 | JGI IMG/M metagenome (GOLD analysis project Ga0182024, IMG submission 120480) | Permafrost microbial communities from Stordalen Mire, Sweden - P3-2 metaG (Illumina Assembly) | ecosystem: Environmental > Terrestrial > Soil > Wetlands > Permafrost | place: Sweden: Stordalen...
CCATCGCCGCCGGAGTAGCCGCCACCCGCGGCCAGCTCAACAAGCTTACCCGCGTGTGGACCCTCGGCAACGGCATCGGCTATGGCCGCTGGCCTTATGTCGAAGGCGTCTGGGAGGGCGGCCACGTCACCGTTTCTCTCGATCCCAAGGAGAAATTCTGCGGCTGCGGCGGCCTCGGCCATCTTGAGGGCATCATGGGCTACCGCGCCATGCGCATGCGCTTCCTCGATCTTGAGCCGGAAGAAGTCTTTGCGCAAGCCAGGCAGGGCGACCAGCGCTGCCGCGAATTTGTCGAGCTCTGGCACCGCGCTCTTGCCGCCGCCACAGCCTCGTTCATCCATCTCGCCGGCCCCGGCCGCTTCTACTTCACCGGCCACAACGTCGGCTTCCTCGAGCTCACTATCCTTCGCCCCCTCATCGAGTCCATGGTCAAGATGAGCACGCTGCAAAGTTTCTCGCTCGAGATTCTGCCCGAAGACGACCAAACCGCCCTCTTAGGCGCCGGCGTCTCCGCCATCCGCGCCCTCGCCCAATAACCTCCGCAAGGCTTCGCATCCTGAGTGTCAATGGACTTACGATCCACCAAAGTCGATGACGATCTGGTTCTCGCTAACGCAATTCGCTCCCGGAGGGAGCCGTCGAGAATAGCCCAGGGCAAGCGTCGCGCAGCCCTGGGAAAGCAGCGCCATAGATTCCAAGCCCTGGAAGGGCGACCGAACTCCGAAGATGATTTTCGACGGAGCAACCGCAGCGAAGCGAAGGATCCGCGATCATTTTCAACCGCTTTGATACGCATTGCGCATCATTCCGTCCTGAGCGCCCTCATCGGATCCACGCTAGCCGCCCGCCCCGCAGGCACCGCACTCGCCGCCATTGCCACCACCGCCACGCCCACCATAGCCAGAAGATAAGTCGCCGCATCCAGCGGCTTCACCCCATACAATGACGACGTCAACGCCCGTCCCATCAGCATGGCCAGCGGAAGGCCCATTACCACCCCTGCCGCCGTGAGCACCAGGCTGTCCTTCAGAATCATCCACACCACCTGCCCGCGCCGCGCCCCCACCGCCATGCGCACACCAATCTCCGCCGTGCGCATACTCACGCGATAGGCCAGCGTTCCATAGAGCCCGGTCGCCACCAGCACCACCGCCAAAAATCCGAAGAACCCCGCCAGACGCGCAAACAGCACCTGATGCGCGATGGTCGTCTCAAACTGCGCCCGCTGCGTCATGGGTCGAATCAGCGGCAGGTTCGGATCGATCTGTTGCACCGCCTTGCGCGCCGCCGGCAGAATCGCCAATGGATCGCCATGCACCCGCATCTCCACGCTCATCGGCCCCACCATCGGAATCTGCGCGTACTCATACCACGCCATCGGAATCGGCTCTTCGTCGATGCTGCGATACTTGTGGTCCTTCACCACACCCACGATGGTCATCGTGTATTTCCCATCGTCGGGCCCAGTCGTATGCCCCAACGGATTCAACCCCGGCAGAAACCGTTTCGCAAACTCCTCGTTGATAATGCCCACGTGCGGCGAGTTCACATTGTCGGAGTCTGCAAAATCGCGGCCTGCGAGCACCGGCACGCCCAGCGTCCGGAAAACGTCCGGCCCAACCACATTGCTGCGCACTGTCCTCGATCCCCCGTTGGCAACATCCGGCAGACGGCCATCCACCCGCATGTCGCTGTTGTCTGACCACCACGAGCCAGGCCGCTCCTCCATCAGCGCCACCGACTCCACGCCCGGCAACGAGCGCAGCTTGTTCGTCAGGTTCACGTAGAAAGCGCGGCCCTCGGCAAGCGACGGAATATTCGGCTTCACGCCGAACACAACGAGCCCATCCGCATTCATGCCCAGCGGCGTATTTTCCAAATTCTGCAGCGTGCGCAGCAGCAGCCCCGCGCCCACCAGCAGCACTACGCACATCGTCATCTGCAGCGCCACAATGATCCGCCCCATGCGCGACTTGCCCGCATCTGCATTGGAAGTCGCCGCTGAAGTCTTCAGCGCCAGCTCCGCCCTGCCGGCCAGCGCCACGCGCAGCGGCGCGAGGCCAAACAGCAGCCCGGCAATCACCAGCACCCCCAACGTGAACAGCAGAACCGTACTGTCCGGCGCCAGGCTGGACTCGATCTGCGCCCAGCGCCCCAGCAGCCGCGTCGCCATCTGCGCAAAGCCCCACGCCAGCGCGCCACCCGCCGTCACCAGCAGCAGGCTCTCCACCAGCAATTGCCGCAGTAACTCCCCGCGTCCCGCCCCCAGCGCCTGTCGTATCGAGAACTCGCGCTGCCGCGCCGCATTCCGCGCCATCAGCAGCATCGCCACGTTGGCCAGCGCAATCAGCAGCACCAGACCTACCATGGCCATCAACATGCGCAGCGGCCTGCCGTAGTCCACGTCGTACGATCCGGGAAAGGCCTTTGCATCGGCCAGGCTCATCACCGGCCGCTTCTCGCCTTCCATCGGCGAGCCGCCCAGCCCTACGTATGCCGCCGTCTGAAACAGCGGCTGCAGCTGCGCCAGCGCCTGCGGCCTGCTCACGCCCGGCGCAAGCCGCCCAATCATCCGCAGGCACCACCACGTGGGATCCGCAATGTAGAGCTTGCCATCCTGCGGAGGATTGCCCCACGCATTCAACTCTGGCCGGTTCTGCAGCGGAATCCAGAAATCCGTCGACCCTCCTGCCTCAACGCCTTCAAACCCCGCTCCGGCCACGCCCACAATCGTCATCGGCACGCCGTTCACATACATCGTCTTGCCCAGCACATCCGGGTCGCGCGTAAACCGCCGCGTCCAGTAGTTGTAGCTGATCACCGTCAGCGGCGCATGGTTCGTCTCATCCTCCGCGCTGAAGCCGCGCCCCAGCGGAAGGTTCACGCCCAGCCCGGAGAAGAACGTGCCGCTCACCATGTCGCCTTCGGCTTCTTCCGGCTCCGCTCCCACGCGCACCGCAACCTTGCTGCCCGACAGCGGCACATAGGCCATCACCGGCGAGAGCCCTTTGCCTTGCCGCCGCAGCGCATCGTACACGGGATACGAAAACGTCTCATTGGAATCGATCGTCCCGGTCCCGCGCGGCGGATTCGAAGTCCGCAAATACACCAGCCGATCCGGATCGCTCACCGGCAGCGACTTCAGCAGCACCGCGTTCATCACGCTGAACACCGCCGTGTTCGCGCCAATCCCCAGCGCCAGCGTCAGCACCGCCGTCGCAGTAAACCCCGGACTCTGCCCCAGCGACCGCAACCCGAATCGAATATCGCGCAGCAGCTTGTCCAAACCGACCCAACGCCCCTTCAGGTGGAAGCGCTCCTGCGCCGCGCGCACGTTGCCGAACTCACGCCGCGCCTTCCACCGCGCCTCGTCGCCGCTCAAGCCTTCGTGCTTGAGCTCGTCTGCTTCCAATTCAAGATGCGTCTTGATCTCTTCCGCAAAATCCGCTGCACTGCGCTTGCGCCTGAACATCGTCAAGCCTCCTCGCCGCTGAGCCCGCCGCCGGGCTCCAGAATCAAACTCATTGCCCGCGTCAACCGCCGCCACTCGCCGGTCTTCTCCACCAACTGTTCGCGTCCCGCGGGCGTCAGCGAATAAAACCGCGCCTTGCGATTGTTGTCGCTCACGCCCCACTTTGCGCGAATCCACTTCTTGTCTTCCAGCCGCTGCAGCGCCACATAAAGCGAGCCGTGGTCCACCAGGAACACGTCTTCACTTTGGCGCTTGATCATCCGCGCCACCCCCTGCCCATGGCAAGGTCCCAGCACCAGCGTTTTAAGGATCAGCAGGTCCAGCGTCCCCTGCAGCAGGGCAATGCGTTCGTCGTTGTTCTCTTGGGTAGCCATTCGACCCAAGTATCCGCTTCTTTGGGTAGAATGTCAACCCAAAGCAGAATACGAACCCGATACGAAGGAAGTTCCAGTTGTCTTTTTTGAACACGGCGAATCCTCGCCTGTGACTCGGCGATAGAGTCCGTGTGCAGGCATCAGGTTGGGTGCCCCATCGCTTTCTTCTGGCGAAGGGTGGGAAAGCACGAAACCTGGTCTCAGCGCAGATCGGGGACCGAGCCCCGCGCCACTGCACTCAACCGGGATTGATTGTCAGCTTATGCGGCAAGGCCGCGTGTAGGAATGGCCCGGTCAGGACGCCTTCTGGCGCAGCTCCTGCTCGGCGCGAAACCAGTCCTGCTCCGCATATCCATCCTGGAAACCACGCTGCGCCCAATAACCCCGCGCCAGCTTCTCGATCTCTTCGCGCGAAGGCATGGTCGCCACCGGCGACATTTCAGCCTTCTTCTTGGTTGCCGTCTTGCGCGGCTTTGGGGTTGTCTCGGTTTTCTTCAGTTTATCTGCCATATAATTTCTCCTCCGTTGGATTCGCCGCCAACTGATGGGGCATCCACTTCAGTTTACAGGCAATCTTCGCTTCGCGACATTCAAAAAGGTTTGGTGTACAAATTTACGCAACGAGCGGCCCAAACAGCTAGTCCTTAGTCCCTCGTCCCTAGCCCCTACGCAGATAAGTCTTCGACAGCCGGTCGTGCCACGAGAGCTGCTGCTCGTCAAGGATGGCCATCACCGCTCCCAGACCTAAGGGCAGCAGAGACAGGACTATAGCCGCAATGCGCCCGCACCGCTGCGCGACAGTAGGTCTCTCGCCGGCAAAGGTGCACATCTCGACTCGCGCATACTTCATGCCCGGTGTACCTCGCCCCAGGATGAGAAAGAAAGCCAGGTAGAACACGCCGATGAGCGCCAGCGCCGCCGCCGATCCCAGCTCAATCTCCTTGATGGCCGGCAGCACTCGTACATTGGCCGCAGCCTCCAGAGCAGCAGCCAGAAAGGTCCCGGTAACAAGCGAAAAATCCACCACTGCCGCCATCATGCGCCGATTCATAGGCGCCGGTTCGAGCCCCGCGGCAGCTGCGACCGGCTCTGACCATTGCGCCCCGACGGGCTCTGCCGCCGGGCTGGCCATCTCTTCCGGCGGCTCCTCGTCCAACTCAATGCCCGACCACTTGGGGCCGGCCCACGCCGCCGTCCCTGCTTCCTCTGCGGCGCCGCTCGCCGCCGGCTCCGTCGAGATGCTCCACGGCTCCACTTCGAAGATGCTCAACTGGCCAAGCTCCTCCATCGATGCGGCGTACGGACCTTCCGCGCGGCGCGGGCGAATCTTCCGCGTGGCCACCAGCTCGCGGGGAAACTGAATCAGGTTGGCGTGGATCGGCTGGGCAGCTTCCACCACCTCAACGCCCTCCGTGCTCAGGGCCGCGGGCTGCCGCGAGTTCTCTCCCGCAGTCGCAGAGACGTCTGTCCCACGCGATGCGCGGGCAACCGCAGCTCTCGATTCGCGCACCGGCAGGTCGGCGTCCCAGCGTATTTCAAAGAACGGCTTCGGCGATGACGACAAGGAAGCTTGCGCGGCCGGCACAGCAGCGCGAACAGGCTCCACGGCCAGCGGCCTTGCAGGCTCGGGAACAGCGGCCGCGAAAAAATCCGCCTCCCAGTCTGGTGTTGGTGAAGACGCAGCCTCCAGCCCCGCCAGGACGGACTCCGCCGCGGCCTGCGCCTCGAGTGCCGCCTTGGACGCAGCTTCGGCCGCGCGCACCGCGGCGCGAGCCTCGTCCGCCAGCATCTCGCTGTAGCTGGGCGCCTTGGCATAGCGCGCGGCCACCCGCGCCGCTGCTTCGGCCGCGCGCGCGCTTGCAGCGTGCCGGCCATCGCCGTTCGCCTGCGCCCCGTTCGTCGCCGCAACCGTGCGGACCTTGTGTTCGGCCACGCGTCGCGCCACTTCGTGCTTCCACGAGACTGTTTCGTCAACCCTCTGTGCCGATTGTTTCAAAGCTCCTCAATCCCTTCATGCGCGGCCCATGGATCTCGAAGCAAACCCATTGCCGCTGTTGCCGACCGCGAACTCAAGCTTCCGAAGCATCGCACATATCGCTCGCGGAGAAGGGAGATTGCGCGGTGAAATGCAGGCTTGCCCGCTTTGTTGAATCCCAGTCTGTGGAACCAGTCTGCGGAATCCATGACCGGTTGAATCAATCCGATCTTCACCTGCTGCCAGAGCTGCACCGTGCGCGTCCCATTCAATGCGGCTCGCTTTTGCTATCCTGAGCCTTGCAACTGGTCTCGAATTTTGGATGCGCCCTCGTAATTTAGTATGTATCACGCTGCTGGCCCTCTGTCACTTGCAACTTAAGGGACAGACGTTGACCAATGCGTTACCTCCACCGGCGCAACCACAGGCAAGCACCGGCACTGCCGTCGAAGCTTCGCAACACCCTGCCGCGGCCAATGCGGACACACAGGTTCCTTCTTCCTCGCTTCCCGACGATCCCGGCCAGCAGATGCTGCCCGTCGCCCAGCCCGAGCCGACGCCCCCAACTGGAATTTCCGTGGAGGCAGCCGCCGACAATCAGACCTGGGCGGGCAACGTCTGGACCGGCGCCGGCAACGTCGAATTTCACTACCGCGACTACACTCTCCGCGCCGACAAGGTCATCTACGACCGCTCCACAACCGAGGTCCAGGCCGAAGGCCACGTCCGGGTTACCGGCGGCCCCAACGATGTGCTCATCAACGCCGACCATGGCGACATGCTGCTCAACCTGCACACGGCGCGGTTCTACCAGGTCAGCGGCTCCCAGGGCGTGCGCAGCGCCGGGCGATCGGTCGTCTATTCCACCGCCAATCCGTTTCTGTTTTCGGGCCGCGTACTCATCCAGACCGGCGAAGGCCAGTACCGCATCATCGACGGAACCATGACCAATTGCCATCTGCCCAAGCCCGACTGGCAATTACTCTCCAAATCCATCGCGCTCGACAACGGCGAGGCCTCCACGCACAACACCATCTTCGAGTTTCTCGGCATCCCGTTGTTCTATCTGCCCTACCTGCGTCATCCGTCGGACGATACCGGGCGCGAGAGCGGCATCCTGATCCCCGTGCTCAGCAACTCCTCCATCAAAGGGTTCGTTGTCGGCGAGCAGATCTACTGGGTCATCAACCGCAGTATGGACATGGTGGTTGGCGCCGAGTACTACTCCAAGCGCGGCTGGGCGCCCAACGGCGACTTCCGCTACAAGGGCCCTGGGCTCGACCACTTGATCGTGCGCTGGAATGCGCTGCTCGACCGCGGCGTCGAGCAGCAGGTGGGCGTGACGCTTCCCACCAGCTCCGCGAAATCGCCCGACCGATCGAGTCCCGAACAAACCGCGCACACCCAGCCCGCCGACCTGATTCCCGGCCCCATCGGATATGAACTGGTCAACCAGGGCGGCGTGGATGTGGCCGCCGACGGGCGTAAAGACCTTTCTCCCGAAACGCGCATCGCCGGTAATGTCGAGTTCCTGTCCAGCTACGTCTACCGGCTGGTTTTCAACGACAACTACGCGCAGGCCATCAGCTCCGAGGTGGCCAGCAATCTTTCCCTCACCCATGCACACAATGGCTTCATTCCCTCTGCTTCGCTCGATCGCTTTCAGACCTTCGCCAGCGCCATCAACGGCGACGAGGCCAGAATCATCCATCTGCCCAACCTGCGCTACGACGTCCTGGACCGCCCCCTCCGCGCCTCGCCCGTCTACTGGGGGCTGGGCTCGTCGCTCGACTATCTCAGCCGTTCCGAGCCCGATTTCCACGCCCGCAACGTAGGCCGATTCGACTTCTATCCGCATCTCTCCCTGCCCTTCAGCGCCGCCGGATGGAGCGTGGTCCCTGAAGTTGCGATGCGCGACACCTTCTACACCGGCAGCCAGATTCCCGATCTCACCAGCACCCTGGGCGGCACGCCGGCAATCAGCCACGACTCGCTCAACCGCCCCGACGTCGAAGCCGCCGTCGACATCCGCCCGCCTGCCCTCGAACGCGACTTCACACTTGGTAAATGGAACCGCGAACTGCGCCACGTCATCGAGCCGGAGTTGAGCTATCGTTTCGTCGCCGGCATCGGAGCGCGCGAACGCAATGTGCTGCTGGTAGACACCGACGACATAGCCACCGACACCAACGAATTGAGCCTCTCGCTCACGCAGCGCTTTTACCTGCGGCCAACCTCAACCACAAACCCAACATCTGACCAGCCCTGCGCGGAAACGGGGAAGGATCCCTCCGGCACGTGCCCCGCTAAGCCGCGCGAGTGGGCGAGCTGGCAAATCGCGCAAAAGTTCTTCTTCGACCCCAATTTCGGCGGCGCCCTTATCCCCGGCCGCCGCAATGTATTCGACTCCACCCTCGACCTGACCGGTGTTGCCTTCCTCACCGAGCCGCGCAACTTTTCACCCCTCATCTCGCGCGTGCGCTTTGAAGCCATCGACAACCTGCGCATCGAGTGGGACGTCGACTTCGATCCCAAGACCGGCCGCCTGGATTCGGACAACATCTTCGCCGGCTACAGCTGGGGCAATACCACCATCGGCCTGGGCCACGCCATGCTCAACGCCGTGGACGAGAACAACGGCTCCGCCTCCACCATCCAGAGCCAGCAGTTGCAGCCCTTCGTCTCCATCGGCAAGCAGACCAACGTCGGCTTCAACTTCGCCGCCAACGCCGGCTACGACTTCGTGCAGCAATCGCTGCAATACGCCGGCGTGCAGGCCGTCTACAACTGGAACTGCTGCGGCCTCACCGTCGGCTACCGCCGCTTCGAGCTGGGCAGCATCCGCGACGAAACCCAATACCTCTACAGCTTCACCCTGGCCAACTTCGGCTCCGTCGGCGACATACGCCGCTCCACTTCCGTATTCCGCGACCCCACCCTTCCGCCCGCGTACTGATTGGGATGAGGCGCTTCAACGGTTGCCTTTCGCCCGCTGCCGCGTCCACCAGGTATCGCCGCCGCGAACCGGGCGCTCCAGCGTTCCCCGATCCAGCGTTCCCCATGGCCGCTGGAGTATCCTTCTCCTAGAGGATTTTCAACTTGTCACGCATTCACTTATTGGCTGGCCTGCTCGCACTTTGCCTCGCGGCCGGCTGCAAGGCGCAGACCACCGCACCGCAATCCGCCCAGCCGAACTCCCCCGCCGCCTTGCTCAATCGCCGCATCGAGGTCTTGGTGCGCGCCCAGTTCGGCGTCCCCCAGGACTACAATGTCGCCCTCGGAGCACGCAAGCCGAGCAACATCGGTGGCTATGACTCGCTGCCCGTCACGCTTTCCCGCGGCGACAAGAGCACAGTGGTCGATTTCCTCATCTCCACCGACAACAGTAAACTTGCCCGCCTGGAAACCTTCGACCTGGCCAAGGACCCCGTCTTCTCCATCGACGTTGCCGGCCGGCCCGTTCGCGGCAACCCCGCGGCCAGGGTCACGGTCATCAACTTCGACGACCTGGAGTGCCCCTACTGCGCCCGCATGCACCGCTCGTTGTTTCCCGATACGCTGACGCGCTACAAAGACCAGGTCCGCTTCATCTATAAGGATGACCCGCTGGAGCAGCTCCACCCCTGGGCCATGCATGCCGCCGTGGACGCCAACTGCCTCGCCGCGCAAAGCGCCGATGTGTACTGGACCTATGTCGATTACCTCCACGACCACGGCCAGGAGATCAGCGGCCCCGATCGCGACAAGGCCAAGAGCTTTGCCGCTCTCGATCGCGTCGCCCGCCAGGAAGCAACCCTGGCCAAACTCGACTCCGGCAAGCTCGATGCCTGCCTGGCAAAGCAGGATGAGACCCAGGTGCGGGCATCGGCTCGCGAGGCGGACGCCCTGAAGATTGATGGAACGCCGGCGCTGTTTGTGGATGGCGAGCGCGTCGATGGGGCAGTCCCCGAGGAGCAGCTCTGGCTGGTCATCGACCGCGCGCTGCGCGCTTCCGGCGAGCAGCCGCCGCCAGCTCCCGCCGCAGCGCCACCAGCCGTTCCAGCACCGCCGCCCGCAGCGCCCGGAACCGGAAAATAGACCCCCTGTGTCGCTGTCCTTCAACCCACCGCTATCGTCCAACCCGCTGGGGGATTTAATCTTGAATGCCGGGGCTTTTCTGAACCCCAAAGGAGACATCGGTTTGCAAGTCGAAGCATTTTGCCCGGTCCGCTGCCGTTTCGCAGTCCTCCTTCTGCTGAGCGCAGCGCCGCTGGCTATCATCGCCGGTTGCCACCGCGCCCCGCCGCCGGATGTGGTGGCCACCGTGAACGGCAAAGACATTCTTCGTTCGGATCTGGATCGGCAGTATCAGATTGTCAAGATCAGCCAGGGAGAAGCCCCCCAGGATCCCTCGCCCGAACAGGCGGATATCGCCCGCCTCACCATCCTCCGCCAGATGATCGACGAGGAGATTCTGCAGCAGCGCGCCGCCAAGCTCACCGTCGTAGCATCCGATGAGGATGTGAACGCCAAGCTAACCGAGATGAAGGCCCCCTTCACCCAGGAAGAATTTGACAAACAGCTTAAGCAACGCAACGAGACGCTGGACGACCTGAAGCGCGAAATCCGCCGCCAGCTGACCGACAGCAAGCTCACCAACAAGGAGATCGACTCCAAGATCAACATCACCGATGCGGAGATCACCAACTTCTACGCGGCGCACAAGTCCGACTTCAACTTCATCGAGCCGAAGTACGACATCGCCCGCATCGCGGTTACCAACGCTCCCTCGCCGCAGACCGCCAACCTGCAGAACAATAAGGCCTCAAGTGAGGCGGACGCAAAGAGCAAGATCCAGGTCCTGCGTCAGAAGCTTGAAAACGGCGAGGACTTCGGCGCCCTGGCTATGAATTTTTCCGAGGACAAGGACACCGCATCGAATGGCGGAGATATGGGCCTTATCGCCGAGTCGGCGCTGCGCCAAAGTGCAAGCCCTGATGTCTACGACGCAATCACCAGGCTCAAGCCGGGCCAGTTTACCGATGTTCTTCCCATCAACGGCGGCAATGCCCCCATTCGAAAGCCGATCGGCTACGCCATCTACAAGCTCATTTCGAAAGAAGCGGCCGGGCAGCGGACGCTCAATAATGTCCAGGTGCAGGCAAACATCCGCCAGAGCCTTCGTGACGGCCACGCGCAGCTGTTCAGGACCGCCTACATTGAAGCGCTTCGCGACGATGCCAAGGTGCACAACTACCTGGCCGATGAGATCCTCAAGGAAGGCGCGAAGTAAACCGCTTCCTTCTGGCGTCCTGTCTTTGAAGTTGAATTCATAAATACTGTCGTCCTGAGTGTCCATGGGCTTGTGGCCCAGCTATGCGGATAAGAATCCTGTTACGGCGCTCCATCCTTCGCTCCCGGAGGGAGCCAGTCTAGAATAGCCCGGGGCAATCCCTGAGCGGAGCGAAGGGGCAGCCCTGCGGATGATAAGCGCGAATTGATCCAGCGAGCCCTGGAAGGTCGACCGAATTCCAGCAAATGATTCTTGACGGAGCGACCGTAGCGAACCGAAGGACCTGCGTTTAAACATGCTGCCCTTCGATGAATGGCCGAGAAATCGTGCCATGAACTTTCGAAACGGGATACTGGGTTGATTCGATATAGACCGCCACCTGCGGAAGCCTCCCCACGCAAAACGGCCCCCGCGCAGAGCGGGGGCCGTAGCGGAATGCGAGGAACGTGCCGATACTTACTTCATGTTGCCGTTAGCGTCCATGGTGATGCCGCCCGGACCGGCGTTCTTCTTCTCTTCATTCGCCTTGCGCGTCCCCAACGCCTTGGTGGTGAAGTCTTTCGCCGACGCAATATCGGCGCTCACCGCGCTCGCATTGCCGTAGTCCACATCGGCCTTGCGCCGGTAGACCAGGTTCAGATAAACCATGGCCTCGTCGTAATTGGGCCGGTTCAACACCGCTTGGTTCAGATACTGAAGAGCCTCTTCCACCAGCGGAGAGTTCTCTTCCTTGATGGTTTCCATGACCTTCTTGGGAGCCTTGACGTTGCCCTCGCCATCATCGTTAAGGCCGGCTGTCGCCAACTCTTTCAAAGTATTTCCGTGCGCCAGTGTCCAGTCGATCGCCCCGATCGTATAGGCTGCTTCCGGATCCTTGGGATCGACTGCCAGAACCTTTTTCTGCCACACCTTGGCATCGTCGAACTTCTTGATGCTGAAATAAATTCCCGCGATCTGTTTCAGGCTGTTCACATCGTTGGGGTCCTTGGCAAGAACCTCCTCGAAGATGCTGATCGCCTGCTGGGCGGTCTTCAGATTGTCCGGCGTATCCAGTCCCGGAACCACGTTCTGGGCGAGCGCGGTGGCCAGATAGGTCTTGGCCATCGGCAGGCCGGGATCAAGCTGCGTGGCCTTCTGGAAGTGTCCGATCGCCTCTTCATAGCGGGCGCTCTTGTAGGCTTCCACGCCCTTGTTCAACTGGTCGCGGGCCGCGAGGCGGTCGCACCCGCTCATGGAAACCACCATGCCGGCCAAGGCAATCCCCAACGCCCAACTACGTGCGGGTCCATTCATGTTCGTATCCTTCTCCTTCGGGTTGCGCCTTTTTCCTGCGCTCCTCAAAAATCTCTTTGCCACTGGCCGCGGGCGGGAGTATCCGAAACCAGGAAACAGAATTGTACTCCACTTGTCGCCCGGACTCGTCCTCCCCAGACGGGGATGAAACCCTTGAGAAGGCTTGCGGTACTGGATCGACCTCAAACCTCCGCCGGCCAGCCTGGACATTTGGCGTCATCCGCTTTGAGGCGACCCACAATTGCCGCTTGACAGATGCCGTGCTGCTCCGAAGCATCCCCGGTTGGGAGTTCGCCTGGGAGCTGCCGGCTAGTGGCCGGCCATGATCTGAGGCGTCATCAGTCCAATGTGATCCACGCTTGCCGCGCGCCCTATATCGATCACTTCGGCAATATACGCGAAGTTGACATCGTCGTCGCCCTTGACGAACATGACCCGCTCGGCTCGGTTGGCATAGATCTCGGTCAGTCTAGGAAGCAGGTCGGCCTTGGCCTCATCGGTCTCGTTGATCTTGTACGTCGGAGCCGCGCCGGGATGGTAAAGAACCTGCACTACAATGGTGCGGTCGGTCGGCGGCGGCGTCTTGGTTGGATCCTTGGGCGGCTGGGGCACCAGCGCGTCCAGCCCTTTGGGCACCACGGGCACGATGACCATGAAGATGATCAGCAACACCAGAAGAATGTCGATCATCGGAGTAACGTTGATGTCGGACGAGTAAGTTCCCCCGCCGCCGGTTGTCATACTCATAGCTTCAAACTCCTTGGTCTTTTGAAAATCGACAAGAACAGCGCGATCGAAAGACTACTCGCCGCCTGCGCCGCCCGGTCCTTCACGCTTCTGCGTCAACAAGCCCACGTCATCCACACCGGCCGTACGCACGGCATCGATGGCGTCTTCCACTGCCTTGAACTGCGCGCGTGCATCCGCGCGGACGTAGATGGTCTTGCCCGGCTTGTCGGCAAGCTTGTCGCGCACTTGAGGCCCAAGTTCGCTGAGTGCGATTTTGTTCTGCCCCAGGAAAACTCCGCCGTCGCGAGTGATGGCAACAACGATCGCATCTTCCTTGTCGGCGTCGGGCATGGCCTCGGGATTATCCACTTTGGCCATATCGATCTGCACCTTGTTCTGAAGCATGGGCGTGATGACCATGAAGATGATCAGCAGAACC